>UEXV01000013.1_pt1 | contig 45073 bp, 42 predicted proteins | sample 4301181 | NCBI WGS metagenome assembly UEXV01 (sample SAMEA4773175, study PRJEB27434) | metagenome | biome: 2259; feature: agricultural soil; material: soil | place: USA | collected 2014-09 | depth 0.25 m | reverse complement strand
TGGTACCCGCGGCAGGGGTCGAACCTGCGACCTTTCGCTCCGGAGGCGAACGCTCTAATCCACTGAGCTACGCGGGCATTGAGCGACTAAAACGATAGCATACGGCGGGGCGCCGGGGGTAGCGGGTAGGTCGTCACAACACCTTAGCTATGCTTAATAATCACGCCTTCGATAATGTTGGCGACGTTCTCGCATCGATCGATCGCGGCTTCGAGTTTTTCGTAAACGTCCTTCCACTTGATCACTTCCAGCGGATCACGATTTTCGTGAAACAGTCCGCCGACTGCGCGTTGATAAATGTCGTCACCTTCGTTCTCCAGGCGATGGAGTTCGATTAGTCTCTCGGTCACGCCCGTGGGCTTTTGCAAAATCGAAACGACTTCGTGAAGTTGCAGGGCCATTCGCTGGAGCACGCCCGCGAGTTGGCGCGCATAGTCGGTGGCTTCGCGAATATCGTACATCACGACTGAGCGCGCCGCGCCGTCGATCAAATCGACTACGTCGTCGAGGGCTTTCGACATCATGTAAATGTCTTCGCGATCAAACGGTGTAATGAACGATTTATTCAGTCGCGTGGCGATGTTGTGAGTTAGATCGTCACAAGCATGCTCGATGCTCTTGATGCGCTGCACGTATTCCTGAAAATCACTATTTTGCAGCGCCAGCATTTCCACCAGGGTCTTGGCGGCGTCGTTGATGTAAGACGTCATCTGCGCAAACAGAGTAAAGTACTGTTCTTCCCGGGGTAAGAGCTTTGCAAACATACGTTTACTCCTGCATTACCGTGATTGCTAAGATTGCTTGATCGATCCGCGAAGTAGAAATATTAGCCGAACCACTTGAGACTGTCTATGCGATTTCTTCGCCGCGCGATTGCCTTTGACTGGGCCGGCACTTGCAAATTGCTTCGCTGCTCGTATATCAAGGTGACGACATGACTGAATCATCGGGTTATTCCCAAGTGGTTGAGCTGCTGCGCGCTGAGTCTGACGCGATTGCCAAGGCCGCCGGGCGATTGCGGGCCGAAGAGCTTGATCGGTTTTTATCAATCCTGACTAACTGTAAAGGCAAAATCGTTTTGCTGGGGGTCGGAAAGTCCGGGATCATCGCGCAGAAGATCGCAGCCACGATGACCAGCAGCGGCACGGCCGCGATTCATCTTCATCCTTCCGATGCGCTGCATGGTGGTCTCGGCATCGTCAATGCGGACGACGTCGTAATTATGCTCAGTAACAGCGGCGAGACTGACGAGTTGCTGGAACTCCTGCCTTACATCAAGCGGCGCGCAGTTCCGCTGGTGGCGATTCTCGGCAATTTGAAATCAACAATCGCCAAGCGTGCCGACGCGGTTATCGATGCTTCGGTCGATCAGGAAGCCTGCCCGTTGAACCTGGCGCCGACGACGAGCACGACGGTGGCCCTGGCCATTGGCGATGCGTTGGCGATGACCCTGATGCGCGCCAAAGGCCTGACGGAAGATGACTTCGCTTCAAACCATCCGGCCGGGCAGTTAGGCAAGCGCCTGACATTGCGTGTCGCCGACTTGATGCACAGCGGCGCCGAGAATCCGACCATCAAAACCGACGCATCATGGATGGATATAGTTTCGGCGATTTCGCAGTTTGGCCTCGGCGCCGTAAATGTTATTGACAACGACGGTCGCCTGGAAGGAATCGTCACCGACGGCGATCTGCGCCGTTCGTTACAGCGCGTCGGGCCGCGTGACTTCGGGTTTGCCAACCTAAAGTGCGACGAAATAATGACGCGCAATCCGGTGGTAACGAATCCGGACACTTTGGCCTTTGATGCTTTGCGATTGATGGAAGATCGTCCGTCACAAATCAACGTGCTGCCGGTCGTTGATGAAAACAGGTTCTGCGTCGGATTGATTCGCCTGCACGATGTTGTGCGCAGCGGATTGTGAACAAGTGGCACAGACTTCAGTCTGTGAATGCCGAAACATCACAGACTAAAGTCTGTGCCACATTAGTTTTAAAAAGGAAAAGAAATGGGAATAAGATTGCGCCGGATTCCAACTGCCTTAATTTTCGGTGGTGTATTAATGCTATTCTCGACAACCGCGCTCGCGCAGGAAGGCGCCAGTCGCGAACGTCGTTCCTCAACATCTGCTGCCGAAGCCACCATCACCGTTAATGAACAATTCCTTAACTCATTTCTCACCGCCATCTTTGACAACTTGAACGAGCCCGCAATGCCTTTGACGATTGGCGGCGCGAAATCAACCCCACAATGCGCCAGCGAGATTCGTTTGAAGCGGGAAGTGAACGGCGTGCGCACCGCGGTGCGTTTCGAGCAAGGCCGGATAGTCGGGCCACTTGCGTTTGCCGGCGCTTACAACGTGAGTCTCGTCGGCTGCATAGACTTTTCGGGATGGGCGGACGCCGAAGTCGTGCTCAGTTACGACAGCACGCGACGCGCCCTGGTAGCTCGATTTCAACTTCGCGACATTCACTTGACGAATACGCCGGCGGTTTTGACCGGCTCCTTGCTGGGATTGGTCCAGGGCACGATCGATCGGCGTTACAATCCGGTCGAGTTGTTTACGCTCGAGAAGCTTTCGAGTCGAGTCGACATCCAACCGGCCGGCGGCGCGCTGCAGGTGCGCGCCAAAGAGATCAGGCCGGAGATAACGCCTTCGGCGCTGACGCTGCATATTATTTATGAGTTCGTGAAGGGATGAGGTTTTTTATCCTTGCGTTACTTTGCGTCTTGGCGTGAAGACCCAAGTTCACGGAAGGACATCTCACGCAAAGGCGCCAAGACGCAAGGCCACGCAAAGGGGAATAGCACCGAGTTTCGGCCTCGCCGCTTTTGTTTGACTGTAAAGCCAAGCCCTCCAAGTTTTATTGCGTCCGGTTTATTAGGGTGATATAAGCCCGGTCAGTTCTTCCACGTCCTATCTCTTAAAGGTGGTACACCATGAGAAACAAAAAGCGATTGATTGTCGTGGCGACCTTGCTCAGTCTACAAGGTTGCCAACAGTCTGCCACTCACGAAAACCAAAATACTGCGCCAAGTCCTACCGCGACGCGAAGCACAGCCACGCCGTCCCCGGCGGGCCAAGCGTCTCAAACCCCAACTGCGGACAAGTGGGAGTTTTATAAAGACGCCGGTGGAAAGTGGCGATGGAGGCGCACCGCACCAAACGGAAAGATTGTCGGCGCTTCGAGCGAGGGTTACAACAATCGCTCTGATTGCGTGGACAACGCGAAGCGAAACGGCTACACAGGGAGCTGAATTAGTGATATGCGCCCCAGGGCGGTTTGGGTTGCGAGGGGAAGGAGTGGCGTAATTGAGTGTTGCTCGAACACTGTTGCTGTCGGTCCCGGAGGGACCGAATGTTTATAGAAACCCCGACAGTCATGGAGTGAAGCTCCGGAGGAGCGAAACATTCCAGGGTCGCCTTGCTTTTAGTTACGCTCCTCCGGAGCTAAAGACATCGTCGACGTGAGAGTCCATAAACATTTGGCCGCTCTGCGGCCAGTTCCGTAGTCTCTCATGATCACACCAACACAGAATTTCCCCCACTACCGAGGCTGCTGACGACAAACACCTTCCGACTCTGATAGAATCCGCCCTCTGCAATCGAGCTAATCCGAAAATCTTCTGGAGGTTTCCCCATGCGAAAGACTCAATTGGCATTCGCCGTCCTGCTGCTCGTTACTGCGACCACCATCCATTTTGTACAGACGTCCGATGCGGCGCGGTATCAATTGCCGCCGAAAGAAATCATCGAGGCATTTGATGCACAGCCTTTGCCGGCGGTGATTCTGAGTCCCACGAAGCAAATGGTCGCTTTGACGTACCGCCGGGCTTACCCGACGATTGCCGAGCTTTCGCAGCCGATCCTGCGACTCGCGGGAGCGCGTTTCAATCCCGTCACTAACGGACCACAGCGCGCGGGGAACATCTATGCGATCACTTTGAAAAAGATGTCAGACGGCAGCGAGATAAAAGTCATGGTGCCTGCGCAGGCTCGCCTGGCGAACATTCGCTTTTCACCTGATGGCAGTCATCTCTCTTTTCAGAACACGAAACCGAATGGAATTGAATTGTGGATTGCCGATGCGGCGACCGGCAGAGCGCGACTTATCAGCGGCACGGATCGGCTTAATGCTGTCAGCGGTGATCCGTGCGACTGGCTACGCGACAACAAGACCCTGATTTGTGAGCTGGTGCCGGCGATGCGTGGCCCCGCGCCGGCGGCGCCCGCGGTTCCGTCAGGGCCGAATGTTTTGGAGAATGCCGGCAAGGCTGCGCCGGCGCCAACCTATGAAGATCTGATCAAGACGGCGCACGACGAAGCTCTTTTTGAGTATTACTACAAAACTCAAATTGCCGCGTTCGATGTAGCCACCGGACGCAAGACCATCATTGGCCAACCCGCGGTGCTGGACAGCGTGACGCCGTCGCCGAACGGCGAGTATTTACTCGTCACCAAAATCAAGAGACCTTATTCCCACCTGATTCCAGTAAACGGATTTCCGCAGGAGGTTGAGGTGTGGACGCGCAGCGGGCAGTTGGCAAAGAAGATTGCCGACATACCTTCACGCGAAGGCGTGTCGCTTACCGGCGTGCAGACCGGCCCGCGCGGAATTCGCTGGCGTCCGGATCAGCCGGCCACCGTGCTTTGGACTGAAGCGCTCGATGGCGGCGATCTAAAAAACAAAGCGCCGTTCCGCGACAAGGTGATGATCGTTTCCGCGCCTTTCACCGGAGCGCCCAGTGAGTTTGCCAAGAGTGAATGGCGTCTCGCCGGTCTCAGCTTTACCGAAAAAGGGATTGCGTTGCTGAGCGAGTCGGACCGCGCGACTCGTAAGATTCGCACCTGGATTTTGGAGCCGGGCAGCGAGCCGCGGAAACTTTGGGACCGCCGACAGGATGCGGCTTATGAAAATCCGGGGACGCCGGTAATTCGCCGTGACAGCGGCGCGGCGGGGGGCCCTGGCGGCGGAGGTGCAGCCTTTGGCGCGGGAGGCGCCGGCGCGATCATGCAAGTCGGAGATTCTATTTATCTCTCCGGCACTGGTGCTTCGCCCGAGGGCGATCGGCCGTTTATTGATCGATTGAATTTGAAGACGCTCAAGACCGAACGTCTTTTCCGCAGCGATTCCAAATCGTATGAAACAGTAGTCGCGCCGCTGGATGATGACGCGAAAGCGATTCTTACACGCTATGAAACTCCGATCGATCCGCCGAATTATTATGTTCGCGATTTGAGTGCGAATACACGTCGCGCCGTGACCGAGTTCAAGGACCCGCAACCTCAGATGCGTGGCGTCACTCATCAATTCGTCACCTATCAACGGAAGGACGGCGTGAAGTTGTCGGCGACCTTGTATCTGCCGCCAGGCTACAAGCCCGGGACGCGCCTGCCGGTAATCATGTGGGCGTATCCGCGCGAGTTCGGTGACGCAGATTCAGCCAGTCAAATAACCGGCTCGGGAAACCGCTTTACTACTGTGAGCGGATATTCACACCTGTTCCTGCTGCTATCAGGTTACGCAATCTTCGACAACCCGGCGATGCCGATTGTCGGCGGCGGCGAAACGGCCAACGATAAATACGTCGAGCAACTGGTGTCGAGCGCCGAAGCGGCCATCGACAAAGTGGTGGAGATGGGAGTAGGCGATCGCGATCGCATCGGGGTCGGCGGCCACAGCTATGGCGCGTTCATGACTGCCAATCTTTTGGCGCATTCGCGTCTGTTCCGCGCCGGCTTTGCCGAAAGCGGCGCCTACAATCGCTCGCTGACGCCGTTTGGATTTCAAAGTGAGCGGCGCACGTTCTGGGAAGTGCCCGAGCTGTACGCGAAGATGTCGCCTTTTTGGAATGCTCATAAGATCAAAGATCCAATCCTCTTGATGCACGGCGAAGCTGACGACAACTCGGGCACTTTCCCGATCCAGTCGGAACGCTTCTACATGGCTTTGAAGGGTCACGGCGCGACGGTGCGTTACGTGACGCTGCCCTACGAAGCGCACGGCTACGCGGCGCGCGAGACTTTGCTGCATGTTTTAGCAGAGCGCATTAACTGGTTTGATAAGTACGTGAAGAACGCGGGGACCCGCGACAGCAGTACTGAAGCGCGAAAGTAATCGTCCTCACAAAAGAGTGTAAACGAATGGACCGCGGAGTCACCTGGACGACTGACTCCGCGGACGTCTTTGTGGTCGCCAGCTTGATCCTCCCGATTCACCCTTCCGCAGTTTGCCGTGAACTCCTAAGACTCCTCCGGTCGCTAATATATTTGACGCTAATTCGCTTGCAGTAGTATAAGGTGGCCAAGTCGTATGAAGTTCTCGACGCTTCCCGAACGGTTTTTGCCGAACGGAGTTTTCCCATGAACTCGCCAAACAAGGTAACCGAGACTATTGTCAGGATCCTTTTTGCCTTGCTCGTCATCGCGATAGCAACCGTGCTGTTATTCAAGGCGAGATCGAGGCCGGCAGCAGCAAAAACACAAACAGTCCCGCCCGCAAAGAGATTATTTGAGAACCGCGTTCCTGAGCACTTGCCGATTAAAGTGAAGATTCGGCGAGACAAGGAGAAGCTCTTCCGCGATCTCGATAACGAGAATTGGGCGCGCGATTTGAAATTGAAGTGAAGAATATCGGAGAGAAGCCCATATATTACCTTGTCTTCGCGCTGGGCGTTCCGGACGCAAAGATTGCAAATAACTATCAGACGTTTGTCATTGCATATGGAAGAGTTGAACTATCAGATTTGAACAATAGGCCCACACCTGATGATAATCCGATTAGGCCTGGCGAGACCAAAGTTCTAAAGATTGAAGACGTGGGCGTTCGCGGTTGGGATGAAGCAAGAGCCGCAGGTCTCGTTCCTCGCCGAATCCGTGGAGCCAAACTAGTATTTCAAGATCTGAAATTTGGGGATGGCACCGGCTTTGAAGGCGGCACGGGATCCCCCACGACCTACTTTTGCCAACTGAGGCCAGGCAATTAAGCCTAAAACCTTCAACAGCCGTAACACCGGAGGAATCCTCATGAAATATCGACAGCGTCTGGTTTTTGTCGCCAGAGTTTTCTTTGGTTTGTTCGTCATTACTTTAGCCCTTGCTCTCTTGAGCAAGGGTAGATTTGGGCCTGATAGCTCTCGGGTTGCGCAAGCTGCGCGAAAGACGCAGGCGGCGCCCGCCAAAAAGCGGTTGCTAGAGAATCGTGTGACCGAAAAATTTCCGGTCAAAGTCAAAATCAAACGAGAGAAGGAGAACCGCTTCCGTGATCTTGAAAACGAAGATTGGGCTCGCGATCTGGAACTAGAAGTGAAGAACATAGGCGAAAAACCCATTTACTTCCTTTACTTTCATCTTGAGGTTCCTGACGCAAAAATACGGGAGAGTCATCAGAACTTCGGAATTGTCTATGGAAGAGTTGCTTTTTCAAAATGGGATGAAAGGCCAGCGCCTGAAGACGTCGCCATAAAACCAGGCGAGACGATTGTTTTGAAGATTGAAGAGAATCAACTACGAGGGTGGGACCAGGCAAGAAGCTTAGGTTTGGTGCCGAAGCGAATACGAGGCGCTAGATTGTCGCTGAGTCATCTGAGTTACGGCGACGGTACTGGCTTCGAAGGCGGTTCTCCATGGCCGAGACCCGATGGGGACTTAGACTTATCGGATATAACGACGTCCGCGTTTAGCGACGTTGGCTACAGCCCTCCACCTTCCGATTCAGGCAGTTCATACAGGGAATCGGAGGCTCCTGGGCCACAGGTTTCGCAATCCCAATCGTAAACACCACCCTCAAAAGTGCATCTGCAGTCGGGGTTCGGCGGGTTGCCCTGGCAGTTTGATTGAGAATGATATTATTTCCCCTTGTGCCGCCAATCCACCAGCTACGCGGATTTCAATATTTACCCAGGAACGGGATGTCCGGGTTACGCCACGAACCACAACAACTGCTGCACGTGCACCCAAACGCGCGATTGTGGACCCTTTTGCACTTGGGATGATTATTTATGCAGCTGTTACAAAACTACTGCTCCTGGGCAGCCGTGTGGCGATTGTTATCCTAATTACACCGCATGTCCGACCGATGAGTGTTGTTCGGGCTATTGTGATTCTGCAACGGAAACATGTCTACCCGAACCCCCTTGCTTGGAAAACGACATGGACTGTACTTCGGATGGTGACTGTTGCAGCAACTCATGTAGTCAATTTACGCACACTTGTAAAGAACCCAACGAAGGAGGTTGCACTCCCGAAACTTGCAATGGTCAATGCTTTGATGGGCTTTGCTACCCGTTTACACCTATAGTCATCGATGTGATCGGGAATGGCTTTAACCTTACAGATCCGGCGGGTGGAGTGACGTTTGATCTTAATGCTGACGGGAGCGCTGAACGCGTATCCTGGACGTCAGCTGGTAGCGATGATGCATGGCTCACGCTCGACCGCAATGGAAACGGTAAAATTGATAATGGCAGGGAGTTGTTCGGCGAGTCGGCGCCGCAGCCCGAGCCCCCAGCGGCCAAGCCAAGGAACGGCTTCCTCGCTCTGGCTGAATATGACAAAGCTGTCAATGGAGGGAACAGCGACAAAAGAATCGACCGGCGCGATGCGATCTACAACTCGCTGCGACTTTGGAAAGATATTAATCACAATGGCATCTCCGAAGCGAATGAGCTGCATGGCCTCGTCGGTCTGCGTGTGGCGACGATCGACCTTGATTACAAAGAATCAAGAAGACGCGACCAGCACGGTAACTGGTTTCGTTATCGTGCCAAGGTCTGGGACACGCATGGCGCGCATGTCGGACGTTGGGCGTGGGATGTCTTCCTTATGGTTGCGCGTTGACCGAACAATCCAGAGACCACTTCTAAATCAACGGTTAATGGCCATTTCGGCCAATGCTTCATCTGGATTAATTAGGGATTGCCGCGGCAAATTCGTCCCTCAAGGCGAAGGCGCCGTGGCATCTTCATAGTTGACGGTTCGGACGAAGTGAGGCTCGGATGAGTCAACTTTGACGATCAGCTTTTGCCAGCCGCTGTCTTTCTTCCTTTGCACCAGCACTTCGATGTTGTGGTCCGATGATTTGAGGATGCTGTGTACCTTGAATCCGCCGCTATTCTGAAACGCCCGATAATCGGATCGCGCGAAAAAAACCGGCAGGTTTTGACTTTTCAAAAATAATCTGACAAAACCCAGGTTGCCCGAGTTCAAAGCCAAGAGGTAAGCCCGCAAGCCTTTCGCGGCCGGGGTTGCCGGCAGTTCGAGACCGCCGTCGTCGGTGGGCGCCGGCTTGCTCTCTGCCTCGAGCTCTTCAGTGAGATCTTCGAGTTCTTGTTTGCGACCTGAATCAGCGACCGCAGCGAGTTTCTTAGCCGCCGCCGCATGCGCGATTCTCACCGCGTCGGCCGGTCGAGCAGAGATCTCCGGTTGCACGCCCGTACCTTCCCAATCAGACTTCGTGATGGGATTAATGGCCCGGCCGGCCGGCACAGCTAATCTGAAATGATCGTTAATGCGCTTGAATATAGTCGGGTGCGAACCGCCGGCTGTGGCTTCGCCGACGATCGTTCCCCGGTTCTGGGTTTTTAAATCGTAGGCAAACTCTTCACCGCCGGAAAACGTTTGCTTGCTGGTGAGTACCCAAATCGGCTTTTCGAGATAGCGCTTTCCCGCGACCGAATCGAGTGTCCAGAACTCCTTTGTCGAGCCATCGGGCCGCCAGAAAATATCGTTGAGATGAGTTTTCTTTCCAAAGAAGTAGCTGCAAAGCAGAGCCACCATTGCCGGATCGCCGCCGGAGTTGTTACGGATGTCGATGATTAAAGCATCCGTGTTTTGCAGGAAGTTCATTGCGGCCGCGGCTGCGTCCGCCGCAAGTGCCGGATCGGTAAATGAACGGACGTCGAGATAGCCTATATTTCCTTCGAGCAGTTCAACCCGAGGGAACCCGAAGTTCAGTCGCGCCTGCTGCTCACGATAACGCGACATTTGTTCGGCGGATGGTTTAGCGTTCGTTCCCTCAATGGGAATCTTATTCTGGCTAAAGTTGAGCCGCAGGTGCCGATCACGGCCCACCTCAAACAGGTTGTTGGTTAACCTAATCGCAAATTCCTGCGGATGCGTGATGCGGTCGTATTCGCCGCGCGCGACGCGCTCATGCAACGCAGTCTCCATTTTCCGAGCCATCTCTGGATACACATAGTTGTCTTTGAGATGCTGAATGACGCCATCGATTATTTCAGTCCTCGCTGCGGCATCCAGTTTTATTTCTTCGAATCGGCCAGACGCAGCCGGCGCGGGAGGTGGCGGCCCCTGAGCCAGAACCACCGAAGCGCAGACTAAGCACATTCCAAGCGTGAGAAGGCGCATGATGTCTCCTTTCATTGAGCGCAAGACTGCTGAAACCAATATGCGAACCAGCGAGTTGTCGCTAAAAAGACTTACGATTTGGGCGGCACGAAGGCGGCCTGCCTAGTTACGTTCAGGCTTCGCCGGTGGCGGCGGCGGAGACCGGCGCGAGCCAGAACGTGCGGCTGGCGGCGGAGGCGGCGGAGGCGGCGGAGGCCCCTCTGACCTAACACCCTTCAATTGTTCCGCGAGTCCTGGCGCATCCCAGTTTCGCACGTCGGTGCTCTCATTGTTGGTTTTCAGATGCTTGATGCGCTGGAGCGCTCGCTGGCGATACTCAGAATTTTGATCCGAAAGTGCGATCCTGGTTAAGGGTTCGATTTCGCTGATTCGAGCCAGCGTATCGATCACCATTCTCTTAAGCTCAGCGTCGCTGGTCCGATTGTAAAGTTCCACCATCGCGGCAGTGCTGCCGTCGCCTTCTAATTCAGTCAAACGGATAGCCGCCAGACGCTTCAGCCTTGAGTCAGGAGCTTGTGTCGCCAGCTCAATTAACCTTTCGTACTGTTTGTTGTCACCCAGCTCTTTCACCAGACGCATGTTCTCAGACGATCTGGTTCGGGTTTGAGCTACGCCGGACGGCATCGTGTTCGGCACCAAAACCCAGGCGACGCCCGCGATGAGCAGCGCAGCAAAAATTGTCCATGGCCAATGTCGCGCCAGCGCCCGTGTACCTTCGCCATTCAGAATCATTTCAACTCTTCTTTCCAGAGTGTGCTTTGCCGAAAGGAAGGCAATTTGATAACGAGCGTTCGGCAAAAGACTGCGTTCCGCTACCTTGAGGAGACTCTCCGCATAGGTTTCAGGTTGCGCGCCCAACGCGACCACCTGATCGTCACAAGCCAGCTCTCTTTCGAGACTCATTTCACGGCACACGTATCGAATCGCCGGATGGAAAAAGAAAACCACGCGCACCGCGGTCTGAAAAAGATTAACGAGCGGATCAAAGCGCGCGACGTGTGCGAGTTCATGCTGAATCATCGCCCGGCGTTCCGCCACTGTCGTCCAATCGGTAAGATTAGCAGGTAACAAAACAACCGGACGAAAGACTCCGGAGATTTGCGGTGAACTAATCGCCGCCGAAAGTCTGAAGTCAACACGACAAGAGGCTGCGGCTTCAATTGAGATATTCAAGTCAGTTGGCGTCACGACCTTCGCCCGCTTGCGGATTTGGCGTAAAGAGGTTTGTTCCCGCACCAATCGCGCCAGAGCGGTCATCGCGCCGATGAGCCAGCTAACCAAAAGGATAGGCGCCTTAAGCGCGTCCGGAAGTCGCGACAGAAGCGAAGGCTGCGACCGGAGCTTTGGTTCTAAGGCAAATGATTTGCGCTCATCATGCGGAGGAGTCAAACGGAGTGCTGCACGTGGCGCCTCTACGAAAGAGCTGACGGCGGTGCTGCCGGTATTAAGCTGCGGAAATCTGCGAGCGACCGCTCCGGCTATGGGCAACGCGATGATTGCGATGAGAGTGAGCAGCCAAATCTGATGGCGCAGAGCCGCGCGTTTGACGCGAAAGAGTTTTAGACCGATCCACACGAACAGGATCAAAAGCAGAGCCTGCCAACTTAAGGTCAACACTTCGGCGGCGCCGCGAGTCGCAAGCAAAGATAGCCATTCGCTCATGACGTTCATCGGGGCTCTCCTTTCCGCGCTTTTCCGGCCGCCAACTTCCCGGCCTTTTCACGCTTTACCACCCGTCGAATGTCCTGCAAATCATCTGACGTCAGGCTGCCGGTTTCGACCAGATGAAGCACGAGCGAGGCCGGCGAACCGCCGAAAACATGTTCGATCAAATGCCCCAGCGCGCGGCCACGCGATTTTTCGGGCGCGTGCCGGGCCCGATAAACGTGCGCTTTGCCATCGACTCGATGGGTCAGATGACCCTTGGCCTCGAGTACGCGGATGATGGTAAGGACGCTGTTGTAGTGTCGCGATCCCGGCAGGCGAGACTGGATCTCGCGCGCGGTAGCTTCGCCCAAATCCCAGACCACGCGCATGATTTCGACTTCTTTATCAGTGAATGATTTCGAAGGTTTGCGGGCCATCGGTCTCTCCGGCACTACCAACGGATAAATACGTTGGTGCGTACCATACTCCGCCTGAACTCGGATGTCAACGTATTTTTACGTTGGCAGGCTTTTTTACGAGAGAGAACTGGGAGTGCGGGATTGCGGCGTTACTGTGAGACGGCTGCGCATGCGCTGTTGCCAGCGGCTCTTGGCCCCTTCGACATCTTCAAACTGGGCCATTATGTCGTTCAGAGTTTCTCCGCCTAATTGTCGCATCTTCAGGTAAACGAGCGCGGGAACGATATATATGAGCGGCAGGACGAAAACCTGAATCAGTTCCAACCCTTGTGTGAAGATTTTGAAACGCACCTTACTTTGCGTCTGCGCGCTGGCTTTGAATCCAATCAGCCCGCCCAAAATTGAACTGATCACGACCGGCACCAGGAATTGAATCAGAATCACCAGAATCACAATTCGCCATGATCGCGACGCCAGGGCGCGGGCTCGCACGCGTGCCGCTTTGGTTTCCAATCCCTCCATCAGCACCACGGGCGCCCAGAGATAATAACGAATCGTCATCACAATCCCGGGGATTACGCACAGGATCCAGCCGAGCATGATTCGCATGGCGAGAAAAAATCCGGTCTTGAAAAATGGTCGCCAGCGCTGGCGCAGCACGGCGAAGGCGCCGCGCAACGTCACGGGTTTCATGGGCATGACCGCGAGCTGGGTAACGATGATGGCGGTGACCCCGGAAATAATCGATCCGGTCAGGAATTTTGCGACCAGCGAAAACAGCGCGATCGGTATACCGATAGCTATGGCCACCGGCTTACTCAACTGCTTATCGGCTAGCCTGAAGGCGAGCGTCATCGCCATCACGATGAACATCGGAATGTGCGCGAGCAGTGATAACTTGAGAAACTCAGGGAAGTATTCGGTGTAGAGTGAAAACGCGCGGCGGTAGAGCGCGCCCAGACCGTCGGCATTGGCGCGAATGCCGCTGGCCAGGGCAATCGCCGTTTGGGGCCGCGCCGCCGGATCCTTTTCCAACGCCGTCATTACGACGCGCGCCACTCGCTTCGGCAGTTTCTTGTTGAATTCTCGCACCGGAGTCGGAGCGCTCTCTTTATGAGCGTGAATGATGGTGGTCGTCTCTCCGGTGAAAGGCGGCGACCCGGACAACATCTGATAGGCGATGATGCCCAGGCTGTACACGTCAGACCGGGCATCGAGTCTTTCACCGCGACATTGTTCCGGCGACATGTAAAGCGGCGTCCCCAAAATCGCACCCACGCGCGTCAAACCGCTGGCGTCATCGGTCGATAACGGAATGGCAGTCAAGCGCGCGCCGGCCACGGTACTTCGGGCTTCGCGAAATATGCGCGTGGCGTCGGCCCCGGTTTCGACAGGCTGCGCGGCGTTTAGTTCGTTGCTGGTTGGCGGCTGAATTAAGGTTGCCGCTTCGAGGTCTTTCGCCGGCGCCGGAATAGTCTGCTTCACTTCAGGACCGGGAGCGCCGGCCGCGGGCAGCACCGCAGTGTCTTCATTCTGAAGCACCAGCGTCGAGGCTTCTTCGGCAGCATGCGACGGCGATATTAACTCAACATTGGGGCTGCTGGCTTCGCCCAGTTTGGCAATACCGAAATCCAAAACTTTGACGCGATAACCGCCCAGCCCGTTTGGTTCGAGCCAGATATTGTCGGGCTTCAAATCACGATGAATGATGCCTTGCTGATGCGCCTCGTGCACGGCGGCGCAAACCTGCTCGAGAATATCCACGACCCAATAAAGCGGCAGCCTTTCTTCTTCAGCCAGGACGTCGCTGAGGGTGCAACCATCGAGGTACTCCATCACCAGGTAGGCAACGCGTTCGTTGCCGCTGCCTGAAAAACCAAAGTCAGTTACATCTACGACGTTCGGATGACGCAAGCGACCTGCAGCCCGCGCCTCGCGCTTGAAGCGTTCGACGAATTCCTGATTGCGCATGAATTGCGGCGCGATTAATTTCAGCGCAACGTAACGCTCGGTTCCCAGATGCGTCGCGAGGTACACCGCACCCATGCCCCCCTGGCCCAGCAAGCGCTCCAGGTGATACTTCCCGTCGAGGGTTTGTCCTACATAACGGTCGAGCGGTGACATCATTGGTCAGAACCGCCTGCGGTAGCGGGCGGTTTATTCTTAAATACGAAGAGTTAAAGGCATCAGAGTAACCGCCCGCTACCGCAGGCGGTTCTGACTTAGTCCCAGTATGGTTCGTGCCAATTACGTTTACGCAACTGCGCGTCGGTCCAAAAGTTCTTCAATAGTTCGATACGCGACTCGGCGCGCCCCGGTTTCGCAACTACGGTAACAACGTCATATCGATAAGGCGCCGACGTCAGACCAAACATTCGGCGATAGACGCGGCCCGCGCGGGCGATTTGCCGGCGCTTGCGCAGATCAACATTCGTTTGCGGCGCCGCAATGTCGTCTGACGCGCGGGTCTTGACCTCGATAAAACACAGGGTCGGTCCGTCGTAGGCGATCAAATCGATTTCGGCGTTGACGATTACGTCACGCGTGTTGCGGCCAATCGGCAGACTGAAATTCGCCGCGACAATCCGGTAGCCGGCTTGCTCGAGACGTTCGAGGGCCAACGCCTCGCCACGCGCACCCAATTCGAAATGCTGCGTACGCGGCGCCGTGCCGGCAACGGCCGATTTACTTTGAAAGTTCAGACGCAACGTCTATTCGCCGGCTGCGGCCTCCTTCTTTGGCCGCGCCTTTTTCTCTCCCGCAGGCGGCGGTCCCGCACTGGTTCGCGGGGCGTGAGCGCTCTTCTTTGGCCGGCGTTTTCCAAAAGTTCCTCGCCAAATCTTGCCACGTCTCGATCGCTGATCTCCTTTGCCCATCTATCAAGCTCCTCCTGAATTGGTGTGTCAGAAGGCCGACCGTCAGGGAGGGCCAGACCAATACCGGCCCTTGCTCACGCGCGGGCTTCTGACAACGAATCACAGACTGAAGTCTGTGCCACTGGCGCTACTTCTTCATCAATTCCAGCACGGCGCTGGTCATTGCTTTGACGCCCGTGCGCAAAGTGGGTTCCGGCAACGGTTCAAATAAACTCGAATGAAGTGAAGGCAGCGGCTTGCCGGATTTACGACTCGCTTCAACCCGCGACGGTTCGATCGCTCCCAGCCAAAAATAGAATGAGGGAATCTGGTGGTCGAGGCTGAAGTGTCCAAAATCTTCACTCGCCATCAAAGGCGGCGCCTTGATTACGTTGCCGTCCCCGAGCGCTTTGCTCAACGCTGCCGCCATTCGCTCAGTCAATTGCGGATCGTTGTAGAGCGACGGCGCATTTTCACTCTCAATTACTTTGATAATCGGCGCGCGCTCTTCCGGAACGCCGGCGGCGAAGGCGATGCCTTTCGCCATGCGCTCGATCGACGCAATGATGCGCTGCCGGACTTCCTCTTTATAGGTTCTGATCGTGAATTGCAAAACCACTTCGTCGGGAATGATATTGCGTTTGGTGCCGCCGTGAATCGAGCCGATAGTAACGACCGCCGGATCGAGCGGCGAGTTTTCGCGACTGATGATCGTTTGCAGCGTCACGATGGTCTGCGCGGCGATCACGACCGGATCTTTGGTGGCTTCGGGCTTCGAACCATGACCGCCCAGTCCGCGAATCGTCAAATCAACCGACGTCGAACTGGCCATGGCATAGCCGGGTGTGTATTGAATCTTGCCGGCTTCGACATCGGCGCTGTCGTGCAAGCCGATCACAAAATCCGGTTTGGGAAAGCGAGTGTACAGGCCATCGGCCAGCATGGCCTTAGCGCCGTCAACCGTCTCTTCTGCGGGTTGGCCGATCAGGACCAGCGTGCCGCGCCATTGATCCTTGAGCGCAGCGAGCAGCTTCGCCGTGCCGATCATGTTAGTCATGTGCACATCGTGCCCGCAGGCATGCATGACACTGACTTCCTGTCCCGATTCGTTTTTGGTCTTGACCTTGCTGGCATACGAGACGGCGTTTTTCTCTTCCACCGGCAAGCCGTCCAGGTCGGTGCGCACCAACACCGTCGGGCCATCTCCGTTTTTCAGGATCGCGACCAGGCCGTAACTTGAAAACTGTGGTCGATCATATTTGCCGACGCGTTCCGTGACCGTGTAGCCAAAGGACCGCAGTTGCGCTGCCAGGAACGCCGAAGTGTTTTCTTCGTAATGGGACAGCTCGGGCGCTGCGTGCAGCATCTTGTAAGTGCTGACAAGCTGCGCAATCTCGCGATCGATCATGGCATCGAGCGATTGTTGAGCAGCAGCCGGCGTGATGACGAAAATACTGAGCAGGATCGATAAGATTAATGACTTTTTCATAATTGACAGGGCAGAGAACTGCGTTGCGCGCGGCCAAGATATCTCAGGGATTTGGTTAAGACAAGTGACCGGGGCAGTAGCCCGACCGTGAGGGAGGGCGCCGAATGCGACGCCGATTGCGCCCTCCCTTACGGTCGGGCTACTGCCCCGCTTCGCGGCGCGAGTCATGCATCTACACAGTGGAGAGAAAAATCAAACAGCCGGATAGTCCGGCGCCAGCATCGCACTGCCCAGCCTGGGTGCGGCCAGCATCAGTCCAATGATCGTCTTGGCGTCTTCGATTTCGCCGTCGGTAATCATTTGCAAGGCGCGCGCGATTGGCAGACGCACCACTTCGATCATTTCATCGTCTTCCAGACGCTGCTTCGTTTCAGTCAGTTCAGTCGCGAGGTAGAGCCACATCTTCTCTTCGCAAAAACCCGGCGAGACAAAAAACTCTGAGAGCTTTTCCAAACGGCCCGCGACGACACCCAACTCTTCCTCCAACTCGCGCGCCGCGCCTTCTTCCGGCCGCTCCCCTTCGTTTAGTGTGCCGGCGGGTAATTCCAGCAGATACTTGACCGCTGGATGCCGGTACTGGCGCACGAGTGCAATCGTGCCGTCGTCGAACGCGGGCAGGATCACGGCGCTGCCGGGATGATGGACGACTTCGCGCACGTAAGTTCGGTCGTCTTCGCGGACGGTGTCAACCGTCACGTCAAAGACGCGACCGACGAAGACCTTCTTCGAATCAATGAACTCCGGAGTTGGTGTTTGCGTCATCGTCTTAGTTTAGTTGGGTGCGTGTGTGTGAGCAATGCACCGGCAAGGAGGGTCGTCCCACCCTTGATGGAGGCGTTAGAGTACCGACTTTAGTCGGGCTTTTATCGGATGTGAATCTAATTAGACAGGATTAACAGGATTTACATGATAAGAATCAAACAGAAAAACCGGTTCTCTCTCCTTTCTTCATCTTGTCAATCATGTAAATCCTGTCTAAAAATTATTTCTTCGCCGGAACATTCGCCGAAAGAAAGAACCCAACTAAAGTTGGTACTCTGACACCGTAGAGCGAAGTCTCAATCAATTGGCGAGCGAGCGACGCGCCATCAGATTCTTCTGGCGGCGTAGCGCCTCCTGCGCTGCTCCGATCAAATATAACGATCCAGTAATGCAGATAAGGCCATGCGGAGGCGTAATCTTATCGGCAATTTGCAGCGCCTCCTGAATCGAATTAGCCTGATGTTGTTTTGCTGGATCAAGCTCCTGCGGCGAAGCGGCTCGCAACGCTTCAAGTGAAGCCGCGCGTGGATTGGCGAGTTCCGTAAGGATCAAAGCATCAGCTTTCAGAAAAAGCCTCACAGCCATCTCATCCACGCTCTTGTCCTTCATCGCTCCGAAGATCATGGTGATCGGCGATTGCACAAACTCATCGAGATAATTTCGCAGCGCCTGCGCGGCCGCAGGGTTGTGCGCGCCGTCAAAGAGAATTTGCGGCTCGCCGTCCCATAGCTCAAGCCGCCCGGGATGTGTCGCGCTTTCCAGTCCGCCGACAATTGCCACGTCGTTGATTGCAAAGCCCTCTGCGCGAAGTGCTTCCGCCAGCGCGACCGCAACTGCTGCGTTAATGATTTGATGACGCCCACGCAAACCGAGCCGCACATTTTCGTAAGAGCCTTGCGGCGTGTCGAACCCAACAACACAGCGGCCGTCATCCGTGATGTTCGTAAGGCGGGGCGAGTCCTCACACAAGATTGGCTCGACCCTTGTGCTCTCGCATTGTCGAAGGATCACTGCGAAAGCTTCCGGCAGTTGCGGCGCGATTATCGCCGTCGCTCCGGGGTGAATGATCGCGGCCTTTTCAGCGGCAACCGCCGCCAAAGTTTCGCCGAGATATTCTTCGTGATCCATTGCGACGGGAGTGATCGCGACGGTGCCGGCGTGGGCTGCCGTCGTTGAATCAAGGCGGCCGCCAAGGCCAGTCTCCAGAATTGCCAGATCGATTTTGGCTTCGCGAAACGCCAGCAACGCGATTGCCGTCACGTGCTCAAAAAACGTTGGCAGTGTTTCCAACTTGCCGCTCTGGACCAGTTCTTCGGTGGTTGTTTTGACTTCAGATGTGCAACGCGCGAATTCGCTTTCGGTAATCGATTGGCCGGCAATTGTGATTCGCTCAGTGATCGAAACCAAATGCGGCGACGTAAACAGACCCGTGCGAATTCCAACTGTCCGGCAGATTGAGTCGAGCATTACGGCCGTCGATCCCTTGCCGTTGGTGCCGGCGATTTGCACGGCAGGAAAATCTGCTTGCGGATTTCCGAGCGCGGCTAAAAGAGTTTCTGTATTTCTGAGACCGAGCTTGATGGTGAGTGTCTCGTGGCCGAGACTCAGGAGATAGGCGAGCGCTTGATCGAACAGCATCGTGGCACAGACTTTAGTCTGTGATTCTACTGGTTACAACTGCGGGGATCTCAACACAGACTGAAGTCTGTGCCACTAACTGGGCGAAGCCGAAACCTGGAACTTTAGACTCGAGGCCTGAAACTTCTCACCGATGTCGGGATTCATCATGAAGTCGAGCGACTTGATCAGGTAATCGCGGATTTCGCGCCGATCCAAAACTGCATCAAGCATTCCATGCTCAAGCAGGAATTCCGATCGCTGAAAACCCTTCGGCAGCTTTTGCCGAATTGTTTGTTCGATGACGCGCGGGCCGGCAAAACCGATGAGCGCTTTTGGTTCGCCGATGATCAAATCGCCAAGCATTGCGAAACTGGCTGTGACGCCGCCGGTCGTCGGATCGGTCAGTACAGAGATGAACGGGAGATGTCTTTCTTCGAGCGCGGCGAGCGCGGCGGATATCTTGGCCATCTGCATCAGCGAGAGCGTGCCTTCCTGCATGCGCGCGCCGCCGGAGGCAGCAAAGATGATCACGGCGCCGCGTTCTCGGATCGCATGTTCGATCAAACGCGTAAGCTTTTCGCCGACCGCTGAACCCATCGAACCACCGATAAAGTTCATGTCCATCGCACCGGCAAACACTCGGTGACCGCCGACTTTGCCTCGGGCTGTGATTACCGCTTCCGGCAAACCAGTCGCGCGCTGCGCCTGAGCAATTCGGTTCGTGTAAGGTTTGCTGTCAACGAAATCAAGCGGGTCAGTCGAGACTACTTCTTCATCCAACTCTTCACAGTGACCGTCGTCGAACAGCCTTTCAAGCCGTTCGTAGGCGCCGAGGCGAAAGTGATAATTGCAGTGGACGCAAACCTGTTGCGCCTCTTCGAGTTCTTTTTTGTAAAGGTGCTCGCCACACTCCTCGCAGCGCACGAAGACATTTTCCGTGCGCACGACGCGGTCCTTGTCGCTTACCGGTTCGATCTTGCCTTTCTTTTTACGAAACCAGGGCATAGCTGAATTACAGTTTGCTTGTTTTGATAATCGCGAAGGTTAGCATAACCGCTGTGGACGACCAACCAAGAGCTAACCGCTACTCTGGGGTGATGGAGGATATCGTCCGATCTTCTCAAGGATTTCGCGAACTTCTACTCGACTTTGCAGGTTCAGCTTTAGAATGAGTTCAGTTGCGCGACCAGTGGCGGTGTGGGGATTGATACGTCCGTTGTCGATGACAAAATGGTCACGCCAATCCTGTGTCCGTGGGTTAAAGAGGGGAGCAAGTTCGCCGCTTGCGGGGTCGAGCGAGGCGATGTCAGAACCTTTGAATCGATTGCAATCAAAGCAAGCGAGTGCCAGGTTGTCGGCGGTACTTTGCCCGCCGTGTTTCAAAGCGATTATGTGGTCAGGTTCGTGAGGAAAGAAGGCTTGTGCTTCGGGCAGCAAGCAGTATTCGCAACGTCCCGTGGCCCGTTCTCTCACCTCCTTCCGCAGCGCCGGCGAGATGCGAGCTGAAGTCACGAGCGACTCTCCATGTATAGTTGCGCACGTGCCTTGACGAGCTGCATCAAATGTTCCAACTCTCCGAATCGTTCCAGTTCGGAGGCTTCACTTTCAGTCAACTTGCCGCTTTCATTTCGTTCCAATAGGTATCGGACGCGCTCCTGCGATTCGAAAGAAGGACGGAACGCCAGAACCTCGGCCGAGCTTGTGCGCGCGAATAAATCAACAATTTCGTCGTAGCTTTTTTGCGGAGTACTCATGATCCGACCTTTCCGGCAGTTTACGATCAAAACATAGTCTGCCTCACCATTCAAACGGAACCAATGTCAATGAGAGAAGCATGCCTCAAAACTCAATCCCCCTCTGCGCCCGAATCCCCGCTTGAAAAGGATGTTTGATCTCGGTCATCTCCGTAACGAGGTCAGCCGCTTCCATCAACTCCTTCGGCGCGTCGCGGCCGGTGACGACGATGTGAATTGATGGTTGGCGTTCGCGAGCGGCGCGGATTTCAGAAAGGACTTCATCGACCGGCAGCATGTCGTAGCTCAATACGTAAACCAGTTCGTCGAAAACCAGCATGTCGTATTCGCCGCCGCGCAGTTTCTCGACGCAGAGGTTCCAGGTGTTGCGCGCGGTCTGTCGATCCTGCTCGGGGTTCTTCGTGTCCCAAGTGAAGCCGTCGCCCATGGTGTGGACTTCGATTCCCAGCTTCTCAGCCGACTCGTGTTCGCCGTAACGATCGTTGCGCGACTTCATGAACTGGATCATGCAGCAGCGCAGACCCTGGCCCGCGGCGCGCATCATCAAGCCCAGCGCGCAGGTGGTTTTGCCTTTTCCGTTTCCGGTGTGAACCATGAGGAGGCCACGCGTGTTTTCCTGATAGTCGGCGCGCCGCCATTTGTATTTGCGTTCTTTGGTGGGCATTTCGGCTGCGCCCTCCCTGACGGTCGGGCTACTGCCCCGGTTAGTCGGCGGGCTTTTGCTTGCGATCGATTGCTGATGTTTCAGACTACGCTACCGCAGGGCGGTTCTGACAGAGCATCTTCCGTCATGTCGCTCATCCCATTTGAACGTTTTATCGCGTCCTGAAGGAGCGGCACGATCTGCTGTTCGATCTCGGAAGTGCTTCCCTTGAGCGTGCAGCCTGCCGCGTTGCGATGACCGCCGCCGCCAAATTGCTCGGCAATCTTTGCCACGTTCACGTCGCCTTTGGAACGCAAGCTCGTGCGATAGACACCCGGTGAAGTTTCTTTGAACAGCGCGGTCGCTTCGACTTCGCCCACGGCCAGAGGGTAGTTCACAAATCCGTCGGCGTCTTCTTCGGACGCGTGACTCTGCTCCTGCATCTTGATGGTTTGCCACATCCAGGCGACGTGGCCGGTGTCGTCGCGCCGGGCCGTCGCCAGCACGTGACCCATCAATTCAATTTTCGGCCATTGATAACTGCCAAAAATTGCTTCCGCGGTTTTCGCGGGTTTGACGCCGGTGCGAACGAGTTCGGAAGCGATCTTGAAGGTCCGCTCAGTGGTGTTCGAGTAGTGAAACGATCCCGTATCGGTCAATAGCGCCGTGTAGACGCATTCCGCGATCTCTTTGGTGACGCGGACGCCGGTGGCTTTGCAGAGGTTGTAAATCATTTCGCCGACGGCGGCGGCAGTCGAGTCGATCCAGTTGATCGTGCCGAACAGCTCCGTCGTCGAATGATGATCGATATTGACGACGAATTGCTGCTCGAGATCGACCAGCCCCGGACGATCAATGTCCGAGCACTCGATCACAAAGACTGCGTCGTAGGCCCGGTCGACATTCGGCGCCACCCGAATCGTCTCGGCGCCCGGCAGTTGCTGGTACGAATGCGGGGCCGGGTCGCGCATGATTACTTCGACATCTTTGTTCAGCGCTTTGAGCAGCCAGTAGAGGCCGAGAGATGAGCCGAGGCCGTCTCCATCCGGGCGGATGTGGGAAGTAATCGCAAAGCGATCTTTCTTTTCAATTAATTCAACTACCTGACTAAGCATTGCGTGGCACAAACTTTAGTCTGTGACTATTTCCTATCTAAGAACACAGACTGAAAGTCTGTGCTACTTTTCTTTCTCAATTCCTTCCAACAGGGCATCGACGCGGCTGGCTTTCTCTTCCACGGTGTCGCGCACGAAGTGAAGCGCGGGAGTATGCCGCAAATTGAGCGCAAAGCCAAGTTGCTTGCGCACGTATGGCGCCGCATGACGAAGGGCGACCAAGGCCGTTTGGTGCTCCTGCTCGTCGCCTTCTACCGTCACGTAAACGCTGGCGTCGCGCAAGTCATCAGCGACGCGAACTTCCGTGACAGTCACCATGGTCAGTCGCGGGTCTTCGAGCTCGTATCCAACAATCTGCGCGATTTCTTCGCGCAACGTTTCCGCGATGCGCTCCGGGCGATGCATGATGTGGCACAGACTTTAGTCTGTGATAATTCCCAAGCTAATAACACAGGCTGAAGCCTGTGCCACTTACAATTCCGTCGCCGCAACCTTTTCGATCACGTAAGCTTCGATCTGATCGCCGACCTTGATGTCGTTAAAGTTTTCGAGGCCGATACCGCATTCAAAGCCTTCACGCACTTCCGAGGCGTCGTCTTTGAATCGGCGCAGTGAAGCGATGCCGCCTTCCCAGGCCACGACACCGTCGCGGATCACTCGCGAGCGTGCGTTGCGGCGAATAATGCCATCGATAACCATGCAGCCCGCGACGACGCCGGCGCGCGGTACTCGGAACACTTCGCGTACCTCGGCCTTGCCCAGGATCTTCTCTCTCTCGATCTTCTCGAGCATGCCGATCATGGCGGCCTTAATTTCTTCCTCGACCTTGTAAATGATCGAGTGCAGGCGAATGTCCACGCTTTCGCGCTTGGCCAAATCTCCGGCGCGCGTTTCCGGCCGCACGTTGAAGCCGATAATTACGACCGCCGTAGAAGCCGAGCCGGCCTGTGTCGCTGATGCCAGCAGCACGTCAGATTCAGTGATGGCGCCCACGCCTGAGCGTATGACTTTCACCTTCACGGTTTCGCTGGACATCTTTTGCAGAGTCGATTTCAAAACTTCAACGGAACCCTGCACGTCGGCTTTGATGATCACCAGAAGTTCTTTGACTTCGGTTTCGCCGAGGGCTTCGATGCCGCGTTTGGTCGTCTTAAGCAGAGTCCTTTGGCGCTCAGCCGACTGCCGGTGACTGGAGATCTGTTGCGCGCGCGTGACATCCGCTACCACCTGAAAACTCTCGCCGGCTTGCGGCACACCCTGAAGTCCGAGCACTTCAACCGGCGTTGCCGGTCCGACTTCGCTTACCGGTTCGCCGCGATCGTTGAACATCGCGCGCACCTTGCCGAAGATTTGACCGACGATGAACGGATCGCCGACACGGAGTGTGCCTTGTTGAACCAGGGCCGTAGCGACTGAGCCGCGACCGCGATCGAGTTTGGCTTCCAGCACGACACCTGACGCCAGGCGCGTGGTGCTGGCCCGCAGGTTCAGAATGTCGGAAGTAAGCAGGATGGTTTCGAGTAGCGTGTCGAGGTTTTGTTGTTTCTTGGCTGAGACTTCGACCATTTCAGTCTCACCGCCCCACGCGACCGGGTTGAGACCCTGTTGCGAAAGTTCCTGCCGAACTCGATCAGGGTTAGCGTCCGGCTTGTCGACCTTGTTAATGGCCACCACGATGGGAACACCGGCGGCGCGCGAATGCTCGATCGCCTCGATCGTCTGCGGCATGACACCGTCGTCAGCAGCAACGACCAGGACAACAACGTCGGTCGCCTTGGCGCCGCGGGCGCGCATCAACGTGAAAGCTTCGTGGCCGGGTGTGTCGAGAAATACGACGCGACGCTTCTCTTCGGGATTGTCCGGGCTGGGCACTTCGACGCTGTATGCGCCGATGTGCTGAGTGATGCCGCCGGCTTCGCCGCCTGCGACGTTGGTGGTGCGAATCGCATCCAGCAGCGAAGTCTTCCCGTGATCGACGTGGCCCATCACGGTCACGACCGGGGCGCGCGGCACTTCGACATCGTCAGCGTCAGCGGCAATCAGCTCTTCGAATTCTTCCTCCGCCACCATCTCTTCGAAGGGCACGAAGGTCACGTCATAGCCGAATCGCTTGCCGAGATCGGACGCGACTTCGTCGTTCAGCGCCTGATTGATGGTTGCGAACACGCCGCGTTGCAGTAGCAGGCCCACAACCTCTTTCGGTTTGATGCCCAGCTTCTCGGCGAATTCTTTTACCGTCGAGCCTTCCACGAGGCGGACTGATTTGAGTTCGCCGGGGCCGCTGGAAACGTGCAGCCGTCCGGCAATGCGATCTTCCAAACTCAAAACATCGGGTGGCGGAATGACCTCGCGATCGAATCTGCCGCCTTTGCCATCGGCGCCCCGCTTGCCGCCACGCGTCGAGCCTCGACGCGATCGGCGTCGTCCGGCATCCGGCGGCGGAATGTATGTAGTTTGCGGTGTCGCGGTTTCGCCCGGCGTGCCGGTGTACTCCACGCGACCACGTGTTGGCCGCTCGCGGGTACGCTCGCGGGTGGCGGTTGCAGTGGCAGTGGCGGTGGGCGGCGGAGCCGGGGCGCGTTCGCCCGGCCGGATTCCGGCGTTCAAAGCGGCGGCCGTCGGTCGCAACACGCGCACCTGACGGGCCGGCGGAGGCACGACTTCGGCGCGTACCGGCTCTGGCGGAGCGATCTCTGCGACCGGAGGCGGAGCATCCGGTTCAACTGGCGGAGCTTCTGATTCAGGCGCGGCAGCCGCCGCGGCGGGTTTTACGACGCGAACCGCGGCCAATTTGCGAACAACCTGCGCCGGAGCCTGTGGAGCCTCAACTGTTTCTTCAACCTCGATCGGTTCGGGTTCGACAGGCTCGGCCTCCATCGAAACTTCCGCAATCTCGTCGGCGGGCGCCTCCTCGACGACCGGACGCGCTGCCTTTTTGACGATGCGGACCGCTCGTTTGACGGCAGTGTCTTTCTTGGGAAAGTACTTATCGCGAATTTTTTCGGCGAGTTCTTTCGAGATCGAGTTCGAGGGGACACTGACATCCACGCCTTCGCGCCGGACTTCTTCGATCAGACGCTTGGTGTCGATTTTCAGATCTTTAGCAAGATCGTAAATGCGAACTTTTGAAGTTACTGCTGACATGCGCTCCTTGCTGCTTGCGAAACGTGTTGCCTCAAACACCTTCCGCAGGCAGGCTCAAAGAGCGCTGCTACGGCAGGCGCCGGAGGCGGGGCATACGCCTTAGTGCGCGTATGCAACAAACATTTGGCCGCTTCAGAAGCATTTCATCGCTTCTCATCCTCAGTGTTTTCGTCCGTCGCGGCCAATTCGTCGGGTGACGGAGCGAAAGATGATTCATCCGGCGAAGCGTTTGCAATTGCTTCGTCGACTTCCAAGGGGTCAACTGCCAGGGACATGTCGGGGACGTTGGTTACTACGTCGGGCCGCAGATCGCGGCCGGGCTCCTGCAAAATCAATTCGTCCACGGTCATGGGGTCAGCCTCGGTAAGGGCCACCGGATCGGCTGAGTCTTCCGCGAGAATAGTTTCTTCGGCTGAGAACGGCGCGCCCTGCTCGACCGCTTCGTCATAGCCGGCGGCGGTCATGTCGTCGTTCGGCTCAATTTCTGTTGCCGGCGCATTTTCGTCGAATTCAACCGACGCGGCGTGTTGCTCGATTTCGGTCTCGCCTTCGGCATCAACCGACGCGTCTTCAGAGGCTTCTTCCTCGCCGGGCTGCTGGCTTCGGTCGCGAACCGCAATTACCGACTGCGCCGCCGTCAGAATCTTTTCGGCCTCGTCCAAACTGACGTCGAGGAACTCGACCAGGTCGTCCACCGTAGTGGCCGCCAGACCGTCAATATCGTTTACGCCGTGTTCGGCCAGTGCGTCAGCCTGTTGCGCGGTCACACCTTCAATTACCGACAAGGGCACCGGCGCGCCGGAAGCGATCATCGCTCCCATGGCTTCGGCAACTTCCTTCTTCAACTCTTCTTCGCTGCGAATGTCGATATTCCAGCCGACGAGTTTCGTCGCCAGCCGCACGTTTTGTCCGCGCTTGCCGATGGCCAGGCTGAGCTGATCTTCGTTGACGATGACTTCCATCTGCCGATTTTCGATATCGGTGATGCGCACCTGGTTGACCTTTGCGGGCGAAAGGGAATTCGCCGCAAACACCGAAGGCTCTTCCGACCATTCGATGATGTCGATCTTTTCGCCGCGCAGCTCACGAATGATTGCCTGTACGCGCGATCCCTTCATACCGACGCAAGCTCCCACCGGATCGACGTCGCGTTCGTTGGAAACGACCGCAATCTTCGCGCGCTCACCCGGTTCGCGCACACACGATTTGATAACGACGGTGCCGTCATAAATCTCAGGCACTTCCATCTCAAACAGACGCTCGAGCAGTTCCGGCGAAGTGCGCGAGACTTCGATCTGCGGTCCTTTTGATTCTTTTGAAACGTTGGTGATGACGACGCGGATGCGCTCGCCCTGGTTCCATTGCTCGCCGCGCGATTGCTGCGAACGAGGCAGGATGGCTTCGAGATTTCCCAGATCCACGATCATGTTGCCGCGCTCAAAGCGCTTGACGAAGCCGTTGACCAGCTCGCCGACGCGATCGATGTATTGCTCGTAAACGTTCGAGCGAACGGCGTCGCGGACTTTTTGAAATAAGATTTGTTTGGCTGTTTGCGCGGCGATGCGGCCCAACTCTTCCATCGGCATGGGCAGCAGCAGCGCGTCGCCAACTTCGACTTCGTCGCCGCCAAGTTCGCGTGCTTCATCGATCGAGAGTTCAGTCGAAGGATCGGCGACCTCGTCAACCACGACCTTCGAGGCGGACAGCTCCAAACCCGTTTCGGGACTCCAGTCGACCTGAATATCTTCGCCGCCCTTGAACTGCTTTTTCGCCGCCGCGCGCACGGCTTCCTTGATCGCTTCGATTACTAAGTCGCGATCAATGCCTTGCTCCTGGCAAAGGGCTTCGATGTTTTGCGCAATACTCGTGCTCATTTATTCGTTTCGTTTGCGGCGACTCAGCGCCGGCCGTTTCTAATCAATTCTCGATCAATCTCTTCCTGTTCACGCGCGCGCCGGAATTCGCTTTCGACGTCGATTTCCAGATTTGCTTTCACAATCGACTCGAGCGGAAGTTGGTGGCGTCCGCTGGTTCGATCTTCAAAAATCACGCTATCGCCCTCAATTCCTACTATTCGTCCGCGGAAGTTTCGCTGGTTGTTGACCGCGATCCGGGTCTTAATCTTCGCCGCGCTGCCGGCAAACCGTTCATAATCGGCGAGCTTGTAAAGCCCGCGCTCTAAACCCGGTGACGAGACTTCCAGGGTGTAGGCCGAGTGAATGAAGTCCTCGACGTCCAACACCGTCCCGATTTGCGTGCTCACGTGGGAACAATCTTCGTGAGTTACGCCGCCCGGCTTATCAATGAACACGCGAACGATTGGGTGACCTTCGGGTCCGGCAACTTCGGTATGAACGAGTTCGAGTCCGTGGTCGATTGCGGCCTGTTCGGCAATCTGACAAATACGCTCTACAACCGAACCTGAATCCATGAGGTGGCACAGACTTTAGTCTGTGTTCATCCTTCCAAAATCATGCCCACAGACTGAAGTCTGTGCCACTTTTGCCCAAAAGAAAAAGTGGGCCAAAACCCACCGGATAACGCATCCGAAGATCCGAGCAAGAAGGGGGATTATACGGCCAGACCGGAGTGGAGGCAAGCGGCCAGACCGCGACGCTCGCGGGCGTTTAGAGTTCAAGTGGTTTGCTCGAACAGCTGGGAACGCGGACGTCCTCGTCCGCAATGAGCGCGAAGCGCGAACGGTTTAGCTTTAGTGATAAAACAAGCAGTGTCCTAAGAAAACGGTGCGGACGGGGACGTCCGCGTTCCCAGCATTCACACGCGCGATCCCACAAGATCGACTTGATTGCCGGACAGGTTAGACAGACTTGTCGTAGCGAACCGAATCCGACGTTGACGGAAGGGCGGGCATCGCCCACATGTCGGACGGTTGTCCCAGCGTCAGGTCAGGCATTGCCGCAAACGATTTTTGCCGCGAAGCGACGTATTGCTTGAAGACTACGGCCAGGATCAGAACCGACAAGACGATCCATAACGACGCCCAGATGATCGCCGGGACGCCGGTGGCGTTGGCCATATTCAAAGCGTCAGTCGGCACGGTCGTGGCAAACGGCGATGAAAGGAAGAAGACGGTTTTCAGATCAAGCAAAGCATTCAGCACGCATTGAACGGCCAGTAGGCTCACGAGAAAGCTCGCGACTTTAGCCGAAGCAAAACGCGCAACCGCAAAAAGGCCCGCGGACAACAGCAATCCGGCGAAGAGGGTAAACGGAAGACCGCTCAGATTACCCCACGATCCCGCCATGATTGGTTTGACAACGCCGAAAATGGTCGTCAACGCCAGGACTATTGCCGACGAGCCAACCAGGACAATCCGCGCCGCGACGGAACGGCGAATCAACGTGAGCAACAGCGCGCCGTACGTCATTGCGCCCAGATAACCGGCGCTCGACACCACCATCTGCGAAAAAATTCCGCCCTGGGTCGTGTAAGTCTCACCGCTGCCGTTCATCGCCACACTTAGGCTCTGAACTGAATTCCCGGTCAGCAGAGCGGCAATCGCGTGGCCACCCTCGTGAATGAAGGTTACGAATATGCGAAACGGATAACTGAGGATTTCCGCGAAGGGAACAAACCAGAGGGCAATTGAAATGAGCGCCGCGATTAGCAGCGTCATCGCCTGCGGCCGTGCATCGTTGGCAAGTTTGTATCTCATGCGCCGAGTGGCACAGACTTCAGTCTGTGATTACTCCTTTCAGTCTTGCAACACAGACTGAAGTCTGTGCTACTTAGAACGTCGTTCACCCGCCGCTTGTTCCCTCCGGAGCATCCGCGCGCTGAAAGTCGCCCGATTTTCCGCCGGTTTTTGATTCCAGGCGCACATCGCTAATCGTCATCGACTTCTCGATCGCCTTGCACATGTCATAGATAGTCAGGGCCGCGACCGAAACCGCGGTCAGCGCTTCCATTTCGACGCCGGTCTGCGCGCGGGTCGCGACTTCGGCTTCCAGGTAAACGCCTTCGTCACGCAGCTCGGCGCGCACCTCGACGTGGGTTAGCGGCAAAGGATGACAAAGGGGAATCAGGTCGGCGGTGCGTTTTGCGGCTACGATGCCAGCCAGGCGCGCGGTTTCCAGCGGATCACCTTTCGGAGTTTGATGACTTCGGATCGCTTCGATCGTGCCGGGTGACATCAAAACGCGAGCCGAGGCAATCGCTCTGCGGTTGGTGACGTACTTGTCGCTGGTATCAACCATGCGCGCGCGGCCTTCGTCGAAGTGTGTGAGTTTGGTCATGATCGATTCTCTGGAGGGATAACCGCAGAGGAAGGGGAGGTTTGCGCAGAGGACGCTGAGTCGTCATAACGATTGACGACTCGCCTGATTCCGCTGCGCATATGCACTACGTGGAAATTTAGAATCAAGCCGAGACGAAGGTCAGCAAGTTTCAAGTAGGTAATGACCTGTGCCAGATGGACATCGTTTATTGCTTCGACAGCTTTGATTTCCAGTATGAGCCTTCGTTCGACCATTATGTCCACTCGATAACCGCAATCCAGTTTTACTTCCGAATAGACCAACGGCATCGGCTTTTCTTTTTCCACGAAGAGTCCCGCCTGGCGCAACTCAAAGCAAAGAGATTCTTTATAAGCTGACTCAAGCAAGCCGGGTCCGAGTGCACTGTGAACTTTCATGGCACACCCGATCACTTTTTGCGTAAGTTCGTGGTCAGTCATTCCTCGGCCTCCTCTGCGAAAACCTCCGCGTCCTCTGCGGTTAAAGGTTTTAAGTGGCCGTCACTTTAGCCAGATTCGCATGAACGATCAAAGTATTTCCACCCAACAGAACTTCATTCGACGCTAGTTCGTTAGTCCAACGCTCTGATCGTTTCTGGCTGGGTGTAAGCTTCGCAATCAGTTTTATCAACCCGGCGATTGGCCAATACAGCCAAGCCTTTCCCTTCGGCTTATCGCGATACGCGCCGACGATTTCAAAGCCATTCTTCTCCATAACGTAACGCAGTTCGGAATATCCAATTGGGTTGACGTGCGCAGCGATCTCAATGCGGTCGTCGTATTCGCCGCGCAAGCGGTCCGCGGCCGCGCGGCTGATCGGTTTGAAATGCGAGGTATACCCGTGCAGCAACCACTTCATGCGCTCTTCAATGTTCAGAATGTTAGGCACGCTGACAATCAAATGGCCGCCGGGTTTTAGCACGCGCGCAAACTCGCGCATCGCCTGCTGCGGATTCTCGATGTGTTCCAGACCTTCGAGACAAGTCACGTAATCAAATGATTGATCGCCGAAAGGAAGTTCTGCGTCGAGATTGCCCTGGTGAATGTCGACGCCGTCGAGGCGAAAGATTTCCGGATAGAGGTCGCAACAGCGTACGTCAAATCCGGCGTCGATCAGGCGCGCCGCCAGCGCACCCTCGCCCGCCGGAACATCCAGCAGCGTGCCGCGCGGCAGTTGTTCCAGGATGCCGGCCACGGTGTCGTGAATGGCCTGATGGGCCAAAGGCGCGGGCGCTGTCTCGGAGCGCGCCTCGGTCTCTGGGCCAATCGAAGATGTGGCGTTGGTCGCCATTGATTTTTCGCCGAGCATAGCAGAATAATCTTCGCGCGAGAATTAACTCATGCCGCCGAAACGATCATATTCAAGAGTTGCCGTCTGTATTCTAATCGGCTTCTTAACTCTGACGTCTGCCCTGGCGCAAGACCAAAGCAGAGCTCTGGTTTGGGCAAACCACGCGAACATAAACACCGGAAAAGTTGATCCGTATTGGTCAAAAGAGATTGAGGCGGTTGAACTCGAGGATATTTTGGTTGGCGGCAAGTCAGTAAAAATTGGTGAGTACTATGTGGCAGAGCGGAATTGGATTCGGGACATTACGTTTCGGGTAAAGAATATTTCGGGAGAACCCCGTTACGTTTGTCCAAATTACGCTTACTCTGCCTGAGATGAAGTTCTCGCCTCAGATTCCCTATCTTGCTATGGCGGCCGACCGAAAAACTCAAAAACCCTTACTGCCTGGACAGGAGGTGGAACTGAGAATTGGTGGCGGTAAACTCTACGACTGGGTGCAGGATTCGGTGGCCAGGGAAATGGAGCCTTCGAAGATCAGTAAGGCTGCGATCTATTTCGTCTTTGCCATCTCCCCGAAGAGCGGGGAACAGTCGGGCGGGTGTATTAGGGTTACCGATCCGAGAAATGCTTGTCCTTTTGCTACTCCTAAATTCGGCTCTTATGGCAGCCGAAGCGCTCTGACCAAGCTTCCCGCCTTAATGGCTTTCGCGCCGGCAGGCACATTAATCAACGCCGTCGCGCGCGCGAAGGAAACAAAATCGGAAGAGCCGCCCCACTTCAAAGGCTCAGCCAGCAAAGTCCCTTTTTCATCTGTTCGCAGTGTAGCGGGCAGATAACTTTCGCGATCGATCGAACCTCTGAGATCGCGCGCGAGCACTGCATGATCCTCACGCAAGCCAACGTTCGTAGCCCGTTGCATCGCCAGCAGTGCGGTTCGCGCGAAGAGATTAAACGTCACCGTGACTGAGACAGGATTGCCGGGCAATCCAAAGATGAGTGTTTTCCCGAGTCGTCCGAAAACGGTCGGCTTCCCCGGTCGCAAAGCCACGCGCTCGAAAAAGATTTCCGCGCCCAATTCCTTCAGAGCAGATTTAGTGAAATCGTAAACACCCATGGACACGCCGCCAGATGTGATCAAAACATCCGCACGTTCGGCGGCCTGGGCGATTTGGCGTTTCAGCTCTTCGGTGTCATCGCCCGCGAGCGGCAAACGCTCAACAATCGCGTTCGACATTTCGGCGTAGGCCGCAATCGTGTAGTTGTTTGAATCGCGAATCTGATCGCGGGCCGGTTTTTGATCGAGATCGACCAGCTCGCTCCCTGTCGCCATTACTGCAACGCGCGGTCGTTGCGCCACCTTCACTTTTGCATAGCCAAAAGATGCGAGCGTCGCGATCATCGCGGCATTAATTTCTTCGCCGGCCCGCAGCACGGTCTCGCCGTGTTTGATCTCGCTTGCTTGTCGCACAATCGATCGGCCGAGCTCAACGCGCTCCAGAATTTCAACTTCCGAATCATTCTCTCGCGTCAATTCAACCTGTTGCACTGCGTCAGCGCCTTTCGGCACCGGCGCGCCGGTCATGATCCGCACAGCCTGGCCGGCTTTCATTTCCTGATGCCAGCCGGCGCCGGCGGCCGACTCGCCGACGATACGCAAACGCGCCGGGACATTCGCCACATCACTCGCGCGCACCGCGTAGCCATCCATCTGGGCGCGATCGAAAGGAGGCAGGTCTGTGTCCGCAACGATGTCTTCAGCCAGGATTCTTCCTCGTGCTAATGCAAGGTCGGTCTGCTCGACCGGCAAGGTCCGGGTTTGGACTTTCACGATTTCGATTGCTGCAGAGATGGGGATCATGGCTTGTTGGTTCTGCAAGATTATCCGGCAATCAAATGTTTTTAGGAAACGCGCGAGCGGGGAAAAACCCTTGTGTTCATCAGACAGTTGACGTATATAGACGCGAAATTCGAACTTCCACCGTCGCGAAGTTCTTTCCCCCGGAAAAGGAGCAGCGATCATGAAGCGATTAATCGCCCTGTCACTTTTATCGACTCTGGTTCCGCTCATCGCGGTCGCGCAGAAAGACTGGCGCCAAATGGAGCGGAAGAAAATCGTCAAACAAGTAAGCGCGTTGCAGTTAAAGAACGGCTTGAACGAAGTCGTGACGGATCCGAAGGGCTTCAAGTTATTCGCGTCCGCCAAAGACAAGAAGATCACGGCCTGGAGCGCGAAGGACACGAAAGGCCGCGGCCTCAAGGTTACGAAATATGAATATCCAGCCTCGGCTGACGATTCCAAAGAGCCGGGCGTCCTCAAGATGATTGTCGTCTGCGTCGAAGCCAAAGAAGTTTGTTATGAGGTGCAACTGGTTCCTACTTCACAGCGGTGAAAGTTTATGGGCGAGAACGAACAAACCGATCATCAGACGGTGATGGCTGAGGCGCAACTAAAAAAGCTTCAGCTCGAAATTAAGAAGCTGAAATTTGATGTCGAGAATTTGGGCAGCGGCAGCTCTCAAGCCGAGAAGTTCATGAGGTTTCTGCCGTTAGTAACCGTGCTCATAGCCATCGCCGGTTTCTGGTTCACGGTTCATCAATACAATCAGCAACAGGCGTCGGCGGCGACTAAACTGGCCGCCGACCGCGAGCAAGCCATCCTCAAGCCATTTCTTGACAAGAGGCTGGAGCTTTACTTCGCGGCCTCGGAAGCCGCGGCCACCATGGCCCTGTCGAAAGACAAAGCCGAGCGCGACAAAGCCGAATCAAAACTCGTGCAGTTGTACGCCGGCACGCTGATCATCGTGGAAGATCAGGAAGTCGAAGGCGCGATGTTGAAGATCTACAAGTGCATCACCGGCGAAGACCAATGTGATGATGCTGAGAGACAGCGGCGGTCACAGGCGCTCGCGTCGCGCGCGCGCGATTCGATCGGCAAATCCTACAACGTGAAGCTCGGGGAACTAAAAGGGAAATACTAGTTAGCGAAACTTTTTTATTTCGACCCGCGCGCGGTTATTGCTTCCTTAATCAGCGGCGTGATTACTTCGGCGAAATAATTGTGGCCGGCCGCGTTCAGGTGGCCATCCAATTCAAAAAACAAATCTTTCTGGAGTGAAGCCTGGCGGAACTCACGGGTGTATTCGTAAAACTTCACCCCGGCGATTTGACTGGCGCTGCGGATGGCTTCGTCTTGCAAATTGGTTGTCAGCATTTCCGGAAGGGTGTTGAAACCCAGTCGCTGTCTGCTCTTGAAGTTGCTTGAGCTGGCGTAAATTCCGTAGGGCACCGAAATAATCAAGACGTCCGCGTTGTTTTGGCGCGCGACATTTTGAATGCGCGCTAACTGCTCACCCATTTTCGGCACGAGGGCCCTGACCCTGTCTGATTTCAAATCCATTGTCTGCGAAAAATATTCAGGACTGTGAATGCTCAGGTAGATTAATGATGGATTGAGCTCTCCGGCGAAAAAAGCGTTCTTCACGTGCGCGTCCAGTTGGTCGAACCGCGCTTTCTCTTCGGCGGTGAATATTGACATGAGCGTCTGAGCGGCTCGCTGCCACTCCGCAGTCAAGGCGTTGGGGGAAGCAGAAGCCTGATTGTCCGCGGCCCTCAGAAAGTTCGGGTATAACCAGCCGGCCAGGCGACGCGGCACGCCGGGCTTATCGGCTCGCTGCGTCACCGCTGAGGTTGCCACCGGCGCAGCGTCCATCTGCGCCAGATCGTCTCCCTGCAAAATGCCTACGATTACCACATCGGGATGGAGCAACGGAATCGCTCTCTCGGCAACGTCAGCATATTCTCGCGGCGAACTGCCGGGCTTGCCGAGGTTGGCGATTTCCACGTCGACTCCGCCAGAGCGCAGGTGCTGCTCCAGCAACTTGGGCCATGATTGATTGTCCGCCACACCCCAGCCGTAGGTGAAGGAATCTCCGAGGGCGATGATGCGAGTCCTGGCGGTTTTCTTTTCCGCGAATTCCCTGTCGCGAAATCCGAGTGAGTTTGTCGTGGCGGTAAAAGCGTATTCCGAAGTTCGGAAATTACGTGTGACGTTTCGAGGAAAGTTGAGACCCTGTTCATGCGAGCTGATAAAGAAACCAGCCAGCCGATCCACTCCCGCTGACAGAATCAAAAGCAGAACCAGACTGGAAAAGAAAAGGATCAGACGCTTGGTCATAAGGTGACGATGAACGGACGCATTCTAGCTGATGCCGGCTGGCAGCGCGGTTAAAACCTTCAGGTGCGTAGGGTCCTAATCTGAAATTGACTTTTGCGTAGCCCAGGCGTTTACGCCTGGGAATATGACGAGAGGTGATTTTAAAAGCCCCATTTAATGGGGCTTCAAGAGCGCCCCGCTTTCTCACCCAGGCGTAAACGCCTGGGCTAGAGAAAACACTACGATGGAATTAGAACGCCTTCAGGTGAACTGACAATACCCCGAAGTCAGACCCAGTCTGAATCTCTGCAGAACGAAAATGAAGTATGATGGGCGGCCGCAGACTAACCTGGACGAGGGCTTTGCTGCAAAAGTCTATCGGTCGATCAGTCGATGCTTAAACGGTTCGGCTTCGTCGCGGAGCGACGGTTGAATTTAGCCCGGCCTTTTAAGGCCGGGATCGTAACGCCAAGCAAGGCACGTCGCGTTAGCGACGATTGAGTGAATGTTTCAGCCGTCGCTACGCGACGACGTCTTTGATCTTGCGGAGATCCCGGCGTTAAAAAGCCGAGCTAAATTCAAGCCGCCGCTACGCGGCGAACACTTTCGCTAAGCCTGTGACTTTTGCAGCAAAGCCCTGGATAGCTATGATCGTAAAATCTGCCAACGATTGGGAACTAGACCGTCCGCGCCTGATGAAACGGTTGCAGGAATTTGCGGCCATCATGAAGACGCGTCCATTCAATAACGAACAGGGCCTCCGCGGTGTCAGCGCCTTTGCTCTTTACTGGTTTCTTTGTGAAGTTCAACCGACTGCAGTTTTCGAGGTCGGTGTTTGGAAGGGTTTCAGCACCTGGATAATTCGACGCGCCGTGCCAGAGGCGAGGGTCTTCTCTTTCGATCCGCTGTTTATGTTGGAATCGTTTCTGGATATGAAAAAAGTTGGTCCCACATATCGCGATCCGGCCGTCACTTATTCGCGCTTTGAATTTTCCTGCGCCAACATCGCGGACCTAGCAGCGGAGTCCGCGCGTCCTGTCGTCTTCTTTGACGATCATCAACCCAAGCTGGCCCGTCTGCAGCAAGCGAGAGCCGCCGGCATCCGCGACATTATCTTCGACGACAACTCTGCGGTTGGCGATACGCACCGCACGCTGGAAGAAGATCGGATGAATCCCGCCTCGGCCCAATTACTTGACCAGTTGATTGAACGGTACGAGGTCTTCCCCGCGCTTTGGGACATTGACGCGTTATTGAATGGTTGCTTGAGGATTAAAGAAAAGGGGATGGGCTTTCCGATTACGGCAGAGCTCAGGGATATTTATAACGATCGCGACTGGCACTCGTACGTCACCTACGTCCGTCTGCGCTGACCTCAGCGGCGGCGCTCAGACCTGCAACGCGTATTCGCGGAGCTGTTCCTGCTCATTCAACTCCAAGCGAACTCGATCCGCAAATTCATGCGCCATGGTGATGACCTTACAGATCTTCGCGGGTATCTCTATGTCCATGGCGGACCAAATCGGCAGGCAAAGTATTCGCGAAGCCAGCAGATCGGTATTCCCAAGGCGCCCGGCCGGTGTGAAGCGTTGATAAGCGACCTGACGATGGACCGGCGGATCGTAATAGGCGCGTGTCTCAATGTTTTCAGACTTCAAGATCATTGCCAGTTCATCACGGGTTAGCCCGAAACGATCCGGATCGACGATGATCGCGAAATCCTTATACGAGGATCGATTCCCCTCACGTATCTCCTGAAAATTAATGCCGGGCAGACGACCAAGTTCCTGGCGATAAAAATCGGCAACGCCGTTTCTGACGGCGACGGCGGCTTCCAGGTTAAGCAGGCTATATCGCGCGAGGAGCGAATTCAATTCAGGCAGACGCCCGTTCAGTCCGGGGAACTTGCTGTCATAATTTCCGCAATTTCCGAACTCGCGACCCACGCGTACGCTGGCCGCGATGTCGTCGTTGTTGGTAGCAACGATACCGCCCTCGCCGGCAACCACCAGTTTAGTGGGGCTGAGGCTAAAGACCTGGGCATCGCCGTGAGATCCAAGCGGACTGTTTTTGTAGAGCGAACCGAAGCCGTGGGCAGAGTCAAAAATCAGGCGCAATCGATACTGATCAGCAATCTGCTGCAGACCATCGATATCAGCCGGGTTACCGAAGTTATGAACCGCCACAATCGCTCTGGTTTGCGATGTGATGGCCGCTCTTACCGCTGAGAGTGACAGGTTTGTAGTCGCGAGATCGACGTCAACAAAAACCGGCCGCAGGCCTGTCCATCTCAAAGCGCTGACCGTGGCCATGAATGTAAAGCTGGGAACAATGACCTCTCCGGTCAAGTGCAACGCCTGGTAGGTGAGCATGAGGCCGGTAGTACAACTGGAAACCGCCACTGCATGCTTGACCTCGAGCGCCTCAGCGACGCGATCCTCCAAAGATGCAACGTGCCGGCCCTTGCTCAGGATCCCGCTACGCAAAATATCTTCGAAGTCCGCGGCCAGATCGTGAAAGACCGGCAGAAGCGGTTTAGCGAGGGGAATGATCTCTTTGAAAGTCGGATAGTCTCCGAAGAAAGCCGGTAACTTCGTCAAGCCAAAAACCTTTTTTTGAGGAGATCGTTTGCCGAGTGGGGTTCGCCAACCAGGTTACCCAAACGATGCCGGGATGATGTTTATGTAAGAACGGCGGCAGAGTAGCAGAGGGCCAGCTGAATCGACAAGCGTGCGGTGGGTCAGTTTGATGTCCGACAATCTTTAGCTTGTCGAAGCTTTGGGCGACAACCCGAAGTTTGTCGGACATTTATTTTCGAATTGACGCAATACCCGACAAGCGTGAGCACGATGAAAAATCATGCGCTTTTCCCAGGTGCTTCTCCCGGGGGCATGGTTGCATTAAGATTCATGGCCGATGACCGCCGCCGCAAAGCCCTCCGTTAGTGTATTGCTCGTCACTTACAATCACGCGAAATTCGTAGCCCACGCGCTGGACAGCATTCTTATGCAGCAAGCGAATTTCGATTTTGAAATCGTTGCGGTTGACGATTGCTCGACTGACGCCACCTTGAGCATCCTCACTGAGTACGAAAGCCGGCACGCGGCCCTTCGAGTGCTTGCGGCCGAGACTAACCTGGGAATTAGTCGCAATTATCAGCGAGGTTTCGCCGCCTGCCGGGGCGATTACATAGCAGTAATTGAGGGAGACGATTATTGGATCTCTCCGCGGAAGCTGCAGGAGATGCGGGCCTTCCTGGATCGCAACCCTCTTTGCAGTTTTGTTTTCCATCGCACGATCCGATACGAGGAGCATCCGGAAAGCGTCACGGTCTTTCCCCCGCATTGGACCGTAGAACAGATTCTCACAGTCAACGAACTGGCCACCGGCAATTTTGTCGGAGGGATATCGACCTGCGTCTACCGGCGCGAAGCAATCGATGTTTTGAACCCGGAACTTTGGGAGCTGGACATACGCGAATGGTTTTTCAATATTGTCGTGGCTCAGCAGGGACCCATCGGCTATGTTCCACAGATCTTTTCTGTGTACCGCACACACGCCGGCGGAATCTGGTCGCTCCGGCCGCCATCGGAGTTGGTCCCGGAAACTCTCAGGTTGATTGAATCCTACGACGAATTTCTGGACTTCAAATTTACCAGGGAGTTTCAAGAGTTCCGGCTAACGCTTCCACCGGGATTATCAAAGGGAGGGTCACGTAAGCGGTATTGGCGACTGAAACTCTGGACAAGCTATTGGCGAGCGCGCAGCGCAGTCTCGCCACGGTTACCGGTTCGCGTAAAACGGTTAATTAAGTATTTTGTTCAATAGGCGAGACGATCATCGCCAGACGAAAGAGATCTTCGAACCACGAGTGGTATAGTTTGACTCCCTCTCCCTTTGGTAAGGCATAACATACTTGGCTAATCGACTCATCTCCCTTCTCCCATTGGGAGAAGGGCCGGGGATGAGGGTCTAGCGCGCTGTTCACATTTGATCGCAATATTCCTAAAAATTCGTTTCGTCCAGCTACGCCCTCACCCAACCCTCTCCCAAAGGGAGAGGGAGGCAGAATGTACCCACGCCGAACCATGTCGAGTAGGGGCAAGGGGACGTTAACCTTCGGGCTCAATTTTTCTGATCACGCGGGCCGGGTTGCCGTAGGCCAGCACGCCTTCCGGAATGTCCGTGAGCACCAGCGAGCCTGCACCGACGACTGAGTGTGCGCCTATTTTTAGATTTGAGGCGACGATCGCTCCAATCTCAATGGTCGCGGCTTTACCGACGCTGACATTGCCGGCCAGCATAGCTTGCGCGTTTACGAATGCACCATCCTGAATGACGCATCCATGCTCAACTATCGCCGCAGTATTGATAATCACATTTTCACCGATCGCGACGTTAGGATTGATTACGGCCGCAGCGATCACCACCGTGCCTGGGCCGATCCGCGCATCAGCGGCGACGACCGCCCGGGGATGGAGCGCGGTGGCCAGTTGATATCCCTTCGCACGTGCCAGTTCAGCTAGTTTCAGCCGCGCATAGTTGTTTCCCATGGCCATTATCAAATGACTGACGTCGAGAGCTTTCAGCGTTTCCAATTGCTCGCGTCCTCCTAACACAACCGAGCCGCAAAAAGATTCGCCGCGGCGTTCGGGGTTGACGTCATCAAGAAACCCGTGCAGTTCGTATTCTCCCTGCAAACGGATTACGTCGGCGACGACCAGCGCATGGTTTGACGCGCCCCACAACACGACTTTCTTTTTTGTCATCAGTTAATGGTTCCCGTTTGGGCGGATGATCGCGGGGGACAAGTACTCGTCAAGGATTTTGAATCGCTTTGAGAGTTGAATGTCCAATCCAAATTCGCGTGCAAATGCCTGCTGACCCCGACGACCGAGGGCAAACAGTTCGTCATAGTTCCGATAATAGTAATCAACCAGGGCACAGATCTCATCGACCTGTCGGTTAATGATAACGATGTCCTCACGGTCCTTGAAGGCAATGTTCTGTTTGAGAATGTCCGTGCAGAAAACCGGCACGCCGCACAATCCGGCTTCGATGCAAGCGCCCGTAGGAAATCCGTCAAAAGCGCCGGGGCGTAATACAAACGGCACGTTCGGCGAGAGAATCAAATCCATACCCGCATGAAACTCAGGGAAAAAATCTGTCTGACGCACGCCGTGAAAATGGATTCTCTCACTGAAATCGCTGACGTCGATGTCGCCCGGACCAAACGGGCCGACCACATGAAATTCAATGTTGCCATGAAGTCTCGACAACGCGCGCGCGACGCTGATGAAAGCATCGTAGCCTTTGTTTATCCCTTTGGGCATGTACTTGAAGGCGACAAAACAAATATCAAACGTCGACTTGTCCTGCTGATAATACTTACGTTTAGGTGTGGCGTTAATTAATTTGGTTGAGGGAAAAACTCCACCATAGATGAATTCGACTCGGTCGCTCTCGATGAAGTTGAGGACGTATTCCTGCGACAGTTTCTGCGTAGTGATGATCTTCTTCAGCTGCCGTGAGCTGCAAACGCGGCGCAAGACGAGCTCCGACGGCTCGTCATTCATGACGAATCCCGGATAGAGAGTGAAAGCAAACGGCGTTCGCGATTTTTCCAGAATTGGCAGGAAGTGTCTGACGTTATGAAGAAAGATAAAATAGCCGAACTCGGCTCGGGGCGGGTTGTGGTCGAAGGGAAAGACACGGCCGGCAAATTGCGGATAATGCGCGACAAACTCTTCGCGCACTTCGGCGAAGCTGCGGGGCTCATTGATTGCGGGAAAGGCGCCGGCAGTTGAATGAACCACTGAGCGGTCGTAGCGCTCCAGATATGCGTTGTATTCCGCGATGCGAAATGCCGAAAGCAGGTGAGGAAAAATATCGTCGAGAATCAGAAGGCTGGCATCAGCTCGCCCCCGGCCCGTCCGCTTAAATATACTCATCGTCGAGATAGTTGAGATAAAGGCCCCGAGCATCGCACACGTGCGCTCAGAAAAACAACAGGCGTTGTCCACTTTGCCGTCGTGACGGTATTCTTACGGCTGAACTGACATCTGGCTTTGCTCGAAAAGTGGATCCGATTTGAAACGACCCGTAATACTGGGAGCGCGGGCGCCTCGCCCGCAATGAGCGCGAAGCGCGAAACATATTTATGTGCCAACGGTTCTAAGGCTTGAGCGCGCTACGCGCGCTGGTGCGGGCGGAGCGCCCGCGCTCTCAGTATTCACTTGCGTCGTAAGTCGACGACTTTTTTTAGGCAAGGCTGTGAACATCCGCATTGAGCAAGTCGAACGATTGATGCTTCGAAATCATAAGCGAGAGCACGCGTCCCGGCCGGGCAAGATTTGTCATCTTGTTTGTTCGTCGGAAGGCGCCACGTGGATGTTTGAACAGTTGCGTGATCTGCGCGACGTCTATGGCTACGAAGTCGTTGCGGTAGTTTCCGCGGCCGAAGGAAAACTTATTGAAAAGCTGCGCGCAGAGAATATTCGCTATCACGTAGTGCAATTCGCCACCGGCGCGGCCTCGCCGCGGGCGGTGCTCAGCTTGCCGCTGGCGGTCCTGAAATTGGCGCGGTTTTTCCGGCGCGAACGTTTTGACGTTGTCCAGAGCCATGTGTTCGCCACGGCAGTGACCGCGCGACCCGCTGCCTGGATCGCGGATGTCCCGATCAGAACGTCCATGATCGCAAGTCCATTTCACCTGGAGGCGCGCCTGTCGCGCATGCTCGAACGGTCGACCTGCTTCATGGAGACGATGCTCATTCCGTCGTGCGAATGGGTCCAAACTCTTTGCAAGCAAATCGGCGTTCCCGATTCGCAGCTGTCTCCCGTTATTTATTATGGGCCTGATGAAGAAAGATTTGATCCGGTGCGAGTGAAGCCCGCCGGCATCAGGCGCCAATATGACTGGCCCGACACGACGCCGTTGATTTGTAACGTTGCCTATTTCTATCACCGCATGGGCAAGTCTCTGTGGATACCTCCCGAGGTGCAGGGGCACGGGCACAAGGGACATGAATATCTGGTGAGGGCCGTCCCGCGGGTCCTGGCTGAGTTTCCTGATGCAAAGTTTCTCCTTGTGGGATCGGGTTGGGGTCCGCTCGGGGATAAATATCTGACGGAACTCAAAGCGCTGGTGCGCGAGCTGGGTCTCGAAGCGAATGTGATCTTCGTCGGATATCGTGACGATGCGAATGGAATCCTGCGCGAATCGAATGTCGCGGTGCAGGCGGCCTTAAACGAGAATCTCGGAGGGACGATCGAAGCGCTGCTCATGGAATGTCCGACGGTGGCGACGCGCGTCGGCGGAATGGTTGACGCAGTTCGTGATGGAGACACTGGCGTCCTGGTTAATCCATCGGACAGTGACGACCTCGCCAGTGGCATTATCGAACTGTTGCGCGATCCGGAAAGGGCACGCACCCTCGGGCGCGCCGGCCGCCAACACATGCTTAACAGATTTACTTTGAGCAGGACCGTAAAAGATCTCGCCGCCGTTTATCAGCAACTGAAGCTCAAACAGCAAAAGCGTCATTACTACAATCCATGGGTTTCATTTAAGAGGTTGCTCGCGGGCCTGCCGATTTTTGCCCATCTGGTGATCCGAACCCTGCTAACCAAATCCGAGTCGTCTTTCAACGCTGGTCGGCAACAAGCGCCATCGGAGCCGCTGGGTGAAGTGCACGAATCGAAAGCTAGCTGATCCCGTTTCGATCCGAAGAGCCGTAACGATGCAATTATCGCCCGACACGTCAGACCCGTCCGCACTAACCTTGTTGCGTGAGCCGCTGATCAGGATCACTGCGAGCCGGGGCCCAATTGCGCCGCAGTTGGGCGACTTATGGGCGCACCGCGAATTACTCTATTTCCTGATCTGGCGCGATCTGAAGGTTCGATATCGACAAACGTTCCTGGGCATCGCCTGGGTGGTTGTGCAGCCATTGCTGATGACGGTGGTATTCACAATTTTCTTCAGCAAGCTGGGTCATTTTGTTTCGGAAGGCGTCCCGTATCCTCTTTTTGCATATGCGGGTCTGCTGCCGTGGACGTTCTTTTCGAACTCGGTTTCGGCCGGCAGCTCGAGCCTGCTCAGCAATAGCTACATCATCACGAAAGTCTATTTTCCGCGACTGTTAATTCCCGCCGCGATCGTTGGCGTGCGCTTAATAGATTTTCTCATTGCTTGTAGCGTGCTGCTGGTGCTCATGCTGTTCTATGGCGTCGGGTTCAGCAGCCACATGGTCTTCCTTCCAGTAATGATTTTGGCATCGACGATGCTCGCGGTGGCCGTGGGAGCGTGGTTCTCGGTGCTCAACATCAAGTACCGCGACGTCGGCACGTTGTTGCCGGTGCTGATTCAGGTATGGATGTTCATATCTCCGATTATCTATCCGGTGAGTATTATCCCGCCCAGGTGGCGCCTGGTTTATTCGCTCAACCCGCTGGTAGGGATCGTGGAAGGCTTTCGATCATGTTTCTTTGGTTTGGCCTTTAATTGGAGCGCGATGATTGTTTCGTTAATCGTAACGATGACGCTTTTTGGTTACGTGCTTTTTGTTTTTTACCGGTGGCAAGAGAGGTTGATTGATAAGCTCTAAACCAATTGCATGTTACCCATAATTCAAGTCAGAAATATCAGCAAGCAATATCACGTTAACGGTTCGTCGAGTGTAACGCCGACGCTGGGCGAAGCCTTGATCGCGGCGTTCAGGTTTCCGTTTTACCGTCGAAACGGAAATCACGTGACGGCGGATGATTGGCTTTGGGCGGTCAAGGACATTAGCTTTGAAGTTAATCCGGGCGAAATCGTCGGGGTCATCGGACGCAACGGCGCCGGCAAATCGACCCTGTTGAAAATAATTTCCCGCATTATCAAACCGACCACGGGTGAGGTGAACATTTTTGGCCGCGTCGGCAGCCTGCTGGAAATCGGAACCGGCTTTCATCCTGATCTCTCAGGCCGGGAAAATATTTTTCTCAACGGGGCCATCATCGGGATGAAACGCGAAGAGCTGCGGCGAAAGTTCGACGATATTGTGGCCTTCGCCGAAGTTGAGCGATTTCTTGATACGCCGGTGAAATACTATTCCTCAGGCATGTATATGCGACTGGCTTTTGCGGTGGCCGCGCATTTCGAGCCTGAGGTCCTGATTCTGGACGAGGTCCTGGCGGTTGGTGATGCCGCGTTTCAGAAAAGGTGTCTCGAGAAAATGAAAGAGGTTCGCCGTGAGGGCCGCACCATTTTTTTTGTCAGCCACGATCTGATGTCAGTGCAGCAGTTTTGCACGCGTGCGCTGCTGATTGAATCGGGACAGCTGATCGAGGACGGACCCGTGGGTGTGGTCGCCGCCCGCTATTTGCAACTCATCTCTGATAAATACGAAGTAGCAAACTGAGATGCGAAGGCCTTTGCCTTCATCGACCAAAAACTAAAGCGGTTGCTCTTCAAATGAAAAGCAACCGCTTTTGAGAAATGGCGGAGCCGACGGGACTCGAACCCGCGACCTCCGACGTGACAGGCCGGCGTTCTAACCAACTGAACTACGACTC
>UEXV01000055.1_pt1 | contig 45681 bp, 55 predicted proteins | sample 4301181 | NCBI WGS metagenome assembly UEXV01 (sample SAMEA4773175, study PRJEB27434) | metagenome | biome: 2259; feature: agricultural soil; material: soil | place: USA | collected 2014-09 | depth 0.25 m | reverse complement strand
AAAAGCAGGATCGTATCCTGCCGGAGACATCTGCTACTTGAAACTTATTTTGTAAGCCCGTCTTTCATCGTACCATTGGGCGGCTTCTTATGAACCGCAAGAAACTTCTAAAGCGCACAGTCTTCATTCTTTGCTTAGTCATTATTTCGTTCATAGTCGGTTTTTATTCATATTTGGCGCTCGCTAATGATCCAGGTTCTTTCTGGCGTACGGTCAACAGTGCTCACGTAACTCTGAACGGCCCGCGGTTCCTGAAGCGCAAATCTATCGCCGACAGAACGGAATGATTCTCATGAATCTCGACGATGACAACGGGTGGCAACTCTATCGCCCGGATTCCCAGAACATTTACTGGTGTAATCCCATCGAACGCGTACAAATTCCCACAACTCAGGCGTTATCCGTTTGCCTCCGAATTGAGCCAAGCTGATTATGAAGAAACTTGTCCCAATCGCATGCTTATTGTTCGCGCTATCTGTTCCTTTGAACGCGAAGGTTCCGCAGACGCCGACAACGCCGGGAAAACTGACGGGGATGGTTTTGGACCCGGCGAAAGTTTATGTTCCAGGGGCCACGCTCACCGTCAAAGGGCGACGAGTTAGACGGGAACTCTATTCTACCGACGACGGAAGCTATTCGGTTGAACTTCCTCCGGGCAGGTACATCGTGCGAATCGCGCACGTGGGATTCTATCCGGTTCGGAGGCGCGTTCGTGTTCAATACAACGTTATGACGACATTTGAGGTGGCTCTCCGTGTGCGTGGCCCATTCGCGAAAACATGGATCGTAACCAGACGCGGATAACAATTTCGTGGGACCGGAGCGGCGGGAGCAGATTTCTTAACATCATTGGTGCGGCGAAGGCTGAATGAAATCGCGCCGCCCGGTCAACTGAGACGTTCGGTGTCCACGTACGGCGCAAACAGAGCCGCTTGATCAGAATCGGAGTGAATTTCTAAATATGATGATCGCAGTCGCAGGACCATACTCTGCTCCGACAGCCGCTCAACGGCAGCAGAATCTCGATGCAATGAATCGGGCGGCCCGGTCAACTCCGCTGTTAAGCGTCGAAAAGAAACTGTTCGGAGGCGCACGTGTCAAAGCTCAAGACCAAACCTACTGAAGTCAGTCCCGAGAGTCACATTACTGCCATCAAGAACGAGGAGCAACGGAATGATGCGCAGACACTGCTTGCTCTCATGCGAAGAGTTACCAAACAAGAGCCAAGAATGTGGGGGCCAAGCATCGTCGGATTCGGGAGCTACCATTACAAGTACGCCAGTGGGGACGAAGGCGATTCCGCTCTCGCTGGGTTTGCCGTGCGGGGAAGTGAGTTGGTTGTTTACATCGCCTCGGGCTTCGAAGGTCGTGACGTCTTGTTGGCCAAACTGGGAAAGCACCGGACTGGGAAGGTATGTGTCTACATCAGGCGCCTGGCCAACGTCGATCTGAAGGTCCTGGAAACGCTGGTCACCCGATCGATAGCGGACACGAAGCGTCGCTATCCGCAACCTAACAAGAACGCCTAACCCTGGCTGGCACCGGACCAGCCTTCGGCTCAGAACTAGCCATATGCGACTAACAAAACGCAAAGCTTTACTCGTCCTGGTGGCTTCGCTCGTCGTCGCAGGTTGCAAGACGTCCAAGACAACCGAAGACGACTTAATCACCCATGGCAACGCCGCCTACAAACAATACAAGACTGCGGACTATGCCATCGCTAAAGCGGCGCTCCTCGACCACGTTAGTCTCCTGGATCGAACGGCAGCGTCAGACCCTAAGTCTGCCTACGTCTATAATCAAGACGCCATAACTTCATATGTGCGCCTGGCTAAGCTCGAAGAAAAGAACCACGGATCGGAGCAAGCGCGTTACATGTCCGAAGCAAGTTCGCGGTGCGGCAAGCTGAATCCTAAGGCCTACAACTGTTCTCCTGATTTCTTGCGAGCGGCGACAGATAAAATGGACACGATTCCGCCGAAATGAAAGTCTCTCTGGCGACGGTTATGACCGACTCCGACTCACCTGAAATTGCCAATCGTCACTCGATGGACAATTGGCTCTGGGTGAGGCCGATGCCGGAATCACGAAAACGCTTACCTGTAGAGCGCGAGTCTCACAAGAAGAATATGAACAAATTTCCCTGGGGATAATTCCCCACGGTATGGATGATCGGTGGTTCATCTTCCTTGAAGAGGATTGGTTATATTTTCACTACAGTTGGACGGGGCTTTGCATCTAACAATGTCGGCTTGAAAAACGAGGGGACAGGTACCTATTAGCCGAGGCTTGGGTGAACCGCGACCCAGATCAATATGGAAGAATTGACGATGATTATGATGCAACCTTGCTGCGTCGATTAGTTGATGACTATCTTCTACAAAAATTTAAGAAGATTTCACCGCGAGCCGCGTACTGCCCCATGCCCTTACTGTGGGCAACCATTACGAACATCTTCGGCAAAGCAATGTCGCTTCTGCCGGCGGGATTGGCACGAATCCTGATTAGGTGCTTTTGAATCGCGCGGCCGCGTCAACTCAGACGTTGAGCCGCACCAAGGCTATCGGTAAACTTACGTAATGCGACGCCGTCGATATTCCCGAGGGTAGCTCGGTCAACTCGGATGTTCGGCGCTCTACTTTAGGTGATGGACAAAGAACGTGTACCTCTTAACTTAAATGGAGGTTGAAATGGTTCGTCGTCATTTATTCCTACTCAGTCTTGTCACTTTCATTTGCGCAGCTTCTGCCGCTCCGCAGCAACAAACATCTCCAAGCGAACAGCCTGACGTCGTAGCGATCAGCTTTAAGTGGATCAAGCAAAACACCAGGCTCATTCGCGGCGCGCAAAATCCGGGAGGACCAATCACTACGCCGATACCAGCGGAGAATCGAGATCTCGAATCGAGAAAAATTGATCTGCGGAACGTGGATAAGCGGGCCACCAATTCAGTGGATGCGCATGGGAACACTTATCATCTTTTCCTGGAGTTCAAAAACAACGGCACGAATGTCGTCCGGAGCTTGATCTGGGAATATAGACCAACAGCCATGCCCGCCGACTATGCGCCGATACAATATCTCTGCGCGTTGCGAGTTAAGCCAAACGAGAAGAAAACACTTGACCTGTGGACCCCGTACGCGCCGGTGAAGGTGATCAGTGCGATACGTCCAGATGGGCTGAAAGAGGGTGAAGTAATAATCAACAAGATTGAGTATCTGAACGGATCAGTTTGGAAGAGACGCGACTGGCGTTATTCGCTGCCCGCTGACTCCACAGAAAAACTGAGCGAAGGGAAATGCTCAATGTTCGAGAGTTGACGTCGCGTCTCAACTTCCAAAGTAGCTGTCGCAACAAAGAGCGAAGTATTGCGCCGCCGGGTAGTGGTGCAGTTTGATGTCCGACATGCTTTAGCTTGTCGAGGCCTCGGCGACAAACTGAAGTTTGTCGGACATCATCTTCAAACTGCATCAGTGACCGCCGCCGCGTCGACTCTGACGTTACGCCGCAGGAAAAACCCCATGAAGCGCATGTGGACAATCATTGGCGTTGGCGATGTGGCTGGCAGCTTCAAGTGGTATCAAACGCTACTTGGGCTGCCTGAGTCGGCTCCCGCCCACGACTACTTCGGTCAAATCCTCGACTCGGATGGAACGGTCTTGCTCTGTCTTCACGCGTGGGGCGCCCATGATCATCCCTCATTGACGAGTCCCGAGCACGCGCAGCCTGGCAACGGCCTCCTCTTGTTTTTTCGGGTCGATGATTTCGACCTGGCGCTGACCAGGGCCCGCGCTCTCGTGGTTCGGCTCGAAGAGGAGCCCAACGTGAACCCGAGCACGGGAACTATGGAGTTCGCACTCCGAGATCCGGACGGGTATTACGTAATGATCAGTGCGCTCTCTGCGGCGGCGTGAGCAAAGCGCAAATCGGTAAGCGCAAAGAATCGCGCGCCCCCGATCAACTCTGGCGTTACGTCGCAAGAGCAATAAATTGCGCGGTGCGCCTAACACAATTTACCCCAGGGGACCAATGGCAGAGACATTCGAAGCATACCGAAACCGAATCCTAAGTTACCTTGGCGATCAGGATCCCATTAGCGTCCAACAAGCCACGCCGTCGGAGCTCGAGGATCGGCTGCGCGAGGTCGCGCCCGCGGACTTGATCCGGCGCCCGGCGCCTGAAAAGTGGTCAATCGCCGAGATCGTCGCGCACCTGGCGGACGCTGAGCTGGCGATGGGTTGGCGATTGCGAAACATGTTCGCGAATCCGGGCGTGGCCTTGACGTGGTGGGATGAAGCCGCATGGGCGGAGCGCCTGGGGTACGCGCAGCAAGAGGCGAGTGTTTCGGCAGGGGTCTTTCGGGCACTGCGCGAGAGCAACTTGCGACTGTTGGAGTCGGTTCCGCGCGCACGTTGGGTGGAGTGCTACGGCGTCCACGAAGTACGCGGACGGCAAACGGTCGAGGAGTTTGTTCGCATGGAAGCAGCCCATGACTTGAACCATCTTCGGCAGATCGACAGCATCCTGGGTAGGTAGGCCCGCACGGTCAACTCTGATGCTATGCGGCTCAACTCCATCACCGCATCTCCACTTCGCACTGTAGTCTTTCCGGCGTTGCTGCTATTCGCTGGTTGCCTTCAGGTCAATCGCGTAAATCATCAACCGGCGATGGCTCGTAGCAAAGCTGAACAACTTGCGGATGGGGCTTTCATCGAACACGATCCTCGATCAGCTTACGGATTACTCTCGCAGGCCATGCGAAACCGGCTTATCTGATGAGTGAAAACTGGTCAGGCCGAATCTGGATGAACAAGGAACAGTTCATTATGAGTTGCCTGATGGTGGCTGGCAGTTACCCGTCTCTGAAATCAGAGTCGTGGGCGAGCATAGGGACGATCATGGCCCACACGTTGATGATTATTTCTTTGTGATCGCCGGCATCATCATCAGATGGACGGCAATCTACACGCTGGACAAATACTTCACGGGCACCGTTCTTATCAAAGAAGATCATCGTCTGATTCGAAACGGTCTATACAAATATCTTCGACATCCGGCGTACACCGGAGCGCTGATGGCCCATCTGGGCCTGGGCTTGTCGTTCGCGAATTGGGTGAGCCTGTTTCTCAGCGTGGCAGCCGTTTGTGGTTGCTGCTCTCTATCGCATGAACATTGAGGAGCGCGCCCTCACCGAAGAATTTGGTGAGGCGTACGTTCACTACGCGCGTGGCACGAAGCGTTTGATACCAAAACTGTATTAAGCTACGCGTCGGATTAAGAATGAACACATCCGATCGCAAACAGTGGCTTCAAGCGGCGGTGCTGGTGGGTATCGTCTATTTTGTCGTCGGATTTGGATTCGCTTTGTTCGCGGGTTGGGCTGCATCCGCGCACACCCGGGTCACGTGGAACCGGCTGGCTTTTCTCATGTCGGCAATCGCTTTCGTGGTCCATATCGGTTATGAACATTTTCGCTTGCGGAGCGGGGCGTTGCTCACCGCGTGGCACACTTCGCTGGCCGTTGCTTTGGGTTCATTCGGCCTGGCGCTCGCCGCCAACATTCACGAGCTGAGGTCAGACTCTGCCTTTCGTCCACGCATACTGATCGCCTTGATAGCCTGGCCCCTGGTTACCGGAGTGCCGGCGTTCATTGTGGCGTTGCTGGCGGCGACCGGACTGCGGCTCGTGCGACGGCGCGTCTAATCGCGGAAGCGTTGTCCAAATTCTGGACAAAGTCAACTTTGTGAAAGTCGTCAGCAACGAAGGTCGCGAGCAAACCATAAAGCCATAGAAGTGATAAGGAGTGGATCGATAACTCTTACTCTTGTGCCGTGTTACATTGCAAGATCTTATCTGTGTCTCTGCACGCACAGAGACACAGAGGAATTCGAACTCACGACCCCGCTCGACTCTTGACCATAGAAACTTCAACCCATAGTCTCGGTTCATGTATCAAATTCTGCTCTTAAAAGGTGAACATTGATGATTAGAAAATCAGGCCTGCGAATTGTGGCATTAGCTTTACTGCTTAGCTTGTCCGGCGCGGACGTGCTCGCGCAAAAACGGATCAGTTTTCGGCGTGGGGCCAGCTCTGCGACCGTGCGTGGGAATATTGGCGGGAACGGTTACTTGGAATATGTAGTCAACGGGCGCGCCGGCCAATTGTTGTCAATCGAAATTACTTCCGGAAACGGCGCGGTGATAATTAACGCCGGAAGCGCCAGCGGAAAGAACTTCAGCCTGGACATGACTGGCGGCGATCACACTCTCTCAGTGGTCAACACGGGGCGCGGCGCGACGAACTACACTTTGAAAGTCACGATCAAATAAGAGCACACAGAGAATCGTTTGCTTTCCGATTCACGGCGTCAGAGTACCAACTTTAGTTGGCTGTGGCACAGACTTCAGTCTGTGTAACATTCATCGCCGGCCAATCACAACTGAAGTCTGTGCCACAAACGGGAGCCGCTAAGTCGCTTTTCGAATTAACGCCGACGGCTCAGGAATCCAGCCAGAAAGCCCAGTGTCAGCCCGGCGCCCAACGCCACGCCCACTGATTGCCAGGGATGATGTTTGATGCAGCGCTCGGTTTCCTCGAGATAGTCTTCACCCGCTTCCATACCGTGACGGACCATTCGCCGCGCTTTTCGTTTTCCGATTTCCACCAAATCTTCAGCGATGACTTTTCCTTCGGCGGCCTTCGCCGCCAGATGCGCTAGTTTGATTCCTGTGTGTTTTCCGTTAGCTACAGTTGTAGTTGGCATTTTTTCCTCCAGCCAATTATTCGCCGATCTTCGCAAAGAATAAAGCCGGCCACGCGCCGCTACGGTTTCAAAAGTGCAATGTTCTTGTTGTCAAGCGATGACGCTCGTACTGGGAACAAAAATAAAAGGCCCGGAGGCCGGCACGTTTATTGACCACATGCCGGTCTTCCGGACCCTTCTTCGTTTTTGAAATCTACTATGGCTTCGTCATCTTGAATCCCGTCACAAACACTTCCGTGTTGTGCGCGAAGCGGATGCCGTAAACGCCGTCGGTTGATTTTAGTTTGCCCGCCGTCACCAAAGCTGACTTGTCATAGCTCGCCACTTCTTTGTTATTGATCGAGCAAGTGACCTTATCGCCTTTTACGGACATCGCGATCTCCTGAGTTACCGGCTCGTTTTTTCCGGCCGCTTTGTTAACCGCCGGATCCGGTGCGCCGCGCCCATTCATTTGAAATGCCGCTGGGCCGAACCCGCGCACGATGAACTTACCGTCCCCGTAAGCTGCGCAATACAGATAGCTCTCTGTGTCGCTGCCCAAATCACTTCCCGCGATCACGATGCCGTAAGGATGCGGGTGATTGTTCAGGTTCATATACTGCGGTTCGCGGAAAGTGGCTTTGACCGTGTAGTCGCCGGACGCTTTGTTGGCCGGGTTCCAGTAAGTCACTGCCGGGCCGGTAATGGCGTGAAAGGCATCGCCTTCCATCGCGAACTTCGCGCTGTTGATCGTCATCCCGGCGGCCGCTTCCTTCGGATCGATCTTTCCGGTCCAGCCTTTCACCAACACGCCGCCGCCCGCCACGGTGCGTGAACTTTCCGTCTGGCCGCCCTGCGAAAAGTTGGCGATGGGAATTAAAGCGAGAGCCAGAATTGCAATTGCAAAGATGTAAGTGCGTCGCATGTCTGAAGCCTCCTGCGGTGAATTGTGTCGAAGATAATAGCGCGTGTCGACGCCTCGCGCCATCGGGAATCACGGGGCCGGTGGTGGCACGTTTTGACTGCCGCTAGTTTGGGAGGGCATTACATAGTTGATTCACCCAGCCCGCGAAGCGGGCGGAAGTTCTGTAGCCCACGGCGTAAGCCGTGGGTTTCTGTGGTATGAAGAAATCAGCCGCAGCGCGGCGAACCTCAATCGTGAAGTGTTCCGCCGCGCTGCGGCTCATACTGGTTTTTCGAAACGCGACCCCATGGCTCACGCCATGGGCTACCGATCTTTTGCCGCTCCGCGGCTGAATTCTGACCACGATTATTCTTTAAGCAAATAAATGATGTGCTCCAGGTTAGGTGAGTCAACTATGTAATTGCCATCCAAAAGGGAGAGGAGTCAAACTGTACCACCACTTCGCGCTGGATGATTTTGCGTTTTGCGTGACGCGTCTGCTATTAGCTTTGAACAATGAATCAGAAACCCGGCCGAACGTCCTTCACCAGCATCGAATGGAGATTGATCCAACGGCTTAATACGCCGGCGAAGGTGCAGCGCTGGCTCACAGACATGCCTTACAACTGGGAGCGCGAAGGCGGGACGATGCGTTCGTTCCGCGAAGTCGTCAAGCGAAACGAAGCGCACTGTCTCGAAGCCGCCGTCGCCGCGGCGGTAGTTCTTGAGCAGCATGGCTATCAACCTTTGCTGTTCGATCTCGAGTCTGTTGACCTGCTCGATCACGTTATCTTTGTTTTTCAGCGGAATGGTCTGTGGGGATCGATCGCGCGCTCGCGCGATATTGGTTTGCATGGACGCAAGCCCGTGTTCAGAAGTCTGCGGCAACTGGTATGGAGTTACTTTGATCCATACATCGACATGACCGGACGGATCAAAGGATACGGACTGACCAGTCTTTATGAGCTCGGCAGATACGATTGGCGCTTCAACGCGAAGAACATGCACAAGATCGAAGAGCATTTGCGCGCGATTCCTCATCAGAAGCTGCGATCATCTGATCAACGTTACGAGTACTGGCACGAAAGATACAAAATTTACAAGAAGCGTTATCCTCAACGCTCACCGGCGTATTACAGCAACCGCCGGCAGTGGATGTTGTAACGCGTGATATAATTTGCCGCAACAAAATGGCTTGGGTTAACACATCTCCGCTAGTTAAGACTTACAGTCTCGAAGAGTTTTGGGCCCTTCCCGATCCGCCTGATCATTCGAAACTAGAATTAATCGCGGGGGTCCTGTATATGTCACCCCCACCTGAATACACTCATGATAACGTCGTCGGTCGGTTGACACTTTTGCTTGCCGCAGAAATTCTGCGACTTGGGATCAAAGGAAGATTGTTGGGCCCCAGAGCTGCGATTTGGACCAGCGACCGCACCTATCTCGAACCGGACCTCTTTTATGTTTCCAAAGAAACAGAAGCGCAACAGCTTGATCCCGCGCGACGCACCACCGCCGACCTGGTGATCGAAGTTATTTCGCCGGGCTCTGCAATGTATGATCGAAACACCAAGGCTGATACTTACGCGGCGCTAGGGGTGAAAGAGCTTTGGCTGGTTGATGAAACTGGAGAGAGTGTGGAGCTGCGAAGTTTAGCTGGTGACCGTTATCGGGAAGGCCAGGTATTTGCGAAAGGCGATCGCCTGCGATCATTGGTGATTCCGGAATTGAGTATTGAAGTGACAAGAATCTTCGAGGACTAATCTTCAATTTTTCTACGCACTAATCGGACCGCGCAGCCCATCAAACGACAGGCTAATCACGCCAGAGAAATGCGTCATCAGCACTTCCACTTTCAGCCAGCGTGCGCGCTGCTCTTGATTTCATTGTCGCTGCTTGCGGCGCCGTCCTGCTCAAGGCCGAAAGTGAGTACGAAACTTGAGTCGGAAACCTTCACCCGGAATCTGCAGCTTTGGAAGACCAAGAACATTGCCAATTACCGGTATACTTTGACGGAGCGATGTTATTGCCCACTTCAGTATCTCGGCCCCAATCGCATTGAAGTCCGCGACCACAAAACCGCTTCGATTACCTACATCGGAGAGAGCCGTAACCTCGATATGAAGGGTGTGCAACTGCCCGACACGATTGAAAAAGTCTTTGAGCTGGCGCGAGGTATGGACGACAAAGCAGTTATTTACGACTCGGTCCATGGATTTCCAATGAGCATAAGTATCTACGGACCGAAAGGTACACAGGATACGTCGATCTTTTATTCAGTCAGCGCCTTCGAAATAATTAAGTAAGCAAACTGCGCAGTAGTCCTTCTTATGCGATGAAACCTATTCGTGCGGCGATAGCTCGACGGCGCGATTTTTTCCGGCTTTGCCTTTGGCTTCAATAATCGTATGCGTCAACACTGAAGCGATAATGATCAGCCCACCAATAATCGCCCATCCCGAAGGTCGCTCGCCGATGAAGAGAAACACCCAAACCGGATTCAGCACCGGCTCGACATAGCCGATGATTCCCGCATCAAGCGAGCGCACGCCACGCGCCATCGCCAGCGTGAATAGCAAATAGGCAAAACCAATTTGCACGATGCCAAGATAGGCAACCCGCGCAATGTCTGCCGGTTCGACGCCTCTCTGCACCGCGCCATAAAACGCCGGCGCGCAAATCAACACGACGATCAGATTCCCGTAGATTGTCGATGATGCCCGGTTTACCGAACGCGCCTGGGAATGACGCAGCAATAAAAAGAACAGCGCAAAACAAATTCCCGACGCCAGCGCCAGCAGATTTCCGCTCACGTCCTGTGGCCGCAGTTGCCCCACAAAGAACAGGGACATACCGCCGATGCACGCAGCCACTGTTACCAGGTCGCGGGTGCGAAACTTTTCTTTGTAGAAAATCGGTTCCAGGATGAGCACATAAACCGGCGCGGTATATTGCAAAAAAATCGCGTTCGCGGCGGTGGTCATTTTGGTGGCGAGGACAAAGAGTATCAGCAGCGCCGCGTAGAGGACGGAGGTGATGGCAGTAATGCGATTAAGACCGAAGCCTTCGCGCCGGGTAACGATTGCGATGGTCACCGCCGCGAACAGGCAGCGACCAAAAGAAAGTTCCAGAGCGGAAAGATGAGTGGCCTTAATGAAGAGCCCGCCGGTGCTCCAAAGAATGGCGGCGCCGAGAACGAGCAGCAGCGGAGATGAAAAGCTATGGGCGGAGCCTACGGAAGGTGCTTGCTCATTTTTCATCTGCCATTTCTGATTTTTCTCTAGCCCGGGCTTTACGCCTGGGTGAGAAACAGCGGGTGCTAGTAAAGCCCATTAATGGGGCTTTTGAAACTACCGCCTTTAATTCCCAGGCGTAAACGCCTGGGCTACGTAAAGGTTATTTAAATTGGGGGCACTACGCCGAGACTCAAAGTTGCGCAACGCAGTAAACTAGGCTGAAAGATCGCGCCTTCTCAGTTCACGGCTTCTTTCGCCGCATCGCCGGCTGGTGCGGTCTCTTGATTGAGCGCCGTTCCTTCAGACTGCTTCAATCCCGCCAGGTATTTTCCAAATTGTCCGTTCCATGGCGGAATGACGATTGAAACCGCGCCTTGCGCCTGGGCCTGACACGCGAGACGAATCAGCGGCTTGGGCTCGGCGGTGTTGATGTAACCGAACTCTTTGATCTTCTTTCCTTCGCGCGCCGCGACATCAGAAAGTTTTTCCCCGCCGCCAAGCACGCCCACCCAGCAGGTGCCGCACGAAGCCGAACGACACTCAACCGGGATTGGGCCTTCGACGCGACGTGGGTCGATCGCGCGCCAGTCGCGCGTGTGATCTTCAGCCGCGCCCCAGGCCAGGTCCTGGCCCTCGCGCAATTTGTATTTCGCGCCCGCGTCGTTTTCATCCCAGGTTATGGTCCACTGCTTGTTGATAGTCTTGAGAAAGCCCAGCAGACCCTGGCTATCGTCTTTGGCCCGGTCGCGCAAAATCTGTTCGATCGACTTCCGCGAAGTTTTCTTGTCGATACTAATTGAGCCGGGCGCTGCTTTGAACGCGGCCAGGCCTGATTGCTGCACGGTCATGAAGGCAACGGCGGTGATGCCGACCAGCAGCGACTCATCCTGTTTCAATGCTTTGGTGACGTTGCTTGCAACGGTCAGGATTTGATCAGCAAGGGAAGCTCGTGCCGTTTGATCGAACCCATCCGCGTGCCGCTCAACCGCGCGCTTCACCTCAGGCCAGAAACGGTGTCCGTAAAGAAACGAGTGCGAACTATCGATTTGATTCCGCAGCTCGTAGTCGCCCTGCAAAAGGAGTTGCTGGGCCAGCGTGTCACGATCTTCGGCTTGCTCCAGCGCGCGCCATAGTTGCAATGGATAAAACGAAAACCATATCTGCGTCGCATTGCGATCGACTTCATGAATCGAACGCAGCAGTGTAGTCAATGTCGCCGACCATGACTCTTCATCGTGCCCGGCTAAAAAGTTTTCAAAAGAAGTTTCAGTATTCATAGCTTTCAAGATTTCCTAATAGTGCAATTTGAAATTCTCTGCGCAGTCTCTGCGTTCTCCGCGCCTCTGCGGTGAAGCTTTCAGGTTGATTCATTCACCGCGGAGACGCGGAGGTCGCCGAGATAGCGCAGAGAAATCGAACGCAGAACTCTGGTCCTATATGATCTCTTCGATTACATAGTACTAGCGACCGGGGTTATACCAGTAACGCTCAGCCAGTTTCTCGTCATGCCAGTTCGAGGTGATCAGGCTTTTGAGGGCGTGCGCCATCATCCAGAGGTAATGCCATTCGCCAAATTGATCGAACTTGCGCGTACAGGCCAGGGCCTTGATTTTGGGCAGACGGACAAGGCGCTGACCGCGTGCGCGACCTAGTCGTCGCAACGCCATCGGAAACAAAACGTCTTCCGCATACAGCCGGCTCTCGTCATAACCGCCCACCGCTTCAAAGTCTTCGCGGCGGCAAAACGACAAACCCAGATCCAGGCCCGTGATCCAAACCATCGGCTTAAATATGTAGTGAGTGATCAAAAGTCCGAAAGACTTTCGCTCCAGACGCGCGCCGGTTACGCCCCAGACGTACGCGCCGGTTTTCATCGCCCGGTCGATGACGTCAAAGGTCTGCGGATGAATCGCGGAATCGGCATCGATGAAGCAGAAGATCTCGCCGCTGGCCGCACGCGCGGCTCCGTTGCGGGCGGCGGCAATGCGACGCTGGGCGACATGCACCACGCGCGCGCCGTGCGCGGAGGCGACTCTGGACGTTCTATCGGTTGAATCATTGTCGGCCACGACCACTTCGACTTGATCGCGACCGCCCGAGTAATTCGCGCGGGCCACGTCGATCGAATCAAGCAGCCGCGGCAAATATTTCTCTTCGTTGTAAGCCGGAATGATTACAGAGAATTTCATGCAAGTTGTAGCATAGACTTTAGTCTGTGAAGGTTTGCTCGCCCATTTGAGACTGTCATCTATTTTGATCGCACAGACTAAAGTCTATGTCACTTGAACAGCTTAAATCACTCGACGGCGAGTCGGCCAGTCAGGATTTCTGTCGCCCAGGCGTTTACGCCTGGACCACGGAAGCCTATTCACTTGAGGCGGTTCGAGACGAGCTGCGGAGCAGCGATCAGAGCTAAGCTCAAGGCGAGGCTTGGCGAGCCTTGAGAATGGACCCAACTAGATGAAGTGAGGCCCGAAGGGGCGACTGCGATCAACGGAAATCAGTCCGCCTCCTTAGGCACGCTCTGTCGCCGCTCCGCGGCTCTCCAAATCTAACTGCTCAGTACCCAAGGCTCGCAGCCTCGCCTTGGGCTTAGCTCTGATCGCTGCTCCGCAGCTAGTATCGAACTGCGTCAAAGTGAGTCGAGTATATGAATTCCCATTAATGGGGCTCAGCTAAGAATTGATCCCGATAACCCAGGCGTACACGCCTGGGCTACAGAAATGCATTGCGTGTAGACTTCTCCGAGTTGAGCCAACGACATGGTAACTAAGAAGCAACGCAAACCCCCAAACAAGCCTCAGCCCAAACACGCGATGTTCGAAACTGTCTGCGAGATGGCGCGAACTCTGCCCGGGGCCGAAGAGTCAACTTCGTACGGCACGCCCGCCTTCAAAGTTAAAGGCAAACTCTTCGCGCGATTTCATCAGGACGGCGAGTCGCTGGTCGTCAGCGTGGATTTCGACGAACGCGAAGAAATGATGAGCGCGGATCCTGAGAAGTTCTACATCACCGATCACTACCGAAATTATCCCTGGATACTTGTACGCTTGTCGAAGGTCAGACCCGATCAGTTGCGCGACTTGCTGCTGGGATCATACCGGCGAGCCGCGCCAAAGAAAGAAAGTCAGTACCGGGAGCTATAGCGACCGGGTTGTAGATTGATTCGATCAGCTCCGGTTTCGTGCCGTTAGGCACGAAATGTTTATAGCCACGCGCGATTCTGAAGTCTCAAGCTCCGGAGGAGCGAAACATGTGCCGCTCCTCCGGAGCTCAAACATTTTGGCAGTGCAGCGAGCTATAAACATCGCGCTCCTAACGGAGCTTCGAGCTTTCGCGCTTCGCTGCGGAGAATAATGACAATCCGCCAAAGCTGATGTATAAGGGCAAGGCAGAGCAGATCTCAAACCCTCTGATTGCTTATGCTCGACTCGCCCACATCTGAACCCGAATCCGATTTTGTTTGCGACTGCGAAGAGGGGCTGCGCGAAGCGTGCGTCGGAGAGCCCTTCTATGGGGAACTCGAAGACAAGCAGTACTGCGTACTTCACTTTCCAGGTAATGACAAGAGCGCAGATTTCGAGCAAGCGCTGCAAAGAAAACTTGAGAGTGAAGATTTTGACTTTCGCGGCGTGTGGTTCCCTGACAAATTGTCGTTTGATGGTTTTGCGTTTGGAAAGTCCGCTGACTTCCGATTCGTTACGTTCTCGGCGAAGGCCAGCTTTGACCGCGCGAGATTTACCCAGGCGGCCGATTTCCGAGACGCGATTTTCGGAGGCGAAGCGAACTTCTTCAAAACAACTTTTGCGCGATACGCGTACTTCACCCGGACCCGTTTCAACGGAGAGGCAGTCTTTACCAATGCCGTCTTCGATTCGCGAGTGTTCTTCAACCACGCTCACTTTGGGCAACGAATGTATTTCACCTCGGCATCGTTTGGCGAACGAGCCTACTTCATGCAAACGACTTTTTGTAATGAAGCTCATTTTAACTACGCCTCATTCCAAAGTTATGTCTTGTTTTCAGGGGGCGTCAAGTTTGTTTTTCGCGACGAGACATCGCTGGATTTCCAATTCACCCGCTTCGAGGAACCTGAACGCGTCTCATTTCACACGCTTACGCTGCGTCCGCACTGGTTTGCGAATTTAGACACACGAAAGCTGAACTTCGTAAATGTTAATTGGCAGAAAACGAGTATCGACAAAGAGATAAGAGAACTGAAACGAACTCAGGTCTTGCTTCATTCCTCTCTGGCAATCATATTTCGCCATCTCGCAGTTAACGCGGAGGACAATCACCGTTACGTAGAAGCTTCGAGATTTCGCTACCTGGCGATGGATGTAATGCGCAGGGAACGGTGGCGCGGCCTCTCGTTTTGGAGATTGAGTTGGTGGTATTGGGTGGCAAGCGGCTATGGTGAGCGAGTATCACAAGCATTCCTGGTTCTCTTGGGCATTTGGCTTGTGTCGGGATTCCTCTACACTCAAGTCGGTTTCGCGAGATGGGAGCCAAAGCTGGCGAACGAAAGCGATGTCGCGGTTGCTAAAAGGGACGATTCGGGCGCGCCACTGAGATTTAGTCGCGCACTAACTTACAGCGCGGGAGTCGTGACTCTGCAAAAGCCGGAACCGCGACCGGCATCGACCGCCGCTCAGACTTTTGTTCTTCTTGAAACGATTCTGGGACCGGTTCAAGCCGCTTTGCTCGCGCTCGCCATTCGTCGCAAGTTCATGCTTTGAGTCGCGGCTTCGCCGCCCAATGTGCGGTAAGGCTTTGGCTTACCAGATAAGCAGCTCTCAAAAAACCGGGATCCGCCCTTTTCTCTGATTAAATCGGGCGCAGCCCGATTCTCGAGCGATGATCTTCCGGAAGGCCGAAGGCCTTCCGCACATCAGGCGGCACAGCCGCCGAACAGCTCCCAACTGCACCGCACTGACTTCACTTCCAACGCAAACCCTTCTTGAATACAATCCACGCGACGAACGGAAAGGAATCTTCAATGAAATTGATCGCCGCGCTGATAACAACGACGTTGCTCGCGCTTACCGCTCACGCGCAACAACCGCTCCAACTCAAGCCCACACCCAAGACCATTGCCTGGGGATATTACGATGCGAGCACGCCGCCGGTGATGCGAATCAAATCGGGTGACACGGTTGAGATTCAGACATTAATCACTTCGAGTCCGACGCGGCTTGAAGGCGCGGGTGTGAAACCGGCGGACGTCGAACAATCGCTGCGCGACATTTGGCGTGAAGTTACCAACAAAGGGCCGGGCGGACACATTCTCACCGGGCCGATTTTCGTCGAAGGCGCTGAACCGGGCGACGTGCTCGAAGTCAGGATCAAAGAGATCAGGCTGGCGATTCCTTATGCCTACAACGCGTTTCGGCCGGGCGCTGGTTACTTGCCTGAGGATTTTCCGTACGCGCGCATGCGCATCATTCCGCTGGACGAGCGCCGGATGGTTGCGAACTTTGCCGATGGCGTCGAGGTTCCGCTGCGTCCTTTCTTTGGCAGCATTGGCGTCGCGCCACCTGAACCTTCGGGGCGAATCTCGAGCGCGCCGCCATGGGTGCATGCCGGGAATCTCGACAACAAAGAATTAGTGGCCGGCACGACGCTCTTCATTCCGGTTCATGCGAAGGGAGCGCTGCTGCTCGTCGGAGACGGACACGCCGCGCAAGGTAACGGCGAGGTTACGATCACGGCGCTGGAAACTTCGCTCGTCGGAACGTTTGAAGTGATCGTGCGCAAGGACCTGAAGCTGCGCTGGCCGCGCGCTGAGACTGAGACCCATTACATCTCGATGGGCATTCACGAGGATTTGAATGAAGCGACGAAAATGGCATTGCGCGAGATGATCAACTTTCTCGTCACCGAGAAACACCTGAGTCGCGACGATGCCTACATGCTTTCGAGCGTCGCCGCCGATCTCAGCATCACGCAACTGGTCGATGGCAACAAAGGCGTGCATGCCATGATTCCGAAATCGATCTTCGTCGGCCAGAAGGGAAACGACGATGTGATCACTCTCGAGCGGACTGCTTGCTTTGGCACCTGCCCGATGTACAAGCTGATGATTGCATCGGACGGCGCAGTGACGTTTGACGGACAGCGATTTACTAAAACGGTTGGAACCGCGAAAGGAAAGATCAGTCCCAGCGACTTTCGCAATCTCGTCGCCGAATTCGAGAAGATCAATTATTTCTCTTTGCCGGATGCATTTCTGCCCGGGACGAAAGTTTGTCCACAGCGGATCACTGACATGCCTTCCGCGAACACGTCGATAAAGATCAAAGGGAAAACGAAAAGCGTCCAGCATTATTACGGTTGCGGGGACAAAGGGGCTTTGGCGCAACTAACTGCATTGGAAAAGAAGATTGACGAAGTCGCCGGCACGGCGAAGTGGATTAAATGAATCAAAACTCCAGCGCGCCATCATCGGAGGTGTGATATGTCCCGGAAGCTAATTGCGTTTTTGTCGCTTGTTTGTTGCCTGGTCCTACTCACCGAGGTTGCGGCAACCCAGAACCCTAACGCCGGAAAGTTCTCTCACGCGGTCAACCGATCGCAGGATGCGGCCAGAATCCTTCCGTTGTTGACGGTCGTTCCCGAACAATCAATACCGAGAGAGTTGATCGACAAGAGCTCAGCCATCGGAGTATTCCCGAAGGTGGCCAGAGAAACGATCTATTTCACGCACATGATTCATGGTTATGGTGTCATCAGCGTGCGGCGAAATAACGACTGGACGATGCCGGCCTTTTATCAATTCTCGGGAGCTGGATACGGAAATCCTTTTTCATCAAAAGAGAATTACGGCGTGATTCTCTTGTTTGTCGGGCAAGACACGATCGAATCGTTCGAAAAAGGCGGCGTGAGACTCAATAAAGAAAAACAGACCGTCGCGGGTCCGGTGGCCACAATTAGCGACGCGCAGAAGAAAGAATTAGAAGACGCTCGCGTAATTGCTTATGCGTATTACAACGGCCGGCTTACCGGAGTCGAATACAACAGCCGCTTTGCGCTTAATCCCGACAACAACATCAACACTCCGTTGTATGGCGTGAAGGGCCGCGAGATTCTCGCGGGCAAGGAAACTGATCCGGCGCGCTTGCCGGCCGGCATCGACGCGTATCGCGAAGCGCTCAGAAAATATTACGGGAAGTAATAGAAAGCAGCTTAATGAGAGTGGTGAGAGAGATTGAAGGTACCTTTGATCGACTGTCTTCGACGCGTAGCGTCGGTCGAATTTAGCCCGGCCTTTTAAGGCCGGGATCGTAACGGCAAGCAAGCATCGTCGCGTTAGCGACGATGGAGTGAATGTTTCAACCGTCGCTACGCGACGAGGTCTTTGGTCTTTCGCAGATCCCGGCCTTAAAAGGCCGGGCTAAATTCAAGCCGCCGCTAAGCGGCGAATACTTTCTCTTAACCTGTAACTTTTGCAGCAAGCCTTCAAAATCAGGACGCTACGGCGCCTACACAATCGTTGTAATTCTGCACATTCAATGCTCTAATCTCGCCCGAGGTTTTGACATGATTAAGCGGTTTTTTGCAATCCTCTTAGTGTCTCTCAATCTGCTGCTGCCCGTGACCGGACAGCAGCCGGCGCCGCAAAGCAAACCAGCCAACCCGACTACCGAACAGCAGCCTCCGCCACGAACTGGGCAGGACGACGTCATCCGTGTCACTACCAGTCTGGTGCAGATCGACGCCGTGGTGACTAAGGACGGCAAGCAGGTCACCGACTTAACCGCTGAGGACTTTGAAATCCTTGAAGATGGACGGCCCCAGACGATAACCAATTTTTCCTATGTCTCGAACGTTGCCGGCGTCGCGACTCCCGCGAACCCGGCCGCTTCGGCGCCCGCGAAAACGGCTAACGCAGCGCCGGTGTTGCCGGCGATCGTGCGGCCGGAGGGCGCGCGTCGAACAATCGCGCTCGTCGTGGACGACCTGGGCATCTCGCTCGAGAGCATGCCCACGATCAAACAGTACTTGCGCAAATTCGTTGGCGAAGACTTACAGCCGAACGATCTGGTGGCCGTCATTCGCACCGGCGGCGAGGTCGGCGCGTTGCAGCAGTTCACTACTGACAAACAGCTCCTTAATCGCGCGATCGAAACCTTGCGTTGGAATCCCTGCGGCCGCGTTGGCACTTCGAGCCAGGCTCCCCAAGCCACCCTGACTATGCCAAATCCGACCCTCGGAACCGGCCAGAATGCCGTCGGCCTCTGCGCAGATGTGTTTGGCGGACCGCTGAAGGGGACAGTCCGCGCGCTGCGTTTCATTTTGCAGGGCATGCGCGATTTGCCGGGACGCAAGTCGATGGTCATCCTTTCAGACAACTTGCCGGCTGACATTCCGACAGATGTGGATGAGCTGAAGCGCGGTCCAATCAAACCAGTGAACCCGATGGGCGATGCTCCGGACGAGGACCTTGCGCGAGGTATTGGCGAAACCCAATTTGGTAATGAGGCGTTGCTCCGCCGCACCGCTGAAATCGCTAACCGTGCGTCGGTGGTGATTTACGCAGTCGACACTCGCGGTCTGCAGACCGTAAGTACCACGTCCGGCGACAACCTCTCGCCCAGCGGACCGGGAATAAGACCGAAAGGTACCGCATATCTAAACGCAGCGACGCTGAACCTGCTGGCCACGCGCGCGAGTCAAGTCCAGTCCGGCCGCGCCGGATTGGACCTGTTAACCAAACAGACCGGCGGCTTTACGGTAAGCAATACCAACGACTTTGGTTTGCCGCGGGTCTTACAAGATCAGGAAGGCTACTACCTGATCGGCTATCGACCGAGTGGCGAGACTTTCAATAGAGGCTTTCATCAAATCAAGGCGCGCGTAAAACGATCGGGCTTGACCGTACGAACACGCGAAGGCTTTTATGGTCTCAACGACAAAGATGTAATGCCCATCAAGCCGACGAATCGAGATCGCCTGAACCAGGCCCTGATGTCACCGTTCGGCGCCGTCCAAATCGAGATTCGCCTGACTGCGCTCTTCGCCAATACGAAGCAAACCGGCTCGATCATTCGTTCCCTGGTTCACTTTAACGCTCGCGATCTCACTTTTGCCGACGAGGCCGATGGTTGGCGTAAAGCCAGCTTCTCTCTCAGCGGAGTTCTTTTCAGTGAGAATGGCAGCGTGGTCCATCAGGCAAACGAAACCAGAACCGTGCGGGTGGACAAAAAGGATTACGAGCGCATTCTGCGTGAAGGTCTGGTCTATCAACTGGACATGCCGGCCAAAAAGGCCGGGGCCTATCAGTTTCGGGTGGCCGTGCGGGATCCGGCTTCGTCGAAAGTCGGAACTGCCGGCCAACTTGTCGACGTTCCTGATCTTCGCGATCAAAGACTGGCAGTGTCGGGTATCACAGTCTCAGGCGATTTCAGTTCCGAATCATCGTCCGGAAAGAACGTCGGTGACGCGCCGAAAGACAACACGATGGCGAACCCGGCCGTCCGGCGCTTTCATCAGGGCTCAAGCCTTTTCTTTGGCTATGTGATTTACATGGCCCAGCTGGACAAGGCCACGCACCTTCCCAAACTGACCGTCCAGGTACGACTATTCCGCGACGGTGAGATCGTCCACACCAGCCAGCCAAAGCAGGTCGATGTTGCCGGACAGACAGATCTCGATCGCATCACTGCCGGCGGCGGTCTGCAATTGAACAAGACACTTCCGGCGGGAGCATACATTCTTCAAATCCTCGTAAACGATCCGCTCGCCAACGAAAAACACCAGACCGCCACGCAATGGATCGATTTTGAGGTCATTCCATAGGATAATTCAGACCAGTTAACTAATCGTGCCATTGCATCTGAGTGAGACTGAAGTTCGCGTCCTCGGCGCGCTGATCGAAAAACAGATCACGACGCCGGAATATTATCCGCTGACGTTGAACTCGCTGACTGCGGCGTGCAATCAAAAGAACAATCGCAATCCGGTTACGTCTTTGATTGAGAGCGAAGTCGATGACGCGCTCTACACTTTGCGTGACAAGAATCTGGCTTACGTCTTTCACGGCAGCACCAGCCGCGTTCCGAAATACAAGCACGTCGCGCCCGAGGTGCTGCAAGTGACGCCGCCGGAATTGGCCGCGATGTGCGTCTTGATGTTGAGCGGCCCGCAGACTGTCGGCGAGATTCGCACGCGCGGATCGCGCTTGTATGAATTCTCGGGTTTGGACGAAGTCGAAGAGACGCTTCGTTCATTGAGCGCGAGGGATACTGACGCGCTCGCGATGAAGCTGCCGCGACAGCCCGGACAAAAAGAAGCGCGCTTCGCGCATTTGCTGTCCGGCGAACCTGAAATTGAAGTTGTCGCCGAAGTCACCGCCCCCGGCCGGACCGAGCGTCGCCCAAACGATGCTGACCGGGTCGCGAAGTTGGAAGAGCAGGTGCAGGCCCTGTCCCAGCAGGTCGAAGGGCTGGCCGCTCAATTCGAAGAATTCAAGAAGCAGTTTGAATAAGTGCCTGTGCCATCGCAACCATCCATCCGACCAAAGAAAGATCCGCAAATAGACCTTACTCGTTTTAGGTAGTTAGTTTGATTTCTCTGCGCCACCGCTGCGTTCTCGGCGTCTCTGCGGTGAGTCATCTTGCAGACGTGATTCACCGCAGAGACGCAGAGTCCCGCAGAGATTTACGCCGAGAAGAAAGCAAGACTAGGCCATTACCCAGGTCTTAACTTTTGTTGACCGTTTGCGGTCCGCATGATAGTTTCCTCCGGCCCATCCCCCGCCTAAAAAACCATTGCGCAAGCGGCGCAGGTTTTTCCGTCATGCTTTGAAACAATCTAAGGAGGCCCGATATGTTTACCAGCAGGTTTTTTTCTGTTCCCCACGCTCTTACTTTCAAAAAATCAATTCAGATTTTGTTTGGCTTTGTATTTGTTTGCGCGTTGGCCATGGCGTTCGGCAGCTCAGCGCAGGCGGCGACAATTAATGTGAACAGCACAGCCGATGCGCTTACCACCAACGGCCAATGCACTCTGCGCGAAGCTTTAATCAACGCAAACAACGACGCGGCGACCTGGCCGGACTGCGCGGCGGGCTCGGGTGTCGATACGATCAATCTGCCCGCCGGAACAATCACTTTTGCGATTGCGAATTTATCGCCTGGTGAATTTGAAGACCAGAATTTGCGAGGTGATCTGGATATCACCAGTTCCATGACCATCAATGGGAATTCAGGGGGCACGACCATCAACGCGAATGCCTTCGATCGCGTTTTCGATGTAAACCCTGACGTCGATCAGCTTCCCGAGACGGTGCGTCCGTTCATCACCGTTCACATCAACACGGTGACCATTACCAATGGATATCAAAATCAATCCGGAGCGGTGCGGATCGGCGAGAATGCTACGACCTTCATGGATAGCTGCACCGTCTCTGACTCCACTTCATGGGCTGATGACGGCGGCGGAGTCTACGTTTTTTCCGGCGGCATTCTCACCATGACGAACTGCACGGTGAGCGGCAACCACGCCCTTCTGCTGGGCGGTGGGGTCGCCAACTTTGGCACGCTGACAATGACCAGTTGCACTATTACCAACAACACCGGTGTGCACAATCGCGGTAACGGAGTGGCGTGCGATGGTGTTCCCTGCACCCTTCGCAACAACATCATCGCCGGCAACGGCACCGCAGTCACCGCTGACATCGAAGGCTTCCTTAACAGCCTGGGCTACAACATCATCGGTAAGACCACCGACGACGCGAACAACACAATCATAAACGGGGCTCCCACGACCGGAGATCAATGGGATACCGGCGCGGCGCCGGTAAATCTCGGTGCGCTCGCCAACAATGGAGGGCCGACCCCAACGCACGCGCTCGGGGCCGGCAGCATTGCCATCGACAAAGGAGAGAGCAGTGGCTCAACCACTGATCAGCGCGGTGAGGTTCGCCCGTGCGATCAGGCGGCGATTGCCAATGCGTCCGGCGGCGACGGCGCGGACATCGGCGCCTTTGAAGTTCAGGGCGCTTGCGCTGCGCCAAACTCAGCGCCAACCGCAGTTGACGATTCAGCCAACGTCCTGCACGACAGCGGTGCAAACACTATCAACGTGCTAACGAACGACAGCGATCCTGACGGCGACACTTTGACCATCACGATCGTTACGCAGGGCGCCAACGGGTCGGTCGCGATTACCGGCGGCGGCACTACCGTAAGTTACACGCCGGGATTTCATTTTGTTGGCAGCGACTCGTTCACTTACACAATTGACGATGGAAACAGCCACACAGCTACCGCGACTGTAAACGTTACCGTCTACAACAATGCTCCCGTCGCTGTCGGCGATGGATACAGCACCAACTCGAACACGCCGCTGAACGTAGCTGCTCCGGGCGTGCTCACGAACGACAGTGATCCTGATCTTGATGGCTTGACCGCCCAGCTGGTGAGCGGGCCGCTGCATGCCGCCGTATTCGCCTTAAACGCCAATGGCGGCTTCAGCTACACCCCGACCTTTAACTATGCCGGGCCTGACAGCTTCACTTACAAGGCGTCCGACGGCGTGGCGTTTTCGAACACGGTAACGGTGAACATCAACGTGATCGATACCGTGCCGCCTGATTTGACGGCCTCGGTCGGTTCCGCCACGCTTTGGCCGCCGAACCACGAACTCGTCAACGTTGGTTTGAATATCAGCGCGTCCGACAATAGTGGCGGTCCGGTTTCTATCAGCGTCGCAGTCTTCAGCGATGAAGACGACCTGGCGCCGGACTCCGGAAACTTTTCGCCCGATGCGAAGGACATTGCCGCCGGCACGCTGCGTCTACGTTCCGAACGCAGTGGCTCGGGAGACGGCCGCGTTTACTTGATCGTAATTACGGCCACTGATCCGTCTAACAATGTCACTCATGCCTGTTTGACTGTGGTTGTGCCGAAGAGTCAGAGCGCGGCCGACATAAACGCAGTAAACGCTCAGGCAGCAGCCGCGGCGGCTTACTGCGACACGCACAACGGGGCGCCACCACCGGGATACTTCGTGGTCGGTGACGGCCCGGTAGTTGGACCGAAACAGTAAGAATGCTAAGCCAATCCGGATCGCGTCGCGAGCTTCGCTCAAAAGATTTAGAGGGACTCGCGGCGCGATTCGCATTTGTGGTGTCCACCTAGTTTTTCTTTGGGCGGGAACAAAATTGATTAGCCGGCATCTAAGTCTTTGGCTTCCCCTTGACAGTCTGGGTAAAGGCCGCTAGGCTCTCTGCCCCGGGGACAATTAGGGAAACGAAAAAATGGCAAACACGCGCACCGACCTGATGCAGGGCACGCTGGAGCTTTTGATTCTCAAAACGCTTTCGCGCGGGACGATGCATGGTTACGGTATTGCTCAGCACATCCACCAAACCGTTGATGACGTGATCAGGATCGAGGATGGCTCGTTGTATCCGGCACTCTATCGCATGGAAGAGCGCGGTTTGGTGCAGTCGGAATGGGGAGTTTCCGAAAACAATCGGCGCGCAAAGTTTTACAAGTTGACCCGCGCCGGCCGGAAACAACTTGATGGTGAACAGGCGAACTGGCAGCGCATCTCGCAGGCCATTGCGAGGATTCTGCAAACTGCCTGAGATTCTTTAAACGCTTGAAGATAGAAGGTGGCCGCGTGAAGCAGTTGCTCAGACATTTTGATCCGGAACGGACCAGGCGCGAAATCGATGAAGAACTGCATCTTCATATCGATATGCTCACTGAGGAACACCTGCAAAGGAACATGACTCTGGATGACGCCAGAGTTGCCGCGCTAACACATTTTGGCGACGTTGAGGTGATTAGGAACCAATGCGCGCAAATCAAACAAAGAAATAAACCCATCACCCGCGCGCTGAAGTTGTTTCTAATCGTAGTCTTCTTTGCAGGAGTGTTCATCAGAATCGTCGCGCCCGAGTATCACATGACGCGCGTGGGAGACATCTTGATGGCGGTCGGCATCCTCGGCCGTTTGTGGTTTTATGTGCGCGCCCTGACACCGTCAACATTTCTTTCAAAGTCTGAAATATCATCGCCATTGATGTTGATTGATAAATCGCAGACATCAATTGCCGCCTATGATGCGAAAAAGCGCACGCCGGTTGAGCGGGTAATCTTCGACAAGTAGCAGCGAAATAAAGCGAATCAAACCGAACTGATTCTTCTTCAAATTGTTCTTGAAGAAGTGCAGATGAAGTGTGTGCGGTCTTTGCCTCAAAGCGCGCGGAGCGCGCGACAGCATAAAGCCCGGGCGTGAGCCCCGGGATCGAGTGGCAAAAGGATTCGAGCCCGCGGAGCGGGCGACAGATCTCCGGATTGGCAGTTTTTCGCAAGCGATTGTTCTTCTATGCCCGAAATTGAACACCGCAGTACTTCCGTCAAAGGCTGTCGCCCGCTCGGCGCGGGCTAGACTCATTTGCAACCGCGACCCTGGGGCTTACGCCCCAGGCTTGATGCTGACGCCCGCTTCGGCGGGCTGGTGGACATAGCATGCTAAAGATCCACGACCTAACCAAAACCTATCCCAGTGGAGTTCGCGCGCTTAATGGCGTCAACCTCGAAATCGATCCCGGCGTGTTCGGATTGCTGGGACCAAACGGCTCGGGCAAAACCACGCTGATGAAAATCCTGGCGACGCTGCTTGATCCTGATTCAGGCTCGGCCGAGATGAACGGCATCAACTTGATCAATGATCCGCATGCGACGCGTCAGATGCTCGGCTATCTGCCGCAGGAGTTTGGACTGTATCCCACGCTGACGGCCGAACAGACGCTTCATTATTTTGCGAAGCTTAAGGGTGTCCATCAGAAGAAGGAGCGCGCGGCGCTGGTAGACGCTCTCTTTGAACGAGTGAATCTTGCCGACGTGCGTCGCCAGCGAGTCGGCGGCTTTTCGGGTGGAATGCGGCAGCGTCTGGGAATCGCCCAGGCGCTGATCGGAAATCCGCAGCTGCTGATCGTAGATGAACCCACGGCCGGGCTCGATCCTGATGAGCGCGTGCGTTTTCATAACCTGCTTGGAGAGACAGCCGGCGAAGAGACCGTGGTAATGCTTTCGACCCACATTGTTGCGGACGTCTCAAGTCTCTGCAGTCACATGGCTATCATCAGGAAAGGCGAAATCCTCGCGTCCACTACGCCGTGGCAAGCCGTGAGCGAGTTGGACGGGGCAGTCTGGGAAGCCAGTGTCCCGCGCGAAAAGGTCGCGGACGTCAAAGCTCGTTGCCGGGTCCTCTCTTCACAGATGGCCGGTGGGCTGGTGCGCGTGAGAGTGATTTCAAACAACGGGCGTCCAGGCGAAGGATTCACTCCTGCCAGTGCAGTGCTCGAAGACTATTACTTCAATCTGGTCAACACCGAGCAGCGAGCCAGTTGAAATGAAAAGTCTCGGTAGTGCCGCAATTTGAATGACTTTTTCCGTAGCTTACGCCCGGGGAATGAAAGAGTGGTTAGTTTTAGAAGCCCCATTATGGGGCTTTAATAGCGCATCCTCTTTCTCACCCAGGCGTAACCGCGTGGGCTAGAGAAAACACCACGATGAAATTAGGTCATCATCAAAGTTTCCTGGCGCCCTTCGGCGCAATCTTTCAAAACGAGGTACTGCTCAACTCGAAGCGCGTTGCTCCTTATGTGTTGATGTTGTTTTCGATTTTCAATGCGGCCCTGTGGTCTCTGGGCCAAGGCTCCTCTTATTACGGACAGGAATTGCTCGCGAAATATGGGAGGCTTTGGGCGCCAAACAGCGATTACTACATCTCGCATCATTTTGGCGGCTACGCACTCGGCATATTTGGACTGCCGATCTTTGCCGCTCTAATCATGGCCGAGCCGGTGAGAAGAGACTTCCGGCTGGAAATCGACGCCCTCATTTTTTCAAAGCCTGTCAGCAGATCACACTACTTGCTCGGGAAATTTTTTGGCAGCTTCTTCGTGCTCGTTTGTTGCCAGGCATCTTTCGCCGCGACGCTTATTTTGCTTCAGGTCTTCCATCCATCAGGGACGGTTGTCCTGCCGTTCCGGCTCCTCCCCTATTTCAAACATTTCATTATGATCGTGGTCATCACCTACGTCCTGTTTGCCGCGGTCTATTTCACTGTCGGAACATTAACGCGCAACCCGAAGATCGTTTACGTGTTGGCAATTGCTTATTACCCGCTCAGCATGATCTACGCGATCTTCTTCTTGAAACCCTTACCGCCGCGATGGCGAGTGCTTCTTAGTCCCTTGATGCTGAGGGAAGTCGAAGTTCAACCGTGGGGGCAGAGTCCCGAATGGGTGGATCAGCTTGTAGTCAGCTATACGCCGATCATGTTCGCAAACCGCGCCTTGGTGATTCTTGCGGCCGCCGTTTGTCTGACGATTGTTTATCTACGGTTCAGAATAGCCGACCCGCCCGCCAAGCCAACAAAGTTTTCATGGCTCAATCTGTCGGCAGACAGCGAAGTGCTTTACTACGATCCACCTATCCTCCAACCCACACAGGGGTCTACCGCGAGTGACTTATCTGTTCGAGTCGAAAAGGCAGAGGCCAGAGAGACTGCAGTCCCGAGCGTTAGCAGCTTGAATACGGGCTTACGAGCGAATCTTGCAAAATTAGCGGCTGCCCTTGGCGTTGAGTTTCGCCTCCTTCGCGCTGAGCGAAGTCTTGTCGTGATCATACCTTTGGCTGTCTTCCTTCCTACTCTCGAGCTGGCATTTTACCGGGTCGTTCCGGAAGTGTCGTACTCCGCCACGTACGGCACCGGAACAGCCAGGACCCTTTTGTTTTTTCTGATCGGGATGACTGTCTTTTACGTGGTCGAATCAATGCAGCGCGATCGCGAAGTGCGGATTGAACCCGTTCTTTGGGCCAAGCCTACGCCGAATTTTGTGTTGCTGCTGTCAAAGTTCTTAGCGACGTTCCTGCTAATGCTTTCAGTAATGACAATCTCCGGTCTGACCGCAATTGCAATCCAGTTGCTTAGAGGTCATGCGCCGGTTGAACTTTACCCATACCTCGTAACCTATTCTGTGATTGTGATTCCCAGCATAGTTTTCATGGCTGGGGTGTCGGTCCTCCTCAATGTCGTATTACGCGAGAAATACCTCGCTTATGTCGTGATCGTTGGAGTGGGTGCGGTGTTTTTTTACCTGTACAGTCAGGGCTACAACCACTGGCTTTACAATCCCACTCTCTATCGACTTTGGACTTATTCCGACTTGATCGGAGTGGGAAGCGGACGAATCCTGACGCAGCGAATCTATTGGCTGGCGCTTTCCTGTTTGTGTCTGGCCCTCGCGCACCTTGGTTTCCGGCGCAAGTCGGCGAAAGGTTTGATCATCAAAGGGCGACTCGGCAGCACAGGTTGGGCGCTGGTGGTAACGCTTCTTTCGCTTGTACTAGCGGTCGTCACCGGCTCAATGATCAAATAGCGATTAGGAATACAACCGACACCGCATCGGGTTTGCGAGAATACCGAAAGTCACGGCACGGCGGGGCCAGCTGCTCCGCAGCTGGTTGAATTTACACGTCTAATATCGAGTGGTTGCGATTAGATTGCTGCGACGGGTGAGTCAAGTATGTTAACGCCTTAATTTGAAATTTCTTGATTCATACTCTGCGGTCTCTGCGCATACCTCGGCTTTTTGTCTGCGGTAATACTTTCGGACGTCGCTTGACCGCCGAGGAGCGCAGAGGTTTTCGCAGAGAGACGCCGAGGAAAACTGAAATTACGAAGATGAGAAATCCCTTCCACACGCCGTTCGTCACCGTCTTTCAGAACGAAGTGCTGCTCAATACTAAGCGCGTGGCGCCTTACGCCTTAATGATCCTGTTCGCCGCCAATGCCGCGCTTTGGTGGTTCCGCGGGCCGGCCGTAGGGTTGGGCTGGGCGACAAACAGCGACTTTTACATCGCGCGCGGCCTCGTGGCCTTTTCCTTCCTGTTAGGACTTCCGATCTTCAACGCGGTAATTATGGGCGACCCGGTGCTCCGCGACTTCCGCGCGGGAGTTGATCCACTAATTTTTTCCAAGCCTGTTAGTCGCGCTCAGTACCTGCTCGGCAAATTCTTCGGCAGCTTCTTTGTGCTGGTGTGCTGTCAGGCTGTTTTCCCCGTTACCCAAATGCTGCTGCAGGCATTTCCCACGGCGCAGATGGTGGTCCAACCGTTTAAGGTGCTCCCTTATTTCACACACTTCTTTTTTTTCCTGGTCATCACGCACCTGGCACTGGCAGCCTTCTACTTCACGGTCGGAACGCTGACCCGAAACAGCAAAATCGTTTACGGCTTAGCAGTCTGTTTCTATCCGCTCTACATCTCGTCAATGGTTTTCTTACTGAGGGGACTGCCCGTTGGTGCGAGAAGCTTTCTCGATCCTTTTCAGCTTAATTTTGGTCCCAGCGGCAATGGATTTGGGCATAGCGCGGAATTTCTCAATCAGTATGTCGTCCATTACGGCACGGACAAGATCGCCAATCGTGCGCTCATGCTTCTGGCCGCCGGCGTATGTCTGGTGGTTCTTTACTTCCGCTTCAAGATATCCGAGCGACCGGGAAACATAGAAAAAGTTTCAGTCCTCAGTCTTTCGACGACAGGCGAACGCGTTCATTACGACCTGGAAAGCTTTCAAGAGTCGCATCACCAGTTCGAGAAGCTTGCTTCTCCGGAGCAAGAGACGCTGCGCGTCATTCCGCTCCCGGAAGCCGCTCGGGCGAACGAAGGGATGCGCGCGAACCTCAACAAACTAATAGCTGCCCTGGCCGTCGAGTTTCGGCTGCTCCTTTCTGAGCGCAGTCTCGTAGTGATTATGCCGCTCGCCATCGTCATCTCAACTCTGGAAGTGACGTTCTGGAGTTTGGCGCCCGAGCCTTCGTTTTCGGCGGCCTATGCCGGCAACACGGCTAAGTCGCTGCTGCTGTTTCTGCTTGGGATCACAATCTTCTACACCGTAGAAGCGATGCACCGTGATCGTGATCTGAAAATCGAGCCGCTGCTCTGGAGCCAGGCGGGCGCAAATTATGTGCTGCTCCTGTCAAAGCTCCTGGCGACGGTGGCGCTAACATTTGTTTTGGTTCTATTGCTCGGAGTCATAGCGATTGCTTTGCAAGTTTGGAAGCGCAACAGCCCGATCGAGCTGGCTGCCTATCTGAGGATCTACGGATTGATTTTGATCCCGAACACGATCTTCATGGCGGCCGCGACACTGGCGCTCAGCGTCCTGCTGCGAAATCGATATCTGACCTATGCTGCGACCATCGGCACGTGCGCCGGACTCTTCTTTTTGTATTCGCAGGGCCACAACCACTGGGTCTACAATCCGTTTCTGTTTCAGCTTTGGAACTACGCGGATCTCTCGGGCGGTCCAAATCAAGTTTGGATCCTCGAACATCGGCTTTACGTGCTGGCGTTGTCGGCGATCTTTATCCTGGTCGCGCATCTGGCTTATCGACGGCGCTAGTACCTATGCGAAACGGGGCAGTAGCCCGACCGTAAGGGAGGGCGTTTGTTCGCAACGTTCACGCCCTCCCTTACGGTCGGGCTACTACCCCGATGCCATCAACACAACCTGACCGCACAGTTCATCTTCAGGTTGACACTTCGTTGGCCTCAAACTTAGGCTTTCGCAGTTCCATCACGCTTCGATAACCGCGAGGTCTTGATCTCTCGATGTCTTTAGCCCGGCAAATCGTAATTATCATTACTGTGTTGCTGTCGCTGGCAGCCGAACCCGCCGCTCAAAACCAAAAGCCCGTCCCCGTTTGCAGCGAAAAAACCTTCGCCGCGCTCAAGGAACTGCCAAAACTCGAGTACGAATGTCCCGACAACCCGATCGATTCAGACACCAAAATCCTGAAGCTGCCGGAGCGGCTGGCGGCGATTCGGGGATTGATGAAGGAGCTGGCGGGACTCACAAACGCTGATTGGTGGCGCGCCGGTGTCGATGAATTGAATGCCTGCAAGACTCACGGCAGCGCTGGTCCATTGACCGACGAAGAGAAGGAAAACTGGAAGCGCGGCAATTATAGTTTTGACCTGTTCGGAAGCAATGAGATTCGGCTGGTACAACTACCGGACCCTTGCTATCAGACCGGCTTTAATGGATCGAACCTTTTTCTCCTTTACCGCAAAGAGAGCAAAGTCTTTGTCACCGAAGTTTTAGACGGCCACTACTCGCGGGTTGATAATTCAGTTGGAATTGACTTTGCCGTCAGTAACGGCCAGAAGCTGATCGAGGTCTCGACTTCCAACAGCATGCCGCCGTCGATGATTTACTACTACTTCGTCATCGATCCGGTAACTAACCGGGCGGTGCAAAAAAATATTTTCCGTGATTGGCCGAAGCTCACGAATCGGATCTACTCGGATATGTTGCTGGCCGATCCGAAGGACGTTGGCCTGCCTGCCAGCGCCAGCGAACTGAACATCATCGTCAAAGGCCGTTTGGCGCCAAGCTTCAGTGCCTACAGATGGGATGAGCATGGCCGCATCGAAGCCAGCGGTCGCAAGTTCCGACGCATCATCTATCGTTGGAACGGAAGCGCATATACGCGGTGAGGCTAAGACTTCCGTAATCGCGAGAGCATGTAGGACGCGAGAAACACACCGGGAAAAGCAAAAACCAGGAACCACAATCCGAGATTAGTTCTGCGAACCAGCCAACCGTAAATCAAATAGAACGCCAGCATGCTGGCAATTGTGATCCCGCCGCCCAGGCCCTCTTTCCACCAGGCCACGGCAAATCAAACAACTACTCCGAACGGGAAGAAGGCCACGCCCAGCCATTCGGTCGCGGTGAACTTCGACACTTCAAACCTTTCCGCTCCGAACAGAAACAGCAGCAGCATCGTTGCGCTGACGATGCTCAGGAGCCTCGCGGCCCAACGAATCAGACCCACGGCGAAGCCGCACCATTGCTTCTCGCCAACACGACGCCTCCTTACGTCGAGCGACTATACGACCGCCCCCACGGACTGTCTAGCCCATCTTCAGCCGCCAAAAGTGATTTTTTGGAGTGCGTAAATTCTCCCGCAAATTTGTCATACAAGCGTCCGTGGGTCGCGACTAAAGCGGTGGGAATAGGTGTGTCTTGTTTGAGAATTCCATATATCGCACTTGAAAGGAACAAAACGCCTCATGTTTGCCAAGAGTTCGAGTAAGGAGAACTATCACCTGCTTCAAACTGACGAGGAACAAACGTTGTGCGGCCACCCCGTCGCTCCGATCATCATTGATCGACCCGTAAAAGTTTCGGCGCTGCACCTGACCAGCACCCAGCCCGAAGGCATCGAACTTTGCGAAGTCTGCGCCCGCACCCAAGTCGAGAAACAGTCCGCGTAGAGTTTAAGATTGTCGAACCACACGCTTCCATAAAACCAACTCAATTGATTGAGAGTCAGGCTACGGCCCGATCGGTCCTTTAGGTCTCTAGTATTCCCTCGCGCCAGCGTTGCCCAAAAAGTCTTCGGAGGCACGACGCAAGTGAATACTGGGAGCGCGGGCGCCCCGCCCGCACAAGCGTGCGCAGCACGCTCAATTCTTAAAGCATTAAAGCCGTTTCGCGCTTCGCGCTCATTGCGGGCGAGTCGCCCGCGCCCCCAGTATTGCGGGCTCGGTCCAAATCGAATCCACTTTTTGGGCAAAGCCCCTCGCGCCTGGTTTGATAGTTTTGAGGCCTTTGCCTATCGTTGTAGCGACCTGTCGCCGCTTTTCGATTAGATGGCTTAAGATTGCGATAGCGGCGTCAAGCCCGCCGCACTCCAAACAGAGGTGATCATGAGAGTTCTTTCGATACTGGCAACTTTCCTCTTTCTCATTGCATTTGCGTTAGGCATCTCGACCGTGCGTCGGGACGTGTCGGCTCAAGGTGGAAAAAAGCCGGTGGAAACAATCGTGCTGGCGAAAGAGTCCAAACTGGGCCAGGTCGCCTTTAATCATCTTAAGCACATCAACGAAAATCGCAGCGCTGATTTGAAAGCGCCAATCGCCTGTGTTGACTGCCATCACACGGCGCAACCGCTGGCGGAAGCTCTCAAGCATCCTCCGCACAAGACGGTCTGGCCGGCCGATCGCACGACGACGCTAACGGCGGAATTGTTGGATAAGGATGCAAACGCACTGGGAGCCGTCTGCACCGATTGCCACGCGCGCGCGGATACAAAACCGAAGTTGCTGCCTGAGATTCCGACGGTCAAGTTTGAAGGCGCTGCCGAGCCGACCATCATGACCAATACGCAGGCGTTTCATCGCCGGTGCGGAGATTGTCACGACGCAGTAACTAAGTTCAAGCCTGATTCAACCGGCCCGACTTCAAAGAAGTGCACGACCTGCCATAAGAAAGTGGCGGCGTAGAATTTTACTGTTCCGTTGGTCTGAGTTCGAGTGTATCGTCCGTCTCGTTACAGCCCGCGATACTGAAGCGACATTCCTTCCATCCGCGCAGACTGCCCGCCCGTGAACTGGTACATGCAAGGATCTTCCGTGTAGTCCATGAAGTTCTCAATCGGATCGGCGCCTGGTTTTGGACAAGTGTCTCGCCCGAACGGACAGCCGAACGCAGGTGAACGTTCGGCGGGAGTGTCAGCGACAAAGTCGTTGTAGTTCGCCGCACATCCGCCCTGGAAAGTGTGGAACAAGCCGAGCCAATGACCCACTTCATGAGTGCCGGTGTCGCCCTGATTGTAGGCGCGAGGCGCGCAGCAGTCGCCGCCCGGCAAGCTTGAATACAGAACCACCACGCCGTCCTGTAACGGATCGCCTGCATACCAGAACGGGAAGGTGGCCCAGCCGAGGTACACGCCGCCCGCATTATTGACGTAGAAGTTCAAAGCGTTCGCGCCACCGACGCGCAACGCTGCTTTCATCTCGCGCTCCTCTTCTGAGTCGATGGCTGAATTGAACCAGTCGGCGTTCGTGACGCGATCGACGCCGGCCATTGCAAAGCGGAAAGGCGTGTTCGCTGAGTTTGGGCTCGAGGCCGGATCGGCGCCGGCGTACGCAGCGTTCAGCACATCGATCTGATCGCGCAGCCATTTGGTCGGCACGTCGCCATTGTCAATTCCCGGGCCCTTGTTCACGACGTGGAAATAAACCTGCACGGTGATCGAGCCGGACTTGCGAATCTGACCGGGACTGCGACGTGAATTAAAAGTTTTGAGTGCGTTCTCGTATTGAACGGCCGTACTCTCGTCGATGTGTCGCGTGCCGCAGTGCGCGCGTTCGGCGGGCGGCGCGGCAACTACGGCCATGTCTCCCGCCGGCCCGGTGCTCTTGACCGTAGCGGTGCCCAGCAAAGCAGTTGCACCGAGGGCGATGAATGCAACGAATAGCAAAGTTCGTTTCATGTTATCTCTCCTTTTATTAGTTGGATCCGCGGTCGCCGATAAAAATGAGCCGAGAGGGGGGACGTCCTTTACCTTATCTCTGACTGTCGACAGCTCATGTCGGGAAGCGTGTGAACTTTATGAGACAGACCTGTGGTTGTCAAACTCGGGCGGAACGTCGTGAGTTAGATCATAAATAGCGTGAGACGTAATCGATTTTTTGCATACGCGGATTGTCTTGCCGAGTGGCGCATCAACGGTCGAAGGGATTAAATCAATTTGAGTTGACGCGCGAGGTCCGTGGCTGTCTGCGGGCGATCATCGGGACTTTTCGCCAGCGCTTGCATGATACCCGCCGATGTCGATCTGGGAATCCCCAGCTCAGCGGGCAAAGGCTCCGCCGGCTCGTACAAATGCTTGTTGATTATTCCTGAGACTCTTCCCGACACAAACGGTCGATGGCCTGAGAGCAGTTCGTAGAAGATCACCCCCAGGCTGTAAACATCTGAACGCGCATCAACTGCCTGCCCGAGGCATTGTTCAGGTGACATGTAAAAAGGCGTCCCGATCACTGTGCCCTGAGTCCTGGCAGGTTGATCGGTCATCAGTTTCGCAAAGCCGAAATCAACGACGCGCACGCTCTCGAACTCAGAGTTGTCATCGGGCGCGACGACCAGAATGTTGTCAGGTTTGAGGTCGCGATGGACCACTTGTCGACGGTGCGCCGCTCCCACGCCCGCACAAATTCCGCGCATGAGCCGCTCAGCCCGCTCGATGGAAAAGCGCGTGCCCGTTTCCAAAAGGTATCCGAGCGGCGGGCCCTTGATCAGTTCCATCACGATAAAAGCAGGAATGTCGACTTCACCCAATTCGCAGAAATCATGAATCACAATCACGTTCGCGTGATGCGAGATTGCCGCGGCGCCGGCCTCGCGGCGAAAACGAGCGAGCGCGCCCTGGTCACCCGCGAGCTTTCGCAACATGACCTTGACGGCCACATGGTCGCCGATATGAACGCGGCGCGCGCGATAGACCACGCTCATGCTGCCCTCGCCCACGCGCGCCAACAACTCGTACTTGCCGTCGATAGTTTGGCCGATGAGCGGATCGGGATTGACCAGACGCACCGTTGGGAGTGATGCCGAATGATGCTCTTCGTAATACGGGTGCGCGCCCTGCGAGCCTGGCAGTGTCAGCGGCAAGCCGCACTCGGCACAGTAGAGCGCGTCGGCACTCAGAAAGAATTTACAACCCGGACAGAACGGCCGGTCGCTCCGCAGCTCGTGCAGCAGCTCATCTAGTTGATCTTCGATTGCGACCAGCGCCGCGTCTCCAGTCGAAAAACTGCGCAGCTTCAACTCAGCATCAAACAGGTAATAAGCCGGCAACGCGGCGGGTTCGTTCAGGAATGCGTCGCGCAGTTTGTGGTCATTGTCCAGGACGCATGGTTCGGTCAAATTAAGCTTCGCGATGGCCTCGCGGACTTTCTCCGTCTCCATCTCGGCTTCGGACCCAGGCAGATGTACCGCGACGAGCCGCAGTCCTTCGCGCTTCCGGCGGTCGCGCAAATCAGCTAACTGCGACAGATAGGCTAGCGAGGTTTTTGAATTGATGGACCAGAAATGAACGAGTGTGGGCCGGCCCTTTGCGGGCAAAAAATTCGGCGTCGTCTGGTTGAGCCATTCGTTGGCTCCATCAAACGACGGCATGGGGGAATCAACCTTCACGGGAGCGGAATATTAACATGAGGTCCCGAGGTTCTCTGTATTGAGACCTTTGAGGCGTTGTGGTGCAGGTTGTAAGGTGGCACGGGCGCCCCGCCCGTGAACAACGCGCAAGCCCGAAAAGTTGATTCGCACTGCTGGGAGCGCGGACGTCCTAGTCCGCAATGAGCGCGAAGCGCGAACGATTTCGGTCAGTCGCAGATGTAATGCAGCAAACGGAGCGGACGAGGACGTCCGCGCTCCCAGCATTCACAAGTTCAATCCAATAAAGGTCGACTAACCGTCGCGCTGCTCACTTGCGTCCGTCAACCCTCTGATGTAACACTTAGCTTCAATAAAAACCCTGCAATTCATATCTAAAGATCGGAGCCAGAGATGAGTTCTCCTGTTGCAAAAAAGACGATTTCCCGCGATCCGGCCACGCCGCTCAGCGCCAATGTTCACCTGCTCAACTGGGTCGAGAAAATGGCCAATCTGACCAAGCCGGCCGCCATTCATTGGGTCGACGGTTCCGTCGAAGAAGACGAGATGTTGAAAGCCCAGATGGTCGAGAGCGGCACCTTCGTCAAGCTCAATGAAGAACTTTGGCCGGGTTGTTATTACGCGCGTTCGCACCCCAGCGACGTGGCGCGCGTCGAAGATCGTACTTTCATCTGTTCACTTTCAAAAGACGCCGCCGGACCAACCAACAATTGGGAAGAGCCGTATCAGATGCGTAAGAAGCTGAAGGAGCTTTTCGACGGTTCGATGCGCGGCCGCACGATGTATGTGCTGCCATTCAGCATGGGCCCGATCGGATCGCCCATGTCGCAAATCGGCGTGCAGTTGACCGATTCGCCTTACGTCGTCGTCAACATGCGGATCATGGCGCGTATTGGCCTGCCGGTGTACGGGGAAATTGATAAAGATTACAAACGCGTCGTCCCGTGCATGCATTCGATTGGCGCGCCGCTGGCAGACGGCGAGTCAGATGTGTCCTGGCCATGCAATAAAGAAAAGTACATCGTGCACTTTCCCGAGACGCGCGAGATCTGGTCGTTCGGATCGGGCTATGGCGGCAACGCTCTGCTCGGTAAAAAATGTTTCGCGCTGCGCATTGCTTCGAACATCGCGCGCGACGAAGGCTGGATGGCTGAGCACATGCTGATCGTCGGCGTAGAAAATCCGCAGGGCGAGAAGACCTACGTCACGGCCGCTTTTCCGAGCGCCTGCGGCAAGACTAACTTCGCGATGCTGATTCCGCCTGCCGGTTTTGAAGACTGGAAGGTTTGGACCGTCGGCGATGACATCGCCTGGATCAAGCCGGATGCAAATGGGCGTTTGCATGCGATCAATCCGGAAGCAGGATTCTTTGGCGTTGCGCCCGGCACTTCGGCAAAGACGAATCCGAATGCGATGGCGACGCTGGCGACGAATTCGATCTTCACGAACGTCGCGTTGACGCCCGAAGGCGGAGTCTGGTGGGAAGGCATGACCGACGAGCCGCCGGCGGAATGCACGGACTGGCAGGGCAACAAGTGGACACCGGAGATCGCGAAAGAAACCGGCGCGAAGGCCGCGCATCCGAACGCGCGTTTCACGGCGCCCGCTTCGCAATGTCCGACGATCGATCCTGATTGGGAGAATCCGAACGGCGTGCCGATCTCGGCTATCATCTTCGGCGGACGTCGCGCGACGACGATGCCGCTTGTCTATCAGTCATTCAACTGGACCTCGGGCGTTTACATCGGCGCGACCATGGGATCGGAAATGACGGCGGCCGCGTTTGGCGCGATCGGCAAAGTGCGCCGCGACCCGATGGCCATGCTGCCGTTCTGCGGTTATCACATGGGCGATTATTTTCGTCACTGGATTCGCATGCAGCGTTCGCTCAGCGAGACGCCGCGCGTATTTCACGTGAACTGGTTCCGCAAAGACGCGGACGGAAATTTCATGTGGCCGGGCTTCAGCGAAAACATGCGCGTGCTGAAGTGGGTAGTCGATCGCGCGCACGGCCGTTCGCTGGGCCAGGAGACGCCGATTGGCTGGACGCCGCGTTACGAAGACATCGAATGGAGCGGGATGGACTTTCCGCAGGAGAAATTCGAAGAGCTCCAAGCCTTCGATCACGGCGCGTGGCGTCAGGAAGTGCTGGGCCAGGAAGAATTGTTTTTAGATCTGCACGATCGTTTGCCGCCGGAAATGATCTATGAGCGAGAGCTGCTGATTTGCCGGTTGTAGGACCAACGGAATGAATTGTCCGACTTGCAGCAAGCCGATCATCACCGGCGAGATGAGCCTCGGACCTACAGGTGTCCAGCTCGTCTCGGGAATCGGAGGTTTCGCAGAACTCCAATTCAACGAGCCAGATCGAGATCCGATCACTGTGATGAGACTCTCTGATGCGTCGCCGGGGTTACACTGTAAAGATTGCGACACCTTTGTGATCGTAAATGACGCTGAAAAAACTGAGAGCGAATGCATGTTTTGCCACACCACGATTTCATCTGGCGAAACCTCGTGTTCAAAATGTGGCTGGAGTTATAAGTAGCAAGAGATAGTTCGAGCCCGGGGCCCGTAGGGACGAATATTAATAGAAGCGCCGGCGCCCCGCATTCCATAAACATTTTCGCGGCGTCGTGTCAGAACCGCGAGCGGTAGCGACCGGATCATGAAGCCTCGCCGAAGACAATCCGATCTTTATCGAAGAAAACTCTCTGCTTAGACGAGCATTATGATCCGGTCGCTACCGCGCGCGGTTCTGACACGATCGAAACCTTTAACACTTCCTAAAATCTCTGGCGCTAACGATCACAGACTAAAGTCTGTGCCACACAATCTTCACGGTGAAGGTGTCGTGAGCATATAGACGGCAAACGACGCCAGCCAGTGCTCGCCTTCATAATTGCCACTGGTGACGTAAGGCAGCGCCGCCTGTGCGTGAGCTTCGGCAGAGCGTGCCAGGATTCGTCGGGCGGGATTGGTTTGCGGTAGAGCGACCGCGATGTTGCGCATGCACCAGGCGCGGCTAAGATTCAAACCGTCGAGGTGCACCAGCTTTGGATCGGTGCGATCCGTCACGATCGCCGGATGCAGCAAAGCTTTTGGTTGACTGTGAGCTAAACCGGGAAGGAAACTGCGAAACCACGCGGCAAACTCACTTTTCGGCATGACGCGGCGCATCAAATCAGCCTCCATCAGCGCGGGTGAAAAGAAGTCTTCGCCACCGGGCTCCCAGCCGGCGGGATAATTCACGTCGTTACCAAAATACGTTCGGCTGCGTTCGACGATCAGCGTTTCCAACTTCTTATTGCCGGCCGCGCGCGCGTAATCAAGCGCAAACGCCAAACCAAAAGCTGTATTCGGATGCACCCCGGTGCGAATCGGATAATTTTGTTTGGGCAGAAACGCCAGATACTTCTCGACAAAGGCATCGGCGAGCGGCTGCAGATTTGCCGACCAGTGCTTACCATCTTCATCGTTCCAGCCGTGGAGTTCTTCAGCAAGTTTCAATAACCACGCCCAGCCATACGTGCGCTCAAACGAAGCGCGATTCGCTTGTTTGAGGTAAGCGACCTCGCTGGCGATATTTTTAGCGCTGAGATTTTCATCCAATGCGTCGCGAATCTTCCGCGCTTCCGGCAGGTTCGGAAACAGCCTCAGCAAATGCACCAGCATCCAATGGCCGTGCACAGTCGAGTGCCAGTCAAAGCAGCCGTAGAAAGCGGCGTGCATCGCGCGCGGGCTGCGCACGTCGTCTTTGTCGTTGTTTACGTGATCGAGCTTGTTCGGAAATTCTTTTTGAATGCACTTCATCGCTAGGGCGGCGAAGTGCGACGCTTGCGATTGGGTGAGTGAACCGCCAGCATCAGTCGCGGACTTGCCGAGGCCTCGCGTGGGAAGCGATAAAATCGTGACAACCAAGAAGACGGTCAAAACTATTTTGGTTGACGTGGGATCTGAATTCCTACTCCGCTCGTCATGATTTGGCATTGCGGTATTCTCTGATTGCTTCGAGTTCTGCCAGCGTCATTAGGTCCTTAGGTCGCCCCGCAGCGCGCTTTGCGAGAATCAACCTATCCAAAGAAAGAATGCGATGATGATGGCCAAAGATTTCCGCTTCATCGGCGTTCTCAAGGCAGTCAACATAGAAACCAACGCCACTGACCTCGCCCAGAAGATCAAGCTTTCCCGCATTGGTATCGAACCTAAAATTCAAACCGCGACGCAGCGTCTCTTCTTCGAGAATAAACAAAAGATCTTTCGGCGCACCCCGAAGCGTCGCATTAACTGATTCGTAAGGCTTGAACGATTTTGGAAAGGTTTGCTGGATCACGTGAGTAACAAATATCTAGATCTTGGGTAGGAGTTGTTGAACCATGGATTGTGGCTGCTACTCCGCCCACTAAAACGCAATCAATCTGAAACTCGCTAATAAGTCGGATTTGCTTCTCAACTTCTTTCATGCAGCCCGGTCTGAAGCTCTTGAGATCCAACGGACACTGCGGCGCAATGCCTGAATTCCGTCGTTATGATGGTCAAGTTTCTTAATTCGCTCTTCCGGTGTAAGGCGGAGGTTGCTTACGGTCAGCGAAAGATCGATGCCAAAGTCCCGAGCCGCCGCGGCCGCGGTGCCTGGCTGGGGCTCGATCAGCCAGCGTTCAGCTTCCGTGTATTCAACCTTGTCCATGTTCTCAGTCTAGCAGAAGTTTCGAACGTGGATTAAGTTCGTGCTCACTGTGCTTCTGTCTTATCCACGCTGCCAATGCCGCTCACGCTCTTGTTAACCGTTTTTGGATTGCCGCTGTAGTGCACGCTGCCCGCGCCTGACACGCTGACATCCAACTGCTCGGTCACGTAGACATTCACAGACGCGGCCCCGGTAACGGTGACTTTGGCCTTTTCTGTCTGAAGCCGGCTGGCATCGATGTCGCCGGCGCCGGTTGATGAGAGGGCCACAGTTTTCGCTTTGCCGTCGGCCTTAATCGACGCCGCGCCCGTCGATTCGATCCTGAGATCGTCGCTATTCGCACCCATGACTTTGATGTCACCGGCGCCGCGAGATGAAACGGCGGTCAGTTCCGGGACGCCGATGCGCAGGATAATCGCTTTCGCCGTGTTGTAGCGTTCAGTGTTGCTAACCAGCAACGCGCCGTCGCGCACTTCGGTTTTGATCAGCGGCAGAATGTTGTCATCGCCTTCAATCTCGACGCTGAACGATTTTTGACAGGTCACTTCGACTTCATAGGCGCCGGTCGTCTCGATCGCTTTGAAAGATTTCAGGTCACGCTTCTCTGACTTGCGCACGCCGGACCCTTTGATCCCTCGGCCGATGTGACAAGCTGAAAACCCAAGGGCCAGAACCGCGCACAGCATGACGAGATTGGCTTTTCTCATTTGTCTGAGTCCTTTCTTGAATTAGAGATACGCTTTTCACCTGGTTCAGGTTCGCTGATCAAACGCTCGCGGCATATGACTAACAGAAAGTTCGAGCAGTGCTACCGTTTGACTCCCTCTCCCTCTGGGAGAGGGTTGCGGTGAGGGCCTAAGCGCAAATGGCAACCACAATGTTCCTGGGCTTCAGCCCGCAATCCGTTCAGGAATTCTTCCGCAGCATCAAAGGCGTTGAAGAATTGATCGTGGCTCGTCGCGATGACGGGCTAAAGCCCGATGAATTATTGAGCCTGTCGCACTAAGCCCTCACCCCGACCCTCTCCCAAAGGGAGAGGGAGTCAAGCCGTACTGCTAACGAAGTTTGCGCTCCAGTCGATCAGATTTCCACCGGCACGCCGGCGGAGGTGGCTGATTGCTCGCGCGAGTGCATCGTTTCGGCGGCGTTAGTGATGCGCGTCGGATACTTTTCGTTCCAGCAGGCGACGCACGATTCATCTACGCTGACGCCGGTCGCTTCCTGCATGCCCTGCAGCGACAGGTAGCCAAGTGAATCAGCTTCGATGAAGTGACAGATTTCTTTGATCGACATGTTCGCTGCGATCAATTCAGATTTGTTTGGCGTGTCAACGCCGTAGTAACACGGACTGATCGTCGGCGGGCAAGAGATGCGCACGTGAATTTCTTTGGCGCCGGCCTCGCGCACCATGCGCACGATCTTTTTTGAGGTTGTGCCGCGGACGATCGAATCGTCGATCAAGACGATGCGCTTGTTTTCGATCAGGTGCCGGACCGGATTCAGCTTGATGCGCACGCCAAAGGAACGAATCGATTGCTTCGGTTCGATGAACGTGCGACCGACGTAGTGGTTGCGCACCAGTCCAAACCGGAAAGGCAAACCACTTTCCGCCGAATAGCCGATAGCCGCGGGCACGCCCGAATCGGGGACCGGCACGACGATGTCGGCGTCAGCAGGTTGTTCAATCGCCAGCCGCTGGCCCATCTTGTGGCGCGAATGATTGACGGATTGGCCAAAGATGATCGAGTCAGGACGGGCAAAATAGACATGCTCAAAAATGCACATCGAGTGTTTTTGCACCGGCAAGGGATGCGACGAGCGCAACCCGGCTTCACTGATCACCACCATCTCGCCCGGCTCGATGTCACGCACATAGGTCGCGTCAATCAGATCGAACGCGCACGTCTCTGAGGCTACGATCCAGGCATCTCCCAAACGGCCCAGCGCCAGCGGACGAAACCCGCGCGGATCGCGAATCGCGATCAATTCTGAAGGCGTCAAGAATAACATCGAGAAAGCGCCTTCGGTCTCGCGCAAGACTTCGGGAATGGCTTCGGCGACGCCGTTGGCGCGCGACCGCGCGACGCCGTGCAAAATCACTTCAGTGTCAGAGGTAGATGAGAATATCGCGCCCTCGGCCTCGAGCCGTAAACGCTCTTCGCGCGCGAAGGGCAGGTTGCCGTTGTGGCAAACGGCGATCTGCCCGTGCTGGCATCGCACCAGAAACGGCTGGCACTCGCGAATCGAAACTTCGCCGGCGGTCGAATAACGAACGTGCCCGATCGCGCTCGTGCCCGAAAGCCGATCGAGACGCGGTTGATCGAAAGCTTCCGAGACATAACCCATCGCGCGCTCAGACAACAGTCGTTCACCATTTGAGGTAACCATGCCGCACGATTCCTGACCGCGATGTTGCAGCGCGTACATCCCGAGATAGGTCATGCGCGCAGCCTCGGCATGGCCATAGATGCCGAACACACCACACTCTTCGCGCAGCTTGTCATCCAGAAGATTCATCATTCGCGTCCGATTATAATGACTATCGCGGCTTTTCACTATGAGTTCAACGGCCGGGTGGTGGGTTAATTCTGTGTTCGTGTGATCAGGAGAGACTACGGAACCGGCCGCAGAGCGGCCAAATGTTTATAGAACTCACGTCGACGATGTAACTAGCTCCGGAGGAGCGTAACTAAAAAGGAAGTCGACCTGGGAATGTTTCGCTCCTCCGGAGCTTCATTCCATGATAGCCAGGTTTCTATAAACATTCGGTCCCTCCGGGACCGACAGCACCCATCTTCGAGCAACCCACGTTTATTCGTGCCAACTGCGAGACAAAAAATAGCAATTGCTATATAAGTCTTATCGATCACGAAACGTACACCGTTCCGGAGGCGTTAAATTGGTACGAGGTTGGAAATATTGGCTTCTGTTCTCAGTTGCGATTGCGGCAATATCGTCAGCAGTTCCCTGCATGATCGTTTACCAAGCGAGCGCGAACCTGGCGTCGACCGCAGCGGTTGACGGTGCGTCACTCTTCAATCGTCAATGCGCCCAGTGTCATGGGCGGGATGGCCGGGCGAAGACCAGACGCGGCCGGCAAACGCACACGCGAGACATTACGAATGCCGAATGGCAAAACGACATTTCTGACGAACGTATTTTCAATTCGATAAGTCGCGGCAAAGGCAAAATGCCGGCCTTCAAAAAACTTTCGGACGGCGAAATTGACGCGCTGGTCGCGTACGTCAGGCGATTAAGGAAGTAGGTACGCACGCCTCCGGCGTGCCCTGGCATAGCACTCAGGGGGAGTGCGTACCTATTAATGAACGTGCAAAACGACAGTCCAGCCATTCGAATTATTGAAGTCATTCTGGCGCTGGCGCTGCTGGGCAGCCTTTTCTTCGCAGTCAGGCGCGTCTATCGATCTTTGCCGGAGACCGTTTCCCCACAGGTTCAGGTTAATGATGCGGCGGCGAATTCAGAGCTGACAATTGTCTGGCGCGACGGCGCGACCGAGGCCGAGACGCGCGTCGAACTTTATCCGATCGACTTTGCGGCCATGCGGAGAGATTTTCTGTCGAGTAGTCGTTCCGGAAAAGGTCTCGACGATTTTCTGGCGCAACGGCTGAAGAACCTGAAGCCGGTTCGCGTTCGCGTCAACCAAAATGGTCGCGCCGTCGCGCGTTTGAGCGAAGGCAACTGGTGGATGCGAGCGACATCGGTATCAGCAAATGGTGAAGCGATCGAATGGCGAGTGCCGGTGTTGATTTCGGAACGCTTTCATACCATTGAGCTATCGAAGGAAAACGCGTACGAACGGACGAAGAAATTCTGAAGATTGTCAGTAGTTAGTAGTCAGTTGTCCGTTGTGGGTTGTTCGGAGTTCCGCCTTCAGGCGGCCGCATGAATGCGGAACCCCTACTGATACCGTCGTTGACTACTGACAACCGACCACTGACAACTGACAAACTAATGAAGGCCCTCCGTTACGAAAATCAGAAACTTCACGTCGCGGAAATTCCTCAGCCTGAAACCGACGGCGAAGCTTTAGTGCGCGTGACGCTTTCCGGGATTTGCAATACGGATCTGGAAATTGCTCGCGGCTATGCAGGTTTTGCGGGAACGTTGGGTCATGAATTTGTGGGCGTGATTGAAGAAGTGTCAGAAGCCCGACCGTTAGGGAGGGCTATGAACATCTCGAACGAGCCCTCCCTCACGGTCGGGCTTCTGACACGTGGACAGAGAGTAGTCGGTGAGATCAATGCCGGCTGCGGGCGCTGCCATCTCTGTCAATCCGGAGATTCGCGTCACTGTTTGAGTCGGACTGTGCTGGGAATAGTTAACCGCGACGGCGCTCACGCTGATTTTCTCAAACTGCCTTCGGTTAATTTGTTGCCTGTGCCGCCGGAGATTTCCGACGAGCAAGCGGTATTCACGGAACCGTTGGCTGCGGCGTGCGGAATCCTCGAACGTGTTTCGATTAACGACGAGACGAAAGCAGCCGTCATCGGCGACGGCAAACTCGGATTGCTGTGCGCGCAAGTCTTGCGATCAGCCGGCGCGGCCGTGACTTTGATCGGTAAGCACGAAAGCAAGTTGCGAATTGCCAAACGTCAAAACGTCGAGACGATGCTGACGGAAAAGGCGGCCAGCCGTAAACGAGAATTCGACACGGTCGTGGAAGCGTCCGGTTCAGCATCCGGGTTTGCTCTGGCGCTTGATTTGTTACGGCCGCAAGGCGTGCTCGTTCTGAAATCAACCTTTCATGGGTCCACTGAAATGGACGCCGCGCGCATCGTTGTCGATGAAATCAGCGTGGTGGGTTCTCGTTGCGGCCGATTTGCGCCGGCTCTCGAACTGCTGAAAACAAGGGCAGTTGAAGTCCAGGGTCTGATTAGCGACGAATTCAAATTGGCTAATGGCGTTCAGGCCATGGCTCGCGCCGCCGAGCCCGGCGTGCTCAAAGTTCTGCTGCGGCCCTGACTTTCACGCCGTCCAAAACGCAGTCATGGTTGACGAATCATCTGAGGTAACGCCGGAGGCGTTCGCAAATTCCAGCCCAGGGCAACGCCCTGGGTAGCGGAGTTGATTTGCCCTGCGTGAACTCTG
>UEXV01000063.1_pt1 | contig 46427 bp, 63 predicted proteins | sample 4301181 | NCBI WGS metagenome assembly UEXV01 (sample SAMEA4773175, study PRJEB27434) | metagenome | biome: 2259; feature: agricultural soil; material: soil | place: USA | collected 2014-09 | depth 0.25 m | reverse complement strand
ACTCTTCCTTGATTCTTTGTTTATGAAAAAGCTCGACTCCAAACTCAAGTGGGGATACGATCTCGTTCCCTATCCCTTTCATCGTCTTGATAGAATCTTAGGCAGGTTCGCTTGACGTCGGTGTTGGGATCTCAAAGAACAAACGGGAGTAGAGCGACGCATGTCAAGAAATGTAAGAAACCTGAAGAATGTAAGAAGCGCACGCCCGCCACGACTCAAGCCGACCGCGAAAGAGTCGCTCAAGCGAACACAGGAGTTCGACAAGCGAAAGGAGCAGTTCATTGCCGCTGTCCGAAAGGGCAAGAGTTGAAGTTTATCTGCCCGACCTTCCACGTTCACGCTACCAGAATCTTCTAAACGCCCTCACGAGTCGAAGTCCACGTCGTACAAACAGCAACGATCTCGGTACGGACCTAATTTCGTTTTGGGATTTTCTCTAGCCCAGGCGTTTACGCCTGGGTGAGAAACAGGTGGCCCTATGGAAGCCCCATTAATGGGGCTTTGAAACTAACTCTTCTTTCGATCCAGGCGTAAACGCCTGGGCTACGGAAAAGTCATTTACATTCACCACCACAATCTCCTTTTACTTTCGAATCTTCGATACCTTCGCTAAACTCGACCCCATGAGTGAATCGCAATCTTTGCCAATGAACTTCGGCGGCATCGCCGAAGAAGAGTTCTCAAGTTTTGACAGCTCGCGGATTCTGGTTTGGCCCATCAGCTACGAAGGCACCGTTTCCTACGGCGGCGGCACCGGCAAAGGCGCGGCGGCGATTATCGATGCCTCGCGAAACATGGAACTTTATGACGAAGAGACGGACGCGGAAATCTATAAACTCGGAATTCACACGCTTAGCGAATCGCCGCCGCTCGACGAGCCGGCGCAGATGATGCAATCGCTTCACGAACGCGCGAAAGATTTGGTCTCAAGCGGCAAGTTCGTCACGATGATTGGCGGTGAGCACTCTGTCAGCGCGCCGGTCATACGCGCGCACGCCGAAAAGTATTCCAATCTTTCCGTGCTGCAAATTGATGCGCACGCGGATTTGCGCGACACGTACGACGGCACTCCGCATTCGCATGCTTCGATCATGGCGCGCGTCGTCAAAGACCTGCACATCCCTTCGGTGCAGGTTGGCATTCGCTCGATTTCAGTCGATGAGGCGCGCGCGCTTGGTGAATTACCAACGCGTATCTTCTGGGCGAAAGATATTGTCGGCCGTGACGATTGGTGGGACGAAGCGGTTGATGGCCTGACGGAAAATGTTTATTTGACGATCGACATTGATGGACTCGACCCTTCACTGGTTTCGGCGACCGGAACTCCTGAGCCCGGCGGTTTGGGATGGTATGAAACAATCGGTCTGATTCGGACGCTGGCGCGCAAACGAAATGTTGTCGGGATGGATTTGACTGAATACTCGTATGTCGAAGGACAAAGCGCTTCTGCGTTCTTATGCGCGAAGTTAATCTACAAGAGTCTCGCGTTTGTGTTTGAGAAAGAGACGGAGAGAGTGAGAAACGTTTAGAGGCGGGCTACTGCCCGCCATCCCGGTATGAAAAGGCGGGCCGTAGCCCGCCTCTAAACGAAGGTTTGTGCTTCCGGCCTACGTCAGCTTCCGCTTATACGCCTCCTTCAATCCCGACTGTGCCTGATCGTGCGCGTCATAAATATTCGGTCGCGCCAGCACCGCGCGATACTGCGTCAATGCATCGTTACGCTTACCGGCCAAATCCAGGGACCGCGCCGCATAAAGATGCGCCATCGTCACCATTCCCGCCTGCGCGCCCGGTGACTCAGCCGACGCCAGAAATTCCTTAGTCGCGCGATCGAATTGTCCGGCCGTCATCAAAGCCTCGCCGTATTTGAAGTGAATCAGATCAAAAAACCGCACGGCCGTCTCGCGCACAGTTTTGTCTTTCAGTAACGATTCGAAAGTCGCAAAGGCCTCGGTCTCAGTCGCGGACAACGTCACTGAATTGTTTGCCTGCCGCTCCAGCGCCGCCTGTGACACGAGCGCGTCCGCCGCTTCGAGCCGGTACAGATAGTTGCGCGGATATTTCGCCGCCAGCTCTTTCGCGTACGCGGCGGCTTCGCCAAAACGCTTTTCACGCGTGTACAAAACAATCAGCAGCGTCTTCGCTTCGTTGGGGACCCACTTGCCTTCTTTTGCGACGCGTTCAAGCGTAGCGAGCCCGCGCTTTTTCGATCCGCGAAAGCCCAACACGCCGGCGGCGATTTTTATCGGCAACGGCAACGCGCCGACCGTGTAGTCATACAAGCCAATCGTAATCTCGGCATCGCGATATGAAGGATCGAGTTTGATCACTTCCCGATGTTTGTCGACGGCGCTTGATCCATCTTTCAACGCCGCGAAGTGACGACGTTCGACTGCTTCTTCGAAGGCTGCCTTCAGACCTTCGATGGCGCCCATGAAGTAGAGAGCTTCAACATCTTTGGGAAATTGTTTCAGTCGAGCTTCAGAGAGCTGGCGTGCCTGGCGCGTCAAGTTGCGAAACTCATCAACGACTTTCGGATCGGCCTTGTCGTCGCTGGTCGAATAAAAGGTGTCGTCGCTGCCGTAAAGCGAAGACTGCATGCGGCGCGTTTGATAAAGGGTTTCGGCCCAGAGAGTGTCCGCGAGGAATTGCGGCCCCGCGGGATAATTCGGAAAAGCCACGGCCATCTCTTTGAAACTCTTGCGAGCCCCATCGTAGTCCAGATTGAACAACGCTTCCGAGCCGGTGATGCGCAGGGTTTCAAACTTCGCGCGCTCGGCTTCGGTCAGCCATGGAGCCGCGGCCTGTTGTCCAAAGGAAATCGCCGGCACTGCCAGGAGCGCCAACAAAACAAATAATCTAACGCGAACTTTCGTCATTCCCTTACCTCAATTATTAACCGGTAGTGGTGTCCTACTTTGCGGTTTTTCTTTGCGCCTTGGCGTGAGTAAATCGATTAAAGAAGGACCGTTTCACGCAAAGGCGCCAAGACGCAAAGTTCCGCCAAGACCAAATTAGACAATGCGTGAACTTGATGATAACCCCTGCGAGGCCGTTTCTTTACGGGGCCACGTACACTGCTTTGGTGTTCTTCCTGAATCGATCAATCCCGCCACCTGCTCCAGCCCCAATCAGTCCGCCCATCAAACCGCCAACCATCTTGCCTAAACCTGGATCATCAGAATACGGATGATCGGCAGTTGCTCCGATCGCAATTCCGACGCCGAGGCCAACGGCCGTGCTTACCAGCGGGATCAGCCAGCGATTCTTGCGCTTTCTTACCTCAGCGATCTCATCACGCGAGAGATTGATCGTGCGCTGCCCTTGTACTTCAAAGTTTACCGCCATGAAAAGCATATCGTCGTTGGCGACTCGTTTTTCTCCGGCATACTCTCGCCCGTTCTTGGTAATCACGATGATCTTCGTTCCGGACTTCATCTTCACTACGTTGTTCCAGTCGTTCAGCGCCTTCTGAGCGAACAGCGCGCTCGGCATCAACAACAAGACCAGAACAATTGCCGTCAGAGTTTTCAGCGACTTCATCTCGGTCTCCTCCTTCGACGTTACCTGAAGCCGCTTTATCGGGACTTCAGTCTGAAAAGCTCTCGAGGTACTTCACCCCGCTTCCTGTATTGAAGAGCACCACTTTTTCATTCGATTTCACCGATCCGTCGGCGATCAATTTCCGGAGCGCCGGCAAACAGGCCGCGCCTTCGGGCGCACAGAAGATGCCTTCAGCGGCGCCAATCTCTTTCGTTGCTTTGATCAGCTCTTCATCTGTCACTGCGATCGCGGTCCCGCCTGAGTCGCGCAGCGCATCAATAATCAAAAAGTCTCCGATGGCCTTCGGTACGCGCAGACCGGACGCCGTCGTGTGCGCGTTTGGAAACTCATCCGCAAATCGTTTCCCCGCTTCAAAGGCCGTAACGATGGGCGCGCAACCGGCGGCCTGAACTGTGACCATGCGCGGCCGCTTCGATCCAATCCAACCCATCTGCTGCATTTCATCAAAGGCCTTCCACATGCCAATCAATCCGGTGCCGCCGCCGGTGGGATAAATGATCACGTCCGGCAATTCCCAATCAAACTGTTCGGCGAGCTCGTAGCCCATCGTCTTCTTGCCCTCGATGCGATAAGGCTCCTTCAGAGTCGAAACATCGAACCAGCCTTCGCCTTCTTTGCGCCGGCCGACCTCTGCGCCGCAATCGGTTATCAAACCATCCATCAAAGTCACGTGCGCGCCCGTCTGTTCGCATTCGATGACGTTGGCCCGCGGCGTGTCCTTCGGCATGAAGATGTGCGCTTCGAGTCCCGCGCGCGCCGCGTATGCTGCCAGTGCGCCGGCGGCGTTACCCGCAGATGGCACCGCCAATTTTTTCGCGCCCAATTCTTTGGCCATCGAAACGGCCGCGGTCATCCCACGCGCCTTGAAACTCTGCGTTGGGTTCTGCCCTTCGTCTTTGATGTACAACTCGTTCAACCCAAGCTGCCGGCCCAGCCGCGATGCGCGCACGAGCGGCGTGTATCCTTCGCCTAAAGTCACGACGTTCTCGTCGCGCTCGACGGGCAGGACCTCGCGATAACGCCATAAATCCGCCTGCCTATTCTGCAAACTTTCTTTTGTCAAAGATGTCGCCGCCCGCTCTAAATCGTATCGGACCAGCAGCGGCTTTCCGCATTGAGAGCAAAGATTGTGCAACCGTCGTGCCTCGTGGCGCAGCCCGCAGGCGGCACATTCAAGATGAGTAACATTCATTGATTTTTCGGCCTTTCTGTCAGCTTTCGAAGGACAAGCCATGATAGCGTCTGCGGGGGAATCCGTCAGGTGGAGCGGGAATTTTGCGGTGTCGGAAGCCCGAGCGTGAGCGAGGGGCAGTCTCGTTTTGACTCTGCTTAATCAACGATGAGGCTCTACCCGGCGAGCCCTCCCTCACGGTCGAGCTTCTGACACGATCCCAACGTGACCTTTGTGAACTCTGCGGTTAAGCTATTTGTCATTAAGTCGAAATCGTAAAGGGAGACTGAAAATCAAATGGCCAATCGCACGGCAACAATTCAAACCAACAAAGGCACTATTAAGTTCGAACTGCTCGAGGAGGATGCACCCAAGACCACCGAAAACTTTCGGCTGCTCGCGGAAAAGGGTTATTACGACGGGGTTATTTTTCATCGATGCATCAACGGTTTCATGATCCAGGGCGGCGACCCGACCGGCACCGGCCGCGGCGGTGAGTCAGCCTGGGGCGGACGATTCAACGACGAGATCAATTCATCGTCTGAGGTTTACCAGCGGGGTTACAAAGCCGGCACTGTGGCCATGGCCAACGCGGGCCCGAACACCAATGGCTCACAGTTCTTCATCATGCACGTCGATTATCCATTGCCGCCGAGCTACACAATCTTCGGCCGCGTGACTGAAGGTCAGGATGTCGTGAACGCGATCGCCACCTCAGACACGGATAGAGGTGATCGGCCTACATCGGAAGTAAGAATGGAAAAAGTTTCGGTGAGTGACTAGTGCTGAATCCTTCCGGCCGGAGACCGATGGTTGGGAGGTATGTTGAAAGCAGGTCCTCATCCTGGACCTCTTCCAAAGGGGGCGTCAGAAACAAATTCAGACATCGCCGGATCGGATCGATCTCTTCCAGCGAATCGAATTGCATCAGTGACGTATGCTTTTGCCAGGTAGATAGACTCTGCGAGGCCGACTGCCTGAGCCAGGCACGCCGCGATGCCAGATGACAGCATGCACCCCGTGCCGCGAACGGCCGGCGCTGCAATCCACTCACCAGGAAAGACCGTAATTTCACCATTATCGTCCAGCAGATCCGTTGCTTGTCTTGCTCCCGGCTTCTGACTTCCGACTCCTGACTTCTCGTTCAGATGTCCGCCTTTGATCAGCACGGCGCGCGCTCCGATTTCGCGTAGCGACTGCGCCGCCTCACGCATTCCCTGCTCGTCCTTGATCCTCATGCCCGTCAGCACTTCTGCTTCGGGCACATTAGGCGTTACCAGCCGCACCAGGGGAAGCAACTCCTGCTTGAGTGCTTCAATTGCAGGTGCCTCCATCAATTCACATTCTGAAGACGAGCGCAAGACGGGATCGATAACCGGCGCGGGCAGTTTGTATTCGCGGATCAAATGCGCGACCTCAAAAACGATTTCCGCAGTCGGGATCATTCCGATTTTTATTGCGTTCGGTATCGCTTCCTGAATTACCGGCAGCAGTTGGGCGCGCAACGATTCGGCGGATTCGTGAATGGCGCCAAACACTGCTTCGGAGTTTTGAAATGTGAGTGAAGTGACGGCCGCCACGGGGCGACAATCAAAGTGCAGAATTGTTCTGACGTCGGCGATAATCCCGGCGCCTCCGGACGGGTCAAAGCCGGCAATCGTCAGAACCACAGGTTGATTGTTATCGCTCTCTTCGATCATCGCGGTAGATCTATTTCAGCTTGTGCAGTTTCTGTTCATACTCACGAACGACGGGCGGCTTCTTTCCACTCCGAAAAGTGTTGAATCCTTCGGCGCGAAGATAGCGGCTCTGTTGTTCGACACCACCGGGAAATTTCGGATTCAGGCTGCCGTCATCTTTTACGATTCGCCAGTACGGAGTAATCCTTTGCCGCCCGTTTGCGCGATCTTCTTCGGCCGCCTCAGCCGCGATGCGCACAAAAATTCCCGTGGTCAACGGACACGTAACATCGGCGGCAAAATCAGACGCAAGCTTGCGACGCAATTCACCGACAGTGATTAGCTTGCCTTTCGGGACCTTGCGAACGAGCGTGTCGACCAACTTTGGTGTCGGGATGAGCATCGTCCCTTTTCCAAACCGCGACATCTTTGGCGGGACAGGTACAACCTTCGGCTCCTGTGGTTTCTCGATCTTCTCGCGCCAGCGAGTTGCACTCGCAAATTTCGACTTCATCACGCGACTCCTTTCGCGGAATCTCTAATCACGACGCTTAGGTCCTTAAGAAGTGTTGCCTCGCTGAATAAACTGATGCCGGCAATCCCGCTTGCGCCCGCTTTGAAGCAGTCCTCAGCGTTGCGTTCCGAAACACCACCCAACGCCAGTACCGGAAAACCGGCAAGCTCGATCGCTACTTCGGATAATTTCTGCAGACCCACGGATGGCCCAAACTGCTCTTTCGACGATGTTTGAAACACCGGACCAAAGACTATGAAATCGGCTCTTTGATCGCGCGCGCGTCGAGCCTCATTCAGAGAATGAGTCGATGCTCCAATTAACAATTTGCTCTCAAAGCTCTTTTTGATTACTGCCGGTTCCAGCGATTGCGTCGTGAGATGAACGCCTGCCGCCCCGGCGCCGGCGGCGATGTCCGCGCGGTCATTTATCAAAACTTGAGTTGTTGTCCCCTGGACCAATTCGGCACCGCGTTCGGCAAGCTCGAACAGAAATCGCGCGCTAAGTTTTTTCTCTCGAATTTGAATCAGATCGATTTCCGCATCAGCGGCCGCGGAAATCTGATTCAGGATATCCTGGAATTCCGCGCTGTCTGGTGTCGTTACTTCAGTGGTCGCGCCGCGGGTAATCAGATAAAGGATCGGTCTGGACTGGTTTAGCGACATCGGCTGGTATTGGATCAGGGGCCTTCTGCCTGGTGCTTTCCATTTGAGACAACCCGGCGTCCAGCGCGCGAACGGTTTTGCGAAAATTAAACAACTCCCATACGGCCATACCCAAATTCAGAAGTCCGACTCCGGTGACCGCGCCGCGCACCCATCCTGAAGCAATGAGTCGCTGAATGCCGAAACCGACTTTACGCGAAGCCAGCAGCAAAAAATAGTTGTTGCCCCAGTCGCTCAGGCCCCACCATCCGTGCGGCACCCACGGCAAAACCGTGAGCACGAGCCCAATCTCAAAACAGAGAATAATGTAGAAGATTACCGAGAGCCGGGAAGACATTGTTTCTTACCTGAAAATAAAAATACCACAAAGCTAAGCAATCTGTCTTAGCCTCGTGGTCTGGGCGTGTCTTGGTTTGGACTTTGCGAGTCCTGGCGTCTTTGCGTGAAATCTATTCTCTTGCGAGCGAACTCCTTCACGCAAAGGCGCAAAGCCGCGAAGAAAACCGCGAAGTGAGACTTCCGGCCGAGACTCTTCTAAGCCATGCGCAATTCGAGGGCTTTGAGTCTTTCGTTTACTCCGCGGTACGAAACGTTGACACCATAGATTTCCGTAAATAAATCCCGGGCGCGATCCAAATCGCCGGCTCGCTCGTACGCCGCAGCCAGATCAAACAACAGCGCCTGCCGCTCGTCATCGGAAGTATTCGGGGTGCTCAGGCCCCGGGTGAACCATTTTACGGCCAACTGGGGCACGCCTTTTTGCATGAAACAATGTCCCAACAGATTGCAGCATTGCAGGTAGCGCGGTGTGCCATCCTCCGGCGACACCAAACTGATCGCGATCTGAAATTCTTCGAGCGCCTCTTCGAATAGATCCATTTCCTGGTAAGCCAGACCCAGGTTGTAATGCGTTTCGTAATCGCCATTGCCATTCGTTTCAGCTTCGGCAGACACCCGATACTCCTCGAATATTTCCGCCAAACCGGGATCGATTACCTGGGCTTTCAAAACTCCGTCGCCGTTGGGAGTCTCGTGCGTCGCGATTAATACCGCCGGCGTTTGTTCGGGTTCTTCAACCGGAGGCGTAAATTGAAAGGTAGCTTCCGGTTCATTTGCCACGGCGGATTCACCCTGCGCGAGCCGATGAAGTTGTTCCCTCCGGCGTTTGATGTCCTCATGCTCGCCAAATTGACGCTCCAGAAGATCCAAAGTATCGACGGCGATATCGACGTAACCCTGGGCGATATAGAAGTCGACACTTTCCAGTTCCTGGGCGCGCAGCAAAGCGTGTCGATCCTCATCGTCTGCATTCGATTGGTCAGCGATGTGATCGGGCGAGCCCTGCAACTCTTCAGCAACAACGGTTTCAAAGGTGAAGCCTCGCTCCGACTCCATTTCGTCGGTAGCCGACTCATCGTTCATCGTCGCCATGTCCCCGACGGAGTTCCACTCGAATTCAGTTTCACCATCTGCCAGAGAGCGCTCTTGCGACTCATCAACAGATTCATCGGAGTTTGATTCAGACTGCGCAGTGGCGGCAGGTTCGAATTCAGGCAGCACTTCGGCGGCAGCTTCTTCCTCGGCGCCACCAAGTTCGTTGAGGCGCTCAACGTGATGCGTCATTTCCGGAGCGAGTCTGGTCAACTGGGTCAGCGCATACCGCTCGTCCTTCACCAGCCCGGCCGCTTCTGCAGCTTCGGCCAGCCGTTCGAGCGCGGCTTTCAGATTGTCCATATCGCGCTGCCACCAATAAGCGCGCACCAACAAGCGCAGCGCCTGAACATTATCTGAATCGCTGGTGAGCAGTTCGTTAACCAACTCGAGCAGTTGGTTCTCTTCACGTTCCGCCAGCATCTGTTCCGAGATGTCGGCAACCATCCTCACGGCGTCGTCAATCTTGTCGGCTCGCAGGTAAAGCCGCGCGACTTCGATTGAACGCAGATAAGCTGAACTGTCTCTCGAGATCAATTCCGCGGTTGCGGCCTCGGCTTGTTCAGGGTCTTCGGCTCCAACATAGGCCCGGGCCAGCATTGAAAGCAGATCGAGATCATCGGGGTTTTCACTCGAGGCAGACGCGATCACTTCCGCTGCTTCGTATGCTGTTCCGCGCGCGATGTGAGTAGCCAGCAAGCCTTCTAAAGTGGCCTGCTGAGCCGGTTCAATTGTTAGAGATTTCGCAAAGACTTCTAAAGCTTCGTCCAGGGAACCGCGTGACAACAGACTCTGACCGGCATCGGCAAAAAAGCCTGCCGCTTCCTTGCTCATGCCTTCTTTCAAATAGCTTTCGGCGAGTTTGATACGGACGTCGGTATTCTGCGGATCCAAATCAGCGATCTTTCGCAACACCTCGAGTCCTTCTTGCGTCGCGCCCGCCTTCGCATGAGCGTTCGCGACGATGAGGTAATGCGCGCGCGCCTCAATGACTAAATCCTGTTGAGCGTAAAGGTCGGCGAGACTGGTGGCGATTTCGATGTTGCCAGGCTCCAGGCGATCGATCTTCCTGAACATCGCGATCGCTTTGAGCGCGAAATCCTGTTCGCGATAGTGCTCGGCGATCCGGCGAAAACACGCGATTGCCGCGCTCGGGTTACCGACGCGCACGTGAAGGTCGCCCAGAATGTTCAGCGTCGTGAAGTCTTCTGGCTCGCTCTCAACGATCCGGGAATATTCTTTGACAGCCGCCGGTATCTTTCCCGTTTCGAGATACCGCTCGGCCGCACGCAAAGTCTTTACTTTATCGAACGCCATGTTTTGAGAAGTCTGGAATGAAGCTACAGGTGAAGCGGCTGCCTCACCATGGAGGATGATCGGGCCTAAGCATGCCGAAGCCGCTTTGAAGCGTAGCGGCACCCCTTAAACTAACATGCGACCGACGAAGTGTCAACGACGTTTTTCATCGCTGAACCAAGTCAAAACCGAAGATTTTTCGAGGATTTTTGCTAGATCACGTCCGCAAAATTCTTCCGCGTACGCGCAAACCACCAGTATCCCACCACGAAACTGAAGAGGGCGAAGGCAGCAAAGTATGCGAGGCCCGTCCAGTCGGGCGCAGCGCCTTCCAGCAGAAAGCGCCGGTAATTGCGAACCAGAGGCGTGAAAGGATTCAGATTAACCGCCGTGCGATAGGCCGCGGGCACCAGGGACTCCGGATAAATTATCGGCGTCAGGTACATCCAGGCCATCAGTACGAGCGCGATGCCCTGCACAATGTCACGAATGAAAACCCCGAGCGACGCGACCAACCACGCGAGGCCGCAAGTAAAGATAAGTTGGGGGAGCAGGACGAGCGGCAGATAAACGATGGTCGGGTGCACGCCGCCATCAAGAATTATCGCCGCCACGACCAAGACCACAGTTCCAAACAACTGGTTTGTGATAGCTGCGAGACAAATCGAAACCGGCAAAGTCTCAAGTGGGAAGACGACTCGCTTGACCAGATTGGCGTGAGCGACGATCGTGTTCGACGAAAGTTGCAGCGACTCCTGAAACGCGTTCCACGGCAACAATCCACAGAAAAGGTAAAGCGCATAGTCCCATTGTGAATTGCTGGCGCCGAATTTTGCCTTGAAGATTCCGGAAAAGATGAGCGTGAAGATCGCGATCATCACGACGGGAGTCAGCACCGCCCAGACTATGCCCAAAATCGATCCGCGGTAACGCGCGGCCAATTCACGCTTAGTCAGCGAGCGGATCAGATCTGCTCGTCCGGGCAGTTGCCATAGCGGCCGCCAAACGGCGCGTCGTGCTGTCTGAGCCGAAATCATCTAGACAAGTAATATGAGCCTTCTTAAGCGGAACCAATCGCAGCGCGGAACGCTCCGAGAAAAGTCTCCATTTCGGGTCGCTTGCCGATGGTGACGCGCATGTGATTTGGCAACGAAGGAAATACTCGGCCGACCTGCACACTCCGCTGCCGGAGCGCATCGATCACCGGCCGCACCGGGCGCTTCAAATCAATCATCATGAAGTTCGCCTCAGAAGGAATGTGCTTATACCCCAACTTTCCAATTTCCTCTGAAACGAATTGCCGCGTTTGCTTATTCCAACGCTGCCCATTCGCCACTTGTTCAGCGTCGTTCAGACTCGCGATCGCGGCGGCGAGGGCCATGATATTCACGCTGTCCCAGGTTTGATGTGGGCGCATTCGGCGCAGAGTCTCACGCTGCGCTATGCAATAGCCGCAGCGTAGTCCCGCCATACCGTAAATCTTCGAGAACGTTCGCGCGACGATCAAATTCGGATAATCTTTGACCATCGGGATCACACTTTCAAAATCCGTGCTGTCGGCGTAATGGAAATATGCTTCGTCAACCAGAATCATTGTCTGGGGCGGCGCGGCCTTAATAAAATCGCGAATCTCATTCTTCGGTGTGATGCTCGCCGTGGGATTATTCGGGTTGCAGATGTAGATCAATCCTTCCTGCGCCGCGGCCAGCATTCCCTTTAGATCATGTGCGAACGTTTTGGTTAACGGAACCTTCACCACGTTCGCGCGACTCACGCGCGCGTGATTCAAAATTGCTTCAAACGTTGGGTCGGCGACAACCAACGTGCCTCGACCGGGAATAAACTCCAAAGCAGGTCCCCGTGTGGGTTTTGACAGTTCAACCGGCTTCTGGCTCACGGTGTCCGGACCAGTGAAGGCCGAGGCGCAAACCTTCAGAACCTCGCCTGAGCCATTACCCAACGCGACCTGATCGGAATCGACGTTGTTAATCCTCGCGATCGTCTCAATCAACACATCCGTGTGTTCGTCCGGATATCGCCACGCCAACTCAAACGCCTTCGTCATCGCTTTGAGCGCCTGAGGTGAAGGACCATAAGGATTCTCGTTTGAGCTCAAACGCACCACGCCATTTGCTAACGCCGGCGCCGCGAAATTGGAGCGCCAGAGCAGTTGTTCGGGAAAGGCGAGTGCCGGCCGGGTAACGACAACACTGGCGGCTCCCACGCCCATCAGCTTGGCAAATCCGCGTCGTGACATCGAGGCGATTTTAGGCATTTACTTGACCTCCGCAGGTGATTGATTGCGTTGCATTATGCGTTACGTTACGGTCGAAGGAAAGCGATTTCGCCGAGATGCCTGTGATTTGCACTTGTGGTACGCTGGCGCCTACCGCAAATGCAGGAACAAAAATCGACTAGTTTGTTTCCCGAAATGGGAGAAATCAGCAGCATGCAAGCTGCGTCTGCGACAGCCGGCCCGCTGGCTGACCGCATGCGTCCGCGAACGCTCAACGAGTTTGTGGGCCAGGAACACCTGGTCGGTGAAGGCCGCGTGCTGCGCAGATTGATCGAAGGCGGCAGCGCGTTGCCGTCGCTGATCTTGTGGGGACCGCCGGGAACGGGCAAGACGACTCTGGCACGATTGCTAGCCGAACGCTCGGACGCGCGCTTCGTCGCTATTTCAGCAGTCTTCTCGGGCGTGAAGGATCTGAGGGGAGCAATTGGCGAGGCGAGGCTCAACCGCCAGCGCGGGCACCGCACAATTCTCTTCATTGATGAGATTCATCGCTTCAATAAAGCACAGCAGGATGCGCTGTTGCCCGCCGTCGAAGATGGCACCGTGACCCTCATCGGGGCCACGACTGAGAATCCTTCTTTCGAAGTTATCAGCGCGTTGCTTTCGCGATCTCGCGTACTGGTTCTGAATCCATTAAGCGAGGACGAAGTCGCGACGATCATTCGTCGCGCCCTGGAAAATGAAGAACGCGGCCTGGGAAGACTCGGCGCCGAAGTTCCCGACGACCAGGTCGCGCGTCTGGCTCATCTGGCCGGCGGTGATGCTCGGGTGGCTCTGGCTGCACTGGAAGCCGGTGTTGCCGCCACCACGCCTGACGACCGAGGCGTCCGCGTGCTCACGAACGAAACATTGATCGAGGCATTCGGACGGGCGCAGTTCGCTTATGACAAAGGAGGCGAGGAGCACTACAACCTCATCTCCGCGCTGATCAAATCGCTGCGAAACTCCGACGTGAACGCCGCTTTGTATTGGCTGGCGCGCCTAATTGAAGGCGGCGCCGATCCGGTCTTCATCGTGCGGCGGCTCTGCATCCTGGCATCTGAAGACATCGGGCTCGCTGATCCGAACGCCATGGTGCAGGCAGCGGCGGCAGCAGAGATCGTGCAATTAATCGGAATGCCGGAAGGATTATTTCCCCTGACGCAGGCGACGATTTACCTGGCTCGCGCGCCAAAATCCAACGCCGTGCTGCGCGCATATTCGGCCGCGCACAAAGATGCGACTGAAACATCGCGCGAGCCCGTTCCGCTACATTTGCGCAACGCACCCACTCCGTTAATGAAACACCTCGGTTACGGAAAAGAATATCGCTATGTTCATAGCGACGAAGGCGCGAAGGACGAGATGCCTTGCCTGCCGGAGAAGTTGAAAGGGAAAGTTTATTTCGATAATGAATTAACCACAGCGGACACAGAGAAGGATTGAGTTTGGAGTTCCGCCTTTAGGCGGGGATTAGTCAGCAGCTGGCGCCGCCTGGCGGAACTCCAAACCGGTTGTCCTCTCTGTGCCCTCTGTGGTGAAAATTTCTATGGAGCGTAAATCACAAAAAGAACTCGCCTTCCTTCACGACCTCTATATTGCGACGGACTGGGGCGAGCGCTTTGCCGAACTCGTAGACAAGCATGTGGAGTTGCCCAAAGAAGGCCGCGCACTGTACCTCGAAGCGGGCACCGGTGGGCACGCGCTGGCGTTGCAGGAACGCGCGGGCGCAAAGCTCGAATTGCTCTGTGTCGATCAAAACGAAGAGTGTCTGGAAGTCGCGCGAGCCAAGGCTATAGCCCTGCACGAAGCAACCATGTTTCAGCGCGAGAGCACGCAATCATTATCGTTTGGCGACGATCAATTCGATCTGGTGTTGGCTAACGCCTCATTCTTAATGCCCGCCGGTTTGAAACAATCTCTCACCGAGATCGTCCGGGTCACCAAGCCAGGCGGCACGGTCGCCTGGTGGTTGCCGACGTTCTCCAGCTTCGGGGAATTCTTTTCGATTTACTGGGAAGCCCTGCAAAACGCGGGCGTCACGGACTCTGCAATCAATGTCGAGCACTTGATAACTGATCTGCCGGCGATAACTGACGCTGAGCATTGGACGGAAGACGCCGGCGCCGGCAACATTGCGTCCTGGACCGCGATCGAGGAATTTGATTTTGAATCAGGGGAACAGTTTTTGAATTCACCATTGATAACGGATTTTCTTTTGCCGAATTGGCTGCAATCGGTTCCGGAAGACGCACACCAGAAGGTAATGGACGAACTCGCGCGCATCATCGATGAAGAAAGACACAGCGGCGAGTTTGCGCTGACGCTGAAGGCGACGTTGGTGGTTGGGAAAAAGAGTCGCGTGCAGTGATAAGGCTAGCGCCCCTAATCCGAATCACCTTTTTCCGTAGCCCAGGCGTTCACGCCTGCGAATAAAAACGCAGTTAATTTTGAAAGCCCCATTAATGGGGCTTTAACAGTGCCTTTTGCTTCTCACCCAGGCGTAAACGCCTGGGCTAGAGAAACCTTCATGACACCAAAAAAAGCGAGCGCGAAAGATCGGATCTTTCGCGCTCGCGTTCTGCTAACCTGAATTCAAATCTGTTTCTAAAATTGATCTCGCGCCTGGGTCGCTCTCAATACCAAACGTTCTACTGGATTAATGCTCGATCTTTTTCGCCTCATCCGCGCGCATTTGTTGCGCTCGCCGGCGCGCTTCTTCGAACAGGGTTTCGTCATCAACCGCGTCCAGCTTTGACTTTGAACCCGAACTCTCTTGTTCGCCCTCTTGTATGCCTTCTTTGAAAGCCTTCTTACTCTGGCCCAGAGCTTTCGCCAGTTGCGGCAGCTTGGTCCCGCCGAACAGGAGAATTATCGCAGCCACAACCAGGACTACGATCCATTCAGTACCGATTACCAAAAGCATAATTCTCATACGATTCTCCCAGGGGCGGTTTGGAGTCGAATCACGCGCGGACACACAAATCTCTGTGCCCATCGGACTCGTAGAAAAGATATTTGCGCCAGGTCTCGTCCGCCCGGCCGATGTAACGCATGATTTGACGGTTGACGTGCAGCGAAAACGCGCGCGGCCGTCGCAGCAGATTCATGTCAGATTCTTCCGGCGTACGATTTCCCTTTCGATGATTGCAACGCTTGCAGCACGCGACCAGGTTGTCCCATGACGACTCGCCACCGCGCGAACGCGGCACGATGTGATCGAGAGTCAATTCTGAAGGCGCAAACTGCTTGCCGCAATACTGACAGCATGAATGATCGCGCAACAGAATGTTCTTGCGCGAAAGCGAACGACGCTCGAACGGAATATGGCGGTATTCAGTCAGCCGAATCACTGACGGCGCGTGCATTTCAATCCTTTGCGAATGCAGCATGTGCCCGTTGTGCTCTTCCATCCGCGCCACGCCTTTGAAGATCATCACCACCGCGCGCCGCTCGGTGCACACGTTGATGGGTTCAAAGGAGGCGTTCAGGACTAAGACACGCGCATTCATAATTGAGGCTGATATTACGCGAGGCCTGAGGAAAGTGTCAAAAATTGGTGTCAGAAGCCCGACCGTAAGGGAGGGCAACCTAAGACTACGGCACGCCTGCTTCCGCTGGGAGCGCGGACGTCCTCGTCCGCATTGAGCGCGAAGCGCGACAATTTGCGGCGAATTATTTGCTAACTAACAGAAAGTTGATGCGGACGAGGACGTCCGCGCTCCCAGGAGTCTACGACTCACGAAACCGATCCGTCGCTTCCACCAGAGCGCTCAGATTGCCCGGCTCCATGATCGAGTGGCCCGCGTCACGCGTGATGTGTAAGTCGGCTTCAGGCCAGGCGCGATGCAGGTCCCAGGCGCTGGTCATGGGGCAGACAACGTCATAGCGGCCCTGCACAATCACGCCGGGAATGTGGCGAATCTTCCCGATGTTTTCGATCAGATAATTCTCAGTCGGGAAGAAACAGTTGTTCATGAAGTAATGGCATTCGATGCGCGCAAACGCCTGGGCAAATTCGGGATCGGCAAAACGCTCGATCGAGGTAGAATCGAAAAAGAGCTTTGAAGTTGTCCCTTCCCAGATCGACCACGCGCGCGCAGCTTCGATGCGCACCTTGTCATCATCGCTTGTGAGCCGGCGATAATAAGCACTGACCATATCGTGGCGTTCATCTTCGGGAATAACTTTCAAGTACTCTTCCCACACGTCGGCGAAGATCCAGCTACAGCCTTCCTGATAGAACCATTTGATCTCTTTCGGCCGGCAGAGAAAGATTCCGCGCAGAACGAGTTCCGTCGCGCGCGTGGGATGCGTTTCGGCGTACGCGAGTGAAAGCGTGCTGCCCCACGACCCGCCGAAGACCTGCCACTTTTCAATGCCGAGATGCTCGCGCAACTTTTCAATGTCCGAAACGAGATCCCACGTGGTGTTCTCTTCGATCGAAGCATGAGGCGTGCTCTGTCCCGCGCCGCGCTGATCGAAAAGCACGATGCGATACGTTGCTGGGTCATGAAACTGCCGATACTCCGGCGTCAGCCCGCCACCGGGCCCACCGTGCAGAAACACAACCGGCTTCCCGTTGGGATTGCCGCACTGCTCATAATAGATCTCGTGAATGTCCGACACTTTCAAACGGCCGGTGTCGAAAGGTTCGATTGCAGGGTAGAGGGTCCGCATGCGGACATATTACAGAGATCAACGTCGTCGGCCAACATAGTTCCGGTCGACGTTATGTCGACGACATCACAAATGGGTCTTAGGTGTTTCTGTCGGATCGGATTGGATAAGCTGGCGTGCCAGCAAATTGTAAGGCGAATAAGCATCGTCGAAAACGGTGAGCCTTTCCAACCACTTCAACTCAAGCATCTCTGGAATCTCAAAAAAGAGCGTCGCTGACGAAGCATCAAACTCTGATAGTGCTTGCTCGACCCTTTTCCTTGTGGCGCTCAGCGTGCGTACAATCGTTTCACGGATGTTTGCGTCGGCCAGGGATGCAAGCTCGGTAGTTGGGGGCGACGCAGAGGCCACCAGCTTAAGGGGAAGCCAAGCCTGGTCGAACTCTTTGAGACGGCTCATGAAGCGAACTAGTCGTATAGTGCCTTCGACATGCTGCCGAGACCATCGGAAAAATAAAATCATCTCGTCGCTAATATTGGTTACAAGCGAATATGAGGCCCGTATGCCCGTCTCGGCATCTATGATTAAGTAGTCAAGCCCGTAAATGTCATTCATCTTAGCGACGAGATTCCTCATAAGGGGAGCGACTTTGGGATCTAGTGCGTCAATAGCCGAGACTTTGAGGGACGCCATGACATAAAGGAGCAATGAGTTTGAGGGAACCTCAAATCGTAACAGTGGACCGTTATCCCCAAACACGTCGATAGCCACGTCGTTGAGGAGTTCGTCAAGACCAATCTCCGATTTGAGGTAGTGCTGCACCCCGATACCGTTTTTGAACGTAGACAGGTACTGAGTGTCAAAGAAATACTGCAACCCCGGAGCGTCAAAATTCATATCAATAATCGCGACCCGTTTGTTCAGTTTGGTTAAAGCCGCCGCAACATTGGCGGCAGCAATCGTTCGCCCGCTACCGGCTTTGTATGAGTAGAACATTAGTGTTTTCATCTGGCGTTCCTCAATCTCTTAATGCTCGGTATTTTCGAATTCACTTGTAGTGTAAATTCAATCCTTCAATAAGCCTGCCGAACATACGCTGGAAAGAGGCTTCATTTTCCCACGTTGAAAAATCCAAGATCCTGAACTCCATGACCTGCTCTAGTAGGCGTTGAGGCCATCTACACTTCTTCCAGCTATCATCGAGCGAAACAGGACACAACACGTCGCGGCTTGTCTCTTTCTCCAGCTTTCGCGCCATACGAACTTCGTGTTGCACCCAATCGCTGTCCACGGAAGCCGCTGATAGGACTAATAACACCGTCGGATAGAGACGAATTGCGTGTTCAACTTGCCTTTCCAATCGCCCGGCGGTTGCGTGATGTATATCTCGCCAGAAACGAATCCCCTTGCTTTTCAGAACTTGCTCTAATCTATCAACAAAGCGACCGTCATTGTGGCTGTACGATATGAAAAGAGGGCTAATCTGAATGGCCTGATGCGCCCTGAGATCGTGAATTCTGTATACACAGTCAGTGATATCCTCGTTACTTAGATCGACCCTGTATAGCTTCGCAGCTTCAATTTCCCAATCACTGAGTCCGCAACCTCGAAGAAAATCATCCGGGATCGTACCCTGTGACCGAAATATCGTGTCCATTCCTATTGCTGAAGGTGCGTTATGAATTACTGAACTAAGCCCTTTAGCGGTCTGGAGGTCAATAGTTCCCAACGCCGTCCCCCCTAGATAGGCTCCTGCCAGATCTGCTTCACGCAAAGAAGCCCGGTTGAGACTCGCAAACTCAAGATTAGTGCCGTTAAAGCTGACTCTTGCGAGGTCGGCATTGATTAGGTTGGCCGCGGTAAGATTAGCTCCAGCAAAGTTTGCCCCTCCGAGCTTAGACTTACTTAAGTCTGCGTGGCTTAGATCTCCAGACGTTATCGTCGCCATCCGTAACGATGCCTCTCTCAGGTCACCATAGACGAGATTTGCATAATTAAGATTCGCCTCATCCAGGTTAGCGCGGTAAAGAATCGACCCAAACACTTTAAGGTCAAACAATTGTTTGCCAATCAGTCCGCCATTACAGTTCGCGTGTTGAAGGTCGGCACTTTGAAGATTGGCGTCACTGAGATTGGCTCCAGTGAGTTCGGCCTCACTTAGGTTTGCACCGACGAGGATCGTATTGTGTAGGTCGGCTTGGGTTAGGAGAGCCTTTTCTAGATTGATGTTGGTAAGATTAGAACCGCTCAGTTTGACACGCCGCAGATCTATTCTTATTTCCGGGTTTTCATCTCTCCACGCGTTCCAAGCTAATACTCCGCGCTCAAGCGCCTTGAGATGTGACTCGTCGGCCATTTAAGTATCGTCCAAACATGAATATTGTGTCAGTCGACTCCGAAGATCAAGCCGCACCTTTCGAGATATTAACGATGGCCCGGTACCGACTTAGAGGCCGGCCTTCTCATTGCGGCGGCAGTTGACCAAGTTGTAAACTTCCATTCAGTCTGGGTCTTCGAAGCAACAAGCATAAATTATGTCAGTCAACCTAGAACAAGCCATCCTCGGAAAACTCAGGACTCTTCCCGACGAGAAGCAGGAGGAGGTTTTGGCGCTGGTCGATCAGATGCAGAAGGAATGGCAATCTCAAACCCCAAAGAATGGGCGGCCAATCTGGGAGATGATCGAAGAGATCGTCAGCCAAGCGCCAATCGGAACGTGGGACTACGTACCTCCGGATGGCTCGGTTAATCATGACCATTATCTTTACGGAGCCCCGAAAGAAACCCCTTGAAGCTCAAGCCCGAGCCACTGTTAAGACAAACACGTCTTCCGCTACGGCATCTTTCAAAACTGCCGCGCACGCCGAAACAGTTGCCCCCGTTGTAAAGACATCATCAACCAACAACACGCGCTTGCCGGTGACGAGATCAGCGCGGCGCACGAAGAATGCGCCGGCGACGCTCTTGCGACGCGCTTTCGCGTCCATGCCCACCCGATGCATTTCGGTTTGCGCGCGACGAACGAGGCAGTGCTCATCGAGCGGCAACCCGGAACATCGGGCGAGTTCGCGCGCCAGAATCAGCGCCTGATTGAAGCCACGTTCGCGTTCGCGAGTCGCGTGCAGCGGCACCGGCACGATTATGTCCGCGCTATTCAGCGGCTCACGCCTTAGCAACTCGCTCATTAGATCGACTACGCGACGCGCGACCTGCGGCTGGCGCTTGAGCTCGAGAATCGAAGCGCGCAGCGCGCCCTCATAAGATCCGCACGCCCGCGCTGCTGTAAAATCATCATCAACACAACGCCCGCAGCGAACTTGTTCGCGGTTAGCTTGATTAAGTGTCGCCCGGCTCAACTCGCCGCATTTCCAGCAAATCGTGTCGGATTCGCTAAACGTTCGAGTCTCATCCCAGCACGATGAGCACGCGACGCCGTCGTGACGCGACTCGACGCTGCGGCCACAGATGGCGCAGGCTTGCGGATAAACGAGCGCGAGAGCGGCGTCATAGAGTTGGCTAAGATGTTGGGCGGCCGGCAACAATGAATCGGACCTCGCGTTTGAGCCCCGCGCTCCGAAAATAAAAAGGCCTTCCGGTTTTTCCGGAAGGCCGCGAATTATGTCACAAAGTGAAGTGCCGATCTAAATTTCAAATTCCGATTCCAGATTCCAAATTCCAGATTCCAAATTCTCAATTCCTAACTATTCTTCTTCCGGGATCAGCAATCCACGTTCGTTCAAATCCTGGCAGCGCAGACAGTGGCGCGCCCAGGGCACCGCTTCAAGCCGCTTCTCCTGGATTGGCTCACCACAATGTACGCATTTGCCGTAGTCTCCATCCTCAATCCGGTACAGGGCCGCGTCGATCGACTCCAAAAGTTGCCGATCATTGGTCGACATCGACATCAATAATTCTTTCGTGTAAGCATTCGCAGCCATGTCGGCCGGATCTTGCGTCGCTTCGGCATCCCGCTCGCGGCTGTAAGCTTCAGCCGCCTGCACCTGGCCCACCAGGCCTTCGCGCCGCGATAAAAGTTTGTCTCGATAAGTCTTCGCTTTTCTCTTGTCCATCTTTATGTTCGATCCTCCAATTGATCTTCTATTTCTGCCCATCGATCTTTTTACTTCTGATAGGGCAGCCCCCGATTGATCGTATAGGCGCGATAAATTTGTTCTACGGCAACCACCCGCGCCATTTCATGCGTCAGCGTCAGGCGCGAAAGACGCCAGCGATGTTGCGCCCGGGACTCGACCTCCGCATTAACTCCGTCCTGGCCGCCGATTACGATTGCGACTTCCTTGACTGAATCATTCTCCCAACGTCGCAACTCGCCGGCGAGTTCCCTCGAACTCCATTCGCTTCCTTCCAAATCAAGCAGGACCACGGAACTCTTCGCCGGTATCGCTTCAAGAATGCGCCGCGATTCTTTCTCGAGGCTGCTGGTGACTTCGCGCGTTTCGATCACTTCACAACGAGCGAATCGTCGCAGCCGCTTCAAATACTCATCTATCAATGACCGCAGCCGTTCGTCCTTCGTCTTTCCCGGCCAGATGAAGCAAATCTTCATAAGTAGCACAGACTTCAGTCTGTGGCTGTCACCAAACACAGACTGAAGTCTCTGCTACTCTGTTTTCTCCCGCGCCAGCCGCTCGTACAAATTCTTCCGGCTGATGCCGAGTATCTTCGCGGCCTCGCTTTTGTTTCCCTTCGTCGCCGTCAAAGTGTCCCGGATGTATTCCGATTCGACTTCAGCCAGCGTCGGCCGGCGATTCTGGCGCTCTCTTTGCTCGGCCGCGAACCGGACGCTTTCGGGAAGATCCGCAATTTCCACCGCGGCCCCGTCGGAAACAATCACCGCGCGCTCAATGATGTTTGCCAGCTCGCGAACGTTGCCGGGAAACTCATAAGCAAACAAGATTCGTTTCGCGTCGGCCGATATTTTCTTCGCGACCCGGCCATGCTTCTCGGCGTAAGATCGCACCAGGCTCTCACTCAGGGACTCCAAATCTTCCGGCCGATCGCGCAAACGGGGAACAATTATGTGCACCACGTTAAGCCGGTAAAACAAGTCTTCGCGAAACGCCCGGCGTTCGACCGCGTCTTTCAAATCGACATTCGTCAAAGCGATCAACCGCGCATCAACTTCAATCGTCTTACGCCCACCCAATCGTTCGAATTCGCGATTCTGGATTACGCGCAGCAGTTTCGCCTGCGCCTCGATCGAAAGGTGCGCAATTTCATCAAGCACCAGCGTACCTCGATGCGCACTTTCCAGGCGACCGGGTTTGGTTTCCGTCGCGCCGGTGAAAGCTCCTCGCTCGTAACCAAACAACTCGGCTTCGAGCAAATCCGGCGGCAAGGTTGCACAATCAATCTTCACCAGCGGCTGGGCCGCCCGCGTCGAGCGCGAATGAATGAAGATCGCAAGCGCGTCTTTGCCCGAACCGGACTCGCCGGTAATGAGCACGTTGGCGTCGGTTGCGGCAACGCGTTCCGCGAGGCTCACGGCTTCGCGCATCGCATTCGACAACGCAACGATTTCGATCACTATTCTGCTCTCAAAGATCCAAGCTGCATGAGCTGATCGGATGAAACATCCAAACGCCCCGCCTCGCGCCACAGACGCTCAAGGTCATAGAAGCGTCGCGCTTTCTCGTCAAAGACGTGCACGACAAAATCGCCGTAATCGACCAGAATCCATTCCGCGTTTTGATAGCCTTCGACGCGCGCCGCCGGACTTCCATTCCGCTTCAACTGTTCGACAATTTCGTCGGAGATGGCCTGCACCTGACGTTTGTTGGCGCCGGTAAAGATCACGAAAAAGTCTGTGAAGGTGGAAATGTCTCGCAGATCCAAAACCGTCGGTTCGAGCGCTTTTTTCTCCGCCGCCGCATGCAAAGTCCGCCGCACCCGGTCGTCCAACTCCGAGATGTTGACTGGAGCCGGAACGGCCCGGGCGCCAACCGCAGAGGCCTGCACTTCAGGACTTAAAGCTTTTTCTTTTAACTTCTGACTCATTTAGTTTTTATACAAATCGTATTTCTCGATATAAGTTGCCACCGCCGGCGGCACCATAGTCTGCAAAGCCGCCAGGTCATTTGATATCGCGGCCGCGCGAATTCGCGTTGCCGATACATCGATCATCGCGACATCTGTAATGAACACTCGCGGACCGCTCTCAGCCGCGATTAACTCGCCGCCTGTCGTCAAATCGAGGTCGCGCAAGTCCGCGACCTCAGCCTCTAACGGCACTTTCTTATCAATCACGTAACCTGGTCGCGTCACCACAATCAAGTCGCACATCTGCAAGAGCCGCCGCCAGTCTCGCCACGTCGTAATTTCCGCCCACGAGTCGGCGCCGATGATGAAAAACAAACGCGCCGAGTCGTTCTTAATACGCCCAACCGTCTCAACCGCATACGGAAGCTCAGGCGCATCCAACTCGATGGTCGAAACAAGCAATTTCTGATCCTGTTCGGTCGCCAAAGCCAGCATTGCAAACCGATGAAACGCAGACGTAATACTTGCGTTTCGTTTGTGCGGCGGCACACAAGCCGGAACAAAAATCACTTCATCAAGTTCAAAGAGCTGCTGCACCCGGCGAGCCACTTGGACGTGTCCGTTGTGCACCGGATCGAACGTGCCACCGTAAATCGCTACGCGCCGCAACGCCATCAGTTCATTCGAAACCGCATGCGCTTGACCGCAATCAAAAATGCGAACTACCGACCAGGATTTCTTCCGTCCGGGATTGCCGCGGCAATCTTTCCCGGCGATGTCGTTCAACTTCATTCGCCACGGCGTGAATCAATTCACGCACGCCCGCACCGGTGACCGCCGAAATCGCAAAAAATTGCCGGTTATCTTCTTCAGCGCGCGCGCGCAAAGACTCAACCCGCTCGGGTTCATCCAACGCATCAATCTTGGTGGCTACGACAATCTGATCGCGCCCGCCCAGTCGCGCATCGTACGCGGCCAGCTCGTGATTGATGATCTCGTAGTCGCTGACCGGATCGCGGCCAGACGATGAAACATCGACGAGATGCAGCAGCAAGGCAGTGCGTTCGACATGTCGCAGGAACCGATCACCCAAACCATGACCTTCATGCGCCCCTTCGATCAGACCGGGAATATCGGCAATCACGAAAGTGCGGAAGTCGCCGAGATCGACTACGCCCAAATGCGGCTCAAGCGTCGTGAACGGATAATCAGCAACCTTTGGCTTGGCGGCAGAGACCGTCGAGATGAAAGTCGACTTCCCCGCATTCGGAAATCCGACCAGACCCACATCGGCGAGTAGCTTTAGTTCGAGCTGCAACTCGAATTCGTCGCCGGGACTTCCTTCCTGATGGTAGCGCGGCGCTCGATTCGTCGAAGTCGCAAAGTGCGCGTTGCCAAATCCGCCGCGCCCGCCACGCGCTGCCATCCAACGCTGCCCGCTCTCTTCAAAGTCGAACAGCAATTCGTTGGTCACAGGATCGAAAACCTGCGTCCCGACGGGCACGCGCACGACCGCGTCGTTTCCTTCTTTTCCGGACCGATTGCTGCCTTCGCCATGCATGCCGCGCCCGGCTACGTGCAGCGGGTTATAGCGCAAATGCAGCAGCGTGTTGACTGACTCTTCAGCAACAATCCAGACGTCGCCACCGCGGCCCCCGTCGCCACCAGACGGACCGCCACGAGGAACGAATTTTTCGCGTCGAAAAGCCGTGACGCCGTTTCCGCCGTCGCCGCCATGCACGCGAATTTTTGTTCGATCAATAAACACGATTGCCGATCTTCAAATCTCAGATCTCAGATCCAAGATCTCAGATTCCAGATTCCAGATTCCAGATTCAAAAGTCCAAGACATCCCCGACAGTTCACGCAAAACGCGTAAATCAAAAATGCGCGCCCCGCTGAACAGCCTTCGGCGCGGGCGTCGCATTGATTTGAGTACAACTTCGGAACAACTTTTTCTAAGACGTTGCTACAGCTTCCGGATACACGCTAATAAACTTTCCCGAACGTCCCTTGTCTTCAAACTTCACCACGCCGTCGACCATAGCGAACAAAGTGTCGTCCTTGCCGCGACCGACATTGCTGCCGGGTTTCCACTTGGTTCCGCGCTGGCGCGCCAGAATATTGCCGCCGAGCACTCGCTCGCCCCCAAATTTTTTCAAGCCCAGCCGCTGCGAGTTTGAGTCTCGACCATTGCGCGACGAACCTACACCTTTTTTATGAGCCATATAAACCTCTCGATTAATCCATTGGATCATTTGATCATTGAATCAATGAACAAATGAATCAATGCGTCAATCACTCGATGGAATCTATCTTCAGGGTCGTATATCCCTGCCGGTGACCCTTCGTGCGCTTGTACTGTTTGCGACGTTTTTTCTTGAAGACAATAATCTTCGGTTCGCGACCATGATCGACCACCGTGGCCGTTACTTTGGCCCCCTCCGCCAGGGGAGCGCCGACCTTAGTGTTTTCGCCATCGGCCAGCGTCAACACATCCAGTTCGACCGCGGCCCCAACATCGTTCTTCAGCGACGGCACGCGCACTTTCGCGCCTTTTTCAACGCGAAACTGCTTGCCGCCGGTTCTTACAATTGCGAATGCCATTTCGTTTGTACCCTCAGTGAGCTCAACTCACTATCGAAAAGTCGACTATTATAAATTCACGCCGATACCCCAGTCAACGCGGCAGGAGCTGCAATCGGGGCGGATTCGCGAACTTTGTCCTTGTTCAGGAAATCTTCCATGAAACGCGTCGAGAAATTGCCCGCCTGAAAGTCCTCGTTATCCATGATCTTCAGGTGCAGGGGGATCGTCGTCTTGATGCCTTCGATGACCATCGCGTCCAGAGCCCGGCGCATCCGGGCGATGGCCAGCTCGCGCGTGCGCGCATGCACAATTACTTTTGCGATCATCGAATCGTAAAACGGCGGCACGCGGTAACCAGGATAGACGTAGGTGTCGACGCGAACTCCGGGCCCCCCGGGAAGATTGAACGTTGTGATCAATCCCGGTGATGGCGTGAACGTGTCCGGACTCTCGGCATTGATGCGGCACTCGATCGCATGCCCGACCATGATCACATCGTCCTGAGAGAATCCGAGTGGCTCTCCTTCGGCCACACGAATTTGATTACGCACGATGTCGGTGAGCGTCACCATCTCAGTCACCGGATGCTCGACCTGGATGCGCGTGTTCATCTCCATAAAATAAAACTGTTTATCTTCGTCGAGCAGAAATTCGAATGTACCGGCGCTCGAGTAGCCGATCGCCTTACACGCTGCGACAGCCGCTTCTCCCATTTGTTGACGCAACGCGGGAGTCATCACGGGTGAAGGCGATTCTTCCAGGAGCTTCTGATGCCGTCGTTGAATTGAGCACTCGCGCTCTCCGAGATAAACACAATCGCCATGCTCATCAGCCATCACTTGAATCTCGATGTGGCGCGGACGTTCGACGAAGCGCTCGATGTAAACGTCGCCATTCTTGAACGCGGCTGCTGCTTCTGTTGACGCGGTCTGCAACGCATTTCCCAGTTCCTCTTCCGAACGCACGATGCGCATGCCGCGACCGCCACCGCCGGCTGACGCTTTGACGATCACCGGAAATCCGATTTCACGCGCCAGCTCAATTGCCTCTTCTTCTGATTCCAGCGCGTTGGGACTGCCGGGGAGAATCGGCACGCCGGCCTCTTGCATAGCGTTGCGCGCGGCCACCTTCTCGCCCATCAACCGAATTACGTCCGGGCGCGGGCCGATGAATTTGATGTTGCAGGCCTCGCAAATCTCAGCGAAATACGCGGATTCCGCCAGGAATCCATAGCCCGGATGAATGGCGTCAACGTTGAAAATCTCAGCGGCGCTGATGATTGCGGGGATGTTCAGGTAGCTTTGCGAAGACGGCGCGGGACCAATGCAGGCAGATTCATCGGCAAAACGAACATGCAACGAATCGCGATCGACGTCGCTGTGAACCGCGACCGTGCCGATGCCCATCTCTTTACACGTCCAGATAATTCTGCACGCGATCTCACCACGATTGGCGATCAGGATTTTGCGGAAGCGTCGCGGTCCGTTCATGACAGTTAGCAGTGGGCTGTAAGCGGTGAGCAGTTAGAGCGGGCTCGCTGGCCTACTGCTCACTGCTCACTGCTAACTGCTCACTGACCTTTGACTCCAAAAAGAGGTTGACCGTATTCGACGGCCTGGCCGTTCTCAACGTAGATCTTCACTACTTCGCCGGTGGTCTCAGCCTGAATCTCGTTCATGAGTTTCATGGCTTCGATGATGCAGACGACAGTCGTTGGTTCCACGTGACTGCCGATGCGCACAAAACTCTCTGCGGTCGGCGACGGCGCGCGGTAAAACGTCCCGACGATCGGCGAAGGCACGATCTGCAAATCCTGATCTACCGAAGCGGCTTCTTCGGCATGCGCGCCCGGATGGGATGGCGCGGTTGTGGGTACGCTCTGCACGGCGCTGGAGTGCGGTGGCCCGCCGGAAGTGATTTGTCTCTCACTGCCCGCAAGCGCTGCCGGCACGTTCGCCGCGGTTTCATCCTGAAAAGATCCGCGACCAACCTTCACCCGAAAGCCTTCACGTTCCAACTCAAACTGGGTCAAACCGTTTTCAGTGATCAACCCGATGAGCTCGCGCAGCTCGTTCATGTTGATTGACGCTTCGAGATTTCTGGGTTGATTTCGGTGCCGGCGTCGCCCCCGATCGCGATCCCGAGGACCACCTCGATCGGCAGATCGCTCCGGCGTGTTCGGGATAATTTCGGCCTGCTTATTGTCTTGATCGGCCATTACCGTTTTGGTTCCGGTTGACATCGCACCTCCCAATCAGGGTTTCGGCAGTTGCGTTTCCGGTATTGCCTGTCTGGTTTGAACTAAAGCAAAGCCCCGATTTCGGAAAGATAACCGAACCGGGGCAATCTCCGCAATTTCGGCTGTTACTCGCCGGCTTCCTCTTCGTTTGTAGCCGCAGAGTCAGTCGCTTTGGTTTCAGCCGACTTCTTTTTCGACGATCCCTTGGTGGCGCGCTTGCGAGCGCTGCTTTGCGCTTCTTTCTCGCGCGCATTATCGACCAGTTCGATGATGGCGAGTTCAGCACCATCCCCGGCCCGCCGGCCCATCTTAATAATTCGAGTATAGCCGCCGGGTCGATCCTTGAAACGCTCGCCCAACTCATCGAACAGACGCTTGAGCGCGGCCACGCCTGCCGAACGCGGCGGCGGTGTCTGGCCGCGCCGGGTCGTGATTGCGCGACGATAATTGCCCGAGTGAAAGAAGGAGGCCGCCTGGCGGCGCAGATGCACGCCGGTTGCTTCCGATCCATTCCCCTCGAGGCTGGCCGCGCGCCGTGAAAGCGTGATCGCCTTCTCGATGTAAGGGCGCAGCTCTTTCGCCTTCGGCAGAGTCGTGACGATTCGATCCTCGCGCGAATTGATTAAAGACGTCGCCAGGTTTCGCAACAGCGAAATGCGATGTTCTGTGGTTCGCCCAAGTTTCCGGTGGGCCTTTTGATGACGCATGATCCTTTAGTCCTACTGCACTCGCCAGGTGGCACAGACTTCAGTCTGTGGCCGTTCTCTCAATCAACTCTAACGTGTGCAAAATTCCAATCACAGGCTAAAGCCTGTGCCACTATTGCACTGCGGCTTCAAACTCGTCGTCGCCGTCGTCACCATCGGTGCCTTCCAGCTCGCCTTCGCCGCTGCCCGGAATCGGATTGCCTTGCTCGTCGAACTGCATCGCGAAGTCGAGACCCATGCCGCGGAGGATGTCGCGAATCTCGCCCAGAGACTTCTTGCCGAAGTTCTTCGTGGCCAGCATTTCGCGCTCAGACCGCTGCACCAAATCGCGAATCGACTTTATGCCGGCGTTCTTCAAACAATTGTAGGAACGAACTGACAGCTCCAGTTCATCCACCGATCGATCCAACTGATCATTACGCGGTAAAGGAGCCCGCTCGGCCTGTTGATAACTGTAGTCTTCCGTGTCTTCCTCAAAGTTGATAAAGATGGCCATGTGGTCCTTGATCAACTTGGCCGCCAAACCGATTGCATCGTCCGGCTTGATCGAACCGTCGGTCCAGACCTCGATGCTCAGCTTGTCGTACTCGGTATTTTGCCCGAGTCGCGCCGCGTCAACCGCGTAGTTAACTTTCTTGACCGGCGTGTGCACCGAATCGATCGGGATGTAACCCAGCGACAAATCTTCGTCGAAGTTACGCTCAGCCGAGACATAACCACGTCCGCGCTTGAGCCGCATTTCGACGTTCAGCGTGCCGCCGTCGCTCAAAGTAGCGATGTGCAACGCCGGGTCCAACACTTCCACGTCCGCATCACCCTGGATGTCGCCGGCGGTCACTTCTCCCGGCCCGGTTTTGGAAATGGTCAGCGTTTTCGGCTCGTTGCCATGAAGCTTGAAAGGCACCTGCTTCAAATTCAAGATGACGTCAGTCGCATCCTCGACGACCCCCTTGATCGAAGAGAACTCGTGCTCGACGCCTTCGATTTTGACCGCGGTGATGGCCGCGCCCTCGATCGATGAAAGCAGTGCGCGTCGCAAAGAATTGCCTACGGTTGTGCCAAACCCTCGCTCGAAAGGTTGGGCTGAAAATCGCCCATAGCGTTCGGTCAACGTTTCGCTGTCGGCCGCCAGCCGCCGCGGCATTTGAAAACCAGTCCAGAGATTATTTTGATCCATAACGTACCGTCAGAAATTTTGAGGAGAAGTTATGCAACCTGCGGCGCACGGCTCGCTGTCGCGTGCCGCCGGTGCGCCGTTTACTTGCTATAAAGTTCCACGATCAGTTGCTCGTTTATCGATCGGTCAACGTCGTCGCGCGTCGGCAGTCCCGAAATTGATGCCGACATGTCGCTGCCGGAAGCCGAAATCCACGCGGGACGTCCGCGGCCGGCGGCGGTCTGCCAGGCGCCTTCCACGTGAACATTCTTGCGGCTCGCTTCTTTGATCGAAATCACATCGCCAGGTTTGACCTGATAAGAAGGAATATCAACCTTGCGCTCGTTTACCAGCACGTGCCCGTGATTCACGAGCTGCCGCGCCTGCCGTCGCGACGTCGAAAATCCCGCGCGATAGACACTATTATCGAGCCGGCGCTCGAGCAGGAACAGAAGGTTCTCACCCGTAATTCCTTTTTGGCGCGCCGCGCGTTCAAAGTAATTTCGAAATTGCCCTTCGAGGATAAAGTAGATCCGCTTGACCTTCTGCTTTTCGCGGAGCTGCTGGCCATAACCGGCCAACGCCTTACCGCGGCGCATGGAATTGCCATGCTGTCCGGGCGGCTGAGTGCCGCGCTTTTCAATCGGACAGGAAGGTTTGTAGCAGCGATCTCCCTTGAGGAAAAGTTTTGCGCCTTCGCGGCGGCACAGACGGCACACCGCATCTCTATACCTAGCCAATCGTTTCTGCCTCCAGTCTTAACTACAGACGGAAAAGTTTACAGGCCGCGTTCTTGAATCTTGAATTTGAAATCTGGAATTCAAGAATCGGAGCCCTTCATCCTTTAGGTCAACTTCATTGCCAATTTGCAATTGCCGATTGCCAATTACTAGCGCCGCGCCCGAGACAATCGGAAATCGGCAATTGCAAATCGGCAATACCCTAAACTCTGCGTCGCTTCGGCGGACGGCATCCGTTGTGCGGAATGGGCGTCGTATCGCGAATCGCAACTACGCGGATGCCCGCGTTATTGATCGCGCGAATCGCCGACTCTCGACCACCGCCAGGCCCTTTCACGCGCACTTCACACTGCTGCATGCCGGCTTCCATCGCTTTCTTGGCAGCCTCGTAAGCAGCCTGCTGCGCCGCGAACGGAGTCCCTTTTCGCGAACCGCGAAATCCGCGCGCGCCCGACGAGGACTGCGCGACCAGATTCCCTTCCAAATCGGTGATCGAAATCAGCGTGTTATTGAACGACGCCGCGATATAAACGATCCCGCTGGGAATGTTCTTCTTCTCTTTCTTACGAAAGACTTTCTTTTTTCCGCTGGTTGTTGCCTTAGCCATAACTGTCCGTAGTCAACCAAATTACTATTTCTTGCCGGGCGCCTTCTTCTTCGCAATCGTTGCGCGGCGCGGACCTTTACGAGTACGCGCGTTGGTGTGCGTGCGCTGACCGCGCACCGGCAACCCGCGTCGATGACGAAGTCCGCGATATGCGCCGATGTCCATCAAACGCTTGATGTCCATCTGAATGCGCTTGCGCAGATCGCCTTCGATTTCTCCCTGTGCTTCCAGGATGGCACGAATCCGGCTCAAATCGTCTTCGCTCAGATCCTTGATCCGGGTATCGACGTTGACGTTCGCTTCCTTGAGAATCGACGACGAACGCGATCTGCCAATTCCGTAGATGTAAGTAAGTCCGATCTCTGCGCGCTTGTTCGGCGGAAGATCTACACCTGCGACACGAGCCATAATTTTTTATCTCTGGAATCTTGAATCTGGAATTGCGAATTCGATTCCGATACTCCTACTTTTGTCTCTGCTTATGTTTAGGGTTGGTGCAAATCACACGCACGACGCCCTTCCGGTGAATCACCTTGCACTTATCACAAATCTTTCTAACTGATGCGCGGACTTTCATTTCAACCTGCTCTTATTTGTATCGATACGTTATGCGCCCGCGATTCAAGTCGTAAGGCGACAACTCAACTAAAACCCGATCCCCGGGAAGAATCCTGATGAAATGCTTTCGCATTTTGCCAGAGATATGCGCCAACACCTGGTGCTGGCTCTCTTCAAGTTCGACTCGAAACATTGCATTCGGCAGCGTTTCGAGGACTTTGGCCATGACTTCTATCGCCTCTTCCTTCGCCATACAACACAGGACGCAGAATTCGTCTTTGCTGGCAAACTTGGCATACTAACACGCGGTTCAAGCAATTGCCAAACCGCGGTAAAACGCGGTCGCGGGCTTGTCTCACCCTGGACCGGCTCTCGCTCGTCTCTGGCCGGAAAATTCACGCCCAAAACTCAAGCAACTCCCACCATTTTCTCGGCGACGGGAGCGCCGGCGCGAACCAGAGTTAAGATCTCAGGGCCTTCCTCGGTAATCGCCACTGTATGCTCCGAATGGGCGCTCGGCTTGCCGTCGAGCGTGACCACCGTCCAGCCATCCTTCAAGGTCTTGGTGTGCAGCGATCCCATGTTAACCATCGGCTCGATCGCAAACACGTAACCTTTCTTGATCTTCACGCCCTTGCCCGGCTTTCCATAATTCGGGATTTGCGGATCTTCGTGCATGCGACGGCCGATGCCATGGCCCACGTAGTCACGCACAACCGAATATCCGTGTGCTTCCGCGTGTGACTGTACCGCGTATCCGATGTCTCCCAGATGATTGCCCGGATGACACTGCTCAATCGCCAGCTGCAAACATTCTTCAGTCACGCGAATCAGCTTCTTCAGATCTTCGCCAACCGTGCCGACCGGAATTGTGGCCGCGGTATCGCCGACGAATCCATCGAGCGTCACCCCCACATCGATCGAAAAAATATCTCCGTCTTTCAACACGTAGCTCGAGGGAAAGCCGTGCACCACCTGCTCGTTGACCGAAGCGCAAATAGAAAACGGAAACCCGTTGTAACCTTTGAAGGTTGGATAAGCGCCGGCGTCCCGAATCATGCTTTCGGCCGCTTTGTCGACTTCCAGAGTCGTCATGCCCGGTTCAACCATGGCCCGGAGCTCTTGCAAGACCCGGCCTACCAGCTGGCCCGCGGCGCGCATCTTGTCGATCTCTTTTTGCGATTTCCCGATAATCATTTCCGGAGTCGCCGGCGCGAACCAGCTTCATTCTGTCGTGATGATCTTCTGCAGCGCCGAATAGATCGCCTCAGTCTCCTGATTGCCGTCAACGATACTCAAACGTCCCGCGCCTTTGTAATAATCGAGCACCGGCGCGGTCTGTTTTTCGTAAGTCTCCAAACGCACCTGGACTTTATCAAGGGTATCGTCGGCGCGCTGCTGCAGCTGGACGTTGTGCAGATCGCAGACGTTGTCGGTTCGCGGCGGCTTAAAATAAATATTGTAGGTTTCGTTTCCTACGGGACAATTTCGCCGGCCGGTCAGACGTTGTTCCAGTAGGCCCGGGCTTACATCGATCAAAATCGCCACGAGCGATTTGTTCTGCGCCGCAGCGAGATCTTCGAGCATCGATGCCTGCACTGCCGTGCGGGGAAAACCATCCAGGACGTAACCGTTTGTACAATCGCCGTCCGACGTACGCTGCCTCACCATTTCGATGACAACGTCATCCGATATCAATCGGCCTGAGGCCTGCGTCGTATGAATGTCTTCAGCAGCGAGCGCTCGCAACATGTCGCCAGTCGAAATCTGTGGCAAGCCCAACCGCTCTTGAATCAAACGCGCCTGAGTGCCCTTGCCGGCACCAGGCGCACCCATTAGCACGATTATCTTCGAGCTCAAGCCCTACGCCCTCGCAGCCTACTTCCACTCCCCAGGAAGCCTTCGTAGTTGCGCATTACCAGCTGGGCTTCAATTTGGGCGACCGTGTCCATAGCTACGCCCACCAGGATCAGCAATGACGTGCCGCCAAAATAAAACTGATAGCCCATGCCCGTTGGAATCCAGCCAAGTCCCGGCGTGGTGCTGACAAACGATTCCAGCCACGTTCCAATCAGCGGCAGCCGGCCGACTTTGAAGCCGCTCAACATGAACTGGGGAAAGAACGAAACCATCGCCAGGTAAATCGCGCCGACCGTCGTCAGCCGCGTCAGAATCATATTCAAGTATTCAGCCGTGGCTCGGCCGGGCCGAATGCCAGGCATGAATCCACCGTGCTTTCGCAGGTTGTCCGCTACTTCTTCGACGTTAAAACGATCGACACATAAAAGAACGTGAAGAAAACAATCAACGAAAGAAAGATCAGCTCGTAATAGGGATCACCCGCGTGAAACACCTGGAAGAAACCAAAGACCTTTCCGTACCAGTTGGTCGGGTTCTTGGGCGGCAAGGCCGAGAACAGACTCTGTGGCATGGACAGAACTGACGACGCGAAAATCACCGGAATGACGCCGCCCATGTTCACCTTCAGAGGCATGGTCGTCTGCTGGCCGCCAACCAGTTGCCGTCCCACGTGACGTTTCGCGTAACTAACAGGAATCTTTCGCCGCGCCGCTTCCACAAAAACAATGAAAGCAATAATCGCCACCAGCGCGATCACCAAAGCCAGCACGCCGAGAATTTCCATCGTGTCGCCGCCGCTGACGCGAGTCATCACCTGCTGCACTCCGCGCGGCAGACCGATCACGATGCCGGCAAAGATCAGCAGCGAAATGCCGTTACCGACGCCGCGCTCGGTGATCTGTTCACCAAGCCACATCACGAAGATCGTTCCCGTCGTCAACGTGAGAATGGTCGTTAACAAAAAGCCCCAGGTGGGCGCGCCCACGCCGTTGATTTGCAGCCAATGGGCCACGAACGTTGTCTGCAAGCCGCCGAGCCCGACCGTCAGATAGCGCGTCCATTGATTGATCTTCTGCCGGCCCATCTCGCCTTCTTCCTGCAGCTTTTTCAGCTGCGGCGAGACGACGGTCATCAACTGGAGAATGATCGAAGAGGTAATGTAGGGAGTGACGCCCAGCGCAAAAACGGAAATGAGCCGAAAGTTTCCGCCCGAAAACAGATCCAGCACGCCGAGCAAAGTTCCGCTGACGTCATGCCAAACCTGATCCAGACGCGCCTTGTTAATTCCCGGCGCGGAGATATGCGCGCCCAGCCGGTAGACCGCCAGTATGCCCAGCGTAAAAAGAATGCGCCGGCGAAGATCCGGCACCTGGAACATGTTGCGAACGGCAGCTAAGAATTTTTCCATATGTTTAGAGTCGGGCTACTGCCCGACCGAAGCGGGCGGTAGCCCGCTTCTAAACGAAGCACTACGACCCAATTACGGTAACCGCCCCGCCGGCCTTCTCGATTTTTTCGCGCGCGCTCTTGGTGAAACGATGAGCCGAAACTTTCAAAGCTTTCGATACGTCGCCGTTGCCGAGCACCACGATATCGTGTTTGGCTTTCTTGATGATGCCGCGACGATGAAGCACTTCAGGCGTGATCTCGTCTTCGGCTGAGAAGGCTTTCTCCAGCGCCTCCAGGCTTACTTCGATCCAATGCTTCTTGAAAATATTGGTGAAGCCACGCTTGGGCAAACGACGATGCAGCGGCATCTGGCCGCCCTCAAAACCAATCTTTGAGGAGTAGCCGGAACGAGACTTTTGCCCCTTCTCGCCGCGACCCGCAGTCTTGCCAAGCCCTGATCCCGGACCGCGACCGACGCGCTTCTTCTTGTGCGTCGATCCTTTGGCTGGATGTAAGTTGTTAAGTGATAAAGTCATAACTCTGTCCACTTGAAATCGTGTCAGAAGCCCGACCGTAAGGGAGGGCCAGATTGCGAATAAAGCCCTTGCTTACGCGCGGGCTTCTGACACGCGCCCATCTATTCAATAATTCTGATCAGGTGCGGCACCTTCGCGACCGCACCGCGCATCGAGGGCGTATCAGGACGTTCGACCACCTGATTGAGCTTGCGCAAACCGAGGCTGCGCACAATCTCCTTCTGCTTCGAAGGAAACGCAATCACGCTGCGGTAATACTGAATCTTGATCTTCGCCGCCTCGGCGTCCGCTTTTTTTTTCTTCGCCACCATACGATTTCTCACATCAATCTTCGTTTAGATACCGGACCTGTCCGGCTTCTCGAACGCGGCACAAGTGCCGCTGCTAAACGAAAGACTTAGAGCTCCTCAACTTGTTTGCCGCGCAGCCGGGCGACTTCAAACGGATCCTTCATTTTCAACAACCCATCGAACGTTGCGCGCACGACGTTGTGCGGATTCGTCGAGCCGAGCACCTTCGTGCGCACATCGCGCACGCCCGCAGCCTGCATCACCGCGCGCACCGCGCCGCCCGCAATCACACCGGTTCCTTCCGAAGCCGGCTTCATCAGCACGCGGCCCGCGCCAAAGCGCCCAATCAATTGATGGGGGAGAGTATTCTCAATCAGCGGCACGCGAATCAGATTCTTCTTCGCAGCCTCGACGCCCTTTTTGATCGCGAGCGGTACTTCGCGAGCTTTGCCGGTGCCAAAGCCGACGTGACCAGATTCATCACCGACCACGACCAGCGCTGCGAACGAAAGGTTCTTGCCGCCCTTCACAACCTTAGTCACGCGGTTGATCGAGATGACCTGATCCTTCAGATCCAAACCCTGCGCCGTAATTCTTTGTTTCGGTTGTCTCATTTACTCTTCTTTCGATTTAGCCACCCTGTTCGCCGCTCTCGACCGTGTCTTTTGATTCAGCCTTCTCTGGTGGAGAAATAGCTTCGGCGTCTTTGGCTTCTTTCGGAGCCGCCTCTTTCCTGGCTTTGGGCTCGGCAGCGGTTTCACCGGCGCCAGCGTCTTCTTTCGGCGCGGCCTTTTTCTTGGCCTTTGGATCGGCGCTGGATTCACCGGCGTCAGAGTCTTTTTTCGGAGCCGCCTCTTTCTTAGTCTTTGCCTTCGGCTCTTTCTCTTTCTGCTTGCCCTTGGGCTTAGCAGACTCAGCTTCGGCAGCTTCAGGCTTTTCGGCTTCGGCTGCTTCCGCCTCAACTACTTCATTCTTGTTGAGTCCGGCTGCGCGCGCCGCGTCGGTCAAAGCCTTTACGCGGCCGTGATAAAGATAACCGCCACGATCGAAGACCACGGTTTCGACACCCGCCGCTAAAGCCCGTTCGGCAATCGCCTGTCCGATCTTTTTCGCGGCTTCGATGTTCCCGCCGGTCTTCAACCCCAAACTCTTTTCAGTCGTTGACGCGGCGGCAATCGTTCGCGCCTTTTCGTCATCGATCAATTGCGCGTAGATATGATTCAAACTGCGATACACCGCCAGCCGCGGGCGCTCAGTCGTGCCGCGCAACTTCTTGCGAATGCGCGTATGAATCGCGTTGCGAATCTCTGCTCTTCTTAAGTTAGCCATCTCTGCTATTGCCAATTGCCAATTGCCGATTTCCAATTGGCTTGTTGTTCAAATTCCCATGCGACTTCGGATTTCCAATCGGCAATCGGCAATTGGAAATCGGCAATGTTATTTTCCGGTCTTGCCGGGTTTCAACTTCAATTGGACATCGGCATAGCGCACGCCTTTGCCTTTGTACGCGTCGGGCTTGCGCAGCTTGTGCATTTCAGCGCAGACCTGGCCCAGTTTCTGTTTATCAATGCCGGAAACCGTCAACGTCGTCTGATACTGTTGAATGCTTCCCTTGGTTGTCAGACGTTCAGCCTTGGCCTCGATGCCCTCCGGCAAGGGAAACTCAATCGGATGCGAATAGCCGAGCGCGAACATAATCTTTCGACCCTGAACGTCCGCCTTGTAGCCGACGCCCACGACGTCCATCTGCCGGGAAAAGCCTTCGGTCACGCCCTGGATGGCATTGTTCGCGAGCGCGCGCGCCAGACCATGAAGCGCCGCCTGATCGTTCGAGCTGCGCTCAGCTACCAGGGTTTCATCTTCGAGTTTGAAAGTAATTCCTTCCGGGATCGGCGTCTTGAGCACGCCTTTCGTGCCCTTCACTTCGAGCTCGCCACTCTTAATGTTGACAGTGACGCCCTTGGGAATCGTTATCGGTTTTTTGCCAATGCGAGACATAAATTCATTTTCGATTGCCAATTGTCGATTGCCAACTGGCTGTGCTCGATCAAATTCACCAAAATCAGACTTCCAATCGCCAATCGCCAATCGGCAATTGGAAATCGGCAATGTCTTAATAGACTTCCGCCAGCAACTCTCCGCCGACGTTTTCCTTGCGCGCCGTCTTGCCGCTCATCAACCCGCGCGACGTGGAAACGATATTGATGCCGTAGCCGCCCAGTACGCGCGGTATCTGATGCGAGCCGACATAGACCCTGCGCCCCGGCCGCGACACCCGCGCCAGATGCGTAATCGAGGAAGTGCCGCGCGCGTCGTAACGCAAAAAGATGCGCACGGACTTTTTGGCGCCCTCACCCTTGACGACGAAGTTATTGATGTAACCTTCCTCTTTGAGGATGCGCGCGATTTCCAGCTTCAACTTTGACGCCGGGATATCGACACGCGAATGCTTGGCCGAGACCGCATTCCGAATTCGCGCCAACATGTCGGCAATAGGATCTGTCATTCCTTAAACTCCAAAAGATGTCCGTTGCCAGTTGTCCGTCGTCAGTCGCAACTGACCACTGACTACTGACCACTGACGTTTTACCAACTAGACTTAACGACGCCCGGGATTTGTCCCGCCAGCGCCAACTCACGAAAGCAAATGCGACACAAGTGAAACTTGCGCAAGTACGCGCGCGGACGCCCGCATCGCCGGCAGCGCGTGTAAGCGCGCGACGAAAACTTCGGCTTGCGATTCGCTTTCGCGATTAATGATTTTTTTGCCATAACTCTCTTGATCTCAGATCTGAGATCTCAAATTTTGAAATCCTTAAGTCCTGAACGGCATCCCCAGCGCTTTCAAAAGCGAGCGCGCCTGGTCGTCGTCCCGCGCCGTGGTCACGATCGAAATGTTCATGCCGCGCAGCTTGTCTACCTTGTTGAAATCGATCTCCGGGAAGATCAATTGCTCGCGAACCCCGATCGTGTAGTTACCACGACCGTCAAAGGCTTTCGGGGAGACGCCACGGAAATCTCTGACACGCGGCAGAGCGATCGACACCAGGCGATCGAAGAACTCGTACATCTGCGCACCGCGCAGCGTCACCATCACGCCGATCGGCATTCCCTGACGCAGTTTGAAACTGGCGATAGATTTCTTGGCCCGCGTAATTACCGGCTTCTGCCCGGCAATCGCTTTCAACTCTTCGACCGCCAAATCCAGGACCTTGGCGTTGGCGATAGCCTCGCCCATGCCCATGTTCAGGACAATCTTATCGAGTCGCGGCACGGCCATCGGGTTCTTAATTCCGAACTCCCGGGCAATCGCCGGTGCAACCTCTTTCTGATAACGCTCTTTCAGTCTGGCCATAACTATTTGCTCATTGATTCATTGTTTCATTGATTCAATGGATCAATGAGTCAATGAATAGGTCATTACTTTTCTATCGTGTGACCGCTGGCGGTGGCCACTCTGAATTTCGTTCCGTCCGCGTCAACCTTGTAACCCACGCGTGAAGGCTTGCCGGATTGCGGGTCGACGATCTGCACGTTGGAAATATCGATCCAGGATTCCTTATCGATGATGCCGCCGCCGCGATTCCCGGCCGGCTTCTGATGACGCTTGATCACGCCCGCGCCTTCAATCTTGACCTTGCCGCGCATCGGCGCCACGGCCAGCACACGGCCGCGCTTTCCCTTGTCACGCCCGGCGATCAGGACCACCTGGTCGTTCTTCTTAATCTTTGCTCTTTTCCTTGCCTTCACTTTTGAACTCCGCCGCAAGCCCGACCGTCGGGATTGCGTTACTAGATAACTTCCGGCGCCAGCGAAACAATCTTCATGTAATTCTTATCGCGCAGTTCGCGCGCTACCGGCCCAAAGACGCGCGTGCCAATCGGCGTACCGTCTTCCTTGATCAGCACCGCCGCGTTTTGATCAAAGCGAATGTAGGTGCCGTCGCGCCGGCGGACTTCCTTGCGAGTGCGCACGATCACCGCATCCTGCACTGTGCCTTTTTTGATTGCGCCGTCGGGTGACGCTTCTTTCACTGTCACTTTGATTCGATCGCCGAGACTGGCAATCGCGCCGGTCGACCCGCCGATGCCCATAATCATCTCGACCCGTCTCGCTCCCGAATTGTCGGCGACCTCAAGCGAGGTCTGCATCTGTATCATTGTCGATTTCCAATTGCCGATTGCCAATTTGCCGCTGGCACCGGCTCAACTTGTCTTCCACGTGCCCATTCGCGTGCCGTCAAAATCGGCAATCGAAAATTGGCAATTGGCAATGTTCCTACTTCGCCGCCTTCTGCACGATCTCAACTACGCGCCAACGCTTGTTCGCCGACAGCGGTCGCGTTTCCACAATGCGCACGCGATCGCCGGTCGTCGATCCCAAATCGTCATGCGCCATGAACTTCGAAGTGCGGCGCACGTACCTGCGATATTTCGGATGCAGCACCAGCCGGTCCACGCGGACGATCACCGTCTTTTGCATCTTGTCGGATGAAACGGTACCGACCTTTTGCACGCGATTGCCGCGGCGCTTGCCTGATACCGACTTCTCAACCGCCGCGACGGCAGAGTCCGCCGGCGCAGCCGCCGAGGTCTCAGGTGCAGCCGGCGCTGGGGCTTCAGCAACTTCGGCCGCCGGCTCTTGCGGGGCCGGCTCAGCGACTTCCGTCTGTTCCGGGGCTGCCGGGGCGTCAGTCGGTTCGTCTTTCTTTTTCCTTCTAAACATTTATTTACTCGGTGCGCACGCCTCCGGCGTGCTTCATTGGTACCCACGCCTCTCGCGTGCCGGCACTCCAGACGAGTGCGTACCCGTTATGCCTTACCGGCCTGCATCCCGCGCTGACGCACTTCGGTGCGAATACGCGCGAGCGATTTTTTCTCCTGGCGCATTTTCTTGATGGCATCAACCTCGCCCAGCGCCAATTTGAAATTCAAGCGAAACAGCGACTCCTTCAAACGATCTGCCTCGGCGTGCAGATCTTCCGGGGCCATGTCCCGATACTTGTCTACTTCTTCCCGTCTCTTCATGACTTCTCAGCTCTAGGATCTCAATTTGAGATCTTAGATTGCGCCCCCTTCCTGTTCGGCGCGGGTCACAAACTTTGTCCTGATCGGCAGCTTCTGTGACGCCAGTTTCATCGCGTCGCGCGCGGTCTTCTCGTCCACGCCTTCGATCTCGTAAAGAATGCGGCCGGGCTTAACCACGGCCACCCAGTATTCGGGCGCGCCTTTTCCTTTACCCATACGAGTTTCCGCGGGCTTCTTGGTCACTGGCTTATCAGGAAACATGCGAATCCAAATCTTGCCGCCGCGTTTAATGTGACGCGTCATCGCGATTCGCGCGGCTTCAATCTGACGATCGGTAATCCACGCCGCTTCCATGCTCTTCAGGCCGAACTCGCCAAAGCTGATGGCGCTGCCGCGATTAGCGAGCCCCTTCATACGGCCACGCATCTGTTTGCGATGCTTAACTTTTTTCGGCATCAACATAGCTGTATCTCGAGTCCCGATCTCAAATCTCAGATCTCAAATCTGAGATTTCATGAGATCTAAAACCTATCTCTCCGGCCTTTCTGGTCTTTCCCTGCGCGCGCGCGCCGGTCGCGGACGGCCTTCGCGCTGGCCCGGTCGCGTGTCGTTGATTGGATCGGTGCCCGTCCCCCGGGCCATCGCCGCATTCGCATCGAGAATTACGCCTCGATAGATCCAAACCTTCACGCCAATGACGCCGAACGTCGTGTGGGCTTCCGCAAATCCGTAATCGACGTCCGAACGCAGCGTGTGCAAAGGCAGTTGACCCTGCAGGTGCCACTCACTGCGCGCGATTTCCGCGCCGTTCAAACGGCCACTGACCTTAACCTTGATTCCCTGGGCGCCAAAGCGCAGCGACTCTTCCACGGCTTTGCGCATCGCGCGTCGAAAGGCAATTCGCTTCTCCAGCTGCGCCGCAATCTTCTCTGCCTGCAACTGCGCATTCAGCTCCGGCTTATGAATCTCCTGAATTGAAACCAGCACCTCACGGCCGGTGCGCGAAGAGATGTCGCCCTTCAGCTTGTCGATTTCCGATCCTTTGCGACCGATGATGATGCCCGGCCGCGAAGTGTAGATGATGATCTTGAGGCGATTGGCCGCGCGCTCGACGTCGACGTGCGAAACACCCGCGCCCGCGAAGCGCTGCTTCAGATCGCGCTTCAGCTTGAGATCCTCGATCAGAAAATCACCGAACTGCTTTTTCGCGAACCAGTGCGAATGCCAGTCCTTGTTGTAGCCGAGGCGAAAGCCGTATGGATGAACTTTTTGGCCCATTCTTTTGTCTCAAATCTCAGATCTCAAATTTGAAATCTGCTGATCAACTATTCTTCCTTCTTTTTCCTGCGCAAAGCACTGCCGAGTTTCGACGCCGCCTTGCTTGATTTCTTTTGCGGGTTGTCTTCAGTCGCCGGCGCTGAAGCAGCCTCCGCCGTTTCACTCTTGGACGCCGCTCGCTTGGCCCGGGGAGCCGCCGCGGCGCCGCCGCGTTTGGCTTTCTTGCTCACCGCCGGAGTTTTCAATCCAGCCTTCCCGTCCGTCTTCACTTTGGCCTCTTCTTCCTTATCGCTCGAAACCAAAACGGTGATGTGACAGAAATGACGCCGCTCTTTGTAAGCACGACCCTGCGGAGCCGGACGCATGCGGCGCCGGTTTTTCGTCGGCCCCTGATCGACGTACGCGGCCTTCAACCAAAGATCGTCCGGATCGACCGAGACGTTTGCCTTTTCAGCAGCCTCGTTCGCATTGGCAATCGCCGACTTGACGCATTTCTCGATACCCAGCGCCGCGCGCTTGTTCGAGTAGCGCAGAATCGCCAACGCCTGGTTGACGTTCTTGCCGCGGATCATGTCCACGACCAGACGCGCTTTTTGCGGCGACCCGCGGAGAAATTTTGCACTCGCTCTTGCTTCCATATTCTTATGAAATAGGTCGTATAGGACCTATCCGTCCTATCCTGCCGCAGGCGCCGCCGGAGCCGATCCGGCCGACGGCGATACCTTGGCCGTCTTCTCGGCTTTCTCAGCCTTCGTTCCCGAGTGGCCCTTGAATGTTCGCGTCGGCGCAAACTCGCCCAGCTTGTGTCCGACCATGTTTTCAGTAACGTAGATCGGAATGTGCCGTTTGCCGTTGTGAACGCCGAAGGTCAATCCAACCATGTCCGGCGTAATCGTCGAACGGCGCGACCAGGTTTTAATCACCTGCGGCCGCTGCCCGCCGGCGCGCACGCGCTCGACCATCTTGCGAATCCCTTTATCGATCCAGGGTCCTTTTTTAACTGAACGTGGCATGATTCATTTTCGATTGCCAATTGCCAATTGCCGATTTGAAAACGCTTCCTGGCTCCACACCAATCGGCAATCGGCAATCAAACATCGGCAATTTACTTAACTCTCCGATCTCTCACGATCATCTTCTTCGTACGCTTGTTGTGACGCGTCTTATAGCCGCGCGTCGGTTGACCCCAGGGCGTCACCGGATTGCGGCCGCCGGAAGTCTTGCCCTCGCCCCCGCCGTGCGGGTGGTCCACCGGGTTCATCGCCACGCCGCGCACGTGCGGACGAATTCCGCGCCAACGCGTGCGGCCGGCTTTACCGAGCGAAATGTTTTCGTGCTCGACGTTGCCGACCTGGCCCACCGTCGCGCGACATTCCACCGGCACCCGCCGAACTTCGCCCGAAGGCATGCGCAACTGCGCGTAAGCGCCTTCTTTGGCCAGCAACTGCGCGAACGAACCCGCCGCGCGCGCCATCTGGCCGCCTTTGCCGGGACGCAGTTCGATATTGTGAATCTGCGTGCCCAAAGGAATATTCCGAATTGGCAAAGTGTTGCCCGGAAGAATGTCCGCGTCTTCCCCGCTGTTAATCGTCTTGCCGACTTCCAGACCAACCGGCGCGATGATGTAGCGCTTCTCGCCGTCAATGTAAGTCACGAGCGCGATATTCGACGATCGATTCGGATCGTATTCAATCTGTGTCACGCGGCCCGGCACGCCGTCCTTGTCGCGCTTGAAATCGATGATGCGATAGAAACGCTTATGACCGCCGCCGCGCCGGCGCACCGTGATGCGCCCGTCGTTGTTGCGACCCGAAATGCGCGTCTTCGGCTCGAGCAGAGACTTCTCCGGAATGGCGCCCACAGTCAACTCATCCTTCGTCAGATAAGTCTGATAGCGTCGCGCCGGTGATGTCGGTGTTAGTTTCTTAATTCCCATAGTCTTTTGATCTCAGATCTCATTTGAAATCTCAGATCTCAGATCTCATATTTGAGATCTGAAATTCTTAGATCGCTTCGCCGTAATCAACCGGCTTCTCGCCCTGCTTCAGCGTTACAAACGCTTTCTTCCAGGAAGGCTTGCGGCCTTCGAACCGTCCGCGCCGGGCCAGCTTGCCCATGAACTGCGCGGTCCGCACCTGATCAACCTTGACCTGAAAAATCGTTTCCACCGCCGACTTGATTTCCGGCTTGGTCGCGCGTCGATCGACACGGAAAGTCAAAAGCTGCCGGCGGTCCTGCGTCTCTTCCTTCGCGACGAGGGCCTTCTCGGTAATCACGGGCGATTTAATGATGTCCCAAACCGTTCGCATGGCTAGACTGACACTCCTCTATTTCTCGGTATCCTGCGCGCGGGCCGATCCTCGGCCTCGTGCGAGCGCTCGCGAACATCCTCGCCGTCGTCTTTCGCCCGGGGCCTGAGAATGTCCGTCAGCTCTTCGACCGTCTTCGGCGTCAGCACCAGTTTCTGGTGATTGACCAGGTCGTAGATATTCACGCCATAGCTGTTGACGACTTTGGCGGTCTGCACATTTCGCGAAGCGAGCATCAGGTTGGTGTTCTTTAACGAATCAACAATCAATGTCTTGCCGGTCAACTTCAGAGTACCCAGTGTGTTGATGAAGTCTCGCGTCTTCGGCGCATCGAGCTTCCAATCATTAACAATGATCAGGTTGCCTTCTCGCAGACGCTCAGAGATCGCTGCGCACATCGCGCGCTTTCTCATCTTCTTCGGCAGGTTATACGACCAGTCCCGCGGCTGCGGTCCGTGTACGTTGCCGCCGCCTTTCCAAAGTGGTGATCGCAAACTCGCAATCCGCGCCCGGCCCGTGCCCTTTTGCCGCCACAACTTGCGCCCGGCGCCGGAAACATCGCCGCGCGTCTTGGTCGCCGAAGTGCCCGCGCGTCGATTCGCCAGGAAACTCCGGACAGCCTCATGAACCAGTGGCTCGTTTAGTGGTACGCCGAAAACCGTGTCGGGCAATTCGATCTCGCCAACCTCTTTGCTGGCCAGGTCGAGAACTTTGGTTGATGGCATAACAAATCTCCGTTTTAGAAAAACGAACTCGAGTTCGTCTGACTATTTACCTTGTCGCGCCGCTTTCTTGACGACGACTACACTGCCGTTCGCACCCGGCACCGCACCCCTGATCATTAACAGATTATTTTCCGCATCGACGCGCGCCACGGTCAGCCGCTTGATGGTGATCTGCGCATCGCCCATGTGACCCGAAGAGCGCATGCCTTTTACGACTCGCGACGGATACGCCGAGGCGCCAATGGATCCGGGCGCGCGCACATTCATCGAGCCGTGCGACTCAGGTCCGCGATTAAAATTGTGCCGCTTGATAGTGCCCGCAAAGCCGCGGCCTTTTGACTTGCCGACCACGTCGACGATGTCGCCGTCGGCGAACTGATCGACGAGAATCTTATCGCCCACGTTTGTGCTTTCATCCGAAGCCGTCAGGCGAAACTCTTTCAGGATTCGCGTCGGCGGAACACCGCCGCCGGTTTTTTCAAAGTGGCCGCGCATGGGCTTATTCACGTTCTTCAACCTGACCGGCCGATCTTCCACCAGGCCAAGCTGCACCGCGTCATATCCGTCTTTGCCGCCGGCAGATTTCTTCTGCACAACGACGCAGGGCCCGGCCTTGATGACCGTGACCGGAGTGACCGTGCCGTCCGGCGCGAACAACTGCGTCATGCCAACTTTCTTGCCGATGATTCCGTTAATCATTGTCGATTGCCTATTGCCAATTGCCGATTGAATTCACGCTGCTCTAGCTTTTTCCAAACGCCTTAATCTCAACATCCACGCCCGCCGGCAAATCGAGCTTCATCAAAGCATCCACCGTCTGCGGCGTCGGGTCGAGAATGTCCATCAGACGCTTGTGCGTTCTGATCTCAAACTGTTCGCGCGACTTCTTGTCGACGTGCGGCGAACGCAGCACCGTCCATTTGTTCTTCACGGTCGGGAGCGGAATCGGCCCGGCCACGCGCGCGCCCGTTCTTTTTGCCGTCTCGACGATTTCCGTCGTCGATTGATCCAACACGCGATGATCGTAAGCCTTGAGCCTGATTCTGATTTTTTCGTTAAGCATAGGTTCCAATCTCAGATTTCAAATCTCAGATCTCAAATTTCAGATTTGAAATCGTCAGACTATTCCACTACATCCGACACAGTTCCGGCGCCGACCGTGCGGCCGCCTTCGCGAATTGCGAAGCGCAGGCCCTTCTCCA
>UEXV01000033.1_pt1 | contig 46760 bp, 49 predicted proteins | sample 4301181 | NCBI WGS metagenome assembly UEXV01 (sample SAMEA4773175, study PRJEB27434) | metagenome | biome: 2259; feature: agricultural soil; material: soil | place: USA | collected 2014-09 | depth 0.25 m | reverse complement strand
CGGCGGCGTGGGCGGCGATCTTGTAGGCGATGACGCCGTCTTTCACGTCTTTCTTGTTGGGCAGGCCGAGGTGTTCTTTGGGCGTGACGTAGCAGAGCATCGCGGTGCCGTACCAGCCAATCATCGCGGCGCCGATTGCGGACGTGATGTGATCGTAGCCGGGCGCGATGTCGGTCGTCAGCGGCCCGAGTGTGTAGAACGGCGCTTCGTGACAAGTCTCGAGCTGCTTGTCCATGTTCTCTTTGATCAAATGCATCGGCACGTGACCGGGACCTTCGATCATCACCTGGCAGTCGTACTCCCAGGCGATCTTCGTCAGCTCCCCGAGTGTTTCGAGTTCAGCAAACTGTGCTTCGTCGTTCGCATCGGCGATCGAACCGGGACGCAGACCATCTCCAAGCGAAAACGAAACGTCGTACGCGGCCATGATTTCGCAGATGTCGCGAAAGCGCGTGTAGAGAAAACTTTCTTCGTGATGCGCGAGACACCACTTCGCCATGATGGAACCGCCGCGGCTGACGATGCCGGTCGTTCGCTTTGCGGTCATGGGAATGTAAGGCAGGCGCACACCGGCGTGAATCGTGAAATAGTCGACGCCCTGCTCGGCCTGTTCGATCAAAGTGTCGCGGAAGATTTCCCAGGTCAGTTCTTCCGCACGGCCTCCCACTTTTTCCAGAGCCTGATAGATCGGCACGGTGCCGATGGGCACGGGTGAGTTGCGAATGATCCATTCGCGTGTCGCGTGAATGTTCTTGCCGGTGGATAGATCCATCACCGTGTCCGAACCGCATTTGATCGACCAGCGCATCTTTTCCACTTCATCATCGATTGAAGAGAGCACGGCTGAGTTGCCAATGTTGGCGTTGATCTTCACCAGGAAGTTGCGGCCGATGATCATCGGTTCTGATTCCGGATGATTGATGTTCGCGGGGATGATGGCGCGGCCACGGGCGACTTCGTCGCGGACGAATTCGGGCGTGACGTAGGACGGAATTGAGGCGCCGAATGATTGGCCGCGATGTTGGTGATTGATTGAGTCGCGCGGTACGCACGCCTCCGGCGTGCTTTCGTCAGAGCACGCGAGACGCGTGCGTACCCAGCCTAAATTCTCGCGGATCGCGATGAATTCCATCTCCGGCGTCACTATGCCGCGTTTCGCGTAGTGCATCTGCGTCACGCATGAGCCTTTCTTGGCGCGCAGAGGCGTACGGCGCAGCGCCGGGAAATCTTCCAACCGGCCTTTCTCCTTCACTCGCGCCTGGTTCGCGGCATCGAAAGTCAGATAGCCGTCGTCGATAGGTTGAAGCGCGCGGCCTTCGTATTCTTCAACGTCGCCGCGATTAACGATCCATTCGTGGCGCAGTGGTTTCAATCCTTCGCGTACATCGGTTGCAGAGGAAGGATCTCCATAAGGCCCGCTGGTGTCGTAGACGCGGACCGACGGATTTTCTTCCAACTCGTTCTTGAAGTTGCGCGTCGGGTTCTGATCGATTTCGCGAAACGGAACGCGCACGCCGGGTTGTCTGCCGTCGATGTAAATGCGGCGAGAGTTGGGAAGTTGCTTGTCCTCGTGCGACCCGTTCGCTACCGCTCCCGGTTCTGACTTCATGATGGCTGCGCTCATAAAAACTCCTTCTGGTTTTAGGTAAACAACATTCCGATAGTAAACCCGGCATTCCATCCGGCATCGCTTGATCGTTTCTTGATGATTTCTAGTTCGCTCTTATCGAGCCAAACCCCTCCACACTTATGGCACCTGTCGATAATGAAAACATCATCAATCAGCTGCTTTATCATTCCGAGTCATCCACCGGACACTTTCGCACCGGTTCGTTTTTGGGGTCCATTAATGGCTGACATTCGGGGCAGAAAAGATTTCCCGCCGGCGTGGCGGTCATCTGTTCCCACTTGTATCCTTTCTCGCAACGAAAACAATAATAGTCTTCGAACATTAATCCTCCGCGCATCAAACGGCTAAATAACGACTGAGAGGCGACATAAAAACAAAACCGTTCCACCAAAAAGAGATGGAACGGTCGCGATAACTGTTTCTCCCTTCGACGGTGTCAGCCGTATCAGGTTCAAGGGGTCTCACTCGAAGTGACTCTCAGTCCCGATCTGTGATCGGGACTCCCCCGAAACGGATTTAATTGTCAATGCACTTTGGATTCTAGAGCCCTTCTCGCTGACGCGCAATGCGTCAAGCCCTGAGGTCAGTACCGGGAGCGATAGCGACCGGGTCATCGCTCGAGCTTGGGTGACCTCGACACGTACCCGGTCGCTATCGCTCCCGGTACTGATCTCAGGACCCAAACTAGTTCGATTTGACGAACTAATTTCGATTTCTATAATCCACGCCATGCCGGACGAAGACGTATTCGAAATTCAGCGACTCTATCCGCAAATCTATCTCGCCTGTCACAACGATCACGTGCGCGCCGCGTCGACTGATTGGCGCATCTCGTCGCAGGACGGATCGGTGCTGGTGCATCTCGATCGCGAAGTGGGCACCAGGCCCGGCGCGCTGGCCAAACATCTCGGCGTGGCGCCGTCGACTTTGTCGGCGACCATCGCGCGTTTGGAGAAGCTTGGCTACCTTTCAAGCCAGCCGGTCGAGAGAGATAAGCGGCAGCGTGAACTCAAACTCACTGACCGGGGCGCGGAAGCGATCGCGGGAACCTCAGTCTTGAATGCCGATCGCGTAGGCGCATTGCTGCAGCGGCTCACCCGTGATGAACGAAAAGCCGCGGTGCGCGGACTGGCATTGCTGGCGCGCGCCGCGCGCGAAATTAAGGAGACACAATGAAGCTTGCACTGATAATCATCGTGAGTCTGGTGGTCGTGGTGATGCTGGCCGTCGGGTTGATTGCTTTGATCGGATGGCGTCTGCCAAGTCAGCATTCCGCGACGCGATCAATCGTGCTGCACAAATCACAAGACGCGGTCTATGCCGTCACGCGCGATTTTGCTTCGATGCCGAAGTGGCGCGCCGACGTCCGCGAAGTGAAGCTGACGACCGGCTCCAACGGCCGGGTGCATTTCCGCGAAGAGGGGAAGCACGGCGCCGTCAATTATGAACTCGCGGAAGATTTGCCCGGACAGCGGATGGTCACACGGATTACCGATACTGATCTCGGCTACTCGGGCAAATGGACTTATTTATTCTCTGCCGAAGGCGCGAACACCCGCCTGACGATTACGGAAGATGGCGAAGTCTCAAACGTTATCTTTCGCTTCCTGTCGAAGTATGCGTTTGGACATACCGCGACGATCGACACTTACCTGACCTCGCTCGGGAAACAGTTTGGAGAGACAGTCATACCTGAGTAGGGGAGGGGCACGGGCGTCCCGTGAAATCACGCGCAAGATGCGCGTGCCACGCGCAAAAAAAGCTGTGCCCAACATTTCAGAAGTCTGCTATGCTCTGCGGCGACCTTCGCTGACGGGCTGGCCATAATGAAACGCTACTCATATCTTCACGCGCTAATTCTATCGTTCTTCTCAAAATCCTTTTACCAGGATGTCGGCCGGCATTGGCGCGGCGCCGGACTGCTCTACATCTTCCTTCTCTTATTGCTGGTTTGGGTTCCCTCGGTAATCAGGATGCAGATCGGATTCTCCCGCTTTGCCAACCAGGAGGCCCCGCGATTCACGCAACAGATCCCTCGCATCACAATTAGAAAGGGAGAAGTTTCGACAGACGTTGCCACACCATATGTCATTAAAGCCGACGACGGCGCCCCGGTGGTGATTATCGATACGAGCGGTCAGTACCAAAGTTTGGACGATACCCCGGCGTACATTCTGCTGACAAAAAACAAGCTCATTGCCCGTGATGAACGACAAACCCGCGTTTATGACTTGAGCACCGTTGAGAGTTTTGATTTTGATCGAACGCGGGCGGAAAGCTGGTTGCAAACTGCCAGGACCTGGATAGTTCCGGTCATCTTCCCGCTGGGAGTCTTGTTTTCTTTTATCTTTCGCGCCATCCAGATATTGATTTATGCCGCGGTGGGTCTTTTGTTTGCGCGAATGATGGATGCAAATCTGAGCTATCAAACCCTGATGCGCCTCGCGGCTGTTGCTCTGACTCCGGTATTGCTCCTCAACCTGCTATTCGAATTCGTGCCATTGAGGATACCCGGATGGTGGCTGATCGGAACCGGGATCGGATTGGGCTATTTGTTTTTCGCGGTAAGGGCGAACGCCGGATCAGCAGTGCCGCCGGGTAACGAATGGACGCCGCCGGCTCCGACGATGCCTTAATTGCTTCACACAGTTCATCAACTGAACTCGATTAAGTAGGTTTGCCAGTGCATCTTCTGGAATCTATTTAGACAGGATTAACAGGATTTACATGATTAGAAAACTAGAAGAGAAAGCGCCTTCGCTCCCTTTCTTTCGTTTCCATCCTGTCAATCATGTAAATCCTGTCTAAATTTACCTTCTTTCGCTTGAACATGCTCAACATGTGATCGGTAATCACAAATCCGCTCACCACGTTGTATAATCCCGCTGCTTTATCACACCTGAATTTTTCGGAGACAACTGATGCTGAACCGACGTGCCGTGGCCCTTGGCCTGATTGCTATCCTGCTTTGCCTGCCCGCGCTGGCCCAGAACGGCGCCGACAAGGATCTACTGGAACGCATTCGCCAGGAAGAAAAAGATAATTCGCAGCTCATGAAGACGATGCACATGTTTTCCGACGTGTACGGGCCACGCTTAACCGGCTCGCCTAATCACAAAGCCGCGGCCGAGTGGGCGGTCAAGCAGATGACCGCGTGGGGTTTGCAGAATGCGCATCTCGAGCCATGGGACTTCAAACATCCCGGCTGGCTCAACGAGCGGCTGACGGCGATGATGGTCTCTCCGATCAAAGATGTGCTGACTTGCGAAGTACTCGCCTGGACTCCGAGCACGCGCGGAACGGTAACCGCCAATGCCTATCAAATGATTTTGCCGGTGCGTCCTTCGCAGGATCAATTGACGGCGTACCTCGAAACACAGAAAGCCAAGGTGCGAGGGCGCATTGTTTTGGTCGGCAAGCACACTGAGATTCCGGTTGATTTGAATCCGCCGGCCAAACGATTAACCGACGAGCAGGCCCAGCAACGGTATGGTCCGAATGCGAGGCCGGGAGGCGGATTTCCCCAGCCCTCGCCGACGCCTACGCCGGCGCCAGGCGCGCCCCGGCCGCTAACCAACCGCCAGATTGATGAACAAATTGATGCGTTTCTCAAAACCAGCGGTGCGTTGATTCGGATCAACGACGCGGCGTTCGCCTTTCGCCGCATTCGGGCCTTCAACAACCGTACGTTTGACATCACCAAAGCTCTGCCGACGCTGGTGATGAGCAACGAGGACTATGGCCGCATCACGCGCATTCTGGCTGACGGCACCACCGTGACTCTCGAATTCAATATCGTGAACCGCACTTATCCCGAAGGTAAGACTTCGTACAACACGATTGCCGAAATTCCCGGCACCGACAAAGCCGACGAAGTGATCATGCTCGGCGGCCATCTGGATTCGTGGCACTCATCCACGGGTGCAACTGATAACGCCATCGGCTGCGCCATCATGATGGAAGCGGCCCGCATTCTGCAGAAGCTCGGAGTCCGTCCCCGACGCACAATTCGCGTCGCTCTTTGGAGCGGTGAAGAGCAAGGATTGTTGGGTTCGCAGGCTTACGTGAAAGAACATTTCGGATCGTTTGAGAATCCGAAACCCGCTTACGAAAAGTTCGGCGGTTATTTCAATATCGATTCGGGAACCGGACGCGTGCGCGGCGCCGGCGTGTTTGGGCCACCGGCCGCCGCCGAGATCATGAGAAAGATTCTCGAACCCTTCAAAGATGATGGGGTCGCGGGCGCGGTGGCTTCGCGCAGCCGTAACCTGGGCGGCTCGGACAATACGTCGTTCAGCCAGGCCGGCTTGCCGGGAATTGGCATGGGCCAGGATCCGATCGAATACAACTCACACACCTGGCACACGCAGTTTGACACTTACGAACGCATTCTTTGGGACGATGTGAAGAAGGACGCGGTGACGGTGGCCTGGTCGGTGTATCAACTGGCGATGCGCGATGATCTGCTGCCGCGTTATGCGAAGGCCGACATGCCGCCGCTGCCGCCGCCTAATCCGAATGCGGAACCTTCGCCGACGCCAACGCCGGCGAAGCCGACCCCCAGGACCCTGCGAAGAAAGTTGGCAAAGCCGGAATGAGGATGGACCGTGGCACAGACTGCAGTCTGTGAGGACGCGTTGGCGCTGAAGTCAGTACCATCCGCGTTAGCGGATGGGTAAGGCGCTTCTTGATCCCACCTGCTGACGCAGGTGGTACTGACTCCGGCTCTCGATCACAGACTGAAGTCTGTGCCACTCTAATCAACGTCGAGATAAGACCCTATGCCGAATGACGCTCTCAACAACACGATCATCGTGCTCATCGGTTTCGCCGGCACCGGCAAGTACACGATTGGGCGCGAGCTTTGCAAACGAACCGGCGCCAGCCTGATCGACAACCAGTTAATCAACAATCCGATTTTCAAAGTTGTGAACGCGGATGGAGTCACACCGCTTCCAGACGGAGTGTGGGACAAGGTCAAACAGATCCGGCGGACCGTCTATCAGGCCATCCGCGAGTTGTCGCCACCGGAGATGAGCTTTGTCTTCACCGTAGAATGGCGCAGGAATGACCCGGCGGATCTAAGAGCATTTACCGATCTCGCCGAACTCGCCGTTGAGCGGCAGAGTCGTTTCGTGCCGATTCGCTTGATTTGCGGCGTCGAAGAACTTTGCCGCCGCGTAGTAGATCCATCACGAATTCCCATGCTCAAGGGAATCAGCGCTGAAGATGCCAGAAAGAAAAGCCTCGAGGATGAAGTGCTCCAGGCGCCGCATCCGAATCTGCGCACGCTGGATGTAACGAAGCGAACAGTGCGGGGCAGCGTCGATGCTATTCTCGACGAGGTGCACGCGATCAAAACCTATTCGACGCGAACTCTGGCGTCGGGCCGCGAGGCGTAGAAAAGAATCGATCGAACCAAGAACAGAAGAGAAGGGATCACAACAATGTCAGCAGAAGTTGGACAACAATTTCCGGAATTCAGTTTATTGAATCAGGACGGCGCGATGGTCACGCTTGGTGACTTCGTCGGCAAGTGGCTGGTCGTTTACGTCTATCCGAAAGATGACACGCCCGGCTGCACCATCCAGGGCAAGTCGTTCACCGCCACCAAACAGGAATTTGATGATGCGAACATCGCAATTGTCGGCGTCAGTGAAGACGACGTCGATTCGCACAAAAATTTCTGCAACAAGTTTTCGTTCACCATCGATCTGCTGGCGGATCCGAACCACGAGTTGCTTACGGCCGCAGGCGTGGGGCAGAGCGATTACAAAGGCACGATGTATTGGAACCGCACTTCGTTCGTGATCGATCCTAATGGCGTGCTGCGTAAGGTTTATGAAAAGGTGAACCCGGAAGGTCACGAGCGCGTACTGCTTGATGATATCAAGGCGATGCAGGCTTAAGGATAGATCAGCCCGTTGTGCTCTGATTCATACCTCGCTTCAGAACCAGCTGCGGAGCAGCGGTAGAACTAAGCCCAAGGCGAGGCTTTGCGAGCCTTGGGTAATGAGTAGTTAGATTTGCAGAGCCGCGAAGCGGCGACAGAGCGTACAAAAGTAGCACTAACCACCGGGGGATCGCAGTCGCCCCTCCGGCGCTCAATCACTTAGTTGACTCCTTACCCAAGGCTCGCAAAGCCTCGCCTGGGCTTAGCTCTGATCGCTGCTCCGCAGCTGGCCTCTCCCGATTCAGATGAGTCAAGTAAGTGAATCCCGTTTCAACGGTTTCCGGTAAAGGCGGTAAAAAAACGGTTCAATAATCTACTTGATGATCGTGATCACCTCGCTGAAGCGAGGTGTGAATGAGACACCACCGTAAACACAAATCGGACACATGTCCCGGATCAACAGACGTCAGTTCATCAAGCGAAGCGCCGCCGCCGCTGCGGGTCTCACGCTCGTTCGCTCGCAGGGGCTGGGCGGAATCATTCTCCGTCCGGCGGGCAAGAAGATAATCATCATCGGTGCGGGCATGGCCGGGCTCGTGGCCGGTTACGAACTCTCACAACTTGGACATGACGTGACGATCCTCGAGGCGCGCAATCGTCCGGGCGGCCGCGTGCAAACTTTGCGCGAGCCGTTTTCTGATGGGTTGTACGCCGAAGCCGGCGCCGCGCGCATTCCGACCAACCATGAGCTGACGCTCCGGTACGTGAAATTGTTCGACGTGCCGCTCGAACCGATGTATCCAACAGCGCTGTCAGCTTTGCGCATTGACGGCCGGTCCAAACGTGAGGTGCCGATCGAGGGTTTTACCAAGGGGCTGGGCGAGTACCTGGGTGAAGAGTTGGGCGGCAGTCCTTCGCGCTGGTCAAAGATCAAAGGCGGCAGTGACGTGCTGCCGAAGGCCTTTGCGCAACGCCTGGCCGACAAAATTCATTACAGCTCGCCGGTAGTGCGCCTCGAACAGGATGCCAACAGCGCGCGCGCGATTGTGCGTCACAACGGCTCATCGCAAACGATGAGCGCCGATCGCATTCTGTGCGCGATTCCTTTTACTCTGCTGCGCAGGATCGAATTGCCGTCCACTTTTCCCGAACGCAAGCTCAACGTCATCAAAAATCTTGATTACGCTTCCGTCTCGCGCGTTTACCTGCAAACGAAAAAGAGATCGTGGGAAGAAAAAGGTCTCAACGGCTTTGCGGTCACGAATGAGCCGCTGCTGGAGATCTGGCAGCCAACCTGGAACCAGCCCGGACCGCGGGGAATCTTGATGACCTATGCGCGGCCGGGGCCGGCTGAGCGAATCGCCGCGATGAATGAAGGTGATCGCATCAACTCGACTCTGACGCAATTAGGTCAGTGGTTCCCGGGTCTGCAAGAGAATTTTGAGCGCGGGGCTTCCAAGGTCTGGACTGAAGATGAATGGTCGCGTGGTGCGTGGGCCTTCGTGGGGCCCAGGGATTACGTGGCGGCTTCGTCGCCGGCCGGCCGTATTCACTTTGCCGGTGAGCATCTCTCTCCGTGGGCTTCGTGGATGCAAGGCGCGCTGGATTCGGGTTTGCGGGTAGTTAAGGAGATCAACGAAGCTGCGGCGCTAGCGTGACCGTGACTGGCGGCTTTGCCCAAAAACTAATCCAAAGTTGAAAGGGCGCCCTGACACTGGGAGCGCGGACGCCCTCGTCCGCAAACGCGTGCGCAGCACGCCAGAGTCCTGAGAAAAATGGAGCCCAGATTATTGTTCGCGCTGCGCGCTCAATGCGGGCGAGGGCGCCCGCGCTCCCAGTATTTGGACTTACGACCATTCTGCGGGTTTTTGTGCAAAGCCGCGACTGGCGTTTACAGTGGGAACCCTCATGGACTTGGATCTTCAGAGGCGATCAAACCACCGGCGCGGTCAGGTTGGCAATCGCACTGATCAACTCGTTAGGCTGGACTGGTTTTGGCAGGAACATGTTGAAACCGGCTGATAAAGCACGCGCGCGATCTTCGACGCGGACCAGGGCGGTGAGAGCGATGGCCTGCGCCGGTTTTCGTTCCGCATTCTGCCGCGCCCGGATCATTTGAATCAGCGTGTATCCGTCATCGTCCGGCATTGCCAAATCAGACACGATCACGTCGGCTTGAAACCATTCGAGAATCTCCAGGGCCTTCCTGGCGGAATCGGCCATCTCTACGCTGGCGCCTTCAGACCCGATCACCTCTGCCAGCATCTTCAAACTATCCTCGTCGTCATCAACCAGGAGGATTCGTCGATCGGCGATTGACGCGATTACCAGAGGCGACTTGCTCTCTGAAACGTTCTGCCACGATCGATTGACCTGGCCAGGCGCGCGGTCCAATTCAGTAGGTTGAGGTATTGAATTCGGTAGCGTGATCGTAAAGGTCGCGCCCTTTCCGGCGCCGGCGCTGTCAGCTTCAACCGTGCCGCCGTGAAGTTCCACCAGATGACGAACTATCGAGAGTCCGAGACCGAGTCCGCCATAGCGCCGGGTGGTGCCGCCGTCCGCCTGGCGAAAACGATCAAAAATAAACGGGACAAAAGCCGCATCGATCCCATTGCCTGTGTCCGAAACGCTGATTTGAACACTCGTATCTTTTCGTTTCAACGAAACATTAACGCGTCCATTCACGGGCGTGAACTTGATCGCATTCGAGAGCAGATTCCAAACCACTTGTTGCAGCCGGTTGCCATCGCCTGAGATATGCCGGATCGCCGGATCAAGCGTAACTTCTATTTGAATCTCCTTCGAATTAGCCGCCGGTTGGATCGAATCAATCGCCGCATTGATCACCGCAGCGACGTCCACCGGCCCGATAGCCAGCTGCAACTTGCCGGTGATCACGCGCGACACATCCAAAAGATCTTCGACCAACTGGGCCTGGGCTTTGGCGTTACGATCAATCGTCTCGAATGCGCGGACCATTGATTCGTTGCTCAACTTGCCGTTGCGCAGCATGTGAGTCCAACCGATGATGGCATTCAGCGGCGTTCGCAGCTCGTGCGAAACCGTCGCCAGGAACTCATCTTTCATGCGGTTGGCCATCTCGGCTTCGGCGCGGGCGAGTTGTTCGCTGATCAGCAACTTCTTGAGCTCATCCATCACCGAGTGCAGGGCTTCTTCCGCATTCTTCCGTTCGGTAATCTCTGATTCCAGCTCGCGCGCTTTCTGTTGCAGCACGACAATGGCGCGCAAACGATCCTCGGCCTCGGGCAGAGCGTTGTAACTCTCGGCCGGAATAACTTGTGAATGCTGGCCGCATAGATCGAGCAGTGCGCCGAGGCGGTCTCCCCTGAAGTTGCTCAGTGAGTACGCACAGAAGAGCGCAAATTCATGTTTGGTTCTGAGGTTGTTCCAGAATTGCTCGAGTTGCAGGGCAGCTTCGAAATTGCCGGCGTCCGCGAGCAGGGCCACCATTTCTCCGAAAGCCCGGAGAGGGCGCCCATTCATAACTACTTTTGAAACGATGCTGCCGACAGTTTTGTCGAAGAGGTTTTGCTCGACCCTTTTGTTCACAAGGAATCCCGACAAGGTCTCCTGCGTCGAAGGCGAAATAGCGATCGCCCAATCCGTCATGAACGACGTCGAAACCATGACCCAGAAGTTTGCTCGCCAATGCGTCGCGATGCGGCTGGGTTCCAATCACGATGCAGTTATCACCGGCGCGCAGACCCTCGGCCAGATATTTAGTAACTGAATCCAGCAGAAAAAAATCACTTTCGTAAAACTGTACGAAGTGTTCAGTGGCCTGGACCTTTGCGGCCTCGGAATATGGAGTGAGCGCGAGCAGATGTTCGCTCGAGGGCGAGTTCAGCGCGGAACGGTCTTCTCCCGGGTTCTTAGTCATACATAATTACCTAAAACTTCGATGGGGAACACGGGAGAACGAATCGCCCATGGTATACGCATTTGGTCCGAAAAGATGTCCTTTTTTCATGGCGAATCGCCGAATTCGGGCGATCTCGGGGGGATGACTAACCACCGATGAAACTCATTGAGCGCGATGGGGCAACGAAACTGGGGTCGTTGATGTAGTGCCGTGGCTCTTTCTTCAAGACTACTGATTGAATGAAGTCGATGACTTCCGATCGCGAGGCGCCGTCGCGGACGACGTCGCGCAAAGAATGTTCGACCGTTGAAAAAAGACAGGTGCGAATCTGACCGTCGGCAGTCAGCCTAATTCGCGAACAAGCGCCGCAGAAGGGCTCAGTGACCGGAGCGATGATGCCGATCTCGCCGGGAGCGCCGTCGGCGAAGCGATAGCGCGAAGAGGTTTCCGATCCGCGATTAACATCGAGCGGCTCGAGCGGAAATCTTTCTTCGATGCGCGCGCGAATCTCACGTCCGGGAACGACGTCTTCGCGCGACCAGTCGTGTCCGGAATCTAGCGGCATGAATTCGATGAAGCGCATCTTCACGTCATGCTCGCGCGCGAAGGCGGCAAAATCCGGGACTTCGTCTTCGTTGTGACCACGCACGATAACGGCATTGATCTTGATTGGATCGAGGCCCGCTGCTTTTGCCGCGGCGATTCCTTCCATCACTCGATCGAGGACATCGACGCCCGTCATCGTTTTGAAAACGTCGGGCTTTAGACTGTCCACACTGATGGTGATGCGATCCAGGCCCGCATCTTTCAAACTCTGTGCGCGATGCGGCAGGAAATAGCCGTTGGTGGTGAGCGCGAGATCCTGCAGACCGTTTTCTTTCAGTTTCGCCAGCTTGAAAATAATCTGCTCGATGTCGCGCCGCATCATGGGCTCGCCGCCCGTCAGCCGAATCTTTTCAATTCCCAATTCCACGAAGATGCCGCAGAGATATTCGATCTCTTCATAAGAAAGCATGTCTTCTTTCGGAGCGATGGGCGGCTCGCCGTGCGGCAGGCAATAGAAGCAGCGAAAATTACAACGGTCCGTCAGCGACACGCGCAGGTCGCGAATGGGACGGTTGTATGAATCTTTGAGAACTGCAGACATTGTCATGTTCTTAAGCTGGATTATGATACGCCGCTTACTGCGAGCACTCCAAACATCACGGATGGGAAAGCTATTTAGCTTCGAGGGCTTTCACAAACTCTACGGGATTGAGAATCTTTAGCTGCGGAAATCGAGATCGGACGTCGCGGTCCTCTTTCGTATCCCTTTGCATCAGATCAAGTAAATCGCGGTCGCGAGTAACCAGAAAATCTGCTTCCGCTTCAATCGCTAGGTTGATGTAAGGTTCGTCGGCAGGATCTCTTGGAAGCTCAAACCGCTTTGGCACGTTCTGAAAGAATTTACCTCTGAACAACAGCGACTCGATAAGCCGGTCAGCTTTCTCTTCGGTTAGAAGTGCGAACTTCTGCCGCAAACTCGAGCGGGACAGAACATCGTGCAACTCAGCCAGAATCTCCGGACTAATCGCGAGCAGGAAGTGGCCTTCTTCAAAGCGCTCAAGACAGGTGACAGCAGGTCCGGATTCTTTGATGAGTCCTTGAAGAAATATGACGCAATCGAAAACGACCAGCGGCTCACGCACGGCGCTGCTTTCTGACTTCCGTCACTGCGGTCTCAATTCGAGTATCCAGTTCTTCTTCCGGAACATGGCTGGCGCGCACTTGTTCGCGCACATCCGCAAAGAGCTCGCGCAAAGCGGGCGTTTGCACAGCTCGCTCAAGCGTCTCGAGCGCGAATTGTTCCACGTTCTTGCCTTCGGACGCGGCGCGTCCGGCGATCCGTTCTTCCAAGTCGGGCGGGATGGTGATTGTGGTGCTCATGATTCGCTGTTTCTTCCAGTCGCGACATCTACCGCTCATGCATCTCTCCGCGCGTAGGCCTCACCCCGACACTGAAATTTGTCGTTTGGTTGAATAGCTCCGCCATGCGAGCTCGGGCGGCAATAGTGTTGTCGTCGTCGCCATTTACCGATTCGAGATATTCGGTCACACGCTGATTGACCTCGCGCTCAAGGTCTCCAATTTCTCGGGAGGCGCGACGATAAACGTCATCGTCAATCTTGATGGAGATTTCTTTCATGTTCTAAAAGGTAGCTTTGAAGCCTTTTCAGGTCAAGATGTCCCTAAATCTATTCCCACTTGTCTCATTATAGAACCGATCACTTCTGCTACTGTTAGCAATCCAGACTTGATGACTAGCTTCTTTGGAGCACATTCTTCGTAATACCGGACCGCCTCACCCAAGTCCTCAGCAAGATCATTACTAAATGACTCATTATGATCTTTGCCAAATTTGTCCCAATCTGGACGTGCGTCCTTGCTGTGTTCTTCACGAAGTATCCAGCCCTCAATAAAGCAAATTCGAAGCGCGAAAAGACAAAGAAGAATTCGAAAACCAACTCTCGTTGATGGACTTGTTTTATGAGTCTCTCTGTCTGCTTACGATAATCCGTCGTTCGGTTGCATCCCTTCACTTCACCGTCAGCGTCAACTTCGCAAAATATTCTTTCAGGTTGCCGTTGTGCATCATCGTTTCGCGCTTGCCCCAGGCGATGATGTAAACGGAATAGGTGCCGGCGGGCAGCTTCAATTCATTGTTGGTGGTCGCATAGAAGCGGTTTTTGTCGCCGATGTTCTGCTGATACTCGTTGATGAACTCGACGTCTTTGCCGTCGGGCCCTTGTTTGTAAAAGATGATGCCGATGAAATCGACGCCCACGGGCGTGGGATTTTTGAAGAGCACGTCAAAGCCCGCATTTGCTTTCCATTCGTTCGAGCCGCCCACGCAATTCCAATTGTCATCGACGGTTTTGCAGATCGAAATCTGACCGCCGCCGGCCGCGGTGTTGCCGGCCGCGCGCGGGCCAACTGTGTCGGCTCCGATGGTAAATTCGCTCGTCGCCCAAACCTGTGACTTGTTGTAAAAATTCACCAGCCGCACGAAGTATTTTCCCGGAGTATTGATAGTGAATTGCGCGTAGGCCGTGGTGTGCTGCGGCGAGACTGAGTAATCGATGTTCTGAACATATTCACCATCGGCATTGTCCTTGGTGACCATGAAGGTCAGCCCGGCGCCGGTCGGCACCTTGGGAAAGGAATAGACCATGTGAATGTTGCGCAGTGTGCCTTTCGGACCAAACGTCTTGGTCGGATTGACGCAGGTCGCGGTCTCGATCGTGTTAACGCCATCACGCGCCTGGGTGATTTTCAAGTCTTCGCATAATTCCAGTTTGTATTGCGCGCGAACCTCAGCAGTGCCCAATAGAAAAACGGCGGTGGCGATCAGAAAAAGAGAAAAGCGTCGATTTAGCATGGCCCGTTCCTTTGTAGTGCGGCCGCTTGGCGCCGCCTTGGAGTTGATTCCCGTGTTGCGCGCGAATACCAGCACGAGGCAGTAGCCCGACCGTAAGGGAGGGCGTGAACGGATGAGCGCCCTCCCTCACGGTCGGGCTACTGCCCCTGGCTCCTAGCCCGAGCTCTCCCGCCCAAAATCGTCCTGCAAACGCACAATGTCGTCTTCGCCAAGATAGTCTCCGCGCTGCACTTCGATAAAAACCAGCAGTTCGTCGCCGCGATTCTCGACGCGGTGAGCTGAGCCGATGGCGATATCAATCGCGTTGCCGGTCGTAATTTCTATATCGCGATCGTCGAGCGTGACTTTCGCTGTGCCCTGGACCACAAACCAATGCTCGGCGCGTTGCGCATGCTTTTGATAGCTCAGGCGTTTGCCGGGCAAAACTTCGATGCGTTTGACTTTGAAATTTTCGCCCTCGTCGAGCACTGTGAAAGTGCCCCAGGGGCGGCGATCGAACTTAGGCGAGTTGTCGGCGTTTGAGTCGGACAATCAGTGTAGGCTCCTGATTCGTAATCGAAAAATTAACGACTTGGAACTGAGCCGCTGATTTTCTTGCGCGTGGTTTCGCCGGTGTGCAGGACTGGAATGCCCTCGTCAACTTCGGAATGCGGCCGCGGGATGACGTGCGTGCTCAGCACTTCGCCGACACGGCGACCCGCAGCGGCGCCGGCGTCGACGGCAGCTTTGACCGCGCCAACTTCGCCGCGCACGATGGCCGTGACCAGGCCGGCATCGATCTTTTCCCAGCCGACCAACTTAACGTTGGCGGATTTCACCGCAGCATCCGCAGCTTCAATCATCGCGACCAGACCGCGACATTCGATCATTCCCAGGGCTTCTCGTTCCATGATTATTCGTCTCCGAATTGGGGACGCAAGAATAACACAAACCAGGTTGATTGGAACGCAGTTCGCCGACCTCGCGCAGTCTCCCGGTTTTGAATGACTTTTCCGTAGCCCAGGCGTTTACGCCTGGGAATGAAAGGGTGATTGGTTTCAAGAGCCCCATTAATGGGGCTTTAATAGTGTCTGCGTTTGATCGGGCGACGAAGCTTTTTTTGAGGTTAGATCGCCAGCCGGATCACGCCGTGGCAGCTATTCTCGCAGATTCCTCAACCAAGATAGGCGCGCCATCAAGCCTCAAGGCCGTCAGCAAGGTCTCCTGGTGCTGGTAGATGAAGTCGTCACGCTCGGTGATGAGATCGTCAAGCACCTGCTGGCGGCTTTCTTCCAGTTGCGCCGGATCCCAGCGGTTCTCTCGGCCGTCCGAATAGACATAAGAAAGATCTTCCACGACATTGAGCAAGAGATTGTTGCTCGTTTGGGTGATGCCGCTCAGTGTTTTCCGGTATTCGGACATCCCCGGCAGTTCGGGGAAGAGCCGTTCCATAATGGCCACTTCGTGCCAGGCTGTGGATAGTTGGAGCGTGACTCCCTCAGCTCCGTGAATCCAGCCCTGGAGACTCACCACGTTCGTGATTCCTTCATAGAATTCAGCGAGCCGAGGATCCAGAAAATCGTAATCGGGATTACAAACGTCACCGCGGAGCCGCCCCGTGCGCACTAGCTCGTCTTTAATCGGCGTGCCGTCGTAGGGCAGCATGCGGCAGAAGGTTACGGGAAGGTGTCCATCGTCCAGGATGGTGCGAAGAAACTTGAGATTCTCCCGCACCGATTCAAAGGTGCTCGACGGATCGAGAAGCATGAACCCGTATTCCCACATCAAGCCGATGCTCTTAAGAAGATTCACTGCCCTCAGGTTCTGCTCGACGGTGATCTGTTTGTGGAGCGTTTCCAGGCCTTGTTCGCTGCCGGATTCGAGTCCCATATAAACCAGGTAGAGGCCCGCTCCTTTCATCCTGATGAAAAGTTCGCGGTCAACAGCATCGGCGCGACAATTCATTTTCCAGATGACCTTTTCCGGGAGTCCACTCCGGTGCAGTTCATCCACGAACTCATTAGCCCAGCGGCGCCACACTGTGCCAAATAACGGGAAGTCATCATCCTGGAAAAGAAAGATGTTGACCCCGCGCTCCTTGTGCAACATGCGCATTTCTTTTACTACTTCGGCGGGCTTGCGTGTGCGCACGATTTTTCCGGGAGCCGCGCGATAGAAGGTATGGATGGAGCAGAACGAACATGTCCTGGCGCACCCGCGGCTGGCCAGAATCGGCATGATAGTTCTGCCCAGTACGGTCTCAGGCGCGTATTCGCGATCCGGGTATGGTAACTGGTCAAGGTCTTCGACCAGAGCACGCGCAGGTGTTTTGATTATCTCTTGATCACGCTGGTATACGAGCCCATGTATCTCGTGCCAGTCCTGGCCGGTGCTGATTGCGTCGGCGAGTTCGAGCAGAGTCGCCTCGCCCTCAAAGCGCACGATGCTATCAAGTTCCGGGACCAGTTCCAGAGTCTGTTCATAACTCAGGCTGGGAAAGTGGCCTCCCATCGTGAAGTGGCAATCGACGCCGTGAGCGCGCATGACGTACAGCAAAGCAGCATAGCGATCGATAAAGAATTGAAAGATTAGCGAAAAGCCAATCAGGATCGGGTTGATCTCCCGGGCAATTCTCAGGATTTCTTGAGGCGGTTGCTCGATATCTACTACGCGAACGGTATAACCATGCTGGCGCAGTACCGCCGCAAGGTACCCGAGGCCAAGGTTTCCCTGGTTCTGAAAACCGACGAGCATCACCGGACGCGACGTGTCCCGTGAGCGCTCAACGGCAGCCGGACCCTGGAACACGCGAAGCGGAATAGGCTGGCGCATAAGTCCTCCCGATCCAAAACACCTGGCACCCGTCAATAGTACCGGGTGCCAAAAGATCCTGCTGAGAAATCAGGTTGGGCGATTACTGTTGGCCTTTGGCGATGACCTCGTTTACGTCTTTGGCAAATTGGGTCTTGAGCTGGTTGATCCTGGACAGGGCGGCCTTATTGAGTCTCAACCATGGCGGCGCCGGGTCAAAAATCCATTCCTTCCTGAATATCAGGGCTGGCGCGACTTGCGGTCTTGTTATCGCTTTCTTCTTCGTTGCCATCTTAGCCTCCTTAGAAAGTTACGATTTACAAACTTCGAGGATCAGCATCAGACACACGAACGTATCTGATCGCGCATAACTCCTCAGGACTTTTGGGGGAATTGAGGCGGCTACTATACACCGACAGGCGAGTCTGTCAACAAAAAAATATTGTTAGATTGGTGAAGTATCTTCGTCTCTCTGGTTTGCCGGATGCAAAGAATATCGCAAGCACAGGACACTACCTTGCTGAGGTTTCGCGAATTCGTGGCGCATTCGATGTGTCAGTTCACGCGGTTATAGACTCTCTTATCGTCCGGGCGATTTGCCGGAACGAAAACGGATCGTGACGATACATCGGGACGAAAAATCATGCGACTGGTTTGCGTTAAGGTCTTACCGTCACTGGAAAGTTTCCATTCATCCACCATCTCATATTCAAAGACATGCGTTCCTGTCATGTTGCGACGGATCGCGCGAATTACAATCTTGTCGCGCTGTCGCGTGGTCTTTGATTTGATAACTTCTTTATCGAGATCTTCGGCGGTGACATCACGCGTATTGGTTGTCAGCAGGATCAGCGCCATATTCGTCTCGCCGCGGCCGTCGGTGTAGTAGACGAAATCGCGTTCAAGCGTCTGGCCGTTCCGTTCAAGCGTGCGGGTGATTCGCAACTCCGGCTCGTTGTAGACAATTACGACCGGAGTATCGCGCTTGCCAAAGTCGCCCGCGTTGCTCTTGCTGCGATCCAACAACCACTTGCCGCTGATATCGAATGTGGTGGGCGATTTGTTTGTCTGGGCGTTAACGGCGAACACCGCAAGGAGCAGCACCGGCAGAATTCGCACGCAACTCTTCATGGTTTCAGTGAGAAGCATGACGTTAAGGCTTCTTGAGATTGTAAACTTTTTTGAATTCCGGTGATGGCTGCGCCACTTGAACGCCGTTTACTCTGTCCAGGGCGTTGCGCGGAACGAGGACGGTGATTTTTTTCGTTAAGGTCTTGCCGTCCTTCGATAGTTTCCATTCTTCGATTATATCCATGCTGGTTACGGCGCCGATCCCAAACCGCCGGCCCCGTGTAACGCGTAACCAGCTTATCACCATCCCATTTTGTTTTTGATTTTAGCTCGTGACCGCTCGCCGGGTCCTTGTAGGTCTCACCGCGTCCGTCCGAGAAATAAGTCGAGGTGAGGGTGAATGCGGCAAGCGTGCGGACTAATTTAATCTCCGGATCGTTATGCTGAATCGTTACCGACGTTTCGGAGTCTTCGAGAGGATTGTTGGTCTTCTCACTCCGGGTGGCGTCGACGATCCAGGTTCCGCTGAGGTTGGGTTTGCTCTTTACTTGCGCTTGAGTACACGCGCAGCCAGCAGCCAGCAACAGAAGGCCGATTGTGAGTCTTGTCTTCATCGTTCCGACGACGACGGCGAAGCATGCAAAGTCTGAGGCCACGGAATCGCTGACTAGTTTCGCAAGCTTTGCACTGGCGCGGGAATGCGCCCGCCGCGGTGAATGAATTGATCCGAAGAAAAGCGGCTGACCGCCATGATCGGCGCTGAGCCAAGCAGGCCGCCGAACTCAACCATCTCGCCAACCTCGCGGCCGGGCACGGGAATGATGCGCACCGCGGTCGTCTTGTTATTCATCACTCCGATAGCCAACTCGTCAGCGATGATCGCGGCGATGGTTTCCGCGGAAGTCGATCCCGGCACGGCCACCATGTCTATGCCGACGGAGCAAACGCTCGTCCATGCTTCCAGCTTTTCGAGCGACAACGCCCCAACGCGCGCGGCTTCGATCATGCCGGCATCTTCTGACACGGGAATGAAAGCGCCGCTCATGCCGCCGACAGAATTGCTGGCCATCGCGCCGCCCTTTTTTACTGCGTCCGTCAGCAGCGCCAGCGCGGCCGTCGTTCCGTGCGTGCCGGCACGTTCGAAACCCATCGCTTCGATGATGTTCGCAACTGAATCGCCAATCACGGGAGTCGGCGCCAAAGACAAGTCGATGATGCCGAAAGGTAAGCCCATGCGGCGCGCAGCTTCGCGGCCGATCAACTCGCCGGCGCGTGCCAGCTTGAACGAAAGCTTCTTGATGATCTCCGCCAATTCATGCAAAGGCAGATCGCGATCGGCATGTTGGACCGCATGATTGACCACGCCCGGTCCGGAGACGCCAACGTTGAGTACTGCTTCGGGTTCGCCGATGCCGTGAAACGCGCCGGCCATGAAGGGATTGTCTTCGACCGCGTTGGCAAAGCAGACGAACTTCGCGCAGGCTAGCCCGCCCTGATCGCGCGTGCGTTCGGCCGCGTCTTTAATTAAACGCCCCACACGCGCGACGGCATCCATGTTGATTCCGGCCCGTGTCGTGGCGGCGTTAACCGATCCACACAAACGTTCAGTTGACGAGAGTGTCTCTGCAATTGAATCGAGAAAATCGCTTTCGTTGCGCGTGAATCCTTTGTGAACCAGCGCCGAGTATCCGCCGACAAAATCCACGCCGACCGCGCCCGCCGATTGATCAATCGCGCGGCCCAGATCAACCGGATTGCCGCGCGCGCCTTCAGTCAAAACCGAAACCGGAGTGACCGCGATTCGCTTGTTCGCGACGCGAATTCCCAGCTCATCACCGATTTCGTCGACAGTGCTGACCAGGCGCGCCGCCGTCGTTTCAATCTTTTCGCGCACGCGTTGCGCGGTAGATTCAATCGTATCGCCGGCGCAATCGCGCAAACTCAATCCGAGCGTAACCGTGCGAATGTCGAGATGCTCCATCTCGGTCATGCGCACGGTCTGCAGGATTTCGGCTTGAGAATATTCCATGAAGAAAATCAATAGACAGGATTTACAAGATGTACAAGATTGAGAATTGCTTACTCGTTCTCGTTGTTAATCCTGTTAATCTTGTAAATCCTGTCTAAGTTCCTATCCCATGACTTTGCTGAGCACGAGCACGATTACGAAAACGATGAAGAGCCCGAGCGCGACCAGGACAAAACGCAAACTGGGATCGTAGGTTGCTTCTTCAAACATCGCAGTCGAGACATGGTGAATCTTTTCCACGCGTTTCACGTTGTCTTCGATCGCGCCGCGCGCGACGTTCGACGCCCGATGCAACGTTTCGCGAGTACGTTCGCGGGCGCCATGCCTCATTTTGTCGCGCGAGTCCGGCGGTGCCGGTTCGCCTGCTGAAGGCTTTTCAGAAATCGGTGCATCAGGATGAAGATTTGTCGCGGTTGACGGCCCAGGCTGAGTGCCGACATTCGACTGTGAATTGATTTCGCTCGGGGCTTCATGTTCAGGAGTGGCGGCCGGTTCTGACGCCGGCGTTTTTCCGCATTCGGGGCAGAACATTGCTCGTTCGCCGAAGTCGCGAACTGAAGCGCCGCATGCAGGGCAACGATGTGAAATTTCAGGGACCATAAAAACTGTACTTAGTGCTTAGTTCTTGGCATTTTTGTCCTTATCATTAACCGGACTCTTTCGTACACGAACAAAGTACCAAGCACTAAGCACCAAGTACTTCATATACGATGCATCGCATTGAACAAGTCTTCGCGCTGGGCGTAAATGTGAACCCCGAGCTTTTCACCTTCACTGCGCAGGCGGTCCTTTAGCTCGGTAATCGACGATTGTGAACGCGAGGCATCGGCAATGATCACCATCGCGAATTTTCCCCGCACGACCGTCTGGTTGATGTCGATGATACTGCATTGTGCTTCCGATAATATCTCAGCCACGCCGGCCACTATTCCTGGATGATCAACTCCGAACACCGAAATGATAACGCGGGTCGCTGATCCTTCACTTGTTGACGTTGTCCCAGACGCTAACGGTTCATGCGTGGCCGTCGGGCGCGTTCGAGAATTGGCGCCCAGCGACGGTTCAATCGACCGATAAATGTCCGTCACCAGTTGTTCGACGGTATTCTCGTCAGCAGCGGATCCGAGTCGATCATAAATCGCGCGCGTGATCTTGTAGATGAGTTCCTCGTTGGCCATTTGCAGTCTTGATCAGCCACAAAAAGGCACAAAAGACACAAGAAAAAGTCAGCCGTACCCGAGCGAAAAAAATGTTTCTTATGCTTGCGCCTTTTGTGCCTTGTCCTAATTCGACTTTGCGATCCTTTGCGTCTTAGCGCCTTTGCGTGTCAGAACCGCGAGCGGTAGCGACCGGATTGAAAACGCTCTCACATTCACGAAGTTCTGTCTTGATCCGGTCGCTACCGCTCACGGTTCTGACACGTCAGGTCGCAAAGAAAAAACCGCAAAGTGGGACACTGATCCGGGTGACCGAATTCACCTACCGGCGGCCGTTGTCGCGTCCCAGCGCCTGCGCCGCGTCACGGAGCTCTTCGGACTCCGCGTCTACCAGATCTACCCGATCGACTATTCCCACGACCGCGGCCTCGATCGACATGTCCTGATCTCCGATGGCCGTGCGCGCGGCCTTTCCGTATGCGCACATTACGGTTTCACCGGTCCCGGCCCCCAGACGATCCGCGACGACCACGACATTTTTCGTCGGCTCTCGATCCAGATCGTAAGGATGCACGATCAGAAACCGCACCCCTTCGAGGTCGGGAGTTTTCTTGGTTGACCAAACTGTGCCGACGACTTTTCCTAAAAACATGTTAGTTGTCAGTGGTCAGTGGTCAGTGGTCAGTGGGATTCCGTTGCGACTGACAACGGACAACTGACTACTGACGTTTTATGCCTTCGCAAACACTTCCGCCGGATCGCCGATGTCACGAGCCGAAGGCGTGATGATCGTTTTTGGTCCGACGTAAATCTTCTCGCCCTTTTGGATGGCGCGCTTGACGTCATCTTCGCTCACAAAATCGGCGGCGGGCCGTCCGTTTGATGAAGCATTCGCCGGCGCTCTTGAAGCTCCGCCATTCGCCGGCGGCGCGGCCGGCGCTTCGGTGCGAACTGGTGCTGGCGAAGGAGCAGGCGCGGATTCAGCCGGACGGTTAGCCAGGAAACGATCGACGATCGCGGCGATCTCTTCGCGACTCACTTTTGGCGTTGGCGCTGCAGACACGGCGGGCGCAGGCCGATTTTGCGGCGCCGGCGGCTGGGGCATCGCGGCCGCAGGTTGCTGGGCGGCGACTGCCGGGCGCTTACTCGCAACCGGCCGAGTTTCAAACGCGACGCGCTTGATATCCATCAAATGCAAAGGCGAAACGTTATCCGACGTTACGTTGCCGCCCCACGATCCGCATCCCAGGGTCATGGATGGTGGCAGAGCGGTGGAAAATCCGATCGCTCCGTGCGTCGTGGGCGTGTTGACCGTGATACGCGAAGCGGGCATCTCGGCGCCATAGCGTACGGCTGCTTCGCGCGAGCGCGTGTGAATGCCGGCTGTGTGACCCATGCCGCCGTAATGCAGAATTTCGTTGCATCGCGCCGCGCCACGTTCAATGCCGTCTTCGACGTAGAAAGCGAGAATCGGCGAAAGCTTTTCCATCGACAAAGGAAAGTCGCGGCCGACTCCGCCGACGTCAGTCATCAAACACCGCGTTCCCGGTGGCGCGCTGATGCCGGCCATTTTGGTAATCACTTCAACTGATTTACCGACGATTGCGGGATTCAAACTTCTTTGCGGGGTGGCGACGATCTTTGCAAGTTGATCCGATTCAGATTGATTTAGAAAATGCGCGCCCTGCAGCTTGAATTGCTCGCGCACCGCCATTTCGATGGGCGCATCAACGACGATGGCCTGCTCGGAAGCGCAAATTGTTCCGTTGTCGAAACACTTGCCCGTCAAAATGTCCTGCACCGCTTTGGGAACATCGGCCGACCGTTCGATGAAAACCGGCACGTTGCCCGGGCCGACGCCGAAGGCGGGTTTGCCCGATGAATAGGCCGCACGCACCAGGCCGATGCCGCCGGTCGCCAGGATGACCGCTGTCATCTTGTGCTTCATCAGAGCTTCGGTGCCTTCGATCGTCGCGGTCGTCATGCAACCGATTGCATCGGCCGGCAGTCCTTCTTTTATTCCGGCTTCGCGCATCGTCTTCATGGTTTCGTTGATGCAGCGCGCCGCCGAAGGATGTGGCGAAAGCACGATTGCGTTGCGCGATTTGATCGCAATCAGGATTTTGAAGATGGCCGTTGAAGTGGGATTGGTCGAAGGAATGATGCCGCACACCACGCCGCGCGGGCTGGCAATTTCAACGACGTCTTTGGTCTCGGACACGACGCCGACAGTCTTGAGATTCTTAAAATAGTTCCAGACGATTTCGGCGGAAAAACGGTTCTTGGTCTGTTTGTCTTCCGCGATGCCGTAGCCGGTCTCCTCGACCGCCAAAGCCGCCGTGCGCGGTGAATCAGCCAGCGCAGCTTTCGCCATCGCGTCACAGATGCGATCAATCTTCGCTTGATCGAAACGGACAATTTCGGCTTGCGCGCGATGGGCCGATTCCACGAGATCGCGGGCCTGCTGAACCGAAATTAGATCCTTGTCCGCCGACATAATAAACCTCCATTGCCAATTGCCGATTTCCGATTGCCAATTTCAAATCCCCAAATCGGCAATCGACAATCGCAAATCGGCAATGCCCTACTTCGATCGCTCGCGCGACGTTTCGCGGGTGCCCAGCGATCTGCCGGCTTCGCCCTGGCCCAATTGACCGCGCGCGCCGCCTGAGAGTTGCGATTGTTCGTCGGGACTGAAACCTGTGCGACCGTTGACGGGCAGGACGCGCTCGACTTCCGCGTGCGGACGCGGGATGACGTGCACGCTGATCAACTCGCCAACTCGACGAGCGGCAGCGGCGCCGGCATCAGTCGCGGCCTTTACCGCGCCCACGTCGCCGCGCACAAACACGGTGACGTAACCCGCGCCAATGTATTCCTTGCCGAGCAATTGGACGTTGGCCGCTTTGACCATCGCATCCGCAGCCTCGACGGCGCCCACAAAACCTTTCGTCTCGACCATTCCGAGTGCTTCCAGAGGCATCTCCGTCAGTCCTCACTTTTCAAGATTGTAGAAGTTAAAAAACAAAAGCTAATTACGTCTCAAGCTATCACTGAGCGCGGTAAGAATCAAGAGAGCCAAACCCGCGGTTCAAAATGTTTGACACGTTTCCAGTCGAGCGTTATAGTGCGCGCAACGCATAGACTGAGGGTCATGATGAGTTATCTTGTCGGGAAGTTTGCTCATCGTTCAACGTATTCGTTAAGCTGTGCGGCCCTTCACTTGATCCTGGACTGACTCGATAGAAATGCCGTCGACTATCGGAGAAAAGTTGCGACTCGAACGCGAGGCGCAAGGGATTGCTCTGCGCGACATCTCCGAGCAGACTCGCATCTCGATCCGCTATCTCGAAGCCATTGACGCCGACGACTATCAGCGCTTACCCGGCGGAATCTTTAATCGCAGTTTCATCCGCGCCTACGCCAAGTTCATTGGCTACGATGAACATAGCGCGCTCGAAGACTATGCCCGGACATTACGTGAGCGGGGAGAATCTGACGATGAGGGATCAAAGTCGCATCACTCGCGTGTTTACACAGATGAAGAAGCCCGGCGCTCGCCGCTGAAAACTTTGGTGTTGGCGATTATTATTCTGGCGGCGCTTTCGTTGGCCGTCTGGGCAGGTTTACATTTTTATCAGAAGAGCCAAAAGCCGTCAGGCACCGGGCGGCGATTTACTTATCAGGGGTCGGTGGCGGTAAACTGGCTCTATCGGTCAAAACTGATGCGGACACGTCTTGCGAATCCAATCGTTATTGAGGAGGTCGAGCACGACTTTACTGTTTAAGTGTGTTGGCACGACCACGCTGCATGTTTGCAGTGTGCGCAAACCTGCGCTGGAATCATTTCAGAGTTCTCAGGGAAGCCCGTAGTAAGTCTGCGGGCCTTTTTGTTTTTTGCAGATAGCGACAGCGAAAATATTAAGGAGTAATTTCTAGTAATCATGATTAGAGGAACAATTCAGGAGGGGCTGACCTTCGACGACGTTTTGCTGGTGCCCGCGCGGTCAGATGTGCTGCCCACCGAAACTGATACTTCGACCCAATTCACGCGCGGCATTCGTTTACAAATTCCGCTTTGCTCGGCGGCGATGGACACCGTGACCGAAGCTTCGCTGGCAATCGCCATCGCGCAGCAGGGCGGCATTGGCGTGGTCCATAAAAATCTCAGTGTCGAACGTCAGGCCGAAGAAGTGGACAAAGTGAAACGATCGGAATCAGGAATGATCGTCGATCCGGTGACAATCAGTCAGGACCGGCCGGTGCGCGACGCGCTTAACGTGATGGAGCGTTATCACATCAGCGGCGTTCCGGTTGTCGATGAAGACGGGCATCTGGTCGGCATCATTACCAATCGTGATTTACGGTTCGAAACGCGTTTCGAGCTGCTGGTTTCGGAAGTGATGACGCCGCAGCCGCTGGTTACCGTCCCGGTCGGAACCACACTGGATCAGGCGAAGGCAGTCCTGCAGGAGCATCGGATCGAAAAGCTTTTGGTCATTGATGATGACAAACATCTCAAAGGTCTGATTACGGTCAAGGATATTCAGAAAGCGATCAAGTATCCGACCGCGGCGAAAGACGACCTCGGAAGATTGCGCGTCGCCGCCGCCATCGGCGCCACCGGCGATTTCCGTGAGCGGGCCGATGAATTGGTAAAGGCCCGCGTCGATTGTTTGGTAATTGATACAGCGCACGGACATTCGGTGCGCGTGATTGAAGCGGTGCGCGAAATCAAAGCTCGTCATCCGGATACGCAACTGATTGCCGGTAACGTGGGCACGGGCGAAGGCGCGCGCGAATTGATCGACGCCGGCGTTGACGCGGTGAAAGTCGGCATTGGTCCGGGATCGATTTGTACCACGCGCGTCGTTACCGGCGCGGGCGTCCCGCAAATCTCGGCGATTCAATCCTGCGTCGAAGCTGCGCGCGGAACCGGCGTGCCGATCATTTCCGACGGCGGCGTGAAGTTTTCCGGCGACATGGCCAAAGCTATTGCCGCCGGCGCGGACGTGGTGATGATCGGATCGCTTTTCGCCGGCACGGAAGAGGCGCCGGGCGAAGTCATCCTTTATCAAGGGCGCAGCTTCAAGATGTATCGCGGCATGGGATCGATTGGGGCGATGCGCGAAGGCTCGCGCGATCGCTATGCGCAGGAACAAACGGAAATGGAATCGAAACTGGTGCCGGAAGGAATCGAAGGCCGCGTGCCTTATCGGGGAACTTTGGCTGAGATGGTTACCCAACTAGTCGGCGGCCTGCGATCGGGCATGGGCTACACCGGCTGCCACAACATCAAAGAGTTTCAGGAGAAGACAAGTTTCCTCCGCGTCACCGCCGCCGGCTTACGTGAATCACACGTGCATGACGTCGTGATCACGAAGGAAGCGCCGAATTATCGGTTGGAGTAAGGAGACGCTAAGCATAATTTCACACTGATGGCCAAGCCCGTAAAAGAATCGTTCCTTACCGAGCTCGCAAAGAGATACGGACCTTTTCGAAAGCTTGATAAGAGTCAGTCTCTTTACGAATTGAATGATAGTCGAGTGCGGCTGTATCTCCGGTATTCTAAAGTTCACGGAAGAAATCAGACGTTTTATGGTTTACGTGAAGAGGACTTGCGGCGCCTCGAAGGGCATCCCTCTGTCATCTGCCTGCTCTGGAACGATCAGATTGAACCGCTTGTAATTCCTTTTTCTGATTATGAAGAAGTGTTTCACACCGTTCGACCGGCTACAGACGGTCAATACAAGGCACAAGTTTACGTAGACGATGAGGGCATTGAACTTTATTTGGCCCAGGCGGGCCGATTCAACGTCGAGGCGAACGTCGGTTGGAATGAACTGGACAATATTGCGAGGCGGGATGGAGTACGCGCTCCAATGGATTTGTCTCATTGCCAAGTGCAAACGCTATTAGGCGCCATAGGTGCAACCAAGGGATACGATATTTGGATTCCCGCCTACGATCGTATGCAGCTAGATTGGTCGATTGCCGAACAATTTGAATGTCGAACTGTTGCCCCATACGGATATCAATCCGTGGCTCATATTATTCAGGAAATTGATGTCGTATGGCTGGCGAAGGGTTCAAGCGAACTAAGGGCGCTCTTCGAAGTCGAGCATTCAACTACCATCTACTCGGGATTGTTAAGGTTCAACGACGTTCATTTAGTTGCGCCCGAACTGCGGCCAACCTTCAGTATTGTAACAAACGATGCTAGGAGAAGCCTTTTTGTCAGACAGCTAAATCGTCCAACGTTTCGAATGAACGGTCTAGGTGAAGTCTGTACGTTTCTCGATTACATAAATGTTTTCGAGTGGTATTCACGTTTAAGAAAACCGAAGGAGTCAGCATGACAGACATCGTAATTGAAGTGCGAAGAGGAATGATCGCAGGTCTCTTTTGCGACACCGCAGATGTAAGATTTGTCGTTGTAGACTGGGATTTGCTTGAACGCGCCGACTCGGAGGGCATAGCGATCGAACAAGATCATGAGCCTCTAGGGCTGATGCCGGGCGATACGAAAACCGAATTCAATCGCGCATTCGCGGCTTGAGACTCGGTTCCACCAAGCCAGCAGTGCATCCGTCAGTTACACCACGACGATTAATGTAAGCAGTGTTACTGATTTGACCGGCAAACGGGCCTTCGGTTCGGCGGGCGTCGGCCGCCGAATTATCGTTTGGAGTAATGACCCGCGATAAGCCGATCGCCGCGAGCACCGATAGTGCCGGCGTTACCGGCAAGAGAAACCGGGCCTCGGTCCAGAGAGGGATGTTGAGGACTAAGAGCAAGATCGGGAAAAGAACCAACTCAGGTCGCGAGCGCGCACGATAAATGCCGATTGCGGCAAACACCCAGAAGAACAGATTTCCAATCAGAAACAGAATCTTCATCACGCGGGTGATGAATATCGATTGGGTGTACGCGTAGGCTCCCAAATCTATCAACAGGCGCGGATACTGCTTTACGCGAATGAGCAGCCATTGAAACGGGTGGGCCTTGATTCGCTGAATCGCCCTTTGGTGATAGACCTCCTGAGTGCGCGGATCGTCCCAGCCGTACGCCGGCTGGGCATCGGGTTCCGCCAAAGCCTGCTCCCAAAACGATTGCTTGCCGTATTGAATATCAAACGTCCCGTACAAAAGATTCTGTCCGCGCCCGCCGCCGATGGCCACCGGGATGAATTGATGAAACACGATCGCGTTTCGCACGATCCACGGCGTGACGGTCAGGAGCGCCGCAAGCGTTATCAATATGAATTGCCTGCGATGGCTTTTATAGAAAACAAAGACCGCGATCACTCCCAGCACGAGAATAGCCAGCGTCGTTGGTCGAACCAACCACGAAAGACCCAGAGCGAAACCGCTCGCGAGGGGCTTGTCTTTCGACCAAAGGACCGCGGCCAGAAGAATGAAGAAGGTGTAAACCGTTTCTGACAACAGGTAGCCGGTCCAGACTCCGCTCATTGGACCTAATGCCATTCCGATTCCGGCAATCAAAGCGATCGTGCGGCCGAACCGCAGACCAAGCACATAAGTTAGACAGGCAGTCAGGCTTCCGAGCACACCTTGAAAGATCAAAACGGCAAGGACTGAACAGCCGAGGGCCGCAATGATTGCCGGATAACCGGGTGGGCGAAAGTGACTGGGCGTTGGTTGGGGTTCGGGCCGAAAGCTGAGCACTCTAAAGTCGCGCAGATTTCTTCCCGCGACCAGATATTGCCACGCATCAGAATTGGGAGTGTAGACGTCGTTCCATTGGCGGATTCCGGAATAGACCCAGACGCCCCTAACTGCCAGAGCAAGGAAGAAGATGAGTAGGATTTCCCGCAGTTGGTTTGTGCGCAACCGTTGGCGCTCCCCGTCACCGCATCGCCACGAGTACGTCGGTCAAACGTCCCACCACGACAATAAGTGTGCGTCCGGCGTTATTGAATTGACCGGCCGCGGCCTGCGCTTCGGCGTCGGCGGCGCCTGAGGCCGAACCAATCAGCTTCGTATAGTAAGGCTGCAATTCAGGAGTGCTGCGAAAATGTACTTCGAGGGCATCCAGCCCCACGCGAAAATCGGTGAAGCTTTGTTTGAGCTGCGCTTTATTTTTCTCATTCGTCGGCGAAGCCTGACCGGCTTTCGCCGCGGCATCCATCGTCTCGATGTTTTTGGCTACGCCGCCCAATAAATAAAGAAACGTCGCCAGGTTCTTTATCTGATTAGCGATTCTCGTGGCGCCCTCAGTCTTGACGGCGGCCGCCGCGGCATTTTCGGCGTCGGCTGCTTTCGTCGTCTTCGCCGGCGCGCTGCTCTTCGTCGAACGCTTACGAGTTTGACCGGCGACGGTGGTTGTTAGCACGAGGAGGGCGCAGATTGTGATGATGACCTTCTTCATTGTTGGCTCCTACGAATGGTTTGGTACAAGGCTGCTTCATTGATTGAAATCAGTCAAGCGGGGCGGTTTGAGACCAGCTGCGGAGCAGTGATCAGAGCTAAGCTCAAGGCGAGGCTTGGCGAGCCTTGAGAACGAAACCAACTAAAGTGAGTGGGCCCCCAAAGGGGCGACTGCGATCAAACGGAAATTAGTGCGCCGCCTTCTGCACGCTCTGTCGCCGCTTCGCGGCTCTCCAAATCTAACTGCTCATTACCCAAGGCTCGCAAAGCCTCGCCTTGGGCTTAGCTCTGATCGCTACTCCGCAGCTGGTCTCAAACTGCGTTAAAGTGAGTTACGTATATGAATCCTCTCCCAAAGGGAGAGGGCGTCAAACTGTACCGCGACCGTTTTGCAGTACCGCCTCCGGCCGGAATAGTTTTAGACTATCAATCCGCCGCCTGAAGGCGGAACTCCAAACTCGAGCTCATGCACCGAACTCTAAGGATCGAACGATTGGGTCGCGTTGAATATGCGGCCGCACTCGAAATCCAGAAGCAAACGGAACGCGCGGTCCTGACCGGCGAACTGTCCGACACTTTGCTTTTGCTCGAGCATCCGCACACGTTAACGTTGGGCCGTCGCTCAGCGCAGAACGGAATAGTCGCGTCTGAGAAGATTCTGCAATCGCGCGACGTAACCGTCTTTGAAACCAATCGTGGCGGCAAGGTGACTTATCATGGCCCGGGCCAGGTTGTTGGGTATCCGATCATCAAGCTTAGTCCTGATCGCGAAGACGTGCTGCGCTATGTTCGCGATCTCGAAGAAGTGTTGATTCGCACGTTAAGCGATTTTGGGATCGAGGCATTTCGCATCAAGGGCTTTACCGGCGCGCACACCGAACGCGGCAAAGTTGCCGCGATCGGCGTGCACATCGCGCGCTGGGTGACTACGCACGGATTCGCTTTGAACGTTAACAACGATCTCAGTTACTTTGATTTGATTGTGGCGTGTGACGGCGAGCCGGTGACTTCGATCAGCGAGTTGCTGGGACACGAGGTTAAGATGAGCGAGGTTCTAGATCGGATCGTCGCGCGCTTTGCAGAAGTCTTTGAAATGGAGATTGATTGCCAAGCGGTCAGTACCGGGAGCGGTAGCGACCGGGTTCTGGCTCGAGTGACATAGATTTGGACCCGGTCGCTACCGCTCCCGGTACTGACCTCATAATCTGACTATGCTAACCCTCGAACTGATCAAACAAGCCGCTGCGCGAATCTCGGGCCGCGTGCATCGCACGCCGGTCGTCACCTCGCGTTCATTCAATGAAGTCGCCGGTTGTGAAGTCTTTTTCAAGTGCGAAAACCTGCAACGCGCGGGCGCGTTCAAAGCCCGCGGCGCGACCAACAAGATCCTTTCGCTGTCCGACGAAGAAAAGCGGCGCGGTGTCGTCGCGGTTTCCTCCGGCAATCATGCCCAGGCGGTCGCGCTGGCCGCGCGCGAAGCCGGCGTGCGCGCCGTCGTCTGTATTCCGGATGACGCGCCGAAAATGAAAGTCGCCGGGATGCGTGGCTATGGCGCCGACATTCGTGTCTTCAATCGGCACCAGGACGATCGCGATGCGTTCGGACGCGAGATTGCCGAACGCGAAAATTTGGTGATGGTCCCCGCGTACGACGATTATTCGATCATGGCCGGACAGGGGACAGCCGGGCTGGAACTGCTCGAGGAAGTTCCCGATCTGGATTGCGTCATGACGCCTTGCAGCGGCGGCGGCTTGTTTGCCGGCGTCAGCACCGCGGCCAAATCAATCAAGCCGTCTATCAAATGTTTCGCGGTCGAACCCGACACGGCGAATGACACGCAGCAGTCATTTCAAAAAGGCGAGCGCGTCAAGATTTCGCCGCCTCCAACGATCGCCGATGGTTTGCGGGTGCAGACACCCGGTGCGCTGACTTTTCCAATTACCAGCGCCACTGCCGAGGACGTCCTGACGGTGACCGACGACGAAATCATCGCGGCCATGCGCTTCATGTTGTTTCGAATGAAGCTTTTGGTTGAACCGTCCGGCGCCGCCGCTGCGGCCGCCGTACTCGCGCGCAAAACTCCCGGCGAATGCCGTCGTGTTGGTGTCGTGCTTTCGGGCGGCAACGTCGATCCGGAAGTACTTTCGAAAGTGCTTGATGCTGAGGGGAATGAATGATTCTGCTCCTCAACCTGATTGATGCGGCGCCCGATCCTGTGGGCATTGGAATCGCGGCGATCGTCGTTCTCGCGGTGATTGGCTTCGTGATTTTGGCGGTGGCGGGACTCGTAGTATTTCTCTGGTATCGAAAGCGCAGCATGCGCACTTGAAATGCGCTGTGGCTATTGACTTGTCGCCTCAAACTGACGTAAGAAGAAAAGCGCAATCAACAAATCAACCGATTACGATGGAGTTCGGAGATGGACAGCGCTACTCGACTTCCTCAAGCTCGTACTGACAACCTGGTAATTAGGCAGCTCGACGACGAGACTCTGGTTTACGACATGGAGCGTGACGAGGCGCATTGCCTCAATCAGACCGCCGCCCTAATTTGGAAGCGGTGCGATGGGAAAACCACGGTGCAGCGCGCGGCGCGAGCTCTTACCAGGGAACTCGAGACGACGGTTGATGCCGATCTGATCTGGCTCGCAGTCAAACAGCTTCAGCGATTCCACCTTGTCGAAGGCGCAAGAAAATCTCCTTCCGTTTCGCGTCGCGACTTAGTTTTGAAATATGCGCCAGTAGCACTGGCCTTGCCGGTAATTATTTCGATTAGCGCGCCGCCGCCGGCGCAAGCGGCGAGCTGTCTGCCGAGTGGCTCAGCGTGCCCCGGAGCCGCGCCGTGCTGTCCCGGACTATTTTGCTTTGGCTCGCCACTACAATGCCGACCGGGCGCCTAGTTTCTTTTTTGGCTGACACTCTCAGAGCCGCACGATTTGATTAGTTGCAACCGGTAACAGGTTCGATGGAGTGCGCGCCCATTTCAGTTGTCATTCCCGCTCATAACGAAGCCCGATTTATTCGCCAATCAATCGAGAGCATTCACGCGCAAAGCCTTCCTGCCTTTGAATTAATCGTAGTCGCCGACGATTGCTCAGACGAGACCGCCGCCATAGCTGAGGCATGCGGCGCGAAGGTTGTGAAAATTGAGGCGCGAAACATTTCCGCGGCCAGAAATGCGGGTATTCGCGCGGCGACACAGAAATGGATTGCATTTCAAGATGCCGACGATATTTGGGCAACTAACAAGATCGAGAGTCAATGGCGAGCGGTCGAGCGTTTTCCCTCAGCGGCCGTAGTCTCCTGCGATTTCCTCATGGTTCATGAAGGAGAGACTTTGCCCCTCTCGGCGAAATTCCTGCGCCTCCGTCATGAGAACATCGAACTTCCCGTGCAAATCTCGGACGAAGGAACCTATTTTGCGAAAGTGGACGGGCGAGTTTTGCTTTGGTTCGAGGTCGCGCCTCAGGCGGTGATGGTCCGACGCGATGTGTTTGAGGCGGCGGGGTTCTTTGACGAAAGCCTCGTCTATCTACAGGATATCGAGTTCACGGCGCGCGCGTTAAAGGACCACTCGTTGGTCATGGTTGAAGCTCCGCTGGTCTATCGCCGGATGAGAAGTGATAGTCACTCGGCCAACACGGAAGCAAAGTGGAGCGCCTTCTTCTCGATTGTGGATAGGATGCTGAAATTTCCCGAGCGGTATGCACCGCAAGCAGGTGAACAGTATCGCGAGCATTTGAAATTTGTTTTTGCGGGGAATGAACGAGAGTTAGTGGAAAGGCGCAGGCGCGAAGGTCCAGCGAGTAACGTTGCCGGCCCGTGCAAAGAATCCGAGAAACCAGGGTCTTCAACCTAACAGCCCGAACCACTGATAGGCATTCAAGATTTCGCCTCCGATAAATGAAGCGAGGTTCGCAATCACGATCGTCGCAAAATCCTGCCACATCGATCGCTTGCCCAACGCTTCCGATTCTCCATAAGCCAACCAAAACAAAATGCATTCAGCGACCGGCGCAAATGTTTCGGCGACGATCAGATAGATTGCGCGCGAAGTGGGGGCGAACATGAACGGCATGACCAGCACGACGATCGGATACGTGCAGGCAGTCAGCCAGATTCCCGCGACTAATCGGCGTTTGATTGAATGTCTTTTGGATAAGCCGATTACGAGCATCGGCGTCTCGATCAGAATTGTGAACAGGTAGCCGAACGGAAGGAAGCGCCAAAGATCAGAAGCCTGTAGCATAGACTTCAGTCTGTGATTTTCTCGCTGCCGGCATGTGCCGGTGGAAAGGATTCACAGACTGAAGTCTATGCTACAGCATTCGCAGCAGAAACGGCGCTTCAGCCAGCACGTGAGCAATGGCCACGGTGAAATAAATGTCACGGGTCATCGTGTAATTAAACGAAAAGCCCATCCACAGCACGGCCACGATAAAGATGGCGAAGATCAGCATCGCGGCGATCAATTTCGGAAAACCGCGCGAGTGACTCGCAATCGGAATCGTTCTTACCTTCCAGACTGCGCCGGTCGCGCCAATCAACGGCAGCGCCACGATCCAGACGCCGTAATGCAGCAGTTCCAAAAACACGTGTGTCGAAACAAGTAAGTGGCTCGACACGGTAGGCAGGAGATCTGCTCCGGCGTGTTGCGTGATGCGCCAGAACAAGCCGTTGTCATCCGCGAGCGACGACGAGCGAGACAATTGCCAGATTATTGTCACGAGCAGCACCGGCAAAAGCATCAGACAACGGCGATAGGTCTTCAGCCACTCAGGCTTCGTGCGTCGCAGGTGACGATCCAAAAACCAAAGCGCGACCAGCGGATGGATGTAGACGATCGCCAGGCTAAACATCTCGGGCGCCAGCCAGTTGAGGCTGCACAACCCGCACGCGATTGGCAGCACCCAAAACCAATCGCGATTCGCTTTCTGTTTTCCGCGCATCAGCACCAGCGCGCCGATCCACAGAATCATCAGCGTATTCCAGCCGGCGAGTGCCGTCGGCCAGTTCGCACCCGTCCAAACATTCGCGTAATAAAGCGCCGGAAGAGAAACGTAGGCGGCGGTAAGCAAAGCGATTCCCGCAAACGCGAGCAGGAAGAAATTTCGCGAGCGGCCAAACCGCGCCGGCAAGCGCATCAGGAAGTAACGAGCCTCGAACCAGTTGTGTGGTCCGGCGAAAAGAAAGACGGAGACAATCGATACCTGGAGCGGCAGCCAACTCGCCAGTGCGGCGGACAGGACCGCACTCCCGACGACAATGGCCGCGAAGACTTTGGCTGACACGCGGCCTGCAGAGCGCGCGTGGTCTTTCGGCCAGACAACTGAAATGTTTTCTGCTCGTTCCATGTCGCAGTGCCACAGACTTCAGTCTGTGATCTTCAAATGGCGTTTAGCGTCGCGCTACTGCCCGACGTTTCTTTGCTTCGAAATGGCGGGCGGTAGCCCGCCTCTAAACGAAGAGCCGGACTAAATTGCCACGTCGTTGGGCTATTCCTCGCCTGGGCGATTCGACTTGCGCAAAGGGATGATCAATTTCATGTTGTCATCGCCTGGCACCAGTTCGACCTGCACGCCGCCGACAGTTTCCTTGCCGTCTTTCAACGATTGCGGCAGGTTTTGCCAGCGGATGTATCCCGGCGGGCCGGCATTCGCGCGAACGATTACAGTGGCGATACCAAACACCACCGCGACCAAAAGCACGGCGGCGATTGCCTTGTGATTGCGCCGCTGACTTGATCTCGCGAGCCAGACTCCAGCGAAAGAAACGGCCAGAAACATGAAGACGCCGGCCATGATGGTGCGAGTTGAACTGTGCATGACTCGGTGGGCCATCGAACCGCCGTCGCCATTATTGGCCGCGGCTTCCTGAAGCCGCTTCAGTGTGCCCTGCGAGATTTGCAGGCGAGCCTCGTAAGACTTGGGGTCGCTGGTGATACTCAGGCCGCTGTAAAAGATCACCTTGCCTTCAGCCGGCGATGCTTTCGGTTTAGCGATGTCGCCAAACGCGAAGATGGCGCTGGCCAGCAACGCGCAGATTGCGGCGCTCATGATCAGGGTTCGTTTCATAAATTCCTCCGTTGGTTTTTCAGACGCACAAATGAACTCGTATGTTCAAAGAAATTCCATTCTTGACCGCGTCAATACGTGTTCATCTGTAGCAGGCTCCTGCTCGCTCAAATTCCGCGCAGTATAGCGCAAAAACAGTTGTTAGATGCTCAATCAACAAGACGGATGCCGGTCCCGGCCCACTTATGTTCGACTTCTATTCCCTGTGTATTATTTTGTGAATCACGTGACGTAATCATCCGGCATTTTTGCGAACTGAATCGTTCCAGCGCCGCTGGCATGGAGCTTGATATCAGTGAAATCGCATGTGAGGTGCGAATCAGACGCATGCAATTTCATAAACGAACAACCGGGAGGATCGAAAATGGCAGACGATAGGGAAAGAAATCAGGGCATGAAGCAAGGCACGGGTGAAGGCGGCGGACAACACGCGCCGGGACGCAATCCGCAGGATGACCGTTCAGCGGGCGGCGGACAACAGGGCGGTCAAGACAAAGACAAACCGTTCGACCCCAGCAGAGGCGGCGACGGCGGCAGTTACAAAGAAGGCGGACAGAACGAGCAGACCAGGCGCTAAACAGTGGTGCTGTCCACACCGAGGCTCACGCGTGATGTCCTGAAAGGGATGTCATTCGTGGGCCTTATTTTGGAGTGCGCCGGCAGAGCGAAGCGGCGACGGCGCTTTGGATAGTCGATCGCTCATTACTTTTGAAGGAGGTTATCCAAAGCGGCGTCGCCGCTTCGCTCTGCCGCCGCACTCCAAATCTACTTGTTAATCCTTCGCGTACTTCCGCCACCACTAATCGTCCGGCTCATCTTGCGCGCCACCATTTCCGCCTGAGAAAACACGCGCAGGAAATTTTCGCCGAGAATCTTGCGGATGTCCTGCTCGCTGTAGCCGCGCTTCAATAATTCATAAGTAATATTCGGCAGCATCGAAACGTCGCGCGCGCCTTCGGGAAAATCATTCGCGCCGTCGAAATCCGGACCCAACCCGACGTGGTCGATACCAGCAACTTTGACGATGTGATCGATGTGATCGATTAACTTTGAGATTGGCAAAAGCGGCAACGGATATTGCGATTCGAGCTTGTCGCTTTCTTCAGCCAAACGCTCCGGATCGTCGGCGTACTTAACACTGAGTGCTTCCTGCTGGGACTTCAGGCGCTGGCCCCGTTCGTCGGCCTGGGGCGCGACCGTCTTTTGATCGATAAAGAGACTGTAAAAATTTACCTGCACGACGCCGCCGTTTTTGCCGATACGCTTGAGCAAGTCGTCCGGGATGTTTCGCAGCACGTTGCTCAACGCGCGTGCCGACGAATGCGACGCGATGACCGGCGCCTTGGTGACATCCAGGGCATCGCTCATCGTTTTGTCCGAGACGTGCGAGATGTCGACCAGCATGCCCAGGCGGTTCATCTCGTTGACAACTTCTTTGCCAAAGTCAGTTAACCCGTTGTGTTTGTTGTCGCCGCGCGCATCAGCCCAATCGTTTGTGTTGTTCCAGGTCAGCGTCATGTAGCGCACGCCCAGCCGGTAAAACTCGCGCAAGGTCGGCAGAGAATTCTCGATGGCGTGACCGCCTTCGATGCCCATCAGACAGGCGATTTTGTATTGCGATTTGGCGCGGCGAATGTCGTTTGACGATGTGGCCAGCATCAGCTCGTTCGGATGGCGCTCGGCGGCGCGATAGACCGAATCGATCATGTCCAGCGTTCTTCTGGCAGCGCCGCCATGCTGCACGTACCACGGTCTGATATAGAGCGAAAAGAAGATCGCGCTGAGGCCGCCCTTCTTCATCCGCTCGATGTTGGTTCGGTACGGTGTGGGCGGGTTGCCGTTTAGATCGAAATAGTCATTCGTCATCGACGTCGTGATGTCGTTGTGCGTGTCCACCACAATCGCGCGCCGGTGAATCGCCAGGGCTCTCTGCCACAGCGCTTCATCGCGCGCTGAGCGAGTGGATGAAGATGTGGGCGCCGGTCTCTGAGTCGTTTGTCGCGCGCGCTGCGCGCCGGTTGGGATTGCTGAAGTGATGAATGCGAGAAGCAGCAGCGAAGTCAATATTGAGAACAACAGTCGTCGTGGTTTCATGGCTTAGAGATTTACCACAATCACGCGATCAGTACCATCGATGGAGTGCGATAGTACACGTTGAGCGTGAAGCGCGAACAGTTTCTTCGCGGCTCTACCGCTCGATGTGCGGTAGGGCCGCGGCCTTTACGGTTCAGACTCAGCAGCCGCCTGTTTCAAACGACGCGACTTCGCGAACCAATTTTCCTCGCCGTGCTTGTGAAGAAAGAAAGAGTTTCCGCTGGGCGACGTCGTAATGCTGGGTAACACTGACATAGAGATCCAGTTTTCCGTCTCGATCAAGATCGCCCGCCCAAAGCAGATACCAGTAAGGTTCATTGCCGCAAGCATCGAGCGTGTAAAGGACCTGGCTCGACGTGCCTGAGCCGAGGACTAATTGGGCGTTCCTCGGAAAAACGTTCTCGCGGCAGAGCTCCGCGTGCTTATCAGGACTCATGACTTTCAAAACATACGAGGCGGAACCAAGTTTCATCGTCAACGGTACTTTCTCAAGACTTCTTTCGAAGTTGTGCTTCTCGCTGAATATTGTGATGACTGGCCCCGGATGCAGCATCTCGGCGCCGCGAACCAGAAAGAGGGGCTCACGCGGTGAATCGACGCTCACTTGCTTGCCCGTCTTTTTTTGAGTTCCATGGTCCATCACGTCATCGGTTACATGTCTAACCCTGAGTCTTGAGTACCGCAAAGCCGAGCTATCTTTCGTCAGGAATAGTCCCAGCCAGCGCTGGTCGGACTTCGCGGAAATTTCATCGCCATGGAATTGGCCCGGTTCGATCACACTCATGCGCTTACGTTGCGTCTGCGAAGAAGCTGACAGCGCCAGCGATAGCACTACGGTAATCATGACAGATCGGTTTGGCCTCATCGGAAAAGAGCCTCCTGTTTGGATGACAAAGATTCTTCCGCTTTTCAGGTTTAGGGGCGAGGCGAACTTCAACATTGATAGCGGCGGGTTCCATCGACTTCGGCAGGCGGAAGCCGCGCACGCCGATGTGGCGAGCCACATTGAGCGAAACCCTGAGTTGCCGTATTAACGTGATATGTTAAGGCGGATGGCGGCAATAATCTTCGGCGTCACGGCGGTGGCCTTGCTGAGCGCGCTCGCGTTCCCGGACTCAGGCGATGCCCTCTCCAAACAGAGCCCACCGGTGGTCACGCAATCTTCGGCGTCGGCGAAAGTCGAGCATACCGCCGCCACGGTCTCGAGAGCTGAGCAGGCAGTGCGAACCGTGACTTTGGCGGCACTGTTTTGGATTGTTCGTTGACCGGCGACGTCGTGCGCTTGGTAGTGCGTTATTCGGTGAGCTATGTTGGGGAGGAATTGCTTTTTAAGAAGCATCACACCGCTGTCTTTACTCAGCGGCTCGGTAGTCAACGCGAGGTCTTAGATCGAGTGAACTCGGATATCTCTCCACAAGAGTTGGAGTCCGTTTACAACATTGATACGCTGAGTAAGGAGGATTTCCTGAAGTACAATTACAAGGAGCTCTCCGAAATCGCGTCAGGCAGGGACTTGACCCGAAAGGAATGGTTGCGCAGCTTTCTCAAGACTTGTGACGACACGGTTGAGCGTCGTCGTTTGCAGCGACTGCTGGCCACCAGAGATTAATTCCAAACATGTCGATCCTAATCGCCGAAGACAATGTGGCCCAGCGCGCTTACCTGCGCGAGATACTCGAACGCGACTTCCCGTCGCATCAACCGGTGCTCGAAGCCGGCGATGGTGAAGAAACGGTGACGCTGGCGCTGAAAAACCGTCCCGAGGTTTGCATCCTCGACATTCAGATGCCGAAGCTTTCGGGCGTGAAGGCCGCGCGGGCCATCTGGCGCGACTTCCCGACGGCGCGCATCATTTTCTGGACGCAGTTTCCGCACGAGATCTACATCAACGAGATTCGGAAGATCGTTAAGTCGGTCGATCCGCCGCCGGCCTACGGTTTCATTCATAAGAACAATCCTGAGTCGCGATTCTTACGTTTCGTCGCCGCGGTGCTGGAAGATGGCGCCGACATGATCGATCCGGCGTTCAAGGATTCTTTCAAGCGCCCGCTGCTGACCGAGTTCGAAGCCGAGGCGCTTTACTATCTCGCGCTCGGCTTGTCGAACTGGGCCATCGCGCGCAAATGTTCTTTGAGTTTGCGCGGCGTCGAAAGCCGTTTGGCCACGCTCTACGAAAAACTTTTCGTCTCGCTTCCCGAAGGCACGCCGCACGAGGCTTACGAGAAGCTCGCATACAACGTTCGCACGCGCGCGTTCTTTGAAGCGCTTCGACGCGGTCTGCTGAACAATGATGAGCTCGAGAAAGCTTCGGTGGATTTAGAAGCCTGGCTCGAGCGCGATCAGAAAAAGTTTATCGAAGAGCAAAAACGGGAAGAAGCAAAATCACGAAAACGCTAGATGTTCCTTCGAGTCCGACGCGATGACGGCTCTGCCGCAGCACATTGCGGTAAGGCTTTGCCTCACCGTGATCCTTGTATTCAAATTCAGGGCGTCGAGGCCCAGCCTCGACGCCATAAACCAAAATGGATCATGCCGGTAAGCCAGAGGCTTACCGCAATGTGCTGCGGCATAGCCGCAACTCTCCTGCTTTCTGCCATCTGCTTACTGCCTTCTGAACTTGCGCCCTCTTTCACGGTCGGACTTCTGACCCGAGCCCAAAACCAACCGCCGGCTCAGCCGCAACCAACGCCATCTCCGAGTCCCGCGCCGTCGCCATCACCTTCGCCCACGCCGCCGCCGAACTTGCATCAATGGGGCGCGGTGACTTCTTTTCACGGGTTGCCGTCTGATCGAACGCACGCGATCGCGCAGACAGAATTCGGCGTGACCTGGTTTGCGACCGACGGCGGGTTGGCGCGTTATGACGGTCGCCGCACGAACGCAATTATTGGGGAAGGGCTGCCGCCCGGTCGCGTGTTGGCTTTGCAAGTGGACGCATCCGGCGCGATGTGGATTGGAACGGACAACGGGGCGGCGCGAAGTTGGAACGGCAAGTTCGATTCGATTCCGGAAACAGCCGGCAAGGTCATCACTTCGATCATCACTCCGCAACCCGACCGCGCCATCATGGTGAGTGAAGGGGGCCAGATTTTTGATTGCGAGGTGAAGCGTGCCGCGAACAGCACCGTGCGGCCCGGTGAGGGAACACCTGGTCTGACTTTCAGCGTCAGAACAATTCCCAATCAACCTTTGCAAAGCGCGGACAAGGATCAACCTGGATTGTTGAAGATTACCAGCGTGGCGATGGTGGGCGACAAACTCTACGCCGGAACGCACAGCCGTGGTCTGCTCTTGATTGAAAACGGCGAAGCCAAGGAAATCGTCAGCAAGCCGCGCAGCTATTTCATCAATGCTTTAATGACCGATAGCCATGGGCGTCTATGGATTGGTAGCCAGGGGCGCGGTGAAGAAAGCGCGCTGTTCGACAGCGCCGATCCGCTCAAACCAATCAAGGCCGTTGTCCCGACCGGCACCGTAACTTCGATCGCCCGCGGCGCCGGTGACGACATCTGGGTGGCCACGGACGGTCACGGCGCCTTTCGCATTCAAAATGGAAAGTTCGTTGAGAAATTCACGTTTGAAGGCACCGGCGGCGCGCTGCGTTCAGATCATATCTTCGGAGTTTTTATCGATGCCGAAGACGTCGTGTGGTTTGCCACCGATAAAGGCGTCTGCCGGTACGATCCAAATTCCATGCGCGCGGAAAACATTTCCGGCGACTCCAGCGCAAATTATGTGCGCGCGCTGATTCGTACTTCGCGCGGACGCTTGCTGGCCGGCACCAACTCCGGGTTGTTTGTTAATGAGGGCAAGAACTGGAGCGCGGTTTCTGATATCGGACGTCGAATCGTCTACGGGCTCGGTGAAGACAAAGCTGGTCGGGTGCTGGTGGCCACGGCCAATGGTCTGTTCGCGTCGTCATCGACCAGCGATTCGAATTTCACGCGTATACAATCTGCCGCGGACCCGGACAATGTTCGCGCGATTGCGACCATTGGCGGCGTGACCTACTTAGCGACCTACGGATACGGAGTCGAGAAACTGCAAGGCTCTCAGCGCAGTCTGGTCTGGCCCGAGACGAACTCCGATAGTCGTCTCCGTGAAGTTACGGCGCTCGGCAATGACGGCCGCGAACGTCTGATGATTGGTACCGCCAGCGGCGGAGTTTTCCTTTTTGATGGCAAGCAAACCACTAACGACGCCGCCTTTGATCGATTAAAAGGTGAAGCGATTTGGTCGTTGCTGCCAACTGGTTCGGACATGTGGGTCGCGTCGGGCAAGGGACTCTTTCTTAATCAAGCAGGCAAACTAAGAGATGTAATTCCGGGAATCAATGCGCGCAGCCTGAGTGCCAGCGGCAACGATGGTGACGGAAAGCAGATCTGGTGCGCGACCGTTGGCAACGGGCTGTACAAAGTCGCGCTCGACGATCAGTTTGGCCCGGTCGTTTCTCGTCTGGACATCGAGCAAGGCTTGCCGTCGCAACGCGTCTTCGCGGTGCTTTCCGAAACTTCAGCACAGGGCATTGAAAGCGTCGTCGCCGGAACTAATCGCGGCGTGGTGCGCTATCAACCCAGTCACGTACCGCCAACCGTTTTGCCGGCCAGAGTGATTAGTCAACGAATTCATCAACAGGATGAATTGATCCGGCGCTTGCAGCTTGAATACCCGCAGAACAGTCTGCTGTTGGATGTGACTGCGATCAGCAGCCGCACGTTCCCCGAGCAGTTTCAATATGCCTTTGCGCTTTACGACAGTTCCGGAAAAATCATTCGCGAGAAGCTGGCGCATGATTCGCAGTTTGCGACGGAGAAACTGAACCCCGGAAACTACAAAATCGTCGCTCGAGCGTTTACCAAAGACCTGACGCCGGCCACGCCACTCTCTTTCGAATTCACAGTTGCGCGCGCGCCGTTTCCCTGGACGTCAACCGCGCTGGCCGTTTTGTTGGTATTGGCTTTGATCGCGTTGGCGTGGGGTTATCTGCAAAACCGGCGCATTCATCGCACGAGCGCGGAATTGGCGTCGGCAAACCGGGACCTGGCGAGCGCGCGTCTGCAACTCGCCAACGAAACCGAAGCTGAACGCCGGCGAATCGCGCGCGACTTGCACGATCAAACGTTGGCCGATCTGAGAAATCTCGCGTTGCTCGTCGATCAACTGCCGCCGAATCGCGATCCAAATATCCGTCCTAATCGCGCGCCTTCAGCGCCCAGCACACTGCGTCATGAAATCGAAGCGATCTCGCAAGAGGTGCGGCGCATCTGTGAGGATTTGAGTCCTTCGGCGCTTGAGAACGTGGGGCTGTCGGCGGCGCTACAATTTGCTTTGGCCCATGCCGTCGAACATGCGGCCCCCGAATGCAAATTCGATTATGAATTTGTTTGCGACGACGCGCTGGATGAAAAGCTCAGCCTGCCTTCGAGCACGCAAATTCAAATTTATCGAATTGCCCAGGAAGCGTTGAGTAACATTTGCCGCCACGCCGGCGCAAAGCACGTGAAGATGAGCGCGAACGTGCCTGATACGAACGCCTTCGAATTGATGATTGAAGACGACGGGCGCGGATTCGGCGTTAGCGATGTGAAGAAAAAGCCCGGACGCGGCGTGGCCAACATTCGCGCGCGCGCCAGCATGATTGATGCGGAAGCAGATTGGCGTAAACGCGATGGCGGCGGAACGGTTTTCAGGTTGAGAAAATCGTGAGAGCGCCCTGAGTTTGTGTTGGAGGTGGGCGGCTGCCAACATAATCGCTGTCGCATAAACAAATTCTTTAGAGGCGGGCTACTGCCCGCCTGATCGCGTGTTGCAGAAAAACTCGCGCTTAGATGAGCCGCTCGGCTTCGGCTCCAGAGGAGCCGAATGTTTATAGATCGAAACTCGGATGAACCCGATGAAGCTCCTTTAGGAGCGAAATGAAAGATCGCGTACCACATTTCGTTCCTAAAAGGAGCTTCATGTTATTTCCAGCGGGCCATGCTATAAACATTTCGCTCCTGTCGGAGCGAGAGCATTTCGGCGCCGGCGCCAAATCCTTGCAATGAACCAAACGAAAATGCTCCTGAATGATTTGATGCAACTGAAGCCGGAGGTCGCCTCCGCAATCGCGGCAAATAGTCCGGTCCTTGCGCTCGAATCAACCGTGATTGCCCACGGTCTGCCGCGCCCACAAAATCTCGAGACAGCTCGACAGTTGGAGCAAATTGTTCGTCGCGAAGCCGCGACTCCTGCGACAGTTGCCGTGCTCGGCGGAAAACTTTGCGTCGGTCTCGATGAAGAACAGCTCGAACAACTTGCGAACGGCGATGACATCAGGAAGCTGAGCGCGCGAGACATTTCCGTAGCTATCGCCGGCGATTGGAAAGGCGCGACCACCGTCGCGGCGACAATGTGGATTGCACATCGTGCGCGGATAAAGGTTTTTGCGACGGGTGGCATCGGCGGCGTGCATCGAGGATCGCTGCCCGATGTGTCCGCGGATCTGCCCGAGTTGGCGCACACGCCGATGATCGTTGTTTGCTCGGGCGCCAAAATCGTTTTGGATCTTCCGGCGACGCGCGAATGGCTCGAAACGAATAGCGTCACGGTTGTCGGTTATCAATGTGACGAGCTGCCGGCTTTCTATTCCCGGAGCAGTGGTCTGCCCATCGACGTGCGTTGTGATTCGCCGCAAGACGTCGTGCGCTTATTCAAAACGCAAAGGCAACTCGAGATGCAGACCGCACTGTTGGTAACTGTGCCGGTGCCGGCTGAGGCTGAAGTCTCTCCGGACGTTTTGCAGCGCGTCCTCGATCAATCGCTGAACGAAGCAGACAAGTCAGGCATTGGTGGGCGCGAGCTCACACCGTTTCTGCTGGCGCGCATGGCTGAGAAGAGCGAGGGCTCGACGCTGCGCGCGAACATTGCGCTGTTGGAGAACAACGCGAAGGTAGCGGCGCAAATTGCCGGCGCGCTCTCAGTCGTGTCAGAAGCCCGACCGTAAGGGAGGGCATCTTTGTCAGCCTTTACCTTTGTAGGTGGCGGCTGTCGCCGCACGCGGCGGTAAGCCTTCGGCTTACCGAGTCGAGTCTTTTTGATTTTCTCCGTCGAGGCTGCGCCTCGACGAACAGAGGCGAAGCCTCATTCTTTCAATGACGCGGCGACGGTGAGGCAAAGCCTCACCGCATGGTGCTGCGGCGAAGCCGCCCTCGTTGGCGGCTGCAACACGGTTCGGTTTCATCCTTATCACTTCGGTTCGATTTCGATATGAACCTTCATTTTTCGCGAACGTCGCTATTGCTGGCGTGCCTACTACTAAGCATTGGCGCGGCTGATGCGCAGACGAACCGCCGTTTAGCAACCGACTACCTGGCGCGCGGAACAAAGGAATTGGAAGCTGGAAATTTGGATGCCGCGCTCGCTCACTTTAACCGGGCCATCGAACTTGATCGTAATTACGCGGCCGGATATTTCAGCCGCGGGCTGGTTCGCAAGCGCCAGGCAGATCTTGAAGGCGCCATCGACGACTTCACGCGCTCGATCGAACTGAAGCCGATGGCCGAGGCTTATCTCGATCGTGGCGCCACGCGAAAGGACAAAGGTGATCGCGACGGGGCCATCGCCGATTACAACAAAGCGATCGGCCTCAACCCAAATTATGCCGACGCATTCTTCAACCGCGGGATTGCGCGCGACGACAAGGGCGACTACGACGGGGCCATCAGCGATTTTACTCGAGCGACTGAACTGGCCCCCGCAAACGCTCGAGCTTTTGTCGGTCGCGGATTTGCGCGCATGCATAAAGGCGATGTTGACGGCGCGATTACTGACTATTCCAAGGGCATCGAGCTTAACCCGCGAGGCTTTCTGGGTTTCTTCAATCGAGCGTTCGCCCGAAAGCAGAAAGGCGATCTGAGCGGAGCGATCGCCGACATCGGCAAAGCGCTCGAGATCAACCCGGCCGATGTTGATGCCTGGTTTGAGCGCGGGCTGCTGCGCGGAGCGACAAGCGATCTGGATGGAGCGCTCGCCGATTATTCGAAAGCGATTGAGCTGAATCCGCGGAGCGCCAAGGCGTACGCGAACCGCGGGATGATCATGCTTCTGCGCCGGCAGGATGCCGCTGCGCAAACAGAATTTGACATGGCCCTGAAGATCGACAGCAGTTTGACAGTTGAAATGGAAAAGTCGATCGATCAGATCATCAAGGCACGGCAATCCCGATCCTCGGGCGCAAACTTGAAACCTAAAACTTGAAACTGTATTCTCGTTTGACGTGGGGCAGTAGCTCAGTTTGGCAGAGCGCCGCGTTCGCAATGCGGAGGTCAGGGGTTCGATCCCCCTCTGCTCCACC
>UEXV01000006.1_pt1 | contig 48442 bp, 42 predicted proteins | sample 4301181 | NCBI WGS metagenome assembly UEXV01 (sample SAMEA4773175, study PRJEB27434) | metagenome | biome: 2259; feature: agricultural soil; material: soil | place: USA | collected 2014-09 | depth 0.25 m | reverse complement strand
ACTCAGACGTATTGGGGCGGCAATGGAAGACGGAAGTTTTGAATTGGAATGGCACTGTCTATTCGACTAACACGAGCACTTTCAACACGCTCGATCAAGTGACGAAGGTTCGTCAGACTGACAACGCTACCAGCGTCTACCAGGACACGGTCATGACCTACGACGGTTATGCTCGCTTGGCAACCAAGCACGTCCCGGAACAGAACGCTGGCACGGCGACGGTCTATGCTTACAACTCAGACGACAAGATTCAGTCGGTCACGGATGCCCGCGGCGCGAGCGCGACCTATGGCTATAACGACCGGCATCTGGTCACCTCAATCACTTATTGGGCTCCAAGTGACGTTGCAAACGCCCATAATGCCTCATTTTCCTACGATTCAGCGGGAAATCGCACTTTCCTTATTGACGGCTTGGGGACCAAAGCGTACAGTTACGACCAACTGTCTCGGCTCGTCTCGGAAACACGTTCATTCAACGAGGTCGGCACGTTCACGCTCAGCTATGATTACAATCTCGCGGGCGAACTTAAGAAGATAACCGATGCTTCCAACTCGACAATCAACTATGGCTACGATTCAATTGGTCGCCTCAACGGCGTAACCGGTTCAGATAATTTAGTCGGGGGCGTCGCCGCATATGCCTCCAGCTTCCAGTATCGCGCCTGGGGCGCGTTGAAGACCATGACTGACGGCAGCTCTCACACATCTACCCTGCTTTACAATTCGCGGCTTCAGCCAAAGCACTTCGACCTCAACGGCGGCGTGGTGGCGCAGAACTATGATTACTACAACGACGGGCGTGTCAGCAGAGTGCACAACACGACCGATCAGAATTTTGATCGCTCGTATTCATATGATCCCTTGGCGAGGATCACCGAAGCCAGGACCGGCGGCCAGGCACGTGGCGATAATGGCGCCAATCCTTATCATGAAACTTTCGCTTACGATGTTTGGAATAATCTAACCGCCCGAGCTTCCGACACCTGGGACACTTACAATCTCACCGACAACGCGACCTACACAAACAATCGTCGCCTGGGTTGGGGCTATGATGCCGACGGCCGCAACACCGACATCGACACGCGCCATTACACTTTCGACGCGGCCGGTCAGATCACTTTGATGTCTGGACAGAAGTGGATTGCGAATCATTACGTCAACATCAGTCAGTCCGCCGCATACGATGGTGACGGTTTGAAGGTGAAGGATACTTCCGCAGGCATTACAACTTATTACCTGCGATCGAGCGTGCTCGGTGGCGCGATTATTGAAGAGCTGGGGAACAATGGCGCGAAGAACGTCGGCTACGTTTATGCACTGAGCGGTCAATTGCTGGCGCAGCAGGCAAACAACCAAGTCAGTTGGAAACATAGCACGCCTGCCGGCACAGGCAATTACGAAATCGACGCGAACGGAACAGTCACGCGCGTGGAGTTCGATCCGCTCGGAGCTGATATCGGCCTGACCTCGCCGGCAACCCCTGATACCGGAGGCGGTGAAGGCGACCTCGGCAGCAATCACGTCGGCGGGATCATGAGTCAGCGCTGGTCTAACTTCTTCAATTTGTCAGCGGGCTGCGCAATCGACGGTCTGGCGGCGTCGTGCAACGCGGCGATGGGCGCGGTTAACGCAGGCGCAGGGGTAATTGGGCCGGCGAATACTACACGCTGGAATCCGGATCTCAATAACGGGCAGGGCGGACATGAATTCTTTCATGCATTCGCCGACGGCACACAAGCTTGGGGTCCGTTAGCGGGCATTGCGGGCATTACGGCGCCGAATCCGCCGCCCGCGCGGCGACCTACCTTGCAGCCGTATAACGATCCGAGGCATCCGTACCGGCCGGTTGACCCGAATCTTGAACAGCCTATTCGCGTTAGTGAGAGCCTAGAAAACTGGCCCCTGCAAAATCGTGAATCTAGTCATAGCCGAGTTCGTTGTCCGCCTACAGGTAGCCAGCTTGCTAACAATTCGGTAGTTAAGAAAACTCTACAAAAGGCTTTCCAGCTCTCTAAGTCGGGAGGAATCGAAAGAGGTGGATGGATTTATTGGAATCCCCGCACCGACGCCATTTTCACAATTATCAAAGACCCACCGACAATTGATCCACACCATCCCGAAAGAAGTGATTCCTACCTCAAAGTGTTCTTGAATTCGCCGCCATCACCCACAGATGGGTGGGTGATCGTGGGAGTTTTTCATACACACTTGGAAGGCGGTGGGCCAGACGATTACGACGTTTCATTGGAATTCCGACGCAGAGTGCCCGGACTAATCATAGACCCTGATCGAACCTGGACTTATGGTCCCAAACGAGGCGTGTGGAACAAAGTGCTGCCTCCGGAGTGCAAGTAGCATGAAGATTTTCCTCAAACCCTTACTGGCGCTATTCGTCTCAATCGGTAGTTTCCCTTTAGCCCAGAACTATCCCATTGAGACTGGTCAAAGCAATCTCGCCGGACATAGTTTCGCCACACCCGAACGAACGCTTCATGGAATAAGTCAGCGGAAGGCTGTCGCGATCGCGAACAAGGATGCGCGCACCAGATACGGCTCGCTATCCGATTTTAGGGTTGTACCTTGTGAACAGGTGAGGTTTTGGCGAATCATGTACGACGGCGGCGGACCCGAGTACGTAATCGACAAGCTGTCCGGAATGATCATACGTCGTCAGACTATTCCTCAAGGATCTGGAAGCATCACGACTGGGCGGCAGATTACCAAGGAAGAAGCCATCCAAATCGCAAAGGCTGATGCTGAACGGAGATATGCTAGTAAGGGAGAGGATGTAACCCGCTTTTCGGTTTTTGCTTGTGAATTGTCGAGAGGATGGCGTGTTATCTTTGACCTTCGTATTGAATCAGGCAAGTCTGCCAGAAGCTTTCCGAATGCGGGTTTCCCCAAATACCTGATTGATAAGAGCACTGGCGGGATTATTTATCATGAGTTGAATTAGGAATCTGTTCCTAACACCTCGAAGCGCGACTACGACCTTTAGAGAATTTCGGCGCTATCGTTGGCGTTACCGGAAAGGCGGCCACTCACCGATTGCGGCCACTCACCGATTAACGTAAGCAAAGAGTGACGGCAACCTTGACAACCGTATTCACTGGCGGAGTGAAGTCGCGGGATTGCCCGCGACGGTAGTCCCCGCCGCCACGTCTTTCGTCACCACGGCTCCCGCTCCGACGATCGCATTCTCGCCGATCGTCACTCCGCACAGAATCGTTACGCCGCTGCCAATACTCGCGCCTCGTTTCACAATCGTGGGAATGGCTTTCCAGTCATCATCTGTTTGCAAACGCCCCTCGCTGGTAGTCGCGTGTGGATGTTTATCGTTGATGAAAACAACTCCGTGTCCGATAAAGACTTCATCTTCGATAGTGACGCCTTCGCAAATAAAACTGTGGCTGGAGATCTTGCATCTGGATCCAACGCGGGCCCGCTTTTGAATCTCAACAAACGAGCCGATGCGGGATTCGTCTCCGATCTCGCAGCCATAGAGATTTACAAAGTGGTGGATGACGACGTCGCGACCGAGTTTGACGTCAGGCGCAATTACACAGAATTGTCCGGGCATTTCAGTGATTGAGGGGTCAGCGAATCTGTAATGTTGGAACTAGCTCGAGGCCGCGCGCGAACTCTCCTCAGCCGGCGCCTCTTCCTCTGAGCCGTAGTAGTCGTAGTAGCCCGAGTAATATCCGGCGTAGTAGTAGTTGCTCTTCGACTCCATCTTCACGTTATTGAGCACGACGCCGAAAATGTTCGCGCCAATATCCAACAGTTGCTGTTTGGCGCGTCGCACCACGGCGCGCGAACTCCGTCCGCCGTGGACCACCAGAATCACGCCATCAACGAAGGTCGCGAGAATCGAAGCGTCGGTGAAGGAAATGGCCGGAGGCGAATCTACAATTACGTGAGTAAACTTCTCACTGACGGTTTTCAGCAGACGTCGCATCTCGTCCGAGCCCAGTAGCTCGGCCGGGTTTGGAGGCATCGGGCCTGACGTCAACACCTTCAAATTCGGGGCTTGCTCGCAGGTTTGAATCAAACTGTCTATTTCGTTGGCATCGCCCGAAAGCGAATTGGTCAAACCGCGCACGTTGGGCAAATTGAAATGCGCGTGCAGCCGCGGGCGACGCAGATCGCAATCGATGATGAGCACTTCCGCGCCCGTCTGCGCCAGGATGAAGGCGGTATTGATTGCGGTGGTGGTCTTGCCCTCGGAAGGCTGGCTGGATGTAACCAGAATTGTTTTCGGCGGCGTACCGGCCGACGAAAGCAACAAAGAGGTGCGCAGGTGACGATACGATTCGGCGATTGGCGATCGCACGTCTTTCACCATCGCCAGCGCGGTTGTTTCTGACGGAGCGGCTCCGCCCGCCGCGCCTCCACGCAATCGTGGCTTGTCAGAGCGGGCGGCAGGTATCAATGCCAGCGAGGGCAAATTGATGTAGCGGCTGATATCGTCAACTGACTTGATGGTGTCATCCAGGAAGTCGAGCAGGAACGCCAGTCCAATTCCAGCCACGAGCGAAAGCACAAATGCGATCATGATGGACCGCATGCGATAGGGTCCGACCGGTGCGTGCGGCAGGCGGCTGGGGTTCGAAATCGAAACGTTCGTACCCCCGGTTCCCGATACGGCCTGGAGTTCCCGGCGCTTTTGGAAGAGCGTATTCAGATACTGCTGGTCGCTGGCGAGATCGGCACGCATGGAGGCCAACTCGATCACGTTCTGGGTTTGCTGACCGGTGAGGCCGCTTTCCTTCGTGTACGCTTTTTGCAATCCGACCAACTGGTCCGAAGCGGCATCGGCCCGCGACTTCATCGTCGCGACTACTTCAGCCGGCGCTTTTTTCAACTCGGCTTCCAGGGTTTTGATCTGCGCCTGGACCTGTTGCACCTCTGGCCATTCCGGAGTGTATTTTTGTAGCAGGCCTGCCTCTTTGTCCTTCAATTCGCTGATCTTCTGGCGCAGGTGAATGATCCGCTCATCTTTCTGCACCTCGGGATTTGAAAATGGATCAGCCGCGTTCTTCGCCGCGTCGTAGTCAGCCTGTAACTGGCGCTTCTTATTCTCGGCTTCGAGCAGCTGACCACTGTAAGTCGCTACGCGCTGCTGTAGCAGGTTACTTCCCGGAGTATTATCTAACGGCAACTTGTAAAGCTTGGCGTAAGCAAAGATGTTTCCCTGTTTTTTCTGGATCTGATCCTGATACTTCGCGATCTCCTTGGATAAATCCTGCGATGCTTTGCTGGTGCCGCTTTCCTGTCGCTCGATGTTGTTCTTTACGAATACATCGGCGAGGGTGTTGGCGATCTTTTGGGCCAACTCGGGATCGGTATGCTTGTACTTGATAATGACGAGATTGGTCTGTGGAACTGGTTCGACGACTTCGCTGTTGACGATCGTGTCTTCATAGGGCTCGAGCTTCGCGAGCTCATCGTCGGTAAGTTGTCGCTCTTTGAGCGTTTCTTCATCGATCAGCGTAGGGTCGGTTTTGGTTTGAGGCGGACTCTTCTCCGCTCTCTCTTGCGTGAAAATTCGCTTCAGTGAAGCGAAAATCGTGCTCTGCCCTTGCGGGCCGAAGAATTTTGGATTGTGTTGCAGATCCAGAGTGAGAACTACCTGACGAGCGAGCGTCGGGTTCTGCAATAACTTCAGTTGCGTTCCCCAAAAGTTCGGATCGTTTTGGCCAATGACAATGCCGCCGTTGCCTGATTGCAGAATGCTCTGAGCCTTTTGCTCGATCTTGATGGTGGTCGCGCCCTCGAAAATCGAAGGCTCGCGGTAAGCTTGTATGGTTGCCAGCGAAGTGATGACCAGCACGAGGCTCATGATCAGCCACTTTCGCTTCAGAACGATAAAGAGGTATTCCTTGAGATTGATCTCGGAAGTCGTTGTACCGTATTTACCGTAGGGCTTTGTTTGAGTTAGATCGGCGAGGCTGCGATCCAAATCGCGCCCATCTCTTGCCGGAACTAGACGTTCGTCGTGGGTCATAGCTTAATAAAACTTCCTACCTCTCGAGCTTTGGGCCAGGCCAGCCGCCTTTCGGGGATTAAACATGATATCAGACCGGCGCTAACAGGCAAGTTTATATGGCAGATACGGCTACGGCTTCCCGGGCAAACCGGGAGAGTGCATCTTGCCAGGTCGGCAACGGCGCCAGCCCGATCGCTTCTGAAACCAGGCAGCGTAATTTGGAATTGCGGGGTCGCGGCGCCGGCCGCTTGAGCGTTTCGAGCGAGACTGCCTGTACCAAATCCTGTGGCAAACCAAGGATTTCCACAGCCGCGCGCGTAAAATCCTCAAAACTCGCGCCGTCACCGGCATTAACTGCGTGGTAGATTCCGGGAAGATCCAAACGAGCTATTTCGTACAATCTGGCCGCCAAATCAGTCGCGTAAGTCGGTGTGCCGAATGAATCGCTAATCGCGGTCAGGCGATCGCCACGGCGCGCTCGCGTTATCAAGGTGCTGAGAAAGTTTTTTCCCCCAGACCCGAATATGTAGCCGCTGCGGACGACCGCGGTCCGCGCCCACGCAGTTTGCGCCCGGCGTTCGCCTTCCAGCTTAGAGACTCCGTAGATACTTATTGGATTGGGCTGATCGCGTTGAGTATAAAACCCGTCTTTCGCCCCATCGAAAACGTAATCGGTCGAAATCGTAATGAAGAGTGCGCCCGCTTTGCGACAGGCCAGGGCGAGCAGCTCGGGTCCGCGCGCGTTCTGATCCATTGCGCGTTCGCGATCAAGTTCGCAACCATCGACGTCGGTCCAGGCTGCGCAGTTGATCACGACGTCCGGCCGTTCCGCCTCGAACGCAGTTTCGATGGCCGGGCGGTTGGTGATATCGAGCGCGGCGTGATCAAAGGCGGCCACGCTCTCGCCCTGTGCCGAGACATGTGAAACGACTGCCCGCCCCACCAGGCCAGCCGAGCCGGTGACGATAACTTTCAATGCGCGCCGACCTCGCTTCCGTACTGCTGCGCATAGAACTCGCGGTACGCTCCGCTGCGCGCGCGCTCGACCCATTTGCCATTGGCCTGATACCAATCGATCGTCTTGCGCAAGCCGCTTTCCCAGGTTTCCTGCGGCAGCCAACCCAACTCAGTTTCGATCAAAGATGGATCGATAGCGTAACGACGGTCGTGACCGGGCCGGTCCTTTACGAACTTGAGGAGCGCGTGCGGCTTGCCCAATTGATCGAGCACTGATTTGGCTACGTCCAGATTTCGCCGCTCGTTGCGCGCTCCGATGTTGTAGGTTGCTCCCGATCTCCCTCTTTCTAGAACCAATGAGATTGCCCGGCAGTGATCGTCAACGTAAATCCAGTCGCGCACATTCATTCCGTCGCCATAGACCGGGATCTGTTTATCATCCATGGCGTTGGCCAGCATCAACGGCAGAAATTTTTCCGGGAATTGACGCGGCCCATAGTTGTTGCCGCAGCGAGTAATTACTGTGTCCAAACCGAAAGTGTGATGGGCCGCGCGCACCAGGTGTTCGGCCGCGGCTTTCGAAGCGGCATACGGACTATTCGGGCAAAACGGCGAGTCTTCATTGAAGAAGGCTTGATCGTCTTCCGGCAAGCTGCCCATGACTTCATCAGTTGAGACCTGCAGAAACCGCTTAACGCCACGCTCGCGCGCACAATCCAGAAGCACCTGCGTGCCGAGCACATTCGTTCTTATGAATTCCGCGGCCGAGAGAATGCTTCGGTCAACATGAGACTCGGCGGCAAAGTTGATGATCGCGTCCGTGCCGTCGGTCAGGACTGCCAAAACCGCGTCCTTATCAGCAATGTCACCCTGAATGAAATGGTGAGATCGATCATCGAGCCCCGCGAGGTTGTCGAGATTTCCCGCGTAGGTGAGCGCGTCAAAATTGATTATTTCGGTGGACGACTCACCATCCAAAACGTGTCGTAAGAAGGCCGATCCGATAAAACCGGCGCCGCCTGTGATGAAGAGTTTTTTCATTCGTCAGATTGTTGTAGAGAATGGATACCGGCAAGGATCTCGAGGACGTAAGTCTTCGGTCCGAAACTATCTGCGCGATCCAAAATCAAGAGTGTCGAAGTATTACATAGACAACATTGAGTTGCCAAAATCAGACCAAACTGGGGTGGTGCGCCCTTTGAAATCCTCTGCGCAACCTCTGCGTTCTCGGCGTCTCGGCGGTGAGTTTTTTGACGCTGATTATTCAAGGCAGAGACGCAAAGGTCGCAGAGACTGCGCAGAGAAAATCGAAATTAGGACGCGCCCAAAACGCGCAGTTACTTATTTCCCTCGTGGTTGTGCTCTCCAAGAATCTGCTGCTAGACTGCCACCTCGACGATCGTGACTGGAAACGAATAACTATCTGGCAAATTAAGCCCGGAATTTCTCGAATCCAGGGCGCCCACATTTCTTACGTAGTGACATCCGAAACGTTATCCACTGAGACCGAAAGCAAGATAACCGCGCCGTCAGGGCGCGTTGCCGGGCCGGATAACGTGGTGGTGATTATCGAGCCGACCAAATCATGGGTGCCGCTGAGGCTTGGTGATTTATGGCAATACCGCGAACTGCTCTACTTTCTCACCTGGCGCGACGTTAAGGTCCGTTACAAGCAAACGGTGCTGGGGGCCGCGTGGGCGATCCTGCAACCGTTGCTGACGATGCTGATCTTCACGCTGCTGTTTGGCGAGCTAGCGGGCATACCATCCGAAGGCATTCCTTATCCGATTTTCGCGTTCGGCGGTTTGTTGATTTGGGTTTTCTTTTCCAACTCAGTAACCAACAGCGGCAACAGCCTGGTCGGCAGTTCAAATCTCATCACCAAAATTTATTTTCCGCGAATGATCATTCCCGCGGCCGCAGTCGGCGCGGGTTTGGTCGATTTAGCGCTGGCGTTCGTGATTCAAATCGGTCTGATGGCTTATTACAAAGTTCATCTGACCTGGGGCCTGGCCATGATTCCGGTGTTGATAGTGCTGGCGTCGATGCTCGCCCTCGGAGTGGGAATGTGGCTGTCGGCACTAAACGTGAAGTATCGCGACATTCGCTATGCGATTCCGTTTCTGATGCAGCTCTGGATGTTTTCGTCGCCGATTATTTACCCGGTCAGCATGGTGCCGGCCAAGTGGCAATGGGTGCTGATGCTCAACCCTCTGACTGGAATAATCCAGAATTTTCGGATAGCGCTGTTTGGTAAGCAGCCTTTTGAATGGAAGTCGCTGGGAGTCTCAGCCTTAATAACCGTAGTCGTACTTGTCTATTCAGCCTTTTCCTTTCGGAGGATGGAAAAGGATTTTGCCGATGTAATTTGATCTGGTGATGTCAGTTATCAAAGTCGAAAACCTGGGCAAGCAGTACCGCATCGGAGCACGAGACGCAGCCTACTCAACCATCCGGGAAACCCTGGTCAACAAGGCCAGCTCTCTCTGGAAATGGAACCGGCAAAGAACCACGCAAATTTGGGCGTTGCGCGATGTGAGCTTCGAGGTTAAGCCGGGCGAAGTCGTCGGCGTCATCGGCCGAAACGGCGCGGGCAAAACCACCTTACTGAAAGTTCTGGCGAGAATTACTGAGCCGACGACTGGTCGAGTCGAACTGCACGGCCGCGTCGGCAGTCTTTTGGAAGTAGGCACGGGCTTTCATCCGGAACTGACCGGCCGCGAGAATATTTATCTCAACGGCTCAATCCTGGGCATGCGCCGGCGTGAAATTGATCGCCGGTTTGATGAGATTGTCGCGTTCGCCGAAGTCGCGGAATTCGTTGATACGCCGGTCAAACGCTACAGCAGCGGAATGTACCTGCGCCTCGCTTTTGCCGTGGCGGCCCACCTCGAGCCTGAAATTCTTCTGGTCGACGAAGTGCTGGCCGTCGGCGACGTACAGTTTCAAAAGAAGTGCATGGGCAAGATCGAAGAGGTTGCCGGCCAGGGACGAACGGTGCTCTTCGTTTCGCACAACATGCCGGCCGTGCAGCGCCTTTGCACCCGCGGCATTCTTTTGAGCGACGGCAAGGTCGTCCGCGATGGCGACGTCCGGTTAGCCGTTCAGGAATATCTCACGCTGGACCTGGGACAAGCCGGCGAACGCAGCTGGGCGAAACCTGAAGCTGCTCCCGGTGACAGTGTCGCCCGTCTCAAAGCCGTCCGCGCGTTGAATAGCAAGCTTGAGGTCGCTTCTGAGTTCAGTGTTCGCGATGATTGGTATCTCGAAGTTGAATTCTGGGTATTAACTGCGGGATTCAATATTAACGTGAACGTTTTTCTCTATGACGAATCAGGCACATTGATTTTCGTCGCCGGCGATTTCCAGGATACCGAATGGAATAACAAGACTCGTCAGGTGGGCATACACAGTTCACGCTGCAAGATCCCGGGAGACCTTCTCAATGACGGCAACATCCGCGTGCTGGCTGCGGTTTACTCGCCGCCCAGCACCCTGCGCGGGATTGAGAGAGACGCCATTTCTGTTAGAATCAACGAGGACTTATCAACAAACGGTGCGCGCGGACATTATCCGGGTCCCTGGCCGGGGGGAGCAGTGAGACCATCGCTGCAATGGGAGTTTGGTTATACTCCCTGATCGGGCTAGTGACACAGACTTCAGTCTGTGTAGCATCCATCGCCGCCTAATCACAGACCGAAGTCTGTGCCACAGGCAAGCGAGGACGCTTGCGCTCCAGTCAACACTGCATGGCAAAACGAAAAGCGTTAATTACGGGTATCACGGGACAGGACGGGTCATTCCTGGCTGAGCTACTGCTCGCAAAGGATTACGAAGTCTATGGGATTGTCCGCCGCTCCAGCAGCTTTAACCGCGGGCGGATCGATCATCTTCACGATCCGGCTGAGATGTCCGATCTGCAACTGGTCTATGGCGACATGAACGACAGCAGTTCGCTGAATAAGGCGCTGCGCACGATTAAGCCGGACGAGATTTACAATCTGGCCGCCCAGTCGCACGTGCGGGTCAGTTTTGATATCCCCGAATACACGGGAGAAGTTACCGCTTTGGGGACGCTGCGGCTGTTGGAAGCCATTCGCGAGTCGGGAATAAGTCCTCGTTTTTACCAGGCTTCAAGTTCTGAAATATTTGGTAACACGACTGAGACACCGCAAAAAGAGACCACTCCGTTTCTTCCCTGTAGCCCTTATGCGATCTCCAAGCTGTTCGCCTACTGGACCACGGTAAATTACCGCGACAGCTACAACATGTTTGCGGTCAACGGAATATTGTTCAATCACGAATCCGAGCGCCGCGGCGAGAATTTCGTTTCCCGCAAGATCACCAGATCGGCAGCCCGAATTAAGCTCGGCTTGCAGGACAAACTGGTTCTGGGAAATTTAGACGCGCGCCGGGATTGGGGTTACGCGAAAGATTATGTCGAAGCCATGTGGCTGATGCTGCAACAGGACAAGCCCGATGATTATGTGATCGCGACCGGTGAATCTCACTCGGTGCGCGATCTGCTGGACGTCTCTTTTAATCATCTCGGTCTGGACTGGCAGGAACATGTCGAGATCTCGCCCCACTATTTCCGGCCGACCGAGGTGAATAACCTGATCGGAGACGCATCCAAGGCAGCTCGCGAACTGGGCTGGCGGCCTAAAGTCAGTTTTGAAGAATTGATTCGATTAATGGTTGAGACTGATTTGGCGGAACTGCAAGATAACCACAAGTCCCGGAGCCAGGGAGCGAACGAACCAGAGTATCAACAAGCCGCGCGCTGAGAAGCCACGGCACAATCGGCAAGCCCCCTGATCGGCAAGGCACTCGCACCCAACAATCATTCGTTAAATGTCTATCAATTCAGAAAGCTCTATGCCGAAAGATATTTGCAAGGCTATTGAGAATTGTCGCATCTGCCGCGCGCCGGAACTGGTCCAGGTAATCGACCTCGGCGAGCAATACATCGCTACGCATTTCGTCACCAGCGACTCGCCTGCATTTCTGCAATCGCGTTATCCGCTGGAACTCGTTCGTTGCACGCGCCAGGGCGGATGCGGTTTGGTGCAACTAAAGCACAGTATCGATCCGTCCGCGCTTTATTTTGATTACGGTTACCGTTCCGGCATCAATCAAAGCATGCGTGACAACCTGGCCGAGATCACCGCCAGGGTCGAAAGCATCGTCGCCCTGAAAACCGGTGACACAGTGCTGGACATCGGTTGTAACGACGGCACGCTTCTGTGTTCATACCAAACGAGTGGGATCGACAAGATCGGCATTGATCCGTCGACCAACGTGATCGCGCATGCTCGCGCCAAGGGACTCGAGGTCGTCAACGATTACTTTTCCGCGGCCAGTTTCAGGCAGGCTCGACCGGACAAGAAAGCTCGCGCGATCACTAGTATCGCCATGTTCTACGACCTCGAGCATCCGTCTGATTTTGTCCGCGAGGTAGCTTCGATTCTGGCCGACGATGGCGTGTGGGTGATCGAGTTGTCTTATCTGCCATTCATGCTGGAAAAGAATTCTTTTGACACGATCTGCCACGAGCATCTCGAATATTATTCGCTGGAAACGCTCGAGTGGCTGCTGGAAAAAGAAGCTATGGCGGTGCAACACGTGGAATTTAACGACATCAACGGGGGCAGCGTGCGTCTGTTCATTCGCCACAAATCGGCCATCGACCGGCCTTCTGACTCATTGAAGAGTGCGCGCGAGGGTGAACGGAAGCTGGCGCTGCGAGACGAAGCAACATTCAAATCGTTTCGTGAGAGTGTGGACCGAATCCGCACTGAGCTGCGCCGGGTTTTGGATGAAGCAAAACAACGCGGGAAATCCGTGTATCTCTACGGCGCCTCGACCAAAGGGAACACCATTTTGCAGTTCTGCGGAATCGATAACGAGATGGTGCCGAAAGCTGCCGATCGAAATCCGGAGAAGTGGGGCCGCCATACTTTGGGAACCGAGGTCGAAATCATTTCCGAAGAGCAGGCCCGCAAGGAACGGCCGGATTATTTTCTGGTCATGCCCTGGCACTTCTTCAACGAGTTCAAGGATCGAGAAAAGGATTTCCTCGAGGGCGGAGGAAAATTCATTTTGCCATTGCCCGAAGTCCGGGTAGTCGGCAAGGAAGACTTGTGAGTTTGGTTCGTACATTCGGGTGGTGCCCTTTTTGTTTTTCTCTGTGGATGCTCTGTGGTACTCCGTGTCTCTTTGGTGGTATTTGCTGAGGATAATTTCACCACAGAGGCACAGAGTTCCACAGAGTTTTCACTGAGATTCTGAAACGAGGTCACGACCTGCATTCGCGGCATCTTCCAACAGCGCGTTCACAACATCGAGGTTGTTCGAATTCAAGATCTAACAATCTGAAGGGCGCCTTTGGCCTGAAGGTTTTTTTGTCTGTAAATGAAGCGGGCGCTCATCACGGGGATATTTGGTCAGGACGGTAGCTACCTGGCGGAACTTCTGTCCGGCAAAAACTACGAGGTCCACGGAATCGTTCGATCAGAGCTCTCACCGCAGAGTTTGAAGCTCAGCCGCCATCTGGCCCAGAAAGGCGTGACGCCGATCCTGCATGAGTGCGATTTGACGAGCTTTGAGAGGGTCGCGGATTTGATCAAGACGATCAGGCCCGACGAGTGTTATCACCTCGCGGCTGTCCATTATTCGGCGCAGACGGTTTTCACGGCGCCATTTGAAAGCGAGCGGTTGCTGCTCGAGCAGAACATTTTGTCGGTGCTCAATATCCTTCACGCGATCAGAGAGTCCTCGCCCGAAACGCGATTCGTTCTGGCCGGCTCGTGCCTGATGTTCGAGGACTCGGGAGTCTCGCCGCAGACTGAGGCCACTCCCTTTTATTCAAAATCGGTTTACGGAACTTCGAAGATTCTTGGCCACCAGGTAACTGATCTTTTCCGAAACCACAATCTGCATACTTCGACGGCCATTTTGTATAACCACGAATCGCCGCGCCGGCAGGAACACTTCGTCTCGCAAAAAATTGTCAAAGGCCTGACCAGGATTAAGCGAAACAAAACGGAGGGGCTCGAGTCAGAAAAACCAGATGACGTTCTCGAGTTGGGAAACCTCGATGACGTCAAAGATTGGGGTTACGCGCGTGATTATGCCTACGGCATGTGGCTAATGACCCAGGCAGATTCGCCGGGCGACTACATTCTGGCGACGGGCAACGGACATACTGTGGCCGATTTTGTGAAGGAGGCGGCCGACTGTCTGGGACTAACCGACTGGCCCCAATTCGTGAAGGTGCAACCCGGGCTGACGCGGCCAATCACCAGGACTAAACTGGTCGGCAAGCCTGATCGCGCACAGACCGCCCTGGGTTGGACTCATTCGCTTGACTTCAGAGGACTGGTCGAACTAATGGTGCAACACGAACTAAGCGGCACGCTGGATTGATCATCACGAGATAGAAATGTCATCTTTTCGAGAAACAGTTTCGGGACACCTTAACAATAGGGCCTTTCGGCCCTTAAGACTTTTGTCCAGTAAACATTTCTGGCGCCAGAAGCATTGGGAGTTTCTAAAGTCTCGCCCGGAGAGAGACCTGACGGTTGATACCGATCACGGTCGGCTCAGTTTCAGCTCGAAAGATAAATTCATCGGGCGCAGTCTTTATACCGCCGGGTCATATGGATATTCAGATATCTTTCACGCGATCGACATTCTTAAGTCACAGGGTAAATTGAGCAGCGCCAACGAAGGCTATTTGATCGATATCGGAGCGAATGTGGGAACAGTCTGCATTCCTTTGGTGCTCAAGGGAGTGTTCAAGCAGGCGTTGGCGTTCGAACCTGAGCCGCGCAACTTCAGTTATCTGAAACGTAATATCGATCAAAACAATCTGTCCGATCGTGTTCAGGCCTTTCAGGTAGCGCTCTCTTCAAGTGCCGGCGAGCTGGAACTGGAATTGTGCGCAGACAATTATGGCGACCACAGAATCCGTACTTCCGGCGCGCCGACGTCTCAGTTCAATCAACTTGATGAGAGCGGGCGCAGCGTTATCAAGGTGCCCGTGCAGACGCTCGACCAAACAATCGAGTCGCTCGGCATCAAGCCCGATCAGATAAAGCTTCTTTGGATGGATGTTCAGGGACACGAAGGCCACATCTTTCAAGGCGCTGAATCGTTGATCGCTGCCGGCGTACCGATTGTCTTTGAGTTATGGCCTTACGGTCTGCGCAGTGCGGGCCTGGACCTCGAATGGTTCATCGATTTCGTGAGTACTCATTTCAATCGTCTCTGGGATCTCGGGGCCGACAGTGTGGAAGGCATGCCGGCTTCCGACATTCGCCGGATGTTTGAAATACTGAAGAGCGACAATGCCAGTGCTCAAACCGACGTGTTAGTTTTCTGAGGTAAGTCGGTACGCACGCTTCCAGCGTGCTGTTACCTGAGCACGCCGGAGGCGTGCGTACCTTATGACTGATCAGCTAAAAGATCGCGACTCGTGGCTTCATTCGAGGTTGCGCCATTTGTTTGGTGGCTATCTCTCGGTGACCGACCTGCGCTGGATCTTGACCGACAAGCTTAAGACCCATCAGGAGTTTCTCTTCGAAGGCAATAAACTGGAATACTTCTTTCACTCTTACAACAACTTTCGCCTGTCTGAGAGAGCGATTGAAATTCCGCTCATCAATTATTTTCTGCGCCGGAATAACTACGAGGAAATACTCGAGATTGGCAACGTCACCAATCATTACTATGATTACTTTCGCCAAACCTTTGCTGATAAACGCAAGACTGTGGTTGATAAGTTCGAACGCGGGCACGGTGTGATAAATCTCGACATTGCCGATTACGCCCCGAATGAAAAGTTCGATTTTGTCTTCTCGATATCCACGTTTGAGCACATGGATTCGGATCTGGGAAATAACCCGGACTATGTTGAGGGCAGCTCGAAACTGGTGTCGGTGGCGGCCGACAACATCAAGCACGTAGGCGATATGCTGCTCAAAGACGGAGGCCGCTTTGTGGTGACTGCGCCCATCGGCTACGCACCCGAGTGGGACAAGACTTTTTATTCAGACGCTTTTGATAAATGCAATTTCTCAAGTGTTCGAAAATATCTCTTCAGGAGAAAAGGCGAACTGGTCTGGGAGCAGGCCGGCGTTGAAGAGGGCCGCGGCGCAGCGCGTATTTCAACTTTGCCGTTTACGGAATTTTTATCGATTGTAGAATTCGAAAAGTGATCAAAAGGCGATTCGCACAGATTGTCCATGCCAAATTCAGATGACAGCTCTTCAGGGAAGTTAAGCGAGAACAATTCGAAAATCGAGCCGGACTCGATCTTTCGCAAATACTACTCAGACGATCCATTTGTCGATCGCTTTCAGACAGAGCCGGAAGCGGCGGTTGACGTCATCGTTCCGGTGATCCATACGAACGAACTCTGGCGCACGAACCTGCTTTCATTCTATCGCGAAATTCCCATTCACAAACTTTTCATCGGCGACGGTGGCTGTATCGATAATTCGATCGAAGTCGTGAATGAGTTTCCGCGCGTCGAGGTCCTGGATCACAAGAGCTACAAAACGCTCGGTTACAGCCTGCGCGAATTAATCAGGGCGGTCGAAACCGAATGGTTCATCTACGTCCATTCCGACGTGTACCTGCCGCCGGGCTGGTTCGATGCGATGCAGCGTCACCAGACTGAGTACGATTGGTTTGGCTGTCCGATGAAACACACGGTCATGGTGCAGTACGAGATTCCCGAAGAAGTCCGCCCCTACGCCGGCAGTCAGATGGGCCGCAAGTCGGCTTTTACTCCGCGGCTGGACACCATCGACGATGACTACGTTTATCGTCAGGAAGATTTTGTGCTGGTTGACCTGATAGAAAAGGCCGGATTCAAGCACGGGAAGATTGAAGACACTTTTCATTACCACCAGACGATGTACAAGCCCACGCCGTGGGTGCGGAAAGTGCAGTCAGTGAACCTGAGCCTCTACATCAGTCCGGAAGAGGAGACGCGCAATCGGATCATGCAGGCACGAGGCATAATCAAATACCTGGAGCCGAATAGTCCGGCGCTCACTTACGAAGTTTCCATGAGCATTGACCGCTTGTTTGAATTGGGCGAGCTGACGCAGGCAAACTGGCCGGACTTCAAGCAGTGGGTGGCGGAAACCAACCCAAAGTGGTTACCTTATCTTCCGCAACAAAAGCCCTGGAAGCAACGGCTGCGAACGAAGGCCAGAAATTTATTCAACATGTTTTTTGATTAGCCCGAACGATGTTAACGCAAACCTGTTAGTTTGCGATGCAACTAAACCGTCGCTGCGCGACCGAGAGAAGAGTAGTGGTACAGTTTGACTCCCTCTCCCTTTGGGGAGAGGGTTGGGGTGAGGGCCTGAGCGCAAACTGCAATCACAACGTTCCGGGCTTGAGCCCGCATCGTTCAGTAATTCTTCGCAGCATCAATGGCGTTGAAGAACTGATTGGTGGCTCGTCTTGATAACGGGCTAAAGCCCGGTGAATTATTCCGAGCTTGCCGTACTAAGCCCTCACCCGACCCTCTCCCAAAGGGAGAGGGAGGCAAACTTTACAACTACCGAAAACGATGAAGTTCATAAAAACCAAACTGGAAGGCGCATTTGTTATCGAACTGGACAGGTTTGAAGACGAGCGTGGATTTGTGGCGTACGCGTGGTCCGAGCAGGAATTCATCAAGGAGGGATTGAACCCGAAGCTGGCGGAAATAATCATCTCCTACAGCAGCCGCAAAGGGACCTTGCGCGGCATGCACTTTCAAAGCTCGCCCTATGCCCAGGCCAAACTGGTCCGCTGCACAAAGGGAGCGATTTATGACGTGGCGATCGACCTGCGAGTGCAATCTTCGACCTACAAGAAATGGCAAGCGGTGGAATTGACGGCCGAAAACCACCGCATGTTTTTTATCCCGGAGGGGTGCGCTCACGGATTTCAAACGCTGGAAGACGAGACCGAAGTCTCGTACCAAATGTCGAACGTGTATGCGCCGGACCATGCCGGCGGAGTGAGGTGGGACGATCCGGCGTTTGGGATTGAGTGGCCGGACGCCGCGCGCATCATCATCGACAGAGATCAAAACTATCCGGACTTTCAGGAGTAAGACGACCTCCCGCGACGACCTAATGAATACCGAATCGATGTCAGGAAAGCGAAAACCGATTTACGTGATCGCGGAAATGGCCTGCTCGCATGAAGGCGATCCAAAGCTGGGCCGGAAAATTATCGAGGCCGCGGCCGGCGCCGAGGCCGATGCCATTCAATTTCAGATTTGGCTGGCCAAAGACATGATGGTTCCGCATCATCCGGACTTCGAAAAGCTAAAGTGCATTGAGTTGTCGCGCGCGGCCTGGACTGAGCTGGCGGAACATGCACGGGCCCTTCGCCCGCAGATGGAAATCATCGCCTGCGTTTACGAGCGCGGCAGTGTCGACTTTGCCGAAGAGCTGAAAGTCGATGCCTACAAATTGCATTCAGCCGATCTTTCGAATCCTTCGCTGGTGAAGTACGTCGCTGAAACCGGAAAGCGGATCGATTTGAGTGTCGGAGCTTCGACCCTCACCGAAATTCAAACCGCGCTTGATTGGATTCGCGAGGCTGCGAACTCGAACATTTGGCTGATGTATGGATATCAAAACTTTCCCACGCGAACGGACGACGTGCATCTCGATTACATGATGAAGCTGCGGAACGTTTTCGAATTGCCGGTCGGGTACCAGGATCACAGCGACGCCGAAACCGGCGCTGCATTCTGGTTGCCGGCGGCCGCGGCGGGCCTGGGCGTGGACATTCTGGAAAAGCACATCACGCATGATCGCGCTTACAAAGGCATCGATCACGAAGCCGCGCTGAATCCGGATGAGTTCAAGCGGTTTGTCGCCATGGTGCGCGAAATCGAAGCCGCGCGCGGCGTCGCTACGCCGAAAGCGTTTTCCGCCGACGAGCAAAAATATCGTAAGTATTCCAAGAAGAGCATTGTCGCGGGCCGGCCTTTGGCCAAAGGAAGCGTGGTCGCAGCGGGCGACCTGCTGTTCATGCGCGCTCCGGAGCTGGGCCTTCCTCCTGATCGAGCTGACGCTCTTATCGGTCGTTCCACGAACCGCGACATTTCCGCGTACGAGTTGATTGTGGAGCAGGATTTATCATGAGCGCCGCAATTCTGATCACCGCGCGTCTGAAATCGACCCGTCTGCCAAAGAAAGTTATCAAACCGATTGCCGGACGGCCGATGATCTGTCACATGATCGATCGGCTGAAGCTGGCGGAGATTCCGGAACAAATAATTCTTTGCACCTCCACGCTCGCGGAAGATGACGAGCTGACTGAGATCGCGCAACAGGAATCTATTTCTTATTTCCGTGGAGATCCTGACGACGTGCTCGCGCGTTTGACTGCGGCGGCGCAACAGTTCGGCGTTGAGACGGTCTTTAGTTGTACGGCGGACAATCCATTTGTTGATGCGATACACCTGGACAAGCTGCTCGAGTATCACCTCGGGCACGGATATGACTACACGAAAACCGAAGGCTTGCCGCTGGGCGCCTTCGGATATGCGTTGTCACGGCCGGCGATGCAGCGCGCCTGCGATCTCAAAGTTGAAAAGGACACGGAAATTTGGGGGCCTTTGTTTGCCGAGAGCGGAAAATTCGCGTGCGGAATTATGAAAATAACGGACCCGCAGTTCTGCTGGCCCGAGTTGAGATTGACGGTAGACATGCCGGAAGATTTTGAATTGGTGACGCGCATTTTCGACGAGCTCTACGAACCCGGTCGCGTGTTTTCTTTGGCGTCGATTCTTGAGCTGTGCCGGAAAGATCCGTCACTGCCGGCCATCAATGCCGGCGTTATCCAACAGGCCGGAAAAAAATTCACCTTGAAACCGAAACGTGACGAAGCGCGTGCCTGAATATATCGAAATTGCCGGGCGCCGGATTGGACCGGGTTACCCCGTCTTTGTGATCGCAGAGGCGGGCGTGAATCACAACGGCGATTTTGATTTGGCCCTCAAGCTGGTTGACGCCGCGGTGGCCGCGCGCGCCGACGCCGTTAAGTTTCAAACCTTCGTGGCGGAAGAGCTGGTTACCGGTGATGCTCCGAAGGCCGATTATCAGAAACAGAATACGAGCAAGCAGGAATCGCAGTTTGACATGCTCAAGGGACTGGAACTATCGCACGAACAATTTCGGATGATTAAAGCTCACTGCGAAGCGAATGAAATCATCTTCATGTCGACGCCGTTCGATTTTTCGAGCCTGAATTTTCTTCACAGAGTAGGAGTACCGGCATTCAAAATTTCTTCTGGGGATCTAACCAACCTGCCCATGCTCGCTGAGGCCGGGCAGAAGCAAAAGCCCGTCATCATCTCGACTGGAATGAGTTCGCTGGCCGAAGTTCGCGATGCGGTTGAGGCCGTGCGTAGCGCCGGCAATGAACAGATCGCGCTACTGCAGTGCGTCTCAAATTATCCGGCCGTAGCGGCCGAGGTTAACCTCCGCGCGATGCGCACCATGCATCGAGAATTCCGCGTTCCGGTTGGTTATTCGGATCACACGATGGGGCTTGAAGTTGCTATCGCGGCGGTGGCCCTGGGCGCGCGCATCATCGAAAAGCACTTTACGCTGGATCGAAATATGGAGGGGCCGGACCATCGCGCGTCACTGGTCCCGGCAGAACTGAATGATTTGATCAGGAGCATCCGGAACGTTGAAGTCGCCCTCGGCGATGGCGAGAAGAAACCGGCCGCGAGCGAGAAAGCTATCGCCGAAGTCGCGCGGCGAAGCCTGGTCGCCGCGCAAGACATCAATGCGGGAACAACTTTGACCGCGGCTATGATCGAAATTAAGAGACCGGGCACGGGGTTATCTCCGCGTATGCTGCCCAGTCTGCTGGGGCGTGAGATTCGACGGAATGTACACGCCGGCGAGCTTTTTACTTTAGAGATGATTGAGGACAGTGGCACAGACTTTAGTCTGTGATTCGCCGTTACAGGAATCGATCACAGACTAAAGTCTGTGCCACTATCAAAATGCGAACGATTGGCATCATCACGGTTAGCCGTTCAGATTTCGGAATCTATACGCCTATCTTGCGCGCGATTAAGACTCGATCGGATCTGCAACTGCGGCTGTATGTCAGCGGAGCTCATCTCTCACCGACGTTTGGCTTGACGGTTAACAGCATCGAAGCCGAAGGATTTGAAATTCACGAAAGAATCGAAATGCTGCTTTCGGATACGCCTGAAGACGTCGCCAAGTCGATGGGATTAGGAACGATTGGGTTCGCCCAGGCGTTTGCACGTCACCGTCCGGATCTGCTCGTGGCCTTGGGAGATCGATTCGAAATGCATTCCGCCGTAGTGGCCGCGGTCCCGCTCAGAATTCCCGTGGCGCACATTCACGGAGGCGAACTGAGTGAAGGCGCGATTGATGATGCGCTGCGTCACTCGATCACCAAACTGAGCCACTTGCACTTTGTTTCGACTGCCGACTATGCGCGGCGCGTAATCCAGCTCGGGGAAGAACCCTGGCGGGTTACCGTGAGTGGCGCGCCGGCGCTGGATAACCTGAAGACACTCGAGTTGCTTTCCGCTTCCGAGCTGGAAAAACAATTTGGTCTCGATCTTTCAAAACCATTTCTGCTGGCGACGTATCACCCGTTAACCATCGAAGCAGATCAGACTGAGGTGCAAATCCGCAACCTTCTGTCAGCTCTCGATAACGTTGGGATGCCGGTCGTTTTCACCTATCCCGGCGCCGACGCAAAGTCACATTTCATCATTGAGACCATCGAGCAATACGCCCGCGAGCACAGCTCCGCGCAACTGGCGGTGAGCCTGGGAACGCGGGGCTACTTCAGCATGATGAAACTCGCCGCGGGCATGGTCGGCAACTCTTCAAGTGGTATCATCGAAGCCGCATCGTTTCGACTGCCGGTGGTCAACATTGGCGCTCGCCAGGGCGGGCGCTTGCGGGCTGAGAATGTCATCGACGTGGGTTCCTCGGCGAGCGAGATTCTCGCCGGCATTAAGCGCGCAATTGATCCGAATTTTCGCGCGGGCCTTGCCAATCTTCAGAATCCGTATGGGGATGGAAACGCCGCCGAAAGGATCGTGGACAGGCTGGCCACGGTGGAAATTAATCAGCGGCTACTAACAAAACGGTTTCAGGATGCATGAAGAGAACTCGTCTCGTCGGCATTGGGGCAGCCGGCCACGCCAAAGTTGTGATTGAGATTCTGCGGTTGCGCGATGAATACGACTTCGTGGGCCTACTGGATGCGAAGCCAGAGTCGAGCGGCAGTTCTCTCGGCGGGATCAAAATTTTGGGCGACGACACGCTCTTGAACGATCTTTATCAACAGGGAGTTCGTCATGCGTTCATTGGAGTTGGGAGCGTTGGCGATTCGACGATTCGCCGGGAACTGTTTCGTAAACTAAAGGATCTCGGGTTCGATTTGGTTTCAGCCATTCATCCAAACGCCACGGTATCGCCGTCAGCGAAATTTGGTGAAGGGCCGATTATTATGGCCAATGCGGTGGTGAATGCTGATGCCGGAATTGGCGATAACGTCATCATCAATACCGGCGCGATCGTCGAGCATGATTGCATCCTGGAAGATCACGTGCACATAGCGACGGGCGCGCGTTTGGCCGGCGCTGTCACGGTGCGTGAAGGTAGTCATGTAGGAGTCGGGGCCAGTATCAAGCAGGGTGTGACGATCGGAGCCCGCGCGATCGTAGGGGCGGGTGCTGTCGTCATAGAAGATGTTCCGGAAGGCGTGACGGTGGTAGGCGTGCCGTCGAAGATTTTGAGGAAGTAAGCTGATGCTGGGAGCGCGGACGTCCTCGTCCGCAATGAGCGCGAAGCGCGAACAGTTTCGGTTATTACACTGATCAATGTGTAAGCGTAATCAGCAAAGGGGGGCGGACGAGGACGTCCGCGTTCCCAGCATTCACAAGTCCGATTCGACAAGGTCGACTTTTCGGGTAAGGGGAGCTGAACTCAAACCCCGGCTGTTCGCTAATTATGGGAACTAACTTTTCCAATCTATTTGTCGGTCTGAACGATTCCATTCGCGAGGCGGCGACCGCGCTCGATCGTTCGGCGCGCGGAATTGTGCTGGTCGTAGACGAAGAAAAAACTTTGCTTAATACGATTACCGATGGCGACATCCGTCGCGCGATGCTGGCCGGGGTCAACCTCGACAGCCCCATCACTGAACTACTACAACGCAAAAAGGATTCGCCCTATCGCACGCCGGTAACGGCGCCGGCAGAAACTGAGCGCTCGGTGCTGCTTAAGATCATGCAGGAGCGGAAGGTCAGACAGATTCCATTGTTGGATGAGAAAGGTCGAGTGGTTGATCTGGTAACGCTGCCCGAATTATTGCCGGATGAAGTCCTTCCGATCGAAGCCGTCATCATGGCCGGTGGATATGGCACGCGTCTGATGCCGCTGACCAAAGAGACGCCCAAGCCGATGCTGCCAATTGGCGACCGGCCTTTAATGGAACTCATGATCGAGCAGTTGCGCCAGGCGGGAATCAGGCGCGTGAACGTCATGACGCATTATCAACCGGAAAAGATCGAGGATTACTTTGGTGATGGCAAAGCTTTCGGCGTCGAGCTAAGTTACGTCGCCGAAGATCGGCCGTTGGGTACAGCCGGAGGCCTCGGTTTGATCAAAGCGCCCAGCAACGAACCCATCCTGGTGGTGAATGGCGACATCCTGACGCGAGTTGATTTTCGGGCGATGCTTGCCTATCACCGTGAGCACAAAGCCGACATCACGGTGGCCGTGCGGCAATACGACGTGCAATTGCCTTACGGCGTTTTGGAATGCGAGAGCCATCAAGTTCGCAAGGTAAGAGAAAAGCCTCTGCTTAATTTCTTTGTCAATGCGGGCATCTATCTGATCGAGCCATCGATCCATGCTTATATTCCCAACGAGACGTCCTTTGACATGACGGACCTGATTCAACGTTTGCTTGACGAAGGTCGATCGGTTGTCAGTTTTCCGATCCTCGAATATTGGCTCGACATCGGGCAGCACCAGGACTACGAGCAAGCCCAGAAAGACATCAGAGACGGGGAGCTATCTTTAACGTGAAAATTTTGATTACGGGCGGAGCGGGTTATGTAGGTTCGACTCTGACGCGGTTGTTGCTGGAATCCGGTTACACGGTTAGGGTCTTTGACAACTTGATGCATGGCGGCGGTTCGCTGCTGGGTGTCTGGACACATCCGGGTTTTGAATTTTGCAAAGGCGATCTGCGTGATGCTGCTTCGGTAAAAGCGGCCCTGAAAGACGTGGACGCGGTTGTTCATCTGGCGGCGATAGTCGGCGACCCGGCCTGTGCGAAGGAACCGGAACTGGCACGCGCGACGAACCTCGAGGCTTCCGTGGCGTTGGTTGAGGAATGCCGGCGGGCCGGTGTCTCACGTTTCATCTTCGCTTCAACTTGCAGCAACTATGGCCGCATGTCGGACCCGGAAACCTACGTTGACGAAACATCTGAGCTACGGCCGATCTCGCTGTACGCGGAAACCAAGGTCGCGGTTGAAAACGCGATCATCAGCAACGGTCAGCCTGAAGGGCTGTGCGCAACTGCGCTGCGCTCAGCGACGGTTTACGGCGTTTCGCCGCGAATGCGTTTCGATTTGACTGTGAACGAGTTCACCATGGAAATGTTGACGAAAAAACATCTGGTCGTCTTTGGCGAACAATTCTGGCGGCCTTATATCCACGTAAGAGATTTTGGTCGCGCCATCAAGCTGGTGCTCGAATCGCCGGTCGAGAAAGTCGGCGGCCAGGTATTCAATATCGGATCGACCGATCAAAATTATCAGAAGCGGCAATTGATCGAAATGATTCAACCCTTCGCTCCCGAAGCCGAGATCGAATTTGTGCACAAGAATGAAGACCCGCGCGACTATCGAGTCTCGTTTGCAAAGATTAATCGCGATCTCGGTTTCGCGACGACGCGCACCGTGACCGACGGCATTAAGGAAGTTGCCGGCATGATCGACGCGGGAGTCATAACAGATTTTGGAAATCAAAAATACCGCAACTAGTCACGTGCTGGATCCACACCTGCAACAGGAAGCCGAGGCCTTCGACGAGCATGCGCGCGAGCGCGTCGAACACGGTTTGATTCCGGATTTGCGGCGCGTCGAACCGTGCGATTGGTTCTATAACAATCCCTGGCGCCGCCCGTATTTCGCGAACATGATCTTTGGCCGGTATCTTCAGTTCGCGTTGGCGAACGTCACTGGTGAATCGCTGCTCGAAGTTGGATCAGGCGTCGGGCACATGTGCCTCGAATTCGCGCGGCACGGATTCCACGTCACCGGATTGGAATTGTCTGAGGTGGCCGTGCGCACCGCGCGAGAGACTGCGTCACAGAACCCTTTTACGGAAGGCTTCGGTTCGCTGACGTACCTTGCCACTGACTTTATTCAATGGCAACCGGCAGAACGTTTCGATAACGTTTGTTTCTTCGGCGCGCTTCATCACTTTGATGACGTAGAAAAGATTGTCCGCAAGACCAAAGAGTTGATGAAGAAAAATGGTCGGGTGATTGCGATCGAGCCGGCGCGTGACTGGCTGAAGGAAAGCGACGGCGCGCTGATCGCCCTGATTAGAATTTTATTGAGCGCTAAAGGCGGCTGGTATGATTCCGTCCCGCTACCGCGGAGTTTGTCTGAGTTCGATGAATACGCCAGAGAGTGCCTGCGCGAATATCAGGACGCGACGGACAAGAGCGAAGCCGCGCAGTCGCCGCATGACAACGCCAGCTTCGCCGAGGACATGCTGAGGCACTTGCGCGATAATTTTCAGGAAGTAGCATTCGGGCCCGGCTTTGCATTTTTGCCGCGCATGATTGGCGGCGTGCGCGCCGAAAGTGAAGACAAAGTCAAAGAACTGACTGAGTTTCTTCACCGTTTTGACGAGTATGCGGTTAGTAATAAACTCATGAACGCCGGCGGATTTCTCTGGGCGGGCCAGAAGGACTGACGAAGGACCGATTGATGATTCAGGAAGTCACAGCTTACGAACCGGGCGCAGTCCCGCAAAAGAAAGGGTTCATTCCCCTTTCAGTGCCCGACATCCGCGGCAACGAATGGAAGTATGTGAAGGAGTGTCTGGATACGAATTGGGTATCTTCCGCCGGTCCTTTTGTCGATCGCTTTGAGCGAATGTTGGCCGACTACGCGGGCGCGCAACACGGCGTCGCCATCGTCAACGGAACTGCCGCGCTGCACACCGCCTTGCTGATCGCCGGAGTCGCCCCGGAAGACGAAGTGTTGGTTTCGACGCTGACTTTCATTGCTCCGGTAAACAGCATTCGTTACGTCGGCGCCTGGCCGGTTTTGATCGATGCGGAAGCAGAGCATTGGCAAATGGATCCGCAAAGAGTCGCGGACTTTCTTGATAACGACTGCGTTTGGCGCGACCGCGAACTTCGCAATAAGGCCACCGGCCGGCGCGTGAAAGCGATCATGCCGGTTCATATTCTGGGCCATCCGTGCGACATGGATCCGATCCTGGCGGCGGCGCGCAAATATGAATTGACCGTGATTGAAGATGCAACGGAAAGTCTCGGCTCTGAATACAAAGGACGCCGGGTCGGACACCTGGGCGATATCGGCTGTTTTAGTTTTAATGGCAACAAGATCATTACCACCGGAGGCGGCGGCATGATCGTCACCGACGATTCAACGTGGGCGGCCAAAGCAAAGTACCTGAGTACGCAGGCCAAAGACGATCCCATAGAATATGTTCATAACGAAATCGGTTTTAATTACAGATTAACCAACATTCAGGCGGCGCTGGGTTGCGCGCAAATGGAGCTGATGGACGAGACACTGGCGAAGAAACGAGCGATTGCCGCGCGTTACGACGCTGCGCTGGGCGACGTGCCGGGGATTTCTTTAATGCGCCAGGCCGATTGGGCCATGAGCAACTTTTGGATGTACACAATTTTGATTGATGCAAAGACTTACGGAGAAAATAGTCGCGAGGTGTTGAAACGCCTCGCCAGAGAGGAAATTCAGTCCCGTCCGCTGTGGCAGCCCATGCACCAATCTCCCGCATGCCAAAAGTTTCAGGTACAGGGCGGCGGAGTCGCGGACCTTCTGCATCGTGACGGTTTGACCTTACCTTGTTCGGCCGGTTTGCCGCTTGACGACCAGAATCGCGTAATTAATGCTATGCAGGCGGCCGTTCGCTAAACGCACCGGCATCGGCGACGACATCAATGAATCCAACCGAGTTCTTTTGGCGATCAAACGCGGCTGTTTTGCGTCGAGGCGGCGCCCTCCTGACGCGTCTCTCTGAGCGCGCGTACTTTCGCGCCGAGCCGAAACTATCAGCCGCGGACAAGGATGTGTTGAAGCAGAACGAGAAGCTGCGCAATCGTCATGCGGGGAAGCGTTGCTTCGTTATCGGAAATGGACCGTCTCTGAAGGCGCAGGATCTGACTCCGCTGGCGGGCGAACTTACTTTTGTGATGAACGCCTTCTGGAAGCATCCGATATTGGACGCCTGGCAGCCGGCGTATTTCTGTTTTGCCGATCCGATTTGTTTTGATGGTTCAGAGCCTATCAAGCAGTTCTTTAATTCAGTTCGCGCGCGCGCGCATGGGGCCAGTTACATTTTTCCTTTGGACGGAAAAGCGGCCGTGGAAAGAGATGGGCTATTGCCAGTCGAATCGACATCTTTCTTTGCGTGGCAGAACCAGCCGCTCGGGTTATCTGTCGACAATACTTTTGATCTGACGCGTCCGATTCCATTTCCGTTCAGCACGGCTCAATTGGCAATCATGGCCGCGATGTTTATGGGCTGTACGCCAATTTATTTAATGGGACTCGATCACGATTGGCTGGCCCATCGCGGTCAGGACACGCATTTCTTTACCGGCCGGAGCGTTGAGAATCATGGTACGGCGACGGGGTCGCTGAACTACTCTTACGATGCAGAAATTGAATCGATGGGGAAATTATGGAAGGGCTACCGAACGCTGCAGTCGCTGGCCAACCATGCAGGTATCGAAATATTCAATGCAACGGCCGGCGGATTTCTGGATGTATTCGAGCGAGTAAAGTACGAGTCATTGTTTTAAGTAGCACAGACTTCAGTCTGTGATCATTTGAGCTGGCGCCGCAGACTAAAGTCTGTGCCACTCATGCGTTGGAGAACTAATTCTCGGTGTCCGAACCATTAAAGAAGGCCGTGCGACTGTTAACGCCACCGATTCTGCTCGGGGCTATCCGGCGCCTGCGTGGTCGGAACGCCACCGCGCTGCTGGAATATGCTCCTCAAGGTTGGCAGACTTCACTTGAGGACGGCGCCAACCAGGGCTGGAACGTGGAAACGATTGTCGCGGTGGAAAACGAAAAGTGGGCCGGCTATTGTCAGAATCTGGAAGGTTCGAAGCCGTTGGGCTTTTCGCACGAAGACAATGATCTTTCGATCGTTCGCAATTCGTACTTCCACAACATTAACATTACCTATGCGTATGTTTTGGCGAAGGCGGCGTTATCAAAAAGTAAGCTCTCGGTGCTGGATTGGGGTGGGGGCCTGGGCCATTATTACCTGTTAGGCCGGGCCGTGCTGCCGGAAGTCGAGATCGATTTTCATTGTCGCGAAGTTCCGCTGATGTGCGAACAGGGACGAGCTCTTTGCCCGGATGTCCATTTTTATGACGATGATACTTGTTTGGAAAGAGATTACGACCTGGTGATGATCAACGGCTCGCTCGGTTACTTTCAAGATTGGCAGAATGTGCTCGCGCGTCTTGGTGGCGTGGCGAAAGACTATTTGTTCCTGACGCGCGTGTTGATGGTCGAGCAAAGCCCTTCGTTTGTGGCCCGGCAGCACACTGATGTTTACAACTACAATTCAGAAATGCTGACTCAGGTTTTCAATCGAAACGAGGTGTTGCAGACGGTAGCCGCGACCGGTCTGTCATTGGTTCGGGAATTTGTCGTCGGGCCCGGTCCGACCGTGGCCGGCGCGCCTGAGCCCTGCCTGGATTGTGGTTGGCTTTTTAAGAGGATCGGGTCAGTACCATCCGCGTAAGCGGATGGGTTAATCACTCAACGTGTGCTAACGCTGGTACTGACTCAAATGTTTTCGCGCCAGTAAATCTGGTGGCGCCTAATTTTAACTTTGAGGATCAATTGTAATTAGATGATAAAGAATTGCTTAGTTTGCCAGTCCCCGATTGAGCCGTTCATGAGCTTTGGGCAAATGCCCATCGCCAACGGTTTCCTGCGCGAGGATCAATTTGACGAAGAGTATTTTTTCGAATTGAAGGTGGCCTTCTGCGAAGCGTGCAGCATGGTGCAGCTCACCGAACAGGTTGACCGCGAGAAGATGTTCCATGACGAGTATGCGTTTTTCTCGTCGACTTCGCGGCGCATGGCCGTTCACTTTAAAGAGTTCGCGGAAGAGGTCAGGAATGATTACCTGAAATCTTCTGACCCGTTCGTAGTCGAAATTGGCAGCAATGACGGCATCATGTTGCAGAATTTTGCCCAGCGCGGGATTCGTCATCTCGGAATCGAACCTTCGGCGAACGTGGCCGAAGTGGCGCGCGGCAAAGGAATTGAGACGGTCTGCAAATTCTTTGATGAAGAACTGGCCCGCGAGATTGTCAGCCGGCACGGACAAGTTGATGCTTTTATGGGCGCCAACGTGATGTGTCACCTGCCGTATCTTCATTCAGTCGCGGCCGGAATCAAGATACTTTTGAAACCTGAAGGCGTGCTCGTTTTTGAAGATCCCTACATGGGTGACATCATCGAAAAGACTTCGTACGATCAGATTTATGACGAGCACGCGTTCTACTTTTCAGTGGCCTCGCTTAGTAATCTTTTTGCGCAGCACGAACTGGAAATAATCGACGTGCAGCCGCAAAACGTTCACGGCGGATCGATGCGTTATGTGGTGGCGAACAAGAACGCGCGGCCGGTCTCGCCGGCGGTTGCCGCACAGCGCGCGCGGGAAGATTCGCTCGGCCTGCGCTCGCCGGCAACGTACGAGCGTCTGTCCCGGAACATCGAACGTTCGCGCGACGAATTGATGGCGTTGCTTAATGATCTCAAGCGTCAGGGCAAACGCGTGGTTGGCTATGGCGCCACGTCGAAGAGCACCACGGTGACCAATTATTGCGGCATCACGCCCGACCTGGTTGAGTTCATCAGCGACACGACGCTTATCAAGCAGGGAAAGTTCAGCCCGGGCGCGCACATCCCGGTACGTCCGTACGCTGAGTTTACTTCGGCCTATCCCGATTACGCGTTGCTCTTTGCCTGGAACCACGGCGAAGAAATTATGGAGAATGAGCAGAATTTCGTGCAGGCCGGCGGTAAGTGGATTGTGTACGTGCCCGAGGTGAAGATCATCGGATGATTCTCTGCGCAAACCCCAAAGCCCAATACCAGGCACATCAGAACGAGATCGATGAAGCCATTCGCCGGGTCCTCGAGCAAGGACGCTACATTCTCGGCGAAGAGGTGAGCAGTTTTGAAGCCGAGTTCGCGTCGTTCGTGGGCGTGGCCCACGGAGTCGGCGTGAACAGCGGGACTGAAGCGCTGCATGTTGCTTTAGCTGCTTGCGAGATTGGATCTGGTGACGAAGTCATCACGGTTGCGCACACGGCGGTCGCGACGGTCGCCGCGATTGAACTAGCCGGCGCCACGCCTGTGCTCGTGGATATCGAGCCTGACTTTTACACGCTCAATCCCGACAAACTCCGGGCGGTCATCACGGACCGTACTCGCGCAATCATCCCGGTACACGTTTACGGCCAGCCGGCGAACCTTGATCCGATTATCGAAATTGCCAGAGAAAGAAACCTTCTGGTCGTAGAAGATTGTGCGCAGGCCCACGGCGCAGTCTATCGGAATCAGCGCGTCGGTTCGTGGGGCGATATTGCCTGCTTCAGTTTTTATCCGACCAAAAACCTCGGCGCGATTGGCGACGGGGGCCTGGTGGTCACCAATAATGCGAAACTCGCCGAACGGGCCCGCTTGCTGCGCGAGTACGGCTGGGCTGAGCGGTATGTCAGTCACTTTGTCGGCTGGAACACACGGCTCGACGAGATCCAGGCGGCGATTCTCCGGGTCAAGTTGCGGTTTCTTGAAAGTGACAATGAAGCGCGTCGCCGCATTGCCCGAAAATATTCTGAAGGGCTGGCGAATCTCAACCTTGGGTTGCCGCAAACACGCGCTGACGTGATTCATGCTTTTCATCTTTTCGTGGTCCGGACTGCGCGCCGCGACGCGCTCCAGGCTTATTTGAAAGAAAAAGGCATTGGGGCGCTGGTGCATTACCCGGTACCGGTGCACCAGCAGCCGGCCTATCAGGGACGTTTGCAAGGCAGCGAATCTCTGCCGGAAACAGAGCGTGCCGCGCCTGAGATCCTGTCGCTGCCGATGTATCCGGAACTTGGCGACGACGACATCGAAACTGTTATTCGTGAAGTTCAGCAATTTTGTGGAGAATGAAATTGGAGCGCAACCGTCTCGGTTGCCGTTGCTCGAAGCGAGTGGTGATGCCGTTTAAAGTTCAAGCTTTAGCTTGCTGTGGCGAAAATGCCTAAAGGCTGATCTCTAAACTGCAAGTGGGACGCTTGCGCTCCAGTCGGAGAATAAAACTTGGAAAGATACTCACTCAATAAACTTCCGCCTCGAGTTTTGCTATGGGGAGGGACGGGACAGGCAAAGGTTGTGCGGCCGATCATCGAGCACTATGGCTCGCAAGTGGTCGCCGTTTTCGACGACACGCCCAATCTTCCTTCTCCCTTTTCTGATGTTAAGATTTACCAGGGCAAAGACGCATTCTTTGACTGGATCAAAAAGCAGGAATCCCGGCAGGAGATCGGGTTTTGCATCGCTATCGGAAATCCGCACGGTCGAGTGCGCCTGCGCTTTACCGAGATGCTTTCCAGCGAAGGATTAACACCGGTGACCTTCGCGCATCCGACGGCTTCCATCGCGCAGGATGCGTTCATTGGCGAAGGCTCGCAGATTCTGGCTGGAGCAATCATCGCGTCGGAAGCGAAACTGGGGCGTCAGTGCATAATCAATTGCAACGCGCTCGTCGAGCATGAAGCGATTCTGGACGACGCGGTAGAAGTAGCGCCGGCGGCAACGGTCCTCGGCCTTACGCGAGTCGGCGTCAACACCATGGTGGGCGCCGGCGCTACGGTCCTTTCGAGATTGAAGATCGGCGAGGACGTGACTATCGGAGCCGGAACCGTGGTAGCGGCCGACGTCGCTGACGGCGAGGTGGTAGAAGGCGTGACCAAACGCGCCTTGTGATATAGACATTCGAATAAAAGGGCTTGAAATGACTGATACGAAACTTGAAACGAAACTTGATTTTTGGAATACCCGTGCAGGTTTGAAAGAGATTGCCGGCACCAACGATTTCCCGCTGAAGGGCCTCGAACTTAATCTGATTCTGACGAGGGTTCCTGAGGGAGCTTCGGTGCTCGATGTTGGCTGCGGCAACGGTGAAACGATCATGCGACTCGCCCGTGAAAAAAAATGCACCGGCGTGGGACTCGATTTTTCTGAACAAATGATCGAGCTGGCGCGTGCCACCAGCGAACGCGAAGGACTTAATGAAGCCGTGCGATTCGGAGTGGCGACTTTGCCTGAACTCCCGGCGGACCTGGGTGAATTTGACTACGCCATGACTGAGAGATGTCTGATTAATCTCGACAGCGACGCTACGCAGCGTCAGGCGTTCTTGAGAATCATGTCACAGGTTAAGCCGGGCGGACGCTACCTGATGATTGAAAGCTCGATCCAGGGTTTGGAAAGAACCAACGAGCTGCGGCGGCTGCTCGATTTAGAAATCATGGATCCACCCTGGCATAATGTTTTTCTTGATGAGTCATCGGTCGAAAAGTGGGGCACGGACGAGTTTGTCCTCGAAGAGGTAGTTCCCTTCACCAGCACCTATCATTTCCTGAGCCGGGTCGTTTACGCGCGCCTGGCCGCCGACAAAAACGAAGAGTTGAGATATGACTCGGACATCAATATGCTCGCGTGCCGTCTTCCCGTGATTGGGAACTTCGGGCCGGTCAGGCTATGGAGCTGGCGCCGTCAGTCGAGCTGAGCGAAATCATCATCGTTCGATTAAGAGGAGATTCAATAATGGAACCCATTTATATGGCCGGGCCGTCAATCACGCAATTGGAAATCGACACGGTAAACGACGCTGTCACCAACGGCTGGTATGGCGACAAGGCTTATTACTATGTCGAAACATTCCAGAAGGAAGCGGCTGCTTATCACAACCGCAAGTACGGAATCATGACTCCGAACTGCACTACGGCAATTCACCTCCTGATGACCGCGCTGGGCATCGGCCCGGGAGACGAAGTGATAGTTCCCGAGTGCACCTGGATTGCGAGCGCCGCGCCGATTACCTATCTGAAGGCCAAAACAATCTTTTGCGATATCGATCCCGTGAACTGGTGCCTCGATCCGAAATCGGTGGAAAGAAACATCACGCCGCGGACGAAAGCCATCCTGGTCGTCGATCTTTTTGGCAACATGCCCCTGATGAACGAGTTGATCGCGATTTCAGAGAAACACGGCATCCCGCTCATTGAGGATTCAGCCGAGGCTCTGGGCTCAAGCTATGACGGCATCAAAGCCGGCAAATTCGGCATCGGGTCGGTTTTCAGTTTTCACCGCACCAAAACCGTCGTCACCGGCGAGGGTGGTTTGCTCCTGCTCGACGATGATCATCTGTACGAACGGTGCATGATCCTGCGGGACCACGGGCGCAAGCCCGGCGGCCCGATGTATTACAACTACGAAATTACCTACAAGTACATGCCTTTCAATCTGCAGGCGGCTTTGGGTTACGCGCAGTTTCAGCGGCTTGATGAACTGGTCGCCAAGAAGCGCGACATTTGGCACAAGTATCAGGAGCGGCTGGCGGACATCGAAGACATTGAATTAAATGCCGAGCCCGAAAACGTTTTCAATAGCGTGTGGATCACCGCGCTGGTTTTTGGCCGGAGCCACAATCTGACGAAGCAGGAAGCCATCGCTAAACTCGAGGAAGTGGGCGTGCCCTCGCGGCCTTTCTTCTATCCGCTTTCTTCGCTTCCTGCTTATCCTGATTACGACGATGCTGAGTACAGCGAACGCAATCCGCGAGCTTATGACATCTCTTCCCGGGCCATTAATCTTCCCGGCGCGCTGAACCTGACCGACGATCAAATAGACTTCGTCTGCGATGGGATCAAAAAGATCCTGCGTTGATCAGACGATACGTAGAGTGGGGCTGACGCAAGTTGACCGGCATGATGGCCAACAACAATACAATTTTGCCTGGCATGAAGGGCCAGCGAGTCTTGATTACCGGCGGCCTGGGTTTCATCGGCAGCAACCTCGCGTGCCATTGTCTTGAGCTGGGAGCGAAGGTTTCGATCTACGATTGTCTGGATCCACGCTCAGGCGGAAACATCTTCAATGCTCACGACATTAAGGATTCGGTAGAGATCATTTTCAACGATATTCGAAGCTTCGAAGGATTGAGCGCGGCCATCGTCGATCAGGACATTATCTTTAACTGCGCCGCCTACACCTCGCACCCGAACTCGATGAAAGATCCGCTGATTGACGTCGATGTGAACTGCAAGGGCGTGATCAATCTGCTGGAGGCGGCGCGGCGATCGAACCCGGAAGCGAAAATCATCCATATCGGAACCAGCACCCAAATCGGCCGCATGCGTTTTGACCCGGTGACGGAAATGCACCCGGAGTTTCCCGTTGATATTTACTCGGCCAACAAGAGCGCCTCGGAAAAATATGTGCTGATTTATGCGAGCGCCTATAACATGCGCACGACGGTGGTTCGCCTGGCCAACGTTTACGGCCCTCGCTCAAATATCAAAAACAGCGATTTTGGGTTTATCAACTATTTCATCGGACTCGCACTGCAAGGCAAAGAGTTGACGGTATTTGGCAAAGGCAGACAATTGCGAAATATCAGCTATGTCGGAGATTGTACGACGGCGCTCATCCTGGCGTCGCTCAATGAGGAGAGCAACGGCGAGGTGTTTTTTGCCGCGGCTGATCAGCAATACAATATCGCGCAGATCGCTGAAGAAATTACGAGCGTCATCGGCGGCGCCATCAAATTCGTTGATTGGCCGAAGGACCGTGAGGTGATTGAAATCGGCGACGCTGTCATCAGCAATGAAAAGATTAAGCGAGTTTTGAGCTGGGCGCCTCAACATGATCTCAAGGACGGCCTCATCAAAACCAGAGACTATTTCCAAAACTGCCTGACTGAGTACCTGGCATAGAAACATGCGACTGATTGTGACCGGAGCCCTGGGGCATATTGGATCGCGTTTGATACGCGACTGGGCCCTGGCTTTTCCCGGATCCAGCATTGCCATGCTCGATGATCTTTCAACCCAGCGTTATACCTCACTGTTCGATCTTCCGCCTGAGGGAGACTACGAATTCATCGAGTCAGACGTGCTGACGGCCGATCTGACGGCGCTCTTCAAAGACGCAAATGCAGTAGTTCATCTGGCCGCCATTACCGACGCGCCCAGCAGTTTCGGAAAGAAGGAAGAAGTTGAACGAGTAAACTTTGCCGGCACCGAGAGAGTGGCTCGCGCTTGCGTGGAAGCCGGGTGTGCGCTGGTGTTTCCTTCGACCACCAGTGTCTACGGCACGCAAGCCGAGGTCGTCGATGAAGACTGTTCAATTGAGGACCTGAAGCCTCAAAGTCCCTACGCGGATTCAAAGTTGAAGGCTGAACAAATGCTGCAGGTACTGGGCGAAACAGATGGGCTCCGTTTTGTAATCTGCCGGCTTGGCACAATCTTCGGGGTTTCCCCGGGCATGCGCTTTCATACAGCCATTAACAGGTTCTGTTGGCAGGCGGTGATGGGGTTGCCCATCACGGTCTGGCGGACGGCTCTGCACCAGAACCGGCCCTATCTCGATCTTGGTGATGCGGTCGAGGCGATAAAGTTCATCATTGAGAAAGAGCTTTACGACCGCCGTATCTACAATGTGTTAACGACCAATTCCACCGTCGCCCAAATCGTCGAAATGATATCCAGTCGCGTCGCGGACGTTTCCATTAAGTACGTGGACATGGAAATCATGAATCAACTTTCTTATACTGTTTCCAACAAGCGCTTCCGAGATTTGGGGTTTGAGTTTCACGGCGACTTAGAGCGGGCAATCGATGAAACGATCAATTTGCTCAAAGGGGCCCGGGCAGGCAGCCTGTCGGCGCAATCTACCATTGCCGTTTCGTGAGACACTTTCCGAATGACTCGAACCGTCGAGGCGTTCGGGGAAGCTGCATTGTAAGGGTATTAATTCATGCCACTGTTTTCGATAGGGGTCACCACCTACAACCGCGTCGCGCTGTTGATAGAAACCCTGAATTCCATCACCTCGCAAACTTTCGGCGATTTCGAGGTCATCGTTGCCAACGATAATCCAAATCGCACCGTCACTGCCGAAAGTCTGGGCCTGTCGGACCCACGAATCCGCTTTGTCAATAACCCCAAAAATCTGGGCGAGCTGGACAACATGAACTCGCTCCTGGCGCACAGTCGAGGCCGATACTTCACCTGGATTGCCGACGACGATTTGTATGCTCCGGATTTTCTGCAACGGGCCTATGACGCCCTGGAAAGTTTTAACTATCCGCTCTGCGTTTTCACCTCATTCAGTCTGATGCACGGCGATCGCATAGACGATGACTCGCGAACGCATTCGGGCGAGACGCGTTTATGTACCGGCCGCGAGTTTTTGCGTTCCTACTTGCAGCGTCACATCAAGACCATGGGAGTGATGGGCCTGTACGATCGGGACTATCTGATCGGACAGGGCGGCCTGGCCGATGTCAGCGGCGACGGAATGGGACTCTATTGCGAGTACTTCCTCCTGGTGAACGCCGGGCTCCTCGATCAGTTGATTTTTATTGACGCGCCACTGTGTTTCTATCGCATACATGAAAAGTCCTGGAGCTGTGCCTTAAACGTCAACATCGACCAGTATCGTCGGGCGGGGCTCAATCTGGCGCACCTTAGCATCGAACGCTTTAAACGGCCGGAATTGGTTGCGGATTTTGACACCAACCTCACCGCGCTGCTCAAGTGGTTCCTGGCGGAATACATTGTTTCGGCCCGGCGCTCAGAGTCTTATAACTGGCGGCATTTCACGGACCATTTATTGAGGGCGAAGGACCATGTCGCTACCTTGAAAGGTCAGCCGCTTTACCGGCGCGCGCGCATCAGTCTGATCCGGGCCCAAACATGGTTGGTGTGGGTAATGTTTAAGCAGAAGATGCTGGAGGTTGCGCCCCGTTCGCTGGTCATCGCGTTTTACGCCACTCGCTCATTCATTCACGGTGAACCCATGGACCCTAATCTCGCGTAAATCTAAATCCTGATAAATTAGAAAGATCCTATGAAGCAATTGGTGAAAAGCGCTATTAAGAAATCGTTCAATACTGTCGGGCTCGACGTTCACCGAAAAGGCTCTGAGCATGGCAAGGTCGAACTGGAAGAAGGAAATCTCGTCGTTCCTCGCATTTGGAACCAGCCGGTCTTTCGCGACATGATCCCGTTTCGGCTAAAGTCCTCAGATCGTCCGCTGATAATTCTGGGGAGTCGCGAAGAAATTGAGTTCCTGAGCGCCGGCTTTAGCAGTCATGGCCGTGACGTCAAAGGTATTGAATGGGACTGGCCGCGTGGCGCAGACCTCGGAGACATTCCGCCAAACGCCGAAATCATCGTCAGCAAGCTCCCGTTGAGCGAAGACAACTGGCGCACGATCATCGCTTTGAAAGATCGTTACGGCCGTAACGTCATCGGCATCCAGGAGCTGGCCCTTCCTTTCACCACCATCCAGCAAGCGCAAGCTTCGCTCACTTATTCAGTTGATGACCTGGCTGAGCTTGGCTCTTATTACTCGGGCAAAGCCTTCTACGGCGAATTCTTTGAGGACCTGAATCGCGCTTTTCCGCTGGCCGGAAAACGAGTGATCGAGTTTGGGCCAATGGAAGGCGCGCAAACTGCCGCGCTGGTTAACCTGGGCGTGGCCAGCGTGACCTCGATCGAGGCGCGCGCCGTAAGTTTCATCAAGACGATGATCGCCAAATATTGTTTTGGCTGGGACAACGTCACCCTGGTGATGGACGATTTTCATAATGCCGACTCGCGGAAATACGGCACATTCGATTTGGCTTTCGTTCACGGCGTGTATTACCACAGCTTCGCGCCGTTTCTGTTTTTCGAAAATGTGATGACGCTGTCCGATCGGATTCTTATCGGCGGATACTGCACCGGACCGGCGCAGGCTTCTGATAACCGTGAGACGCTGGAATACGAGGGTCGCAAGTATCTGGTCAAGCGCATCGAAATCGGAAACACTTTCAATAATGCCGTCAACCAGTATGCTTATCACTTCAGCAACGAGGATCTGGTGAGTTTTTTCCGCGACCGTGATTACCACGTGCAGGTCATGATGGATGAAGTGGTCGACGACCCCTGGGGAGAAAGATACATCCGCTTTCTGGCCACGAAAGCACAGCACTAGATTTTGCATCTCATCTCGCTTTAAAAAAGATCTTCCGGCGAATTTTGGTTAAGCAACATTCCCGTTCTCACTGAGAATTCCACTGAACGTACGAGCGAAGATCATAACTTGAGGAGAAGTTGATTGGCGGAAACACTCGGCTCATTGTGCGACAAGCTGACCACGGTCAAGCTGAAGCGCTGGCATACCGACGACCCCGGCCGGTTGCAAAGCCTCGCCGTGCAGGAGCAACAGCTTAATCAGGAAATCGACGAGTTTGTGGCCGGAGCGATCGCCGGCGATATCCCGATTGACCGGCTTACTTTTGCTTCGAACAAAGTCTACAAAAAAGAAGGCAATGTGGTTCCTGAGATGCGCGGCAGCCTGGGGGAAACCTTCGCGCAACTGGCCGACACCGTTTGCAAACTCTGGCATGTGCAGGAAAACGTTTACGAGTTTGAAGCGATCCCGTTGGATCAAAAAGACGGCGTAATCAAGGAACTGGCCATCGTCAATCTGGAAAGAAATCAATGCATCGATCGGCTCGATGAGCAGTTTCGCAAGTTCGTCGAAGAAATACGCGCGCAGAAATAGTCCGCACCCTCATGAACCACCCGAGTTCGAACAACTAACCGGCAAAGCTCGATGCACTATCACCTGATTGGAATTTGCGGAACCGCGATGGCCTCGCTGGCGGGCATGCTGCAGGCGCGCGGCCATCGAGTGACCGGCAGCGATGAAAACGTTTATCCGCCCATGTCCACGATGCTCGAGTCGATCGGCATCCAGATCATGCGCGGCTACAATTCCGCCAGTCTGAATCCTCCGCCCGATTGCGTTGTCGTGGGAAACGCAATTCCGCGCGGCAATCCGGAAGTTGAAGAGACGCTGAATCGCGGACTTTTGTATCGCTCGCTGCCCGAGGTTCTGAAAGATGAATTTATTCGTGGGCGTCGATCGCTGGTCCTCGCCGGCACACACGGCAAGACCACGACCACGAGCCTGGCTGCATGGGTGATCGATCAGGCCGGTTTGAATCCTTCGTTTATGGTCGGCGGCGTCGTGCAGAACTTTGGCGTAAGCTTCCGCGTGACCGACAGCGATTACTTCATCATCGAAGGCGATGAGTACGACACGGCTTACTTCGACAAAGGGCCGAAGTTCATGCATTACCTGCCTGAGGTCGCAATCGTGAACAATATCGAATTCGATCACGCCGACATCTACAAAGACCTCGATGCCGTGAAGCTGGCCTTTCGCCGTTTGATGAACCTCGTGCCCGGCAATGGAAAGTTGATCGCCGGATGGGACAGTCCGCCGGTGCGCGACGTCGTCGCCTCTTTTGGGCAGAAGCTTTTCACTCAATTAGAAACCTTCGGCACGTCCGAAGAAGCGAAATGGCAGGCGCGCAACATCAACTATGCGGATGGATTAACTCACTTTGATGTCTTTCGCGAAGACGTTAAGTGGGCAGAATTTCAAACGCCTTTGATTGGCGAATTCAATGTGCGTAATTGTCTGGCCGTAATCATCGCCGCCGATGCGTGGGGAGTTGAACGCGAGACAATTGTCCAGGCGCTCGCGACTTTCAAAAGCGTTCGCCGTCGGTGCGAGGTGCGCGGTGAAGTCGCCGGCATCACCGTCATCGACGATTTCGCTCATCATCCGACAGCCGTGCGCGAGACACTCGCGGCTTTGCGACAAAAGTATGAAAGCCGGCGGCTGGTTGCCGTATTCGAGCCACGCTCGCGTACATCCTGCCACGCGACTTTTCAGCAGAATTACATCGAGGCATTCGCCCCGGCTGATTACGTGATTGTTTCGCGTGTCTACGATGCGCAGCGCGCGGCTGAGATGGGCGGCGTGCTGGATATCGAGAAGTTAATCGAAGACATTGCCGCGCAAAACAGATCTGCCGTCGCAATTACGGATGTTGATGAGATTGTGGAAAAATTGAAGAAGGAACTGCGCACTGGTGACGTCGTCGCCATCATGTCGAACGGCGCCTTTGGCGGGATTCACGAGAAGCTGTTGGGTGCACTGTCAGAACCGCCTGCGGTAGCGGGCGGTTCAGCCGAGTAGTCAGGTTTCTATGGATTCAGATCAACCAACCGCTACCGCAGGTGGTTCTGACTTCCTACTGCGCCCCTACAATCTTCCAATTATTGTCCGTCTGAGTGGGAATCGTTTTGTTCTTCTCAACCCAATCAATGATCAACTCACGCACCTCTTCGCTGGATCGATAAACGACTGGCGCGTTCTTGTACATCGTGTAGCCGCCGCCGCCGTTGACCCGATAGTTGTTGGTAACAACACGTAACTTCTGAATCGGCGATAGAGGCTGTCCCTTGAAGCGCAGGCTCTGAATGCGCTGCCCGTATGGCTTGGTCACATCGAGGTCGTAAGTCACGCCCTGGGCCACATCAAAGTTGAATCCGGGTATCTGTGTATTGACGAGATCGTTCAGCGACTTCCCCGCCTGATACTCTTTGAAATATCGAGCTGAATGCTCCAGCGCATCTTTCAACTGTTGTCCGGTCAATTCCAAAGTCACAAGCGTGTTTTCGTATTCATACAACGCGGCAATGTCGCGAACGGTGACCTCGCCCTTCGGGATGCGCGCGGACGGATTGAAACACGCCGCCAGCGAAACGTCGGCCTTGCCGGCCTCGAGCTGCACGCGCTGAATCAAATCGATGATCGCGCTGTCGCGAAAGCGACAATCGCGCGAGGTTAGCTCTTCGGTTGACTCACCGATGGCGCGGCTCAGCCACGTCTGAGTTTCTTTGTCGTAAGGCTCGCCGAGTTTGGCGATCTCCGGATCGATCTCCGTCTTTTCAGTCACGGGAATCGTGCGCGATTGTTTTGCCACCACACCCCAGCGACCCGTTGTTTCATTCTTCTCCAAATAGATATCGACGCGCGCGAGGTGGCTGGCCCAGCGATTGGCTTGAGCCAACAGAACGCCATTGACCACCAGCGACGGCACTTCGCGATGTGTGTGTCCCATCAGGATCACGTCCACACCGGGAACCTGGCGGGCAATGGCCACGGCGGCGTTTTCGTTCGGCACATTCGACGGACTGAGTTGGCCGGTGCGCAAGTCTTCTTCAATCCCCATGTGCATGGCGATGACCACGAGATCAACTTTGCCAGTGTCGCGCAGCACCGGCACCCACTTCTTTGCTTCACTGACAGTTTCGCGAAACTCAAGACCTTCGTAATTCGGGGCGTTCTCCCAATTCGGAATGCCCGGCGTTGTCAGGCCGAGGATGGCGACGCGCACACCCTGAACTTCCTTGATGATATACGGCGTGTGGTAATTGCTCGGGTCGCCTTTGACTTGCGTGTTGTAAGTGTTCGCGGACAGCCAGGGAAACGTCGCTTCCTTGCGCGCCTTTTCAATGTTCTTGAGACCGAAGTTGTATTCGTGATTACCGACGGTCATCGAGTCGTACTTCAAAGCATTCATCGTCAGCATCATCGGATCGGGCGGCGTGTTGTTGCGCCGGTTGTGAATGTATTCGAGTGGCGTGCCCTGGATGGTGTCGCCGGAATCGACCAGCAGTAAATCAGGATTATTCTTGCGAGCTTCTCTTACCAGCGTCGCAATTTTCGCGATGCCGACGTTATCGTATTTGTTGGTGTAGTAATCGATCGGAAAGATGCGGCCATGCATGTCGGTCGTGCCGAGGATGACGACGTGCGCGCGCGGGGGCGCTGCTGCGCTTTTGAAGGATGACTCAAACGAGAAGGCGAGAACTAGTAGCGCAAACGAGATGATCGCGACACTGCGAGTTGGTTGTAAGCGTTTCATCATTCGGTTTCCAGTTCTTCCCGGCTGCCGTATTTCGTTGATTGAACGTGTTCATTCATCCACATAGTTAGCTTTGCCAAATCCAGGACTCCGGATTCAATTCCTTGAACCATTTCAACAAGCGCTGGTTCCCGCAATTATCTCGCTTCCATTTACTCGCAGGAAGTGATCGGTTAGATGTGTCGCTGTCCGTTTGTTTCCCCCAACCCATGGGTGATTCTTAATGAGTCCGTAGCATAATGTTGCGGCCTGCGCAGATAGGCCTGCATTTTCATATGTGGCTGCCTGTTTTGGGCGTGCCAAAGCGGATTCAAGAAGGGCCCGATCGAAAATCCCAAACCGGTTTTCGTTTAGAGCGCGCATTAACTCGATATATGAACTATCGCTTCGGGGTAGGTGAGGTAACGAGTCAATTCAGTCGCCACTTCGCTTCATCTCCGCGAAGGCGTCGCCAAATTTTTCCATGCTGCGCTTGACGCTATCTCTGATTTCTTCGGTTGCCGGCGGCAGGATTTCAGCAGAAATGCCTGTCTCGCTCAAATAGATGACCAGGTACGAGCCCTCGGCGGCGTGCGCCTCACGCGTCATCTCAGGAGTCATCGGAATTACCCAACCCCGCTCAGATTTTCTCGGCGTCAGCACTTCAGCCATAACAGTCTCCTGATCGTAGAAAGTCTATCACAACCAAATCTTGAAACCTCACGGCCTTGCGTCACCACATGCTTTCACAGTTTCAGCCGCATTGACCGCAGCCACATAAACTTCCGCCGCCGTATGTCCCCTGATGCAACCCGCGTAGACCAAAGTGAACCGCGCCTTCACATCTTTCATCTCCTGCTGGTTCTCGAAATAGGTGCGGCCCTTTTGCAGGATTACAAAAGTGGGTGAATCAGTCGCCGGCGTGTAATTAGGATCGGAAAGCACGTGCGACTGCAAATCTTTCCGCCCAAACTTTTCCGTGTAGTAGCGAACGACGCCGGGCGCTTCACTGACGATCGTAGCGTTCTGCGGCGCGCGCTGGCAGACGAATCGAATCGCTTCATTAACGCCATCGTCGTAAAACTCATCGTGCGGAAAGAACCAGGCCGTGTAACCGTTGCCCAGGGCGTTGCTGAAAAGCGCAAAGTGCGGCGCGGCTGCAAAAGCTGTCCATCCGGGAATCAAAATCAGCGCGATTGAGATAATCGCGGCGGCCGCGCCTTTGGCCCAGGGTCCGGATTTGAATTTTTCCAGCGCTCGGCCAAGCCAGCCCACCACGAGCATCGCGCCGACGGCCGCGCTCATGTAAACAAATGGCATCAGCGAAAGCGCATATCTCGCCCACTTCGCGCCGACCAGCGAGTAAGGAACGATCCACAAAACAGTCATGAAAAGAATAAAGCGAGGTCCCGGCTTATGCCACTCTTTCACCGCGACAATTAACCCAAGCAGAAAAGAGCCCAGCACTGCCACAGGAGTCTTGATCGCGATCAAGAGCACATAAAAATAGACCGGCAATCCCCAAAACGGCGAGGCCGACATCCGGTTGCGATAGATCGTTTCGCCCATGATGTAACCCGTGTGCGGCACCAGTTTCTCAGCCGAGTAAGCATTCAGGTGGGTCCACACACTCGGCAACAACAAACCTGGATTAGCGATCAGGAACACGACACAGATGAGAATGAAAAAAGCCAGCGGCGTCTTGAAGCGCGGTTCGGCTGGATCTCTTTCCCGGAGGTGATGCTTGTGATGATAGAGCATGTTCAGTCCGAAGTAGTGAGGAAAATATTTGGACGCCAACATCAAACCAAAACTAATCGCACTCAGATAAAGATTTTTTCTGACCCTTGATTCATTTCGAGTATCGATCTGCTTCGCGCGGATGAAAAAATAGAACGCGAACAGCAGAAAGAAGACCATCAACGTGTCCTCTTTCCCGATGCGGTTGTAAGTGATGGCGTTAATGCCGAACGACCAAAACGCGGCCGCCCATAATCCTGTGCGCCGGTCGAAAAGAGCTGCCGTCAAAAGGAAAAGCGGAATCGCGGCCAGGGCGCCAAACAACGCGTTGGGAAAACGCAGCGCCGCCTCTTCATTGATATTCGTTCTCATCCGCGAGTTGAGCGTGCGCGCGCCCCGCAGCGACAGGTCAATCATCGCCTTCATCAGCATCGGATGTTCGGCGTTGGCTGAATAATCACCGCGGCTGTAGGCTTTGACCGCGTCCAACTTGTTGATTTCGTCTTCAGCGAAACCGACCGCGCCCAAGCCGTTCAAACGCAGACCCAACCCCGCGACTATCATTAGCGCAATCGCTAAGACGAGATAAGTGGACCAGGACACCGCGCCGGGTTCGCTCCTAGTCACCGCAAAATGTTTTTCGTGGGAAACAGCCACGTCAGACGCAGCTGAAGAAGAAATCAAAGACAATTGCGAATCCCCTTGAAACTAATTAGATGCCCTCGGTTGCAGGGCGTCAGCTTCATTGCCAATTTGTTCCGCCAGCGCACTTTCAGCATCACGCGCCACCGTTCGCAATGATAAACCACGGTGTAAGAGTAACCCGACGCCGACCGCCGCCCAAAAAACGTCACGCGCCTTCCGAATGATCGCCAGAGTGACGCCCGTGGTTTCCGTGAATTGCAGGACCTTGGACACCTTGCCGGTGCCGGCTTCATCCACGCCCATGCGCAAGGGGATGAACTTGAAGGCCATCGTGATGACCCGGTTTACTGATTCCAGGATGAACGCGGTGAACAAAGTCGGAGGTTGCAGGGGACTGATAAAGAAAAGCGTGACGTAGATCTCCATGATGCCTGCGAAGTGAAAACATGCTTCCAAAAAAAGGATTGGCAGGAATCGAGATCCATTCCGTTGATAAAAACCATAGACGCGATCTTCCAACGTGCGGCCTTTATCAACCCACTTTGAATTGAGGCCGCGCCGTTGCAGGAAACCGGTGGCGCCGCTGATGAATCTTATCTGCCGGCGGACCAGCAAGACACCGGCAATTATAACGATGGCAATCACAATCAGCGTGATGAGGCTCGCTATTCTCAATCCCTTCGGCAGGCTGAAGTTCAAAAGCAGCGCCAGCATTCCCGAAAAGACGAACACGACGACCGAGAGGCTGTAAAAAAGGTTCTCAATTAAGATCGCGGAAAACCCGGCCATCAGCGGAACGCGATCGCGAATTAGCGCGGGCTTGGCCGGTTCAGAAATCACAAAACTGGCGAACGGAAGAATATTTCCAATCGCATCGCCCATCAGGCGTGCGCGAAATGCGTCCCAAAACCGCAAGCGGTGAGGCGGTTCCATGCACAAGGTCCAGGCAATCGATCTGACGACGTGTCGCATCCCGGAGATCGCGATGATCAGAAGAAAGCCGAAACCCAGGCGTCTGACACCGTCGGCGATCTGGCTCACGCCGGCCTTCTTAACGAAATAAGCGAACAAGGCGACCCCACCCAGCGCCAGGATAATTCCCAGCGGGGTGAACCGTTTCGTGGTTGTTTCAGTGCGTGTCTGACTCATCTTTTACTGCAAAACCAAAATAGAGTATTGCGAGCACCGTGTCCAAACAGCAATGTTCATGCCTGCGGATTATTGCTGAGTATCAATGTCGATAGCCGTGCAGGCGCCGGCCGGCCGTCGGAGTAATCCGACTACTGAAGCGCCACGGTGTCACTTAATTTCGGGAGTCCGATTGAGGGTCGATCTTCTCTGTGGCTCGGAAAAGATTGCCAATTCAGTACACCACTTCCTGTTTTTGCTTTTTACGCATTCGGTTGATTATGATGTCGAATTCAAGATCGACAAATTAATCCTTTCCTGGCAGTCCGCAAAAAATATGAGTCAGACTCAAGTTGCAATTGAACCGTCGATGGCGCGTCCGCTGACGACGCTTTCGGAAGAAGAACAAATGTTTCGCGACAGTGTGCGCGAGTTTGCCGAAGGCGAAATCCGCAAACGCGTCGAAGAGATGGACGAGCAGGGCCATCTCGATCCAGCGCTGATCACACAATGCTTCGCCCTCGGGCTGATGGGAATTGAAACGCCCGAGGAGTTTGGCGGCGCGGGCGGTTCGTTCTTCCAGGCGATACTCGCGGTTGAAGAACTTTCGCGCGTCGATGCTTCGGTCGGCGTTCTGGTCGACGTCCAGAACACGCTGGTAAACAATGCGCTGATTCGCTGGGGAAGCGCCGATCAGAAAACGAAATACCTGAACCAGTTAGCGACGGAAAAGGTGGGCGCCTACGCCTTGAGCGAAGCTGCTTCCGGCTCGGATGCATTCGCGATGCAGACGCGCGCTGCTGATAAAGGCGATCACTTCGTAATCAACGGACGCAAACTTTGGATTACGAACGGCAAAGAAGCCGACATCTTTGTGCTCTTTGCGAACGCAAATCCGGACGCCGGTTACCGCGGCATCACCGCGTTCATCGTCGAGAAGAGTTTCGAGGGATTCACCGTTGGCAAGAAAGAAAACAAGCTCGGCATTCGCGCTTCATCGACGACGGAATTGATTTTGGAGGACTGCAAGGTCCCGAAAGAAAACGTTCTGGGCGAAGTCGGCAAAGGTTACAAGACTTCGATTGAGACTTTGAACGAAGGCCGCATCGGCATCGGCGCGCAGATGATCGGACTCGCGCGCGGCGCTTTGGAAAGCGCACTGTCGTACACGGCTGAGCGGCAGCAATTCGGCAAGAGCATCAACCAGTTTCAGGGCTTGCAGTTCCAGCTGGCCGAGATGGCCACTGATTTGGAAGCCGCGCGCCTGATGGTTTATAACGCCGCGCGCATGAAAGACGCCGGACAAAACTTTGTGAAGGAAGCCGCGATGGCCAAGCTCTATTCGTCGCGCGCGGCTGAACGAATTACGTCCAAGGCGATCGAAATGTACGGCGGATACGGCTACGTCAAAGACTATCCGGTCGAGAAGTACTGGCGCGATTCAAAGATTGGCGCCATCTATGAGGGCACTTCGAACATGCAACTGCAGACGATTGCGAAGCTGATTATCGGGAAGTGATTTTACTCCCTCTCCCCCTGGGAGAGGGTTGGGGTGAGGGCTTAGGCAACAACAGTAGCTTCGCCCCTCATCCCCAACCCTTCTCCCAGAGGGAGAAGGGAGAAAACTGGTTCAAGTTATGGCGACATCCCGAATCGAAGTTTTCGAACAAATGTTGACGAGCGATCCGTCGAACACCGTCGTGTTGTTCGGATTGGCCAAGGAGTATGAAAAGTCCGGCAACGACGCGAAGTTAATCGAAACGCTCGAGCGTTACCTGGCTGCCGGCAGCGATGAAGGCAACGCGTACGGAATGCTGGCGCGGGCTTATGAGCGGGCGCAACAAAATGAAAGGGCCCGCGAAACTTATCAGCGCGGAATTGAGACCGCGATGGCCCACGGTCATCCGAGCATGGCCGAAGAGTATCGGGAGATTCTGGAGAGCGACTTCTAAGCGCCGTAAGCGCGAAATGTTTATAGCCCCGAGACATCTTTTGTTACTGAGCCCATTTAATGGGCGAAAGAATGTTTCGCTCCTAACGGAGCTTGAAAATCAATTTTTTCTTCTGACTCTATAAATATTTCGCTGCTACGCAGCTTGACTGAAACGTCATGAGCGACACTAAAGTCCTAAGACTGGTAAAGAAATCAGAAGGCGGGCTGCCGGAAAAAGCTTTCACGGCCAAGTCCGTTGCGAAGGCCGAACCGAAGGCGTCTCCGATTACGGTCTTAAAGCCTGCCCGTCCGCGCCGGGCGCCCAAACCGGCAAAGCAACGAGAGCGCGAACAACCCCAGCTCAGCCGCGAAGAGATGTTGCACATTTTCCGCACGATGTATTTGTCGCGGCGGCTCGATGACAAAGAAATTCAGATGAAAGGCCAGAACCGGATCTTCTTTCAGATCAGCGGCGCCGGCCATGAAGCGATCCTGGTGGCTGCGGGCATGTGCCTGAAGCCCGGACACGACTGGTTCTATCCGTACTATCGCGATCGCGCGCTTTGTTTGCAGTTAGGGATGACGCCGCTCGAAATGTTGCTCGAAAGCGTCGGCGCTGAAGCCGATCCAAACTCGCACGGCC
>UEXV01000069.1_pt1 | contig 49986 bp, 38 predicted proteins | sample 4301181 | NCBI WGS metagenome assembly UEXV01 (sample SAMEA4773175, study PRJEB27434) | metagenome | biome: 2259; feature: agricultural soil; material: soil | place: USA | collected 2014-09 | depth 0.25 m | reverse complement strand
CGCAACTGATTAGTTCCCTTCTCTACGTCGCAGGCGCCACGCCCCGCTGGGGCAAGGTCGATGAGGGCACGACCGTTACCGATCACGACGAAGATTCAATCGCCCGCAAGATTACGCTCAACACCGCGCTCGCCCACCTCGAGCACAAAGACACCAAAGTTAATTTGATTGACACGCCCGGGTACGCGGCGTTCGTTTCGCACGCGCGGCCGGCTTGCCGCGTCGCAGATTGCGGCATCGTGGTGGCCGATGGCGTCAAAGGCGTCGAAGTGCAGACTGAGAAGGTTTGGAATTATGCGAATGAGTTCATGCTGCCCCGCATGATGGTGGTGACGAAATTAGATAAGGAGCATTCTGATATTGGGATCGCGCTCGACAGCGCGCACAACGTTTTCAAGCGGGCCATCGTGCCTTTCACGCTGCCGATCGGAAAAGAACATAATTTCAAAGGCGTCGTCGATGTCGTGCACATGAAAGCCTATGAGTTTGACGCGAACGGCAAAGCGAAAGAGATCGAACTTCCCGCCGAAGGCCGCGACGTGGTCGATAAGACGCGCGAGCGAATAATCGAGTTGGTAGCTGAATCGGACGACGCTTTGATGGAGAAGTATTTCGATCAAGGCACGCTGGAAGACTCAGACGTGCTGCCGAATATCGGCAAGGCCATCGCCGCCAGCAAGCTTTGTCCGGTGTATGCAGTGTCGACCACCAACCTGGTCGGACTTTCGACGCTGCTCGATCATATTGTCGAGTTCGCACCCGACCCGGCGCATCACGAGGAAGAACACGGCAAAAACGAAAAAGGAGAAGCGGAGGCGCGCAAGTACTCAACCAGCGAGCCTTATTCATCCTACTGTTTCCGCACGATTGCCGATCCGTTCGCCGGCCGCATCAACGTCTTCAAAATCTTCAGCGGCAAAGTCGGCACCGATGCGACGGTTTACAACTCGACGCGCAGCACGTCAGAGCGTCTCGGCGCGTTGCATACGATGCAGGGCAAGCAGCTCGACAAGATTCCCGAAGCCAACGCCGGCGACATCATCGCGTGCGTGAAGCTGAAAGAAACGCAGACCGGCGACACGCTTTCTGATAAGGCGAAGCCAATCATTTACGATCCGGTCCAGTATCCCGAAGCCGCGATCGCTTTCGCGATCGAACCGAAGTCGCGACAGGACGAAGAAAAGATCAGCGTCGCCATTCACAAGATTCTGGAAGAGGACCCGGCGCTCTCGTTCACGCGCGACGCGCAAACTAAGGAATTCCTATTGGCCGGTTCGGGACAGGTCCACGTCGAAACGATTGTCGACAAATTAAAGAAGCGTTACAACGTTGAAGTAATGCTGCATCCGCCGAAGGTGCCTTACAAAGAAACAATTACCCAGCGCGCGGAAGTACAAGGCCGGCACAAGAAACAGACCGGCGGCCGTGGACAGTTTGGAGATTGCAAGTGTGTCTTCGAGCCTTTGCCACGCGGTGACGGATTCGTTTTCGAAGATAAGATTTTTGGCGGTTCGGTGCCGCAGCAATTTCGGCCGGCAATCGAGAAAGGAATTATCGAAGCCGCATCTCACGGCGCTATTGCCGGTTATCCGCTGGTCGATTTTAAAGTCCAACTAATCGATGGCTCGTATCACAACGTCGATTCCGACGAACACAGTTTCCGGGCCGCGGGCCGCAAGGCGTTTCGCAACGCGATGGAGAAAGTGAAGCCGACGCTGCTCGAGCCGATCATGGACGTAGAGATCACCGCGCCCCAGGAATGTAGTGGCGACATCATGGGCGATCTCAATTCGCGCCGGGGCCGGGTGCAGGGCATGGACACCTGGGGCAAGAACCAGTTGATCAAGGCGCAGGTGCCGATGTCCGAAATGCTGAACTATCAATCGACACTGAATTCGATTACCGCGGCGCGCGGATCGTTTCACATGCAGTTCTCGCATTACGATCCGGTGCCGGGACAGCTCGCGACCAAAATTGTGCAGCAGGCGAGGGATGAGGGCCGGATTAGGGGAGAAGAGGAAGACTAACGAGCGCAATTGGGGCTGCACAGGAATGCTCGGTGCAGCCCCAATTGAGTTACAACCCTAAGCAGAAGTCCTCTCGAGTTCGAGATTCTCAAGATACCATCGCCTAAACTCAGACGATATCTGTCGATAGCTTTGAGGTTCACGTCCTACCGAGTGCGGATTGTTTCCGAAAGAATCGGAAATATTTATTTTTCAAGTAATTCGAAGAACTCCTCATTCGTCAGTCCCGCCTGCGAACAATGCTCTTCACGATGTGCTTCGGTAGATCAAATCGTTTGTGATAAGGAATTGTCACGCGACCTGGCTTGGTCTGATGCTTCATCTGGACGTGCGAGCCGCTGGTTTCGTGAATGTAGAAGCCGCCCTTTTTGAGAGCGCGAATGACCTCTTCGGGTTTGAGGTTCGCGAACTTGGGAGACATGGCGAAAGCCTAAACGGCAATCTTTAGTTCTTCAATGATTGGAGTTTCAGAGGTAAAAGGATCTATCGGAATCTCTTCGTTGTCTTTCAATAGGCCCTGCAAGTGACAGGCTATTGCATCAGTCGCCATCTCTCGCGCCTCTTCGACAGAACGTCCGTAGGTAACAATTCCCGGTAAGGCCGGAACGATCACTTGGAAGCCGCCTTCGGCTAGGCGTTCGTATATGACTCGATAACCGTATTCCGACATGACACCAACGCTCCCTCAAATTTCGTACAACTTCTAAACCAACCCGAGTGTAACAGCAGCGGAGAACTGTCAACTACCACCCCCTATTCATTCTGAGCTTTCTTCGCTTCCGTCTTCTTGTGTTTCTCGAGCGCCGTCTTGCAAAAACGAACCTCGCGCCGTAGCTCAAGCTGGCTCATCACCTGATTCGCTAACATCTCCAGCGCTTTGATCTGTTTTTCATCAAGCTGTCGCGGCTTGCGATCCATCACGCACAGCGTGCCGATTGCGAAACCCTCCGGCGACACCAGCGGAATCCCAGCGTAGAAACGAACAAACGGCTCGTTAGTTACCAAAGGGTTGTCCGCGAACCGATGATCAAATAATGCGTCTTCGATAATGAAGCAACCTTTGTGCACGATCGCGTGCCCGCAGAACGAAATGTTGCGCGGCGTCTCGCGCGCCTGCACCCCCACGCGCGCCTTGAACCATTGCCGGTTCGCATCGATGAGGCTGATTAAGGCCGTCGGAGTGTCGCAGATGTAAGCGGCCAGACGCGTCAGGTCGTCGAACACATCTTCGGAATCAGTGTCCAGGACCTGGTACTGGCGCAACGTCTCAAGTCGCGCGGGATCGTTCTCGGGAATTGGTGCAGCTCTCATTGTGATTTCCTCTCTTGAAAGGCCGGGGAAGTTGCAGGTTATCTTATTCTCGCCCTATCGGATTGCCAAACTAGTTGTCAGGGAGGCTTGAACCTATCTATTTTTCGAAAGAATTATCGACTAACTGAAGTTTGTCGTGCTTCGCGTCATACAAATCCAGTTCGTTGGCGACTAACAAACAGATTGAGGCAATTAATCGCAATCATCTTATTAGAAGGAGAACAGTTGTGAAATCAAACTGGAAAAAATTCGGCTTGGCGTCCTTTGCTGGAGCAATTCTGCTGACGGCAGTGGCCATCGTATTTTCGCAGCAGCCGCAAGGCCCGCGACCCGGCCCGCCGCCGGGCGGCTTTGGACCTGGCCGACCTGGAGGTCCGCCGCCAGATGGTTTTGGGCCGCGTGGACCCGGAGGTCCAGGCGAATTTGGGCCGCGTGGACCCGGAGGTCCGGGCGAATTTGGGCCGGGCCGACCCGGAGGTCCGGGCGAGTTTGGACCTGGCCGACCCGGAGGTCCGCGTGGAGGCTTTGTACCGTTCGGACCGTTTGGTCGCGAGTTGAACCTGACCGCAGATCAAACAGCCGCCATCGGGAAAATCCATGACGGTTTTCGTGACAGCACCCAGGCACTGCATGAGCAAATGCGCGCGCTCGATGAAGGTCGCGTCGATCCACTAAGCGGCACGTTCAACGAAGCTGCCGTCCGCGCGGCCGCTGAAGCGCGAGCGCGGATTCAGGTCGAGTTGGAAGTAGCGCACGCGAAGATGATGTCGCAGATGGTCAGCGTTCTGACGGCCGAACAGAAGGCGCAGCTGGCGGCCCGTCATGAAGAGATGCGGCGTATGGGCCCACCGCCACCTCCAGGCGGACCGCCGGAGTAAGCCGCAAACGGTTCACCGGAGGATAGAGGCAGCCTCCGGCGATCGGCTCAACGAACAGGCGCACGACCCGATTGACGTGCCCTTTCGTTGAGCCGTTTTCTTTTTGTCGAAAGGCTGCAAGATTTCTTTGGGTCAGCCAAGGAAGTGATCTAATCAACTCGGCTACGCCGCCTGATGTGCGGAAATAACGAGCTAAGTAGCCGTTTTTAGAGCCTTTCCCCGCCCTCAGTTGTAACCAAACGTACCCACTTCGCGTCTTAGATTCTGAGTACATTGCGAAGAAATCCTAAGGAAAATTTAAGAATGACACGTTCGCTTTTGATAATAGTCATGCTGATGAGCGCCGCGGTGGCACTTGGTCAGCAAGGGAAAGCCACATTAAAGGGTCAGGTAGCCGATGAATTCGGCGGCATAATTGTCGGAGCGAACGTTGTCGCCACCGATGCCAAGGGCGTCACCAAAACTGCGACCACCACCGACGCCGGAAGTTTTTCAATTTCCGGACTGGCACCGGGCAAATACACTCTGCAGATTACAGCGGTGGGTTTTGCCACGTACGAAAATACCGAAGTTGAATTAGCCGCAGGCCGCACTGAGCAAGTTGACGTCACGCTCAAAGTCACGATTGAACAACAGAAGGTCACCGTCGCGGCCGACACGGGCGTAAGTGTCGAGCCTGATAACAACGTTGGGGCCCTCGTCATGCGCGGCACCGACCTCGAATCGTTGCCGGATGATCCTGACGATCTCGCCGCGGCCTTACAGGCTTTGGCCGGTCCAGCCGCGGGTCCGAACGGCGGACAGATTTACATCGACGGCTTCAGTGGGGGGCGGTTGCCGCCGCTGGCCTCAATTCGTGAGATCCGTATCAACGCGAATCCTTTTTCGGCTGAATACGATCGGCCCGGCTCAGGAAGAATCGAGATTCTGACCAAACCCGGTACTGATCGGTTTCGCGGCCAGGTCTCTTTCAATTTCAATAATCAGAATTTGAATTCCCGAAACCCGTTTGCGCTGACTCGCGCGCCTTACCTGTCGCGCAATTTCAGCGGCAACGTCAGCGGTCCCATCACGAAAAAGAAAGCGTCGTTCTTCATTGACTTCGAAAAACGCGACGTCGATGACCGCGCCGTAATCAATGCGACCATTCTCGACCCGAATTTCAACATCATTCCTTTTGCCGCGACTATAGCGACGCCGAGAAAGACTTGGGACATCAGTCCGCGTCTGGACTATCAGCTAAATACCAACAACACGCTGGTCGCTCGTTACGAATACGAACACTCTGAGAACCTGACCATTCCGGGATTGCCTTACTCGCTCCCGTCGCGTCTCTACAGCACGTTCAGCAACCAACAGACCGTGCGTTTGACTGAGACGGCCATTCTCAATAAGACGACTGTTAACGAGACGCGCTTTCAGTTCAATCACCAGAAGAACGGTGACATGGCCAACAATACGATTCCTACGATCAGCGTGCAGGAGGCGTTTACCGGCGGCGGTTCGCAAGTCGGTTTGGCCTCGAACGAACAGAATCGTATCGAAATCACTAACATCACTTCGATGTTGAGGGGAAATCATAGCGTGAAGTTCGGCGCACGCGCGCGCACCGTCAGCATCACCAGCATCTCGCCGAATAATTTTGGCGGCACCTGGACCTTCAGCGGCACACGCAATCTCGCTAACCCCAACGGCCTGACCAGTATCGACGCTTATCAGATAACGCAAGTAGGGCTGTCGCAGGGATTATCCGGCGCGGCGATTCGCCTGCTAGGTGGCGGCGCCACCCAGTTCTCGATTAACACCGGCAAGCCGGATTCGGGAGTTAAGCAATTTGATTTCGGCGGGTTCGCGCAGGACGATTGGAAGTTCCGGCCCAATCTGACCATCAGCTATGGATTGCGTTACGAGAATCAAAGCAATATCGACAGCAATCTAAATTTTGGACCGCGCATCGGAATCGCCTGGGCGCCAGGGTCCGCCCCCTACAAGACTACTGTTCGCGCCGGCTTCGGATTTTTCTATGAGCGTGTCGGAGAGAACCTGACGCTCAACACAATTCGTTACAACGGCGTCAATCAACAGCAGTTCACCGTTACCAATCTCGCGGTGTTGAATTCTTATCCCAACGTGCCTTCGCTGGCGGAACTGGAAGCCTTCAAGACTCCGGTGAATATTTATTCAATCGCCGATGATCTACAAGCGCCCTATACGATGCAGACAGTCTTTAGTCTGGAACGAGCGCTGCCGCGAAATTTCAGAAGCAGCGTCACGTTCAGCCACACGCGCACAGTCCACATGTTGCGCGCGCGCGCGATAAATGCGCCTTTGCCGGGAACGTTTATTCCCAACGTGCCGGGCAGCGGCGTGTACCCTCTGGGCGTCAATCGTTATTTTGAATACGATTCCACCGGAGTGTTTGACCAGAATCAATTGATCGTTACTTTCGGCGGCGCGCTCAATCGCAACATCAACCTCAATATGAATTACGCGTTCGCCAAAGGGAAGAGTGACACCGACGGCTCCGGATCGTTTGCCGCCAACCCGTACGATTTCTCAGATGAATATGGCCGCACCTCGGGCGACGTGCGGCATCGCTTTAGTCTGTTTGGGAGTTTCCGCGCGCCCTGGGGAATTAGCCTGAGCCCGATGCTGACCATCACCTCCGGCAACCCCTTCAACATCACCATTGGCCGAGACCTAAACGGCGACACTCTCTTCACCGACCGGCCGTCGCTGGCCACCGATTTGACCAAGCCCGGCGTGGTGGTCACAAAGTTTGGCGCCTTCGACACTAATCCCGCAGCGGGCGCGGCACTCATTCCGCGTAACTATGGCCAGGCTCCGGGAGCCATTATTTCAAATCTTCGGATCAGCAAGACGTTTGGCTTTGGCGGTGAGCGACCAACAGCCGCCCAAAATCGCGCTAGCCAGAACGGCCAGGGCAATACCGAGGGACAGCAGCGAGGCGCTGGCGGCAACCGAGGTGGATTTCCCGGTGGCGGCATGGCCCGCGGTGGCGGCGGAGCCGGTGGTGGCGGCGCACGTGGCGGCGGCGGAGCCGGCGGCGGGGGTGGTCGCGGCGGTGGCGGAGGTTTTGGCGGCGGCGAGGCGGCAAAACGCTACAATCTCACTGTCGGCGTGAACATTCAAAATATCCTGAATCACGCCAATCTAGGCCGACCTGTCGGCAATCTGAGTTCGCCACGTTTCGGCCTCTCGAATAGCAGTTCAGGCAATTTTGGCGGGTTCGGCGGCCGGGGCGGCGGTGGTTCGACCCCATTCAACCGGCTGATTGAGGCGCAAATTCGCTTTACATTTTAGATCGAAAACAGGCGCGGAACCTGACAAAATGTCAGGCTTGCGACGCGACCTAACCGTTTGCCTGACAAAATGAAATAAGATCTGATCTGGAGAAACAACCTATTGACCTCCGACCCTCCGATTTGCGAGAATCGGAGTGGCTCGGTATCAGCGCACCGGGCTTACTGCTAAGACGAACCACTCGTCTCCCTCGCTACTACGACCATCAACGTCGTAGAATTATCCTGAATAGTTACTAAAGCTCGACCATCAAAATCGGGAGAGATTACTCTCCATAGCAGCTTTAGGGACGGGCCATCCTCCAGGACCTTAGAATCGCTGGAGGGGAGAACCAAATGGAGCAATCCTCTTCACCCCCAAAACTTGACCCCGAACATCCCGGTAATTCGTCCAGCGGAAGAAACGGCGACGCGTCGATCGAATCGAAGGATTCTGCCAATCAGCGAATGATCGCTGATCGTTTGATGGCCGCGCTCGCGAGCGGCAATCTTGACCACCTCGCGCAGGCGCGTGAGGCCTTCCTGAAGCAGCCACCGCCGGCAAAGAAACGGGAGCGCGCGTCAGAGCCAGCGACGCGGGCGAAGGACCGCGCCCCGGTCCCGAGTCGAGCAACGGAAACCAGGAAAGAAATCACGCGTGATAAGCCGGAAGATCTCGAAGCATTGCTAGAGCGCAGAGCCACGCCCCGGACGTCGGATCACTTTTTTGCGCCGGTTGACGAACTGCGCAAGGAAGAGGAAGAGCTGCAGAGAGTTGAAGAGGAACTCGAACGCCGGCGCGCGGAAGTCCATGCGGCAAAGAAGAGAGCCGAAGACGACGCCAGGCGCAAAGCTTACGAAGAGAACCGGCGTCAGCTGGAAGTCGAAGCGCAACGCCGCGCCGCGCAGGAAGAGCGACAACTGGCCGAGCTCAAAGCGCTTCGCGATCAAGCTGAAGAGACTTCGCAACAGCACACCCGAGAAGCAAAGCGGCTGAACGCGGCTCTCGAAGCGTTGCGAAAAGACGAAGAGGATCAACTTCACCAGATTGCCGAAACTGAAAGCCAGATTCGCGATCAGCAAGAGGTCTGCCGTCGATTCGAAGAAGAATCTCGACAACGCTCGGAGCGGGCCCGTTGGTTGGTATCGGAAATTGAAAGTCTGAAGCAAACAGAGCAGGAACAGCTCAAACTGGTCGAAGAGACCGAGGCTCGTCTGCTATTACAGCTCGAAGCGAGACATCACGCCGAGAATGAGGTAAAGCGCCACACTGAAAAGGAACAGCAACTCACTAAAGAAATCGAAGAGTTGAAAGAATCTGAGGCGCTTCAACTCGCGCGCGTCGCCGAGTCGCAGGCGAGTGTCGAGGCCCTGAAAGAATCTCGGCAAAAAGCCGAAACCGAGCTCGCGGAGCAAACGGCGAAGGCAGCCGAACTCCAGGGCCAGATCCAAACGCTCGAGAATGACGGCCAGGTCGCGCTGGCAAAGATCAATCAAGCCAACGCTCGCGTATTGGAGCTGAACCAGGCCCACGAGAAAGCGGCTCAGGAAGCTGCGCGCCTACTCGCGGAACAGCGACGAGTCAGTGGTGAAATCGAGACTTTGGCTGCCGAAGAGGCCGCGCATCGTCAAAGCATCGCGAAGCTCGAAGCTCATCTCAAGAATCAAACCGAAACGCACAATCTCGCGGCCACCAGTGTGGCTGAGTTAACTGCGCAACAAGCGCAAATGAATACTCAACTGGAAGGGTTGCGCAGCGACGAGCAGCAGCTACGGGCACGCATTGCGGAAACCGAAGAAAGTCTGCGCGCGGCTGAGCAGGATCACCTGAAGGCAAAGATCGAAGCCGATCTGCGCGCCCAGCATCAAGAGCGACGCCTAACCGAGCTGACGTCGTTACGCAGTGAACTGCAAGCCGCAGCTCAACAACGCGACGAGAAACTCCAGGCGCTGAATTCAGAAACTGAAAAATTGCGCGTGGCCGAGGAAGAGCAGCTCGCGCGCGTCGCCGAAGCCGAGACCGCACTAAACGCGCGGCAGGCCGCCAAGCAGTCAGCGGAAGCAAAGCTCCAGGGTCTGAGCGAGCAGCAACAAATGCTTGCTGCAGAACTTGAACAGCTGGCCACGGCCGAAACGGCGGCGGCCAAACAGATTGCCCACACCGAATCCGACATTCGCGCAAAGGAAGAAAGCCGCCAACAGGCCGTTACGCGGATTCAGGAACTCAACAGCAGGCAAGCGTCGCTGCAGGCTGAACTACAGTCTCTGCGCGTCAGCGAAGCAGAGCAGGCGAAGCTGGTGGCGGACGCCGAGGCGCGTCTGGCCCAACAGAAGGAAACGCACCAGAAGGCTGAAGCTGAATTACAGGCTCGCATCGAAGCTGAGACCCAACGCGCGGCGGAATTCGAATCGCATCGCGCTCAGGCCGAACAGGAGCTGCAGAACCGCGCCGCCGAAGTGCAGTCCCTCGGTTCTCAAATTGATGAACTGCGCCGCGCAGGTGAGCAAAGATCGAGACACATTGAAGAAGCTCGCGCAGCCCTGCGCTCCCAGGAAGAGGCGCATCATAAGGCTGAGGTTGAAGCGCGCGAGTTCGCAGAGGAACAGGAGCGCCGGCTCGGTGAGTTGCGCACGATCGGCAAGCAGCTCGAGACGGAATCGCAGCGCCGGGCCGACATTGAAGCAGCGATCAAAGCGGAAATTGACGGACATCGAATTGCTGAAACTGAGCAACTCAGGCGTCTCGAAAATCTACGTGACGAGTCGCAGACGATAGCGCACCGGCTTCAGGAGGAACAGGCTAAAGAACAGAGCCTGATCGCAAGACAGGAAACTCTCAGAACTGAGATCGAGAATGCGCGCCAATCGCAAATCTCATCACAAAAGACTGCGCAGGAAAAAGAACAACTGCTGGCGGATTTAAGAGCAACTCTTAAACAGCTCGAGACGCAAGCGGAAGAACGTTCTGCGAATGAGCAATCGCTGAACTTGCAAATTGTGGATTTGCGCCAGGCAGAGGCCGAACAAGCGGCGAAGCTGGAAGATGCGCGCGCGCAACTGGCAACCTCTGAGACTGCACTGACCAAGGTGCGCGCCAAGGTCGAGGAACTGATCAAGCAGGAACAATCGCTCAAGGCTGAGACTGAGTCGCTGCATCAATCAGAACAGGAACTGCTGAAACAGATCGTCCAGGTTGAAGCCGTCTTCGTCGAGCGACGCAAGACTCATCAACTCACGCTCGCCCAGGCCAAGCTGCAACAGGAAAAAGAAGAGAGACTAAACGAAGAACTCGACGCTCTGACTCGCGCTGAAGCAGAGACTTTGGCTCGCATCGACGCGATCAAGAAACGTATTCCGGAGCTGGAAGAAGCCCGGCGTCTGGCCGAAGAAGATGCCGACGTACGCAGCGAGCAGGAACAGCAATTGATGCTGACGATTGGTGTGCTGCGTGAGCAGGAAGAAGAGCAGGTCAAGCGAATCGAAGAGATTCAAGCTCATCTGGCCGCGCAGGTAAAAGCTTGCTACGTGGCTGAGACCGAAGCGCAACAGCATGCGGAGCGCGCGGAACTGGTCAATTTTGAATTCGAGAGCGTTCTCAAGAATAAAGAGGATTACGTCAAGCGCGTCGAAGAGGCCGAAAGCCGGCTACGCTCGCTCGAAGCTACCCGTCAGGGCGGTCAAATCGGATCGCATAAACGCGCGGAACGAGAACAACAACTCAACAACGAGATCGAAGCGCTGCGAGAAGCTGAAGCAGAACAACTGAGGCGAATCGAAGCGGCGGAAGAGCGGCTGCGCGCGCAGCAGGAGTCTCGTCAAGCTGCCAAGGCCCGCGTCAAAGAATTGGCCGAGCAGGAAGTCCGCATCGTTGAAGAGATCGAAGAGCTGCGCAAGAGCGAAGCCGAACACCTGAATCGAATCAAGGAGACTGAGGCGCGCCTGCCCTCGCACAAGGAAGCTCTGCGGCAGGCAGAAGCGCAAGCACAGCGCCAGGCTGATGAAGAATTACAACGGCTGAGCCAGCTCGAGGCTGCTTATGAAAAGGCCCGCGCCGATGCTGAAAGGCGCGCCGGTCGCGAACGCCAGCTCAATCAACAGATCGAAGCGCTCAAGACAGAGCCGGTGGAAGTGTCCGAGGTTGCCCCTAATTTCGAAATCGAACCGTCGGCGGAACCAATCACGATCGAAGAAAACGCGACGTCAATCGCCCCTTACGATCAAGCGGCTGAAGATCCCTGGCTCACAATTGATTTCGACGTAAAGAAACCGGCGCCGAAAAAGGATAACGACATCATTGCGGTTGAAACGACGGCCGATCTGGTCGCTTTTGACCCGTTGGTGTCGCCGCCAGTCGATGACGAACCGGTCGCGTTGGAAATTGAAAACATCCACAGTGCCGCGATCCCGGCGGACCTGGCTCTGCGGCTGCAAAGCTCCAATTCTGCGGAACGCGCTGCGGCGCTCGTCGATTTGGCTGAGACCGGTGGTGATGAATCGTTCGCTTTGATCACGAAGTCATTCGACGATCCGAGTGTCGAGGTTCGCAATGCCGCGGCGCGGGCCCTGTACAGCCTGCAACCGGACCTGGCCGCTTCGTTCACGCGGGCTTTGCGCGAGGCACCTTCGGAACGAAGACGCAAAATCGGATCGGCGATTGCCGCTTCGGGCCTGGCCGCGAATGCGATTAACAGCCTGACCGGCGAAGGCCGCGACCGCACCTACAACGCTTTTTCGATTCTGTTCCTGATGGCCAAAGCCGGCGAGGTCCAGCCGTTGATGCAGGCGATCGGAAAACATCCCAACATCGAAGTTCGATTGACGTCGGTGAAGCTGCTGGCGCTGAGCAACCAACAACAAATCCTTCCGGGACTAAGAAGTCTCGCGGCGAAGGATCAGCTCCCGCCCGAAGTGCACACGGCTGTCATGGAAGCTATCTACCAGTTAAGCAATCAGTCGCGGGAAGTCGCCTAGCGAGGTTGCACTAACCACTGAGCGCGTACGCCGCCTTCAACCACTTCAACAATTCCGCATTAACCTCAGCCGCAGAAGTTAGCTTCACTTCGTGATGATAGCGACGGGCCGAGGTTTGTTCTGATTTGTGAATGCGAGCGCTGTTGAGTGGGCGGTCACTTTTGATCGTGAGAATGACGGCGCTCTTGCGCGTGGCCACGCCGGCGAAGGCTGTTTTGTTGACCAGGTGAATCGAAGTCTTTTTCGGATCCTCTACCAAGTTTCCAAATTGGCGCGAGTGCTTCAACAAATGGTCATAGATCTTTCGCACGCCGGCATCTTTTCCCACGAAGTGCGATTCGACCGTATACGGTGCGTTTGCCATTTCTAGTCCTATCTGGAAGCTTTGTTTTTCTCTGTGCATGCTCTGTGGCTCTCTGTGTCTCTGTGGTGATTTTGCTGAGGATAATTTCACCACAGAGGCACAGAGCTCCACAGAGCTTCACAGAGATTCTGAGATCGGCGGTCTCTGAAGTTACTCGCGATATGAAGGATCGATCCGGTCAAGCTTTCTCAAAAGGCCCGGCCATGTCAGGGTCGCGCCCTGCCCCATCGTGACCGCGCTCATTTGCGAAGCCACGCGAGCGATTATTTCGCGCGGAATCGGCGCCAGTTCGCCGCCGCCTGATTGGGCCAGGATCTGAATTTCGCACGCGCGCTCAAACAGAAACATCAGGAGGAAGGCCTCAGCCGGCGTGCGGCCCACGGTCAGCAATCCATGATTGCGCAGCATCATGAATTTCTTATCGCCCAAATCCGCCACCAGCCGCGGCTTCTCTTCTTCATCCAACGCCAAACCTTCGTAGTCGTGATAAGCAAGCGACGCCAGCGCAAACATCGCCTGCTGCGACAGCGGCAGCAAACCATTCTTTTGCGCGGACACGGCAATCCCGTGGTTAGTGTGCAGGTGCATCACGCAAAGCGCGTCTTCGCGCGCCTGGTGAACGGCGCTGTGAATCGTGAAGCCGGCAGGGTTGATGAAGTAAGGCGACTCCATGACTTTGTTGCCGGCAAGATCGATCTTGATCAAGCTTGAAGCCGTGACTTCTTCAAACATCATCCCGTACGGATTCAGCAGGAAGTGATGATCGGCGCCGGGGACGCGCGCGGAAACATGCGTGAAGATCAGATCGTCCCAGCCGTAGAGCGCGACCAGCCGGTAAGCCGCCGCGAGATCAACGCGCGCCTGCCATTCTTCGGCTGAGACTTGGTCGCGGATTGTTGTTTGTATCGCGGTAGCTGTCATTTTCGTTTGGACATAACCAGCCGGCGTTAGAGTACCGACTTTAGTCGGGCCTTTAGTGGCACAGACTTCAGTCTGTGGAACTGCGGAATGGTTCGAAGGCATATCACAGACTAAAGTCTGTGCCACTAAAACCCAACTAAAGTTGGTACTCTAACCCCTGCAATCACACGCTTACTTGAACTCAAACGATTTCAAATACTCTGTGTACGCTTGTTCCCAACGAGCGACCGTCTTCGCAGGGCCGGCGAGTTTGACGAAGTAATTCCCTTTCGGTGTTTCGATCACGGCCGCGCGCAAACGATAGTTCTCGTCGTTATGAAACGAACCGCTGCCCGGCGCCATCTCTGCGGTGTAAGTGCCGGTGACGTCGACACTCGTAACTTTCAATCCGTTGATTGTCAGGTTCTCGGTCTTCGCTTTGTCCTTTGATGAACTGCCGTCGGGCTGTTGCATCTGACCGATCCAGCGATCGATGTTGGCCTGCGCCGTCCCGCCCTGATTCGAACCGAAGAAGTAAAGCACCAGGCTGGCATCTTCCTTATCGCCTTCAACTTTCGGCAATTTGTATTGGGCAGCGCGCATCGACGATGAAGGCTTCTCCACCGTCCAACCGTCGGGCGCTTTGAATCGCAATTCGCCGGCAGCGTTCTGTGTCGCCGAGTTGGCTTGGGAATTAACGGTCGCGGTCGATCCTTGTCCGCTGCAAGCCGAACAGGTGAGCAAGGCGATGAGCGGGACCGCCGCCACCATCATTTTGATTTTCATGCGCGCAAAATCTCCGCGGAGACTCTACACCGTGAGGTTTGGATTCGGCAACGTCAACCGTTAACGCGGGTCGGATCCCGGTTCGGTTCTCTGTTCTCTCTGATTACTCCGTCCTCGGAACGTCTTGTGTCAGAACCGCGAGCGGTAGCGACCGGATCATGAAGGTCACTAGATTTGTGATCCAGTCGCTACCGCTCGCGGTTCTGACACCGTGGCTCCGCAGTTTAGCTGCCGCCGCCGTGCGCAGCCTGGGCGCGGCGCTGCATCTCTTCGATCGACACATCCTCTTTGTGCGTTGCGACATGCCACACGTGTCCGAAAGGATCGACCACTGAGCCCATGCGGTCGCCGTAGAATTTGTCCGTCACGGCTTCCTTCACGGTCGCGCCGGCGTCCACCGCTCGATTAAAAACGACATCGACGTCGTCAACATAGATCATGAGACTGACCGGCGACCCGCCGAGCGACTGCGGACCTTTGAAGCCCATGTCCGGATATTCATCGGCCAGCATGATCGGCGAATCGCCAACCTTGATTTCCGCATGGCCGATCTTTCCGCCGGGCGCGGGAAACCGAAACAGTTCGGTCGCGCCAAATGCTTTCTTGTAGAACTCGATCGCGGCCGCGGCGCCGCCGATAATCAGGTACGGTGTGACTGAGTGATAACCCTCGGGAATTGGTTTGACTGCCATAACAAGTGTATCTCCTTCGTATTTAAGTGCTCGGTACGCACGCCTCCGGCGTGCTCCTGCTTCATCATGGTTGAGCACGCCGGAGGCGTGCGTACCCTGTTACTTTCCGGTAAACAACGTCGTTTCATCGACAAAGCAGAGACCGTTGCCCCACGGATCTTCGACATAGAATGATAGCTCGCCCCACGGGCGCTTCACGATCTCACCGGCATTCTGATCATGAAACCGATCCTTCGCCAGACAATTCAGGGCCTTCGCGCGCTCAAAGACTTCATCCAGATTGTTGACGGCGAAATAAATGTAGTCAGGCGTTGGCTGCGGACTCTCTGCCGCTCCCTTGGCCACATCGACCAGCGCCAGGATTACCGGCCCGCAATCGAAATAATGACGCGAGCCTCGCGGAATTCTAGTCCCGGGGTCAGCCAACAACTTCGCATAAAACGTCGCGGCCTGATCCAGGTCAGCCACCTGCAAAGCCACGCGGAATAGTTTGGGAACCATAGTCATTTTCTCCGGCTTAGTCGATTCTGCTTCGGACGGCGTTAACTGAGTCGCGAGATACCAAACGTTGTCGAAAGGATCTTTGATGGTGCCGACCCGAGATCCGTAAGGTTGATCGGCCGGTTCACCCATCGAGATTGCCCCCTCGGCTTTCATCGCGCGTTCGTACCAGGCGTCAGCATCGTCCACGTAAAGCATGAAGTGCATCGGCTTTGGCTGCCACGGACCGTGGGCCTCTCCCATCTCGACAATGGAATCGCCGATCCTGATCTTCGCGTGTTGCACAGTTCCGTCGGGCGATTTATGAACCGCAACTTCCTCAGCGCCGAGCGCTTCCTTCAAGAAGTCGATCATCTTAGGCGCGCCTACCGGATGAAAGTAGGGCATGAGATTCGGGACGCCTTCAGGGACGTAGTCTGCTCCGGTCGCGGTCGCAAGATACCAATGATTTCCGCTGACGTCCTCAATTCCCGCGCCTCGCTCGCCATATTCCATGTCCATCGGCGGCATCAGGGACACGGCGCCCGCCTGCATCGCCTGTTGATAGACTCCGTCCACATTTTCAACGTAGAGGTGAAATACAGCCGGCACCGGCGTTCCCTTCCACTTCGAACCTTTGCCGCCACCGCCAATCATCAACATCGAATCGCCGATGCGATATTCAGAATGGAAGCCGCCCGCCGAACCGAGTCCATGAACCGTTCCTTCAGCTCCAAAGACTTTCTGAATGAACTCGATTTCCTGGTGCACATCTGAGACTACAACGTACGGCGTGACCGTGCGAAAGCCAGGCGGAATTTTTGATCGTATCTCTCCAGTCTCTTGCTTCGGTTTTGCTGCGGTACTCATGACTTCCCTTTCCAGATCGTTTCTTAATCGAGCCTTAAAGTCCGCGCGTGGAAGATCGCGTAGCTCCGCAGCGATTTTCAGCAACTCTATCTGCTCGCCCTCGACCGCCGGCGCGGTGCGCGGGTCGCGCAACATTGCTTCAATCGCTTGATCGAGCTGTTCTGTTAATTGAACTTCACTCATCATTCATTACTCTTCGTTCGCGAACTTCGCCCGCAGCGTTTGCAGAGCGCGAAACTGTAATTGCTTGACGGCGCCTTCGCTACGCGCGAGCGCGACTGCAATCTCTTTGATTGATTTCTCTTCCGCGAATCGCATGACCACAACCCGGCGCTGATCGTCCGCCAGTCCTTCGACAAGTCTGAACAACTGCGCCCTCCGCTCACCATCTTCCAGGTCAGCCTGCTGAGTCTCTTTTATTGGTTTTGAAACGTGCGGAGATTCAGATTTATCAATCGACGTGCTCGCTTGTCTCGCCGCTTGCTTGCCGTGATCCGCAATCAGGTTCGAGCTGATTCTCAGCAACCACGCCGCAAACGGCGCGCCCGTCCACTTGAACCGTGGCAGGTTGGCGAGCGCCTTATGAAAAACCTCGCTCGTCAAATCCTCGGCCTTCGCTCGGTCGCGCGTCCGGCGCGCGACATAGGCATAAACCAGGTCAAAATACTTTTCATACACGTCGGCAAAACGCGCAGGGTCCTTCTGCGCCGATTCAACCAATCGACGCTCTTCCGCCCGTTCAAACTCGCTGGGGCGTCTTATCTGTGCAGGTTCACCGCCCGCCATCGCTCCTCATACTAGATAAAACTCCTGAGTGGGCAAAAAGTCACGCGGTTGCGAAAAGAATTCTTGTAGCGTTTGCCGCCCTCTCCGTTTGGGAGCGCAATAACATACTTGACTCACCTCAGCGCAACCCTTCGGGTTGCTGGGGTCTTTGAGAGAGGGAACTAACAACACCGCTACCAGATCCCGCACAGGTTCTCTCCCGCCGGTTCCTTTGTTATGTTTACGTCATGCAGAGTGAGTCCCGAACCGCGATCATCGCCGCCGTCGTCGGCAACCTGGCCATCGCCGTCACCAAATTCATAGCCGCGTTTTTTACCGGCAGCTCAGCCATGCTTTCGGAAGGTATTCACTCGTTGGTCGATACGGGCAACGGCGTTTTGTTGCTTCACGGGGTGCGTCGCAGTCGGCGGCCTGCTGATGCGGGGCATCCGTTCGGACATGGCAAAGAGATTTACTTTTGGTCGCTCGTCGTGGCGATTCTAATCTTCGCACTCGGCGGCGGCATGTCGGTCTATGAAGGCATCATGCACATCAAGCATCCGCATCCGATGCAGAGCCCGATGTGGAATTATGTGGTGCTGATTCTCGCTCTCATCTTTGAAAGCGCGTCCTTCTATTTTGCGTACAAAGCCTTTCGCAAAGAGATGGGCAAACAAAGAGTGATGCAAACCATCCGCGCCAGCAAAGACCCGACGACCTTTACCGTTCTTTTCGAAGACACCGCGGCGCTGTTGGGATTGGTGGTCGCTTTGGTCGGTATTTTTCTCGGCGATATGCTGAACAATCCGTACCTGGACGGAGTAGCATCTGTCGTAATCGGCCTGATTCTGGGAGCGGTGGCCGTGATTCTCGCTTACGAGACACGGAGCCTTCTGATTGGTGAAGGCGTCAGCGAAGAAACGCTGGCGAGCATTCGGGCGATTACCAATTCCGATCCGGCGATCGCGGAGATCAAACAAGCTTTGACGCTACACTTCGGGCCTTACGATGTATTGCTCACGCTGAACGTGCGCTTTGCGGAGGAACTGACGGCCTCTCAGATTGCGGTTACGATCGACACGTTGGAAGATAAAATCCGCGCGCGCCATCCTGAGATCAAGCACATTTTTGTTGAGACTGAATCGCTGACCAGCAGCGTTTCCGATTGAGGCAAACACAGTCAGTACCGGGAGCGATAGCGACCGGGTACCTTGTTCTAAGCCGTAAAGCCAACCGAGACCCGGTCGCTATCGCTCCCGGTACTGACCTCTTCGGCTCGGGATCACCTTGGCAGCATCCCCATCAACATTTCAAAGGAATCGTGTACGGCGCTGAATGACTCTTCCAGTTTTTTATCAGTCCCGTTTTTCGCGAATCGGCTGAACTGCTTAAGCGCATTACCAAATTTGCCTAATTCTTTACGGAATTCCGTTACGCTATTCTCAGCGGTCCCGGCCGGCACACCGAGTTTCACAATCGCTTCGCCACGTTTGACCAGGTCTTTCGCATTTAAGCGAATGCGCGCGAAGTCTTTCTTCGGTAATGCGTCATGCTCAAGCGGATGAAGCAGCTCGTGAAAGTGTTCGTACTCTTTAACACCAGTGCCTGCGGCCGAAGCGACTGCCGCCGGCAATTGCATAATCAAAAACAACAACGCCGATAGGATTAAGAATCCAACCACGCGAAAGGATTTCATCATTATCATTCAGACCTTCAGTTGAAAATGGATTTGCGAACTTCGCGTTTCCCGACGCGAAAGTGTCGCCCTGTCTTATATCACCAGTTTCCAGTCCTTTCCTAAACCAGCGCGCCCTTTGCTCTGACGTTCCATGCGTGAACGAGTCTGGCACCACATAACCCTGACCTTCGCGTTGCAGGCGATCGTCTCCCACCGCGCTCGCCGCCGCGAGCGCCTCTGCGACATCGCCGACGTCCAGCAGCCCTCGCTTTTGAGCGTGATGCGCCCACACGCCGGCCAGAAAATCCGCCTGTAATTCGAGCCGAACCGAAAGCTGATTGGCTTCGGCTTCGCTCATTCCGCGTTGCGCGCGGTTCACCTGATTCATCGTGCCGAGCAGGTTCTGAATATGATGACCAACTTCGTGCGCCACTACGTACGCCGCGGCAAAATCTCCCGGCGCGCGAAATCGCGTTTGCAACTCCTGAAAGAATGCGAGATCGATATAGAGCTTTTGATCGCCGGGGCAATAAAACGGGCCCACCGCGGCGGTCGCCCGGCCGCAAGCCGAACTGACCTGGTCTCTAAACAGCACGAGCGTTGGTTCGCGATATTGTCTCCCAAGCTGTTTGAAGATCTGATTCCATTCGTCTTCGGTTTGGGCCAGCACCACCCTCGTGAATTTATTGAGTTCTTCCTCTTCGGGACTAGTCGGCTGGGAAACCTGCGTTCCGTTCGAACCGTCTCCGGGGACTTGCTCAAGCAACTGCCGGGGGTCTGCTCCCAACAAAAGCGCCAACACCAGTACGATGATGCCGCCGAGGCCGCCGACCGCAATTTTTCCACCAGAGAAGCCGCGTCGATCTTCGACGTTCGAGCTTTCACGTAAGTCTGTCCATCTCATGATCGTAGCTCCCTTTTCGACCTACTCCGGGTCGGACTGTTTCAAACACGCACACTGGGGCCGGGAGAGTTGTTCTTATTCGGCGCAGAAATGCGTTAGCGGATCGCTGAACCACTGAGTATCAAAAGCCGTTCCACGTTGTGATGAAGGAGAGTCAAGCCTCTCATTCACACCTGGGGTCAGCCGGTGATCAAAAGAATGTGAGAGGAAGCGTTTCTAAGACGGCATTAACATGATTGACTCAGACGCGGTTCACGCCAACGCCGAACGCGTTGAGCCCTGCAGCCCAGCGTTGCGTGCGTCAGCGCGCTACGCTGGGAATGTAATCCCGGGAGATGTCACAACCCCTTCGGGGTTGCGGCAAAATGTTTCGTCTTTCCCCAGGCTAGCGCGCGGGCGCGCGCAAGCCTGGGCTGAAGGACTGAACGCCTTCGGCGTATTAAGTGAGTCATTGATCAGCACTCTCGTTTCAACGGCTTCCCGTTCTCTCTCGATCCAGTTTGAAGAGAAAGGTTCAAGTCTTAGACGTGCGTCTGATGGGACACTCACGCAATCGTGAAGGCGATGATGAATCCACCGATATTGACCCCGAAAAACAGCGCGGTCTCACAGGCAAAGAGGATGAGAGATTTCAGTAGCGTCCAGGGCCAGCTCTGTCGATAGACTCGACGCAGCGCGAACAGCAGATAGAGAAAGGCGACCGGATAGAAAAAGTTGAGGACCATGCTGGGAATTTTGGCGCCCAGCATGGCTGCGGCCAGATAGATCAAGGCAAAGAGACTCTTGCAGCAAAAGTCGAATGAGTAATAGTGAAACGAAAAGATCAGATGCTCGACGTAGTACTTTCTCAGCTTGAAGTACAGCAATGACAGAAACAAGCCCGATACGAGCACGCTGGCAAATCGCAGGACGCCGGCAAATCTTTCGGCGCGCTGGTGAATGCGGTCGGCAAATATCTGCGGCTCAACGCCTCTCTGCCTGGCCATCGCGATGACAACGCGACTGCGGCTGGTTCTTTCAACTCCGCCGCCTCTCACGTCAGACAGCACACCCCAGGCGAACAGAAAATAGAGCGCGCTGAACGTGAGATACAGTCTGACCGGGCCGATGTGAAATCCTTTCTTACCGGCGAGATATTCAGACGTCAGCAAGCCGGGTTTGAAGAGCAGCGCGCCAAACGTCCGGAGGATTTTGTTTGACTGAAGATCGGTAAGCTCGTTGAAGAGATGACCAAAGAAACGTCTGACCGAAAGATCGCGCCGATCAACTTTCTTCTGACCGCAGCCGGCGCAGTACTTGCCGGTTAACGCCGCGCCGCAGTTCAGGCACTGGTCAACGCCTTCGTCGGTCGGGGTTTCCGGCTCAGTAGTCCTCATTGATGTTGGCCTTCATCCCAGAATTGATCTTGAGTCTGTTTACGTCTGGCGCGGTGAAATCGTCGCAGGCGTATTCGCCGATACTTTTCCAGCGCTGTCTTCGTGGCGCTCCCAACTCTCTGTTAAAAGCCGACAACAAGGAAACGTCGCTTAGCGATGGTTGAGCCAGAAATCCGCTAAGCTTTTCGCGCAGATCCGGGCGAAGGGATGAAATCATCTTGCCGCTCACGTTGACCAGCTGAATGCAGCTAGTGCTCGAAAAAACGGTCTCATCGAAGTCCTCGGAGCGAAAGTCGGCTTTAAAACGGCGGTATGTGCACGGAGTCAACGAGTACAGGAAGAGTGGATCCTCTGAAGAACGGTCCCGCTTGAAGAGGTGCGCAAATCTCCCGTCAGTAGGATGCTTGCGTAAGTAGGCATCTGAAACTTCCGTTACAGCAACAATCGTGAAGTATTCGAGATTGGTTGTTCTGTCGATTTGCGTCGCCAGCATCCTGGGCGCAACAACACCCTCTCCATGTTCATTCGACCAAAGCCCACTAAAGTTCTGGCGATAAACCAGCAACGGCGTCCCCGAGAGATCGGCCCCTTTAAGGTTCGCACACTCAAATAAAGGAAGACCATGAGTGATGACGTTCCAATCGACATCCAAAGTGTTGTCTCGCAGATTGGCGTTGGAGAGATCAGCCGCGAAAAATATCGTGTCGCTCAGATTTGCTTCCTTAAAAGACGCGTTCTTCAAGTTAACTCGGGAAAAGTTGGCATGCTCTAAGTTAGCCTTGTCAAATTTGGCTCCACTAAGATCGCGAGCCGTCGAGAAATCACACCATTGGCAGGAGATGAGCGAGAAGTCCCTGGCTTTGGCGCCCAGCTTCAACAGCCTCGTGATCAATTGCGAGATACCATTCAACGGCGTCTGAACCTTCGGTTCGAGCTTTTCGAACCGGCCGCGTTCGGCGTCCAACAAGTCAAGGTATTCAGCCCGGGTAAGCTTCATGAGAAAACTTTGAGAAATGTCATCTGGGATTTGATCGGCCTTCAGATTAAGTCTCGCTATTCCAGCTAGCTTTTGTTTCTTGTCCTGCCTGACCCGCGCAGACCATTTGTCTCTGATGGAACCTGCCAAACTGCGGTTACGCTCTATTACGGTTTTGAGAAGTGCATCAAGGTCGGCTTGAGACACCTCAGATTTTTTCAAATCAGCGAAAACGTCAAGAATGGCGGATTGCACCAACGGATCCGCTTCGACCGACGCGGCATCGACGAGAAAGTGAAGCGCTTGTGCTCTGAGGGATATGTCTCGCTCGTTGAGAAACAGCCGAAGAGAGGAAACACCGGTCATACGCTCGTTCGGCTTTTCACTGGCTAGGCGAGTCAGCGCCTTATCGAGACGCTCAGATAAACGGTTCTGCTCCGTTTGCTTGACCTGCCCAAACCCGGCGTAGAGGGTTACACCGACTCCTAACAAAGCTACCAGGACGGTGCCTGACTTGAGCCACTCAAGAGCAAGCCAGCGCTTTGAAGCCTGCCGTCGCAGCAATCGGATTTCTAATTTGAGTTTTTCGTTTTCGAGATCGGGAGTGGCCAACGGATCAGGACCCTTCACTTCCACTTGCTTTGGCTCTGGTTCCTCGGCGTTATTAGACATGACTTGCTCTTCAGAAAAACAATCTGTCTCGGGTTACGCGACGCAACCGGGCGTCGCTCGCTCGTCCACGATCTAACGGCCGCTAACAACCGGCAACTCGACGAAACTCGCTGTGCCCGGCGCATGATAAATACGCTGCGTCGCTTTCTTAAAGTCTCCGGGCCTGGCCCAGAAGATGTTGGGCACAAACGTCTGGGGGTTGCGATCGTAAAGTGGAAACCAGCTCGATTGAATCTGGATCATGATGCGATGGCCCGGCAGGAACACGTGGTTCGCGGTCGGTAGCGACCAGCGATACAGCAATGGTTGGTTAGGCGCGATCGCTTTTGCCGTGTCGAAGCCTTCGCGATAGCGGCCGCGAAAGATGTCCATCGAAACGGCCAGTTGGTAGCCGCCCATCTTCGCATCGCCGGCGACCTCGTCGGGATAAACGTCAATCACTTTCACCACCCAATCAGAATCGGTGCCGCTGGTTGAAGCCATCAAATTCACCACCGGCTGACCGCTGATTTTGATCGGCGCAGTCAAAGCATCCGAAACAAATGCCAGCACGTCGGGGCGACCTGAAGCCTCGCGTTGATCGTCAACCAGCCAGCACGGCCACTGGGCGCATGAGTTGTAACCCGTGGGCGAAATCGGCCGCGCGCGAAACGGCACCGGCTTCACCGGATCAGAAACATACTCTTCGTACGGTACGCGCGCGTCCCGCGCGCTGCTTTCATTCCCGCCCGGCGCGCTCCAGCTCAACTTCAACGCGGCATTCAAATAAAGCGGCGTTGACTTGACGTTGCAACCAACGTCACATCCCGCCGGCCATGACTTTAGAGCTCGCCAGGTGTTCGTTCCCGTTTCAAACGCATTAACGGGAGCGACGTCCATCCTCGGCGCGTCATTCTGCAAATAATGATCGAGAAACGGCCGCAGGATGTTCTGTCGAAAATAGAGGGCCGTGTCGCTCCTGAAGTTCAGCGCGCCGAGCGAGCTGCCGTCCGCTATCTCCTGCCCGTGATGCCACGGTCCCATCACCAAAAACACTTTGTCGTTATTCGTGTCCTTCGGCTCAATGGCGTTGTAAACAGCAATGTCGCCGTAAATGTCTTCCTGGTCCCAGAGACTATGGACCAGCATGACCGGAACTTTCAGCGGCTCTTTCGCCAGGATCTTATCGACAGCTTGCGCCTGCCAAAACGAATCGTAGCTCGGATGCTCGAGGAGCTTGCGCCAGAATCCAATCTGCTCCAGCCCGCGCCGGCGTCCTAACTCTCCCGCCGAACCGGCCTGCAAATACATGTCGTAATCGTCTAAGTATGACGTCCACCATTTGTATTCATTGCTCCGCGATCCGACTTGTTCGTAGATATAAGGCAGGTTCTGTTGCCGGAACGCGCCGTTATGAAACCAATCGTCACCCATCCAGCCGTCAACCATCGGATTCATCGGCACGGAAACTTTCAGCGCCGGATGCGGATTGATCAAAGCCATCAAAGGCAGAAATCCGTCGTATGAAATTCCGAGGATGCCAACTTTGCCGTTGCTCTCGGGAATATTCTTGACCAGCCAATCGATCGTGTCGTAAGTGTCGGTCGCGTGATCGACCTTAGTCGGATTCAAAGGCCCGCGCAGCGGACGATTCATCACGTAGTCGCCTTCCGAACCGTACTTGCCGCGAATGTCCTGCACGACGCGGATGTAACCGCCTTCGACAATCACCTCCAAAGCGTTGTCGTATCCATTCAGTATCGGCGCGAGATGCGAGCTGGCCGCATGACTCGTCAAATCCGTCGCGTTGTAAGGCGTACGCGTCAAAAGTATCGGAGCATTACGCGCGCTCTTCGGCACGATGATGACGGTGTGCAGCTTGACGCCATCGCGCATCGGAATCATCACGTCGCGCCGGACGTATTCAAAGCCGTCGTTCGTTGGTTTGAAGTCTTTCGGTGTTTCGCTGGGGAGGGACTGAGCGCAGATACTTAAAGTGAAAGAAGCGATGATTGCCATCACGACGATGAGTTTGGCGAAAGGATGAACGGCCTTTTGGATCATGAAAGCACCTTTGGTTTGAAAATCGGATTACGCGCAGATGTTTATAGATCAAATGGCGTCGTAAACGAAATTAACAGGTGGCTTTGCCACGGAGCAGCGTCCCTTAACTTAAAAAGAATCCTTACCGAACAAACTAATGGGCTCGTCATCGGGCAGCACGGCCGTATAGGCCGCTGGATTATTCTCCAGACGTGTCTTAAAGAACTCCACAACTCTCAACGCTGACTCTTTCTCTTTCGCTGGTACAGGAATTCGAATGTCTTCCTTGTAGTAATTGGTTTGCGGATAACCATCTTCATCATGCGTGACAATCTTCCAGCGAACGCGGAGTTTGAGTGGGACTCCTTCGATACCGGCATAACCGGCAAAGGTTACTACCTTGCGTCCGGTTTCTAATTCGTAAACACGTGACCGCGAAGCTGACCAGACATAAATGCCGCTCAGGCAAATTCGAATCTGAGCCGATTCTCCGTCGGCGCGGCCCCAGGTGAATTCATCAGCCACAGCTTGCCGCCAGTCGTCCGCGGCGTAGGTCCAGCTTGCCAGCGGATTCGGATCATTAAGAATTTCTGCTGCGGCGTGATCCTGGCGCGTGCGTCTGAAATACCAGTAGCCCACACCTACAGCTAGGGCCAGCACAAGTCCGATGCCAATGAAATAAAGTGGAGACATGCGACGTTTCTGCGAAATGTAGGTCAATTCTGAATGCGAAGCTCTCGATAATTGAGAATAAGCGCCGTCCGACGGGATGTTTATAGATCAAGACGGGTTAGAAGAGAAACTGCACGTTGAGGAAGACGTCGTGACCTATCTTAAATACTAATGATCATTTACCGCCAAGCGGGTGCACCCAACGGTAATGCCCAATTTGAGTGACTTTTCTGTAGCCCAGGCGTTTACGCCGGGGAATGAAAAGGCATTTTTAGTTTTGAAAAGCCCCATTAATGGGGCTTTAACCGCGCCTCCTGTTTCTCACCCAGGCGTAAACGCCTGGGCTACAGAAACCTTCAACATGAAATTAGAACACTACCCACTCGGCAGGCCACAGTGCGCAATGTTGGAATGAGTGTTACGATGAACCATAACTTTCAGAAGAGGTGAACACTATGGCATGGGATGGCGACGCTTTGGCCGGACAATTGGAAGAGGTAGTCGAACGGCAACAGGCGGCGGCTGACGCCCGTGCAGTCAGGGGTACCTCTACCCCTAACGAGCGCGCGCGCAGCGCGCAGTTTGAATCGCTGCGAGCTTCGCGATCACGCATCATGACGCAACTAAGCATGGCCACGAACCCTTCGCACCGCACGGTACTCGAGCGCGGCCTGAAATCTTTAACTGATCAGTTGGCCGAAGATGAAGCGAACGCGAAACCGCAAGCGTAATTCTGCTCTCGCCTAGTACTTCACAAATTCAAACTTGAGTCGCATGCTCAGCCCCGGGCTGTTGTAGAAGCCTCCGAACTGCGGGCTCGCCACGTTGTTCTGCACATCGCGCGGATTGAAGTGGTTAGTGAGGTTGAAGAAGGTGATGCCGGCGCGCCCCCTGTACGTCTTGCCACGAAACGGAATTTTCAACCCCTTCATCACCAAAACATCCAGCGTGAACAATTGCGGAAAGCGACCGGCGCCGTTGCGCGTCCCCACAAAATCCTGTTGCTGATTCAGGGCTGTATAAGGAAAGCCGTTCCGCCAATCAACGACCGGCGTGATCACGATGGCATGGGGCAAAGCAAAATCACCCCAGAACAGCAAACGGTTCGGGGCGTCGAACGCCTGCCGGCCATACTCGTTCGGCCTAATCACCGGATTGCGAAGATTTCCAAAATACGTGTTGTAGTCATTCAGGTCTCCGCGCGCCTGCGAGCGTACATACGAAAGAAAGATGTTTCGTCCTTCCTGAAAGCGAAATCGCGCCAACGCCTGGAATTCGCGATAGCTCGATCTGCCGTCGTTCTGCAAGCGTAGTTCATTCTGCGCACCGACGGGCTGAATCAGAAAATCCCGATGCGTGTGCCGCTCTTCATACCCAAGCCGAAACATCAAACGCGCAGTCACCTGATGATCAACTTTCATGTTCCAGGCGAGACTGTACGGGTTCTTGAGATCGCTGGGCGCCGTGTTGCGGAATAGCCGCGGGCCGTCCGTTACGGTTACGCCATTGGCCGCGAAAGTCGTGACGCGCTGGCTCGGGTACTGCGTAAACGATCCAATGTTGAGCGGTATCTTGTCATAGAACAAACCGACACCGCCGCGCACCACGGTGCGGTCAGACGAAGTTGGCAGAAACACGATTCCGATTCGCGGCGCGAAATTGTTCTTTGCTCCGAGACGGTCCCGGTCGTAGCGCACGCCTGCATCGAGGGTCACGCGGCTGTTCAACTCCCACTTGTCCTGAAGGAATGCCGCATACTCATTCTGGCTTTGCGTCAAAGGTTGGCCATTCACGAATTCGATCAACTGATACCTCGACCCATTCTGCCGCTCAATTGTTACCGGCTGACTCGCGTCGGTGCCGGAGAAAGACGTGTGACTGTAGTTCACTCCCGCCTTCAAAGAATGCGTGCCGTGCCACTTCTGCGGTGAGAAGTTGTAGACCTCGAGCAACTCATAACGGCGACTGTCACGATGCTGACGATCGTACCATCCGCCGAAATTGCGTTCGGGGGCGATACGGTATGGAGCTCCACTATTCCCAAAGATATCGCCGTCAAACTGTTTGACGCTGAAGCTGGCTTGCAGCAACGAGCCGGATTTGAAGGCGGCCTGTTCGTTGAGCGCCAGGAACCATCCGCGCTGGTGAAAGTTGGCGGTCGTGTCGATCGGATTGAAGGTGTTCAGGTTGAAGTATTCAACCTTCTGCGGAAAGAGCGAAAAGCTGACGGTCAGACGGTGTTCGGGATTAATGACATAGTCGAGCCGGGAAAATGAATCGAAGCTTTCGCGTTTGACATCGCTGGGTTGATTACGATCTTCCAGGCTCGGAACGTTCGTGCGCACGAAACGATATTCGAGGCTTTGAAAGAAAAACAACTTGTCCTTCTTGATCGCGCCGCCGACTGCGATACGTGGCGTGGCGGCAGCGATACCGTAGACATGGCCGTCGCGCACACGCGGTCGCGGCAGCGTTCCGGTCATCAGATAACGCAGCTTGTTGCTGCCGGAGCGCGTCTCGATCGCAGTCACCGCGCCGGTAAATTTGCCATATTCAGACGAGTAGGGATTTGAATAGACGTGGACGGTTTCCACCGCTTCGAGCGGCAGCTCGATCGCGGGATTACCGGTCACCGGATCAGTCACGTTCAGACTCGAGACCAGGATGCCGCTCTGACTCGGGCGCGTTCCTTTGATATTCAAAGTGCCGTCAGGACCGCGCACAACTCCCGGCAGCAGCGGCAGAGCATCCTGAAACTTCTGATCGATCAAAGGCGCGTCACGCATCGCCGCGGAGGTGAGTACACTCGGCGCCGTGGTGTCCGTCTTCGTCGTGTCAGTCGGATCCTGCTTCACTGTTACCGTCGCGCTGATTGACACTGGTTGCAGCAGGATGTTTTGCTCGACGGTCGCATCGATCTGGACACTAATCTTCTGTTCGTATCCTTTGAATCCCGTCAGCTCTACTGAGATCAAGTAATCTCCGGCAATTAGTCCGGGAAAGTCATAGCGTCCTTCTTCGTCGCTGATCGACTGAATCTTCTTATCTGCCAGCCGTGCGCCACTGAGAGAGACGACCACGCCGGCGATCGGTTTGGGGTGGTCAGGAATGTCCGCAACGACTTTGCCCTTGACGCTGCCGCCCTGGGCGGCGGCGCTCGACGATACGACAAGATAAGGAAGAAAACTACAGTCGCCGTTGTGGCGAGATATTTGAAGAATGAGCCCGGACGACTAATGACGTTATCGGGACTTATGAAACCCATACGATCAACCCCTTGCTTATGAAACTGGTCCATTTGAAGCTGTGTTTAGATGCGTCAACGCGCCAATCGTTCCGGATCAAGTGTGCAAGTAATGTTCCAGCCAGGCAAGTGAAGAGTGTCTTGATTTCGCTTTGCGTGTCTTCGCGCCTTGGCGTCTTTGCGTGAAATTTATTCTCCTGCGATGGCAGTTCACGCAAAGGCGCGAAGTCGCAAAGAAAAACCGCAAAGAAAACCGCCGCGTGGCGATAAGACACTTTCCAGGTTCGCGATCATTCGGATGTCGGGTTTCTACAACAACAGTCAGCGAGGTGCGACACGTAAATGAACCCGCGCAGCCGGTGACAGCATAAAGCCTGGGGTGGAGCGCAGCGGAACCCCAGGAACGAATCGACACAAAAGATTCGAGCCCGCGGAGCGGGCGACAGCCTAACAAGAGCTATCGCCCGCCTCGCGGGCTCAATATTCATTTTGATTTGCGATCCTGGGGCTTACGCCCCAGGCTTTACGCTGACGTCCGCTTCGCGGACTGTTAACCCGGTCGCTAGCGCTCCCGGTACTGACTGTACGGCCTGCGCTTAACTCCGCGGCTTAAGATCTCGGTTAGCTGGGCGTGATTGATGTACGCGCAGGGATAGCCGGTTCCTCCAACGGTTAGCACCGCGGCGACTCCGTCGGAAAACGGAAACGTCGCATGATATTGAAGCGGGATAATGACCTTGCCTGAAGTGTCGATGAATCCAGACTTCTTGCCGATCGAAACCGCCGCCAATCCTTCAGTGAATGGATTGGCATCTTCGAACTGCGGCTTGATCGCGACGCGGCCTGTCTCATCGATGTAACCAAACTTGCCGTGTTCGTCCCAGATGACAAACCGTTTGGGGTGCGTGCCCGCCTGCGCGCGCGCGTGAATGCAGTTGATGGAGAGGAGGAGAGCCACAACGAAAAAGGCAGCCATTCGTTTGCTCATGAGGAAAGAACGCGGGTGACGGAGGATCTTGCGCGGGATGATGAGGTCAGTACCGGGAGCGATAGCGACCGGGTCAGCGCAAGGGCAGGATGCGCTGAGCGGCTTTGCCGCAGCACACTGCGGTAAGCCTCTGGCTTACCGGTGTACGCTCCAAATTGATTTTGCGGCTACGCCGCCGATTCCCGAGGCGCAGCCTCGGACCAACAACCAACACTCGCCGGAAAGGCGGAGCCTTTCCGCCATGTGCTGCGGCGAAGCCGCAAGTTCGAGTCTGTAACCCGGTCGCTACCGCTCCCGGTACTGACCTCATGACTGCACCGTCTACTACTTCTTCCGCACGACCCAATTCGACATTGAGCGCATGTGCTGCACGACCACGGTCTTGAGCGGCTCGAGCCATTCACCGCCGAGATCCTCGGTTGTCGTCATTAGCATTTGCTCATCGACCAGGAAGCGACTGCTGCCGTCAGGCAGATGATAACGACGCCCTTCCAAATGTTCGATCTCGTTTTCAATTCCAATGCTTGACGCCAGGCGCGCGAAGAAGATTCCCCCGGGCTTCAGCACGCGCCACATCTCGCGCACCATCTTGTGCCAATGCTCCTCGTCATGCGCGAAATGCAGGACCGCGCTGCTGACGACGACATCAAACTCTGCATTAGCAAACGACATCGAGTCGACCGGCTCAACGTGAAAGTTATCCTGGGAAAGATTAGGCGCCAGCGACGCGGCCAACTCGCGCACCTGCGCAATTGCTTCCGGCGATTGATCGACGCCACAAACTTCGAACCCGCATTTCAGGAAATAGTTAACATTGCGTCCCCCGCCACATCCGGCATCAAGCAGACGCATTCGGGGCAACAGCCGGCCCTTGAGCAGTTGATCGAACAAATAAATGTCGATGCTGCCAAACCAATCCTGGAGATCGAGTTGTGATGACATTTAGTCGCTCTTCTTTTGGAGTGCGCCGGCAGAGCGAAGCGGCGACGGCGCTTTGGATTACGATAAAAGGCGGTAGGTCGGAGATCTAAAGCGCCGTCGCCGCTTCGCTCTGCCGGCGCACTCCAAATCTACTTCACTTTCTCGCGGCCGCACGTTCACCGAATTCATCATTCGCTCTCGCGCCCTCCGAGTTCATCCCAAATCAGCACGTGCCTGGTCTCGCGCAGCAGCAAAGAGCCGACAATGAACGTTATCGTTGCCACCGCGATCGGATAATAAAGCCCTGCATAGATGTTGCCGGTTTGCGCAATCACTGATAATCCGATTAACGGCAGCAGCCCACCAAACACCCCGTTGCCAATGTGATAAGGCAGCGACAGCGAGGTGTAGCGAATTTTCGCCGGGAAGGCCTCGACCAGATAAGCCGCAATCGGGCCATAAACCATCGTGACGAAGATGACCTGGATGAACACGAGCAGGATAAGCTTCCACGCAATGCCGCTTTGGATCAGAGTTGAGAAGCTAACGTAGGTGAGCACTTCCTTCGCCGGCTCCAAAGTCCCGTTGACCATTGTCAATGGTGTCAAGCTAATAGCACCGGTGACCGGATGAGGTTTGGAAGCCGCCGTGACGATGTTCGAGCCAGTCACCGCCTGCATCGCATGATAAATCGGCAAGTAGGAAATCGCCGCGAGCAAACAGCCGACCATCATGATTCGTTTTCTTCCCAAACGATCTGAGAGCGCCCCGAACAAAACGAAAAACGGCATCCCCAGCAACAGTGCGATGGCCACAATGTAGTAGGCTGAGGTCCCGTTCACTTTGAGAATTGTCTGCAAATAAAAGAGCGCATAAAACTGGCCGGTGTACCAGACCACGCCCTGACCGGCGGTCGCGCCAAACAAAGAGATCAGCACGCGCTTCAGGTTTTCCCATTTCGTGAACGCGTCCTTCAAAGGCTGCGTCGACCTCATGCCCGCGCTCTTGAGATGTTCAAAGATGGGCGACTCTTTCATGCGCAGACGGATGTAAAGCGAAACAGCTACCAGAAAGATCGAAACGATAAACGGGAGACGCCAGCCCCACAGCGCGAACGCTTCTTTGCTGATTGTGTTTTTAGTGATCAGGATCACTACCAGTGAAACAAATAATCCCAGCGTGGCCGTGATCTGGATGAAACTCGTATAGAAGCCGCGCCGCTCATCAGGCACGTGTTCGGCAACATAGACCGCGGCGCCCCCGTATTCGCCGCCGAGGGCGAGTCCCTGGAGAACTCTGATGAGCAGCAGCAGGATCGGCGCGGCGATACCAATCGTGGCGTAGGTTGGCAGAAAACCGATAAGCGCAGTAGCCCCGCCCATGATGAGCAGGGTCACGAGGAAAGCATATTTCCGTCCGACCAGATCACCAATGCGTCCGAAAAAGAGCGCGCCGAACGGCCGAACCACAAATCCCACAGCGAAGGTGGAAAGATAGGCAATCAGTGCGATCGTATCGTTGCCTTGCGGATAGAAAAGCGGAGAAATGTCCGTCGCGAGACTGCCAAAGATATAGAAGTCGTACCACTCGATCATCGTGCCGACTGAGGATGCGCCGATGATTTGCCAGATCCGATAGTCAGTTTTCATTCGCTGGTCAGTTTCGCGGCAGAGTTTCTATGAGCAGGCGACCCATATTAGGCAATCGCTTCATCCGATGGAAGCACATTATCAGAGATTGGTTGAGTGGGATAAGAAAAGTCGTGGTGTCCTAATCTCGAATGACTTTTAGGTAGCCCAGGCCTTTACGTCTGCGAATGAATGAAGGATGAGTTTTAAAAGCCCCATTAGTGGGCAAAAATATACTTAACGAATCCTCTGATTGCGCACCTTGTTAACGCCGCAGGCGTTAGCAAAATTCCAACCCAGGGCAACGCCCTGGGAAACGAAATCTCGCAAGTTCAATCGAACTCTGAAAGAGTTCCCGAATTCAACGGGCGCCTCTTGATACCTTCAACAACCCTTTCAGGGTTGGGACTAACCCTTAGGCGTCTAACCCAGGGTAGCGCGCAGGCGCGCACAACCCTGGGCTGGAGGTGGTAACGCCTTCGGCGTTTCTAAACACGTCGTTAAGAGGGCCCCGTAGTCGTCAAGTTATGTTAATACCCATCATTGGGCTTTTATAGCGCATCTCTTTCTCACCCAGGCGTAAACGCCGGGGCTAGAGAAACCTCACGGTGAAATTAGGTCACCACCAGGCGAAGAACTGCTGAGCTGCCCCTATGATCCCACCCTCTTAGCTGAATAAAGTTCTGAGAAAACAAATTCTATTCGTCCACTCTTGCCGGGAACAAAGACCAATTCGTTTTCATTTTCGCTGCCGAAAGAAAACTTTCGATCGCCTTTAAAAGTAAGAAGGTATTCGGTCCCCTCGTTCTTAACGAACAACTTCCCTTCCTTCAAATAAACTTCCCAGGTCGTCGAGCCTTTGTAAGTTCCGACGTATTCAGCCAACTGCGCAGCACTCAACGCCGGCGCAGGCTTCGGAGTTTCCGGCTGATCGGGTTTCAAGCCCAGTCCCAACTCGGTCGCTTTGTTCAAGGTTCGCCGCATGGTCTCGCCGCTCTTGTTGGTTAAGACGATGACCGCAAATTTGCGCGCGGGAACCATTTGAATCATCGAGCCGTAACCGCGGCTGAAGCCTCCGTGCGCGACGAACTCGACACCCTGATAACGAAAAGTCGTGAGGCCGTATGCATAGAACGAGTCAGTCTCGCCCGGCACCGCGATGTGCGACGTGGACATTTGTTTGATCATTCCAGGCGTCAAGATCTGCTGACCGTCGAGCTTGCCTTCATTCATGAAAGCAATCGTCCAGCGCGTGAGATCGCCAATGTTCGAGAAGATCGACCCGGCCGGCCACTGCGCCACGTTGTTATAAAACGGCCGGATGATCACCGGCACGCCATCGCCGCCGACGTTGTGCCCGTTGGCCATGGTGTAAGTCATCGCCATCAAAGGACGCAGCGTCGTGTGATTCATGCCCAACGGTTTGAACACGAGTTCATTCATGGCGTCGGCATAAGGCTTTCCCGATAACTCTTCAACGACAAACCCTGAAAGCCAAAACCCGGGACTGGAATACGAATAGATCTCGCCCTGCTCAGCAAACAGCACGTCGTCCTTCCATCCGCGCACCATCTTGCCCAAAGCCTCTTCGTCATTCGAAATGAACGGCGGCGCAAAGTCATTCACTCCGGCGGAATTGCTCAAAAGAAAGTGGGGCGTCACTTGCGAAAGGCGCGGGCTCAATCCTTTGACTCGATTTCCGATCGGCTCATTGAGTTTGATCTTGCCGGCTTCCGACAGACGCACCAGGGCCGCCGCCGTAAACATCTTCGTGGTCGAGCCGATGCGAAACAGCATGTCCTTTTCCATGGCCGCGTTCGTCTCGACGTTCGCCACGCCAAACGCTTTCGCGTAAACGACCTTGTCTTCGGTGATAACGGCAACCACGGCTCCCGGCGTGTGCTTCGCTTTCAATTCCGCGGCGATGATGGCATCCAGAGGACTGTAATCAGGTTCAGAATGTGGGTTTGGTTTGGCGGCCAGCGAACCGGCGAAGGACGCGGTGAAAATGGCTAAAGCCAGAACATTGCGGATGACTTTGGATCTCGAAGCATTCATGCTTACACCTCTGAGGTTTTTGATACGGCTAATACGAAACCAGCGACCGGCAGGTTTTCAGAGTCGAGACGCGCGGCCTCCAAAGATGGTTCTCACTTACCGTCCGCGAAGCGGACGACTGAAAATAGCCCGGCGCTTCAGCGCTGGGATCAGATCGTAACGAGGTCTCAGCCCGCGAAGCGGGCGACTGATGTTCAACTGCTAGCGGAACCTGGATTCTCTTTCGCCCGTTTCACGGGCTCCGGTTTTTTTTATGCCGACGATCCCAGCACTAAAGTGCTGGGCTATTCTCATCTCGTCCGCTTCGCGGACGATGTCAAACGTCCTGATCTGGAATTCTAAGAGCGAGTCAATTGCCGATACTTGATCCGGTGCGGGACTTCGGCTTCGGCGCCCAGCCGCGCCTTTCGATCTTCTTCATAGTCCGAATAATTCCCTTCGAACCAAACCACCTTGCTGTCTCCCTCGAAAGCCAGCATGTGTGTCGCGATGCGATCGAGAAACCAACGATCGTGCGAGATCACCACCACACATCCGGCGAAGTTTTCCAAAGCCTCTTCCAAAGAGCGGAGCGTGTTCACATCAAGATCGTTCGTCGGTTCGTCGAGCAGCAAAACATTCGCGCCCTCTTTGAGCATCTTCGCGAGATGCACGCGATTGCGCTCGCCGCCGGATAACATCGAAACTTTCTTTTGCTGATCTGAGCCGGAGAAGTTGAAGCGTCCGACGTAGGCGCGCGAATTCACCTCGCGATTACCGAGCTTCAAAGCGTCCTCGCCGCCGGAAATTTCTTCCCAGATTGATTTATTCGGGTCGAGCGTCCGGCTTTGATCGACATAAGCCAACTGCACCGTCTCGCCAATTCTGATTTTGCCGCTGTCAGGCTCGTCTTGTTTGGTGATCATCCGAAACAGCGTCGTCTTCCCTGCTCCGTTCGGCCCAATCACACCGACGATGCCGCCGGGCGGCAGATTGAAGGTCATGTCCTCAACCAACAATTTATCGCCGTAACCCTTGCTGACTTTGTCGGCTTCAACCACTACATCACCGAGCCGCGGTCCGGGAGGAATGGGAATCTCCAAATCTTCGCGGCGTTTCTCAGATTGCTTATCCAGCAAACTTTCATAAGCAGTGATGCGCGCCTTGCCTTTAGCGCGTCGCGCTTTCGGTGACATGCGAATCCATTCCAGCTCGCGCTGCAGAGTCTTCTGTCGCTCACTCTCGGATTTCTCTTCGCGCCGCAGACGTTCCTGCTTCTGCTCCAGCCAGCTCGAATAATTTCCTTTCCAGGGAATACCTTCGCCGCGATCCAGCTCCAGAATCCATCCCGCAACATTGTCGAGAAAATATCGATCATGGGTCACGGCAATGATCGTGCCCGCATAACTCTGCAAATGATGTTCGAGCCACGCGACTGATTCCGCATCGAGATGGTTAGTGGGTTCGTCGAGAAGGAGAATGTCCGGCTTCTGCAGCAGCAGCCGACACAGCGCGACGCGCCGGCGTTCTCCCCCTGAAAGAATTTTCACCGGCGTATCCGCCGGCGGACAACGAAGCGCATCCATCGCCATCTCGAGCCGCGAATCCAGATCCCACGCATCGAGATGATCGAGTTTCTCCTGCACCACGCCCTGCCGCTCGAGCAAAGCGTTCATCTCATCATCCGACATCTCTTCGCCGAACTTAGCGTTGATCTCTTCGAATTCTTTCAGCAGCTCGACTGTTTCTTTGACGGCTACCGCGACGACTTCCTTCACCGTTCTGTTGTCGTCGATCAGTGGTTCCTGCTCAAGATAGCCGACCGTATAACCCGGCGAGATAACTGTCTCGCCGTTAAAGTCTTTATCAACACCCGCCAGAATGCGCAGCAGCGAAGACTTACCGGAACCGTTGAGACCGAGGACGCCAATCTTCGCGCCGTAGAAATAGGAAAGATAGATGTCTTTCAGGACCGGCTTCTTGTCATAGAACTTACTGACGCCGACCATTGAGTAGATGACTTTATTTTCAGTGGACATGATTAATCTTACGCAAATTGTTAACTGGCGGACGCAACTCGCAGTGGTCAGACTTGTCTTAAAGGGATATCAGCGTACCACTTTCGAATGGTTGACAGACACTTTCCGCTTGGATAGAAAAACAATCGATTAGTGGTCAACTGTGCTGTGGCTGAGTCGAGCGATAAGTTGGCGACAGGTTCCGCGCTTACCCGTTTCGGCGACTTGAAATGTGTCTGCAGTACCTTTTACCGAGTTGGCTGCTCGAACAAGTTTGTGTATGCCGGGATAGACTCCATGCGCGTAGCCTAATGTTATGTGAGATATGTTCTTAGGACCGCCATGGAGTTCACAGTCGATAAACCTACTCAGACTTTGATGGAGTTCTAGTCTCAACAACCGAAAAGCTTTCTGCGGGATCGTATCAACAAAGATGAAGTTGCGCGAGGGCCGCCGCAAATAAGGCCGGCCAATTTCATAGCAGATGCCGGTGTGGTTGCGGGCAAAGTCTTGCAAAGTCTCGATCAACGCTGCCAGATCGTTTGCATTGTCAACGTCCCCCATTAGAAGAGTAATGTGTGGAATCGGCGCCGCGGCCCTGGAAAAGTTAATCTCACCAAAACCATCATGGACAATGATCGAGTTCAACTTGCGCACCTCTTCACACACTTCCGGCGAAAGCTTGAAGCTTATGTTAGTGCGTAGCGGGAACGATAGATTCAGGCTTTCTAGGGATTGAATCGGTTCATTCTTGATCCTGATGTCCAAGTGAGCTCAACCCTCCCCTTCGTCGGCGGTTCACGCCGAGTAAAATAGACATCTTCAATGCGTTTCGAGTTAGCTGCTAAGCTAAGACGCCAGAACGACGCTCCTTCGAACGTATCCTCAACCGTTCGATCGTCAAGCCTTCTCGTATTTGTACGCCAAAGGCTAACGACCGAGAATACGGTTCCGGTCTGATCCACGCAAATAGCGGCGACCAGGCTTTCGCCGCGCGAATGTTCTGAGAACGTTTGGTATGACAGTGTCGAAAAGGTTTGGGTAATTTCCATTACGAACCGGTGGGGTTTATCATCCTTGTGCCTACAGACCGTTCCTTCCCATCGTCCGTTTAAGTCCGGGACTGAACACAACCAGCCCCCCAGGCGAAGCAGACGAAATCTCCATCCCCACTTATTGTAGAACGCCCAAAAGATTCCAATGGTAGCTAGCAAACCTCCACTGCGTGCCGCAGAAGCGACCAGTGTCTGCCAAGTGTTACCAAAAAAGAACAGCATAGCCGAATACAGCGACAGAAAGAGCACGGCTGATACCAGGGCAACCTTGCGAATCTCAGGACTAATGGGAAACATCCCGCGACCTCCTCGGAAGACGTCGTTGTCAAGTGTTCAGCCAAAGCCTTTATCCCAGGTCTCCAATGCCGCTGCCCAACCTCACTCGGCATAAAACACCTAGCGGCTTTCGCAATGGCCGGATCTATCGACGAAGTTTCAGCGCAGCGTGAGACATTCGTAAGGACAGTACCAGTCTGTCAGCGCGTTTTATCACGGTTTGCCGAAAATTTGCAATGAATCGGTGGGGCGTTTCGGCGCGCAGGCTCAGATGAATCTGGCCGTGGATTGCAAGCATCGTTATCGCTGGGTGTCGCTCTTGAGGATTGGCTCGAACATCCTTGTCGTATGTTCGGTCACGCTGGCTACAGGTTCACGAGACGCGCCAATTTGCGGTGCAGGTTTTTCGCTTAGCATCGGCTGATGGGGCTGCTTTGATTGAGTAGCTCCAGTCGATAGTTGAGCGAAGTCGATCACACGGGACAGTTGACGGACTAGCAACGAAACGACAGCCAGGATGATCAGCAGACAGAAGACAATCAGAGCCATGCCGCCGCCAGACAGGTTAACGCCGGTGCTAATGAGGGTCATCACCAGCGCGAACATCATGCCGAAGCCGCCGCGTGACCAGCACAACAGCCAGTGAGATTGCCCAGGTCGCGCCCACCAGTTTGGAGGGCGACGCGCCAGAACTGATTTGAGAGCGGCTTCAGATTGGCGCCGCAACGGTTGCAGTAACTTAACTGCGGTCAATTCCGAGCCGCAGGAGGGACAATACATATTGGCTCACCTCTTAGTGGGGGCTACGGTCGCCTCACCCACTTTCAAGTGCTTATCGAACCAGGCTACCACGCGCTTCTGAATGTCGAGTTGATGTGCATATTCCTGAATGTTGTGACCCTCTCGCGGATAAACCACCAGCTCAGTTTCCACACCCATGTCCTTTAGCCCGCGATAGAATTCATAGGCCTGGCCGACGGGTACACCCCGATCGTTGACGCCATGTAGCAAAAGCGTAGGCGTGCGGCAGTTTCGAATGAGTGTAATTGGTGAATCATCGTCATACGACTTGCGGTTGTAATACGGACTCTCCGGGTTATGGATCCGCATGCCAACGTGGAGGTCCGACGTGCCGTACAAACTGAACATATCTGAGTGGCCCGCTTGCGCAACAGCAGCCTTAAACCGTGTGGTGCGAGTTATCGCATATTCCGTCATGAACCCGCCATTGCTCCAGCCGCCAATGCCGAGCCGATTTGGATCGGCGATTTTTTGTTCAACCAGGTAATCCACGCCGTCCATCAAGTCCTGGAATGACCTTCTTCCCCAGTACCCTATCTCTGCATGCAGTCGCCAACCTTCCCCATCGACGCCTCGAGTGTTTGGCAGGAAGACCACATAACCATTCGAGGCCAAAAGCTGCCCCCAGGCCCACCATTTGGCATGCAAGCCGGGCCACCAGGCTGTATCGCCCGGATGCGTATTAACAATTGTTGGATAAACCTTCCCGGATAGATAACCGGGCGGCGTGATTAGTACGCCGCGACGGATCAAGCCGTCCTTCGAATTCTTCCATTCTACTTCTCGAACTTTTCCCAACCGCCAGGACTTTGTTTGCGGGTTGAAGTCGGTAATTTTCCGGGGCTGCGCCTCTTTGGTCCATACCCAAATATCGCTCGGTGAATCAGGGGTCTGGGCGTTATAGGCTATCGACTGGCCATTAGTGCTAAAACTAAACTCCCATATTGTTTGGACCAGGTCAGCCAATTTGCGCACGGCTCCGGTAGTGATATCAATCGTCAAAAGAGCGTGGCGGGTTCCTTCGATACTCTGGGCCAGGAGATGCTTCGAGTCGGCCGTCCAACCGACAGCGATAACGGTGCCGGAATACTCTTTCATTAGGGGTCGCGCCGTACCGCCTCCACTCACCGCCACGACGGACAGCCAGGCGGAAAAGACTTTTGTCGGCGGACCTTCGAGAAATGTGATCGAGCGACCGTCCGGGGACCATCTAAGCAATCCTGAAATTGGCGAGACGTTAGTGCTGAGAGTTCGCGCAACTTCACCCGTTGATCGGTTTATTACGACTAAAGAAAGCAGAAGTGAATCTTCAGGCCTTTGAGTCCGAGCAACAACCAGGGCGATCTCGTCGCCTTTGGGAGACCATGCAAATTCATTAATCTCAAAATCCTGTTTCGTGACCTGCACCGCCTGACGGTCCGAAAGGTTTGCGACCCACAACCTCGAATATTTGAAATTGGGACGATCAATTTCGGCGGCATCGTCCCCCGCGGCTTGTCTTTCTTTTTCCTTTTCCGTTGGTTGATCACGTGCGAGGAAGGCAATCATCTTGCCGTCCGGTGACCACGCGAAATCCTCTACCCCACCGGGAACGTTGGTGAGACGTTCCGCTTTCCCACCATCGCTGCGCAGCAAATAAACTTGAATGCTCGCCTCGGGGTCGTCACTACCTGACTGTGCCCGGTCGGAAAGAAATGCCAACCAGCGCCCGTCTGGTGACCAGAGAGGGGACGTAGCGTTCTTAAGGTTTGGTATCATGGGACGCGGAAGCGCGCTCCCATCTGTAGGCACAATCCAGACGTTACTCGCGCGGGGCGCCCGAGGGAGTTTGGGATCCGCAGGCTCCCTGACCCTAAAGGCCACTTGCTTGCCGTCGGGCGAAATCTGAAGCTCTCTAACCTCTCGAATCGAAAGGACATCTTCAGGAGTTATTAGGTGTGTCTCGGTTATGGTAATCGGACCCGATGCTATTCCATTCTGGGTCAGGACAGTGCCGGCACACAGTAATATTCCTAATGCTGCCGCGGCCAAATCGTTGAAAGTCAGTGTTCTATTCATTCAAGAAGGGGAGCAGCGGTGCTCGCATATGTCATGCTCTTAACTTCAGCGATGATTTATCACCCGGAAGGGGTGTTTGTCTGTGTGTTAAGACACATAGAGAGACTTGGTGCGATCACTTCCTCGCCAGACATTCAGTCAGCTCACGGGTTTTGGTGAAGCCGCAGTTGCCGTCCGACTGGCGCTTGCATTCGGCTTTCTGATAACACTCATACTCGGGTCGAAACTCGCAAGTGGTCATCACATTATGATCCGCGCAGACCTGACTCGAACAGCCGGTCTTGAAACATGACTTTAGCGAACCGCGATCCGGAGTCGTCGAGGTATTATCCAATTTCGTGCGAACGTAGACTTGCGTCGCCCTTAGTTCGAATGATCTGCCACCCGGACCAGTGACCCGAACATCATGGCCGGCGACAATCACGCCGCCCGGTCCGGTGATCGCCATGTTCACGGCGGACGTCGCGCTCTCATCAAGTCCCGCGCCCTGAAAGTTAACGCCGGCAATATTCCGGCTGAGGCTCGAGTTCAGTTTTGCTTCACTGTGCGTTGGGCACGGATGGGTGATGCACCGAACTCCGCGATCGCGTACGCGATAGAAAGTTCCGACAGGCTGAATATTGCCAACGGCCTTCCACGATTCGCTCGCTCGCAGCTCACCGAGATTACCGAATCTTTCGTATCGCTTCGCGACGATGTTCCCGCGCACGAGCATCTGATCACTGTCGTTCTCTGACTGACCGCTCCAATTGATTTCCGCCACATAGCACTCGCTCTTCCAGCGGCCGTCACCGCAACGCGTTGACGACAAATTAACGCGCTTGACGAAGTAGCCGCCGCACATCGGAGAGACGCACCGGCGCCGGTCGCGTCGCACGCTATAGAAAGTCGAGTTGGGGTCTATCGGTTTAGGTGATACTGAAACTGATTCCGGCGCCGCAAAATTCAACAGGCGCGGCCCCTCGACTTTACCTTTAATCAAGTGCGGACTTGCGCCGCTGGACAGGGTCAATGCAGTGAATGCCGCAGCTACCAGAGCTACGCGAATGTATTTGAAATTGAGCATAACCTAGCCTCGCTTTTTGTCGGGCCTCGGAAGAAAACCGGATTTCTGTTTGGGGTCCTGCGGGGAATTGGATGGCGGCTTCTGCGCGGGGTTGGCGCGCTCCAATTTATCTTTTCTGATCGCTTCTTGCAGACGCTTTTTTGCACGCTTATTCATGAGACGATTATAGCCGCGGATGTTCGTTGATACACGTCGCGACGCTAATTTGTAACGCAAAGTATTGGTGTGCGATGAGTGAATGGCGTCGGGCTCACGTAAACTAACAGTTTGCGCTACAAGGCTTGGCCCAAGAAATCTGCGGCTATGCCGTCTGATGTGCGGAAGGCCTTTGGCCTTCCGGCATGTTAGCCATCGATGTTGGGCTACGCCCAGTTAATTGGGGGCGGAGCTTCATTTCTTTTGGAAGGCTGGACGGAAGCGCATTGCGCTTCCGCACATCAGGCGGCATAGCCGAAGCGAGTGGATCACGTTTTTGGGCAAAGCGAGTTCCAACTACTGCTTGTTCGAGAGAATCCAGTCCATGATCGCGTCGCGGCCGCTGCGAAACTCTTCCCAGGTTGCCTCGATTCGTTTGTCGGGCGCGATCTCGACATCTGTGGCGGCGCCGAATTGGTGATACCGGGTCGAGTAAGAGATGCGCAAGCCGGAGTTTGGCAGACGGAACTCGGCGCTGTCGCCGTAATGGTTCGGCCGCACTCCGGCGGCGGAGCCGACCAGAATTGCGTGCGCGCGGTTCCGCAAATCAAGCGCGTTCGCGCCTGCCGCTGAGAAAGTTCCGGGCCCGATAATTACAAACAGGCCGCCGACTCGATTGATTGCGGACCGAGCTTCGATAATAGGAAGCAGAAACGCTCGGAAGCGCTGAAAGTCTCCACCTTGATTGCGGCGCAGATCGATCACCAAACGACGCGCGCGGGAATCGTCCAACAGCTTGCCGAGCGCGTGGGCGCGCTCGCGGAATTCAGCTTCCGGCGAATAGGCGCTGAACGAAAAGTAAACCGTCTGACTCTCAGGCAGATACTCAGTCCACCAACCCTGGTTCAAATTTCGCAGGTAAAGCGGCGGCGCTTCACCGCCCACCATGCGCCACGAAGAGTAATCGCCGATGCGCGACGGCGAGAGCGTAAGAGTTATGCGCTCGCCCTGGGAGTTTTCCAGAACGAAAGGTGCTCGCTCGCGATCCGCAATGACTCCCAGGCCGTGCAAGACTTCGGGTGATGTTAGTTGCATCGCCGCGGTTTCGCGCGTTCGGCCGTCGGTCTCGCCGCGGGGGACGAGCTCTGTCGTCCGTTTCATCAACTCAACCAGCGGCACGTCGCCGATCGCAATCAATCGCGCGCCCAGCGCTGCGGGATATAACGCGCCGCCCGCAACCACACGCAATTCATCGCCGAACCAGTGTAGTTCGATCGGGTAACGCGGAAAGCTGGGCGGCAGATCCAGATGCGTGTGCCCATCACCGACGAGGGCGACAATCCGCATCAGCGCGACCAAACTTTCATCGTTGTTCAGGCGCGGAAGAGCCGCATCGAGTTTTACCACTTCATCAGCAAAGCGTTCCCGGGTCGTGGTGTGAAAAGCGTTGACGTGGCGGCGCGGAAGTTCCGCGGCAAGATAGCGAAGGTCTGCGCGCCAGGCATCAGGCGTGATGTTGGTGGTCGTGTTCTGCGCTGCGCACGCGGTCAGAAGAATGGCGAGCGTTAGCGCGCCGGCTTTGTACTTCAAGTAATTACTACGTTCGTGATCAATCGAAAGTTGCGGTGTGAAATCTTGTCCCAAAAGTCGTCCAAGGCACGAGGCAAGTGAATACTGGGAGCGCGGGCGCCCCGCCCGCACAAGCGTGCGCAGCACACTCAATTCTTAACGCCGTTGCCAAATAAAGGCATTCATACCTGTTTCGCGCTTCGCGCTCATTGCGGGCGAGGCGCCCGCGCTCCCAGTATTACGGGTTCGTTTAGAATCGGATCCAGTTTTTTGGGTTAAGCGCGGTGTGTACTCCCAGTTAGAACCCCAACGATCGTTGAAAGATCGCGACGAGGTTGGCCTTATCTTTCAGCACGGTCGCGATAGATTCGCTCTGTGCCTTAGCCGTCAGGCTCAACACGCGGTCACCCTCCTGAAACCGGATCGCGCGGCCGTCCGCGAAATAAACTTGCCGCTCAACGTCATCCTTCTTCTCAAAATAGAGAATCAATTGTTCGGTCTCATTGAAGGTAAATTCAGATTGTTCGTGACGATCTGAACGATCAACTGAAACGACGATCTTCAAAAGCCGGTTCGGGTACGGATTCTTCTCGCGGTCGCCATAGGTGTAATAGAACTGCACCACGGGGCGATAAATTCCGACCGCCGGATACGAACCGTTGCCTTTGTTCACCGACAGCTCAGTCACGTAGATATTCGAGTACTCAGGTTCTGCTTCACTCTTCGCAACGTCGTCATCGATTTTCTGAACGAGCTTTTTGATGGTTTCGATTCGCCTGTCGTTTTGGGCGAGGGCCAAATGGCTTAAGCCCGAAAGACTAACCAGAACGAAAATGATTAAGGCGATGATTTTCTTCATTCGATTGATTTAGCAACAGGCTTTCGAACTCGCAGGTGCAGGAAGTACGCCACGACTTGCGCGTCTTGCAGGCCCGGACACGCGCGGACGGTTTCGTCGCCGGGCCGAGGTTCTGCAACGCATTCAATTTGAAATCCGTTGGCGGCCAGGACATTCAACCAATAACTGAGAGTGCGCCGGAAACGAGGGATGGTGAACTTGCGCATACCCTCCTTTACCTCGCGCGGCGCGCCTTTGAATAACCACTCGTCAATTTCTCCATCGCGATTTTCGAAGTAATCGCCAACCTCAATCGCATAGGTGCGATGATTTTCATCTCGAAGATTGCGTCGATGCGGTGTATCGAAACACGGATGCGCAATCGAGAATTGCAGAAAGCCGCCGGGCTTGAGCACTCGATAAGCCTCAGCAACCGCAGGCTCGGTTTCGGGAACGTCCATCAAGCTCATGAACGCCGTCGCGAAATCAAAACTCCCGTCAGCGAACGGCAGATTGACGGCGCTGGCTACGCGATAGTCGATGCCGAGCGGCGATTCACTTTCAATCTTCTGCGCGTGCGCGATGAAGACTTCCGAGATGTCGATTGCCGTTAGGCGCGCCCCTCGGCCTGACAGCAGGCGCGTGTTGCTGCCATCGCCGCAGCCTATGTCCAGGCCGTCCAGGCCTTCGACGTCAGGCAACATCGAGAAGAAGGCGGGCGTGTTGAGGTAATCGCGATAAATGTCATACCCACCCTGGGCGAGTTTGATCCAGGATTCGGCACTGGCATTCCAATAGCGACCCGCTTGTTTATGATCCATGGACCGATTTTACAACAGTGCTTGCGCCATCGAGGTGGGACGGGAATCATCCACAGATTACACAGATTTCACAGATTGGGAAAAGCGTCAGCGAACGAACAAGTCACTCCGCCGTCTGATTGAACCCTCCTGCCTCTCATCTGTGTAATCTGTGTAATCTGTGGATTAACTAAAGCGGCACCAGCTCCGTAGTCGTATCGCGCCGCTTCTTTTGCTTGAAGCCTTCAACGAAAATGCGCGAGCCTGGCGTCGGAAACTTTTCGGCGTACGCGCGATCGACGAGCTTCTTCAAACGTTCGCTGCGCGTAAAAATCGGGCGCACCTTAATTTGCTTTCCATTAACTTCGATAATGCCGCGCGGCTCTTCCTGAAACGTGCGCCACCAACTACGCGGCTTCAGAGAATACGAACGCACGAACACTCGGCCTTCAACCACCACGGCCCAGATGCCTATGATGCGGTGCGGCTTAGTCCCGGCGCGGATGCCGAGAATTTTTGCGTCGTCAATGGCGGCAATCGTTGCTTTTGGAAAGCGATTAGTTTTCACGATAACAGTGGCAATAACCGATCGAAATGTGCCTTACGATCCGGAAGCCCGTTGAACCCGCCATTGATTCGTTTTGTGATGGTGCGAATGTCGTCGATGTCGGCGAAGTGATTCAGATTACCATCGGCCCATTCCTGCAACGCGGGCTTCAAAGCATGTTCGGGCAGCGTCGCTAATTCCGGGTGGCCTTCAAAGTCCAGACCGTTGGCTGCGCCGCGTCGCCGATGGGCGCCACGGCCCGTCATCTGCAAGACCCCATTGCCGCGATATCGAAATCCGTCGCCGGGTTGCGTGTTACCCAGCTCATGCGCCTTGGATGGATTTCCGAGGCCGTAGACTCTTTCGGAGAGAGCTTCTTCGTTGTGCGCTAAGGTCTGGGCTTCTGCTGCAGTTACCCTTGCGGAGTGGTGCCCTACGCCAAAAATCTCCATGATGCGCGGCGCGCGATAATCCATGCTTTCGCGCAGCACTTTGAAGCTGCCAGTTTCAGTCATGGCCTGCGCCAGAAAATGCGCTATCCGCCGCGGGGTGGTGATGCCATGCTGCTCGAACAAGGGGCCGCCTTCGCGGATCGCCTGCACATAGTTCTGATTGGCGCGAGGCGCAACGTTTGCCAGCACCGCCAGCGTCTTCGCGAGTAAATCAGAGACAGAAGGCGCATCACTTGACGCCATCAACCTTTTGGCGCTGAACCCTTCGAAATCTTTGCCTTCGAAATTGGTACTGACACGCCACCAGTCCGGATTGTCCGCGTCCCCAAGCTTGGTCACTTCATGCCCGTTGGGAAGCAGCACTACTTTTGTTGCTTCGGTGATTAACGGTTCTGATCTAAGCCACATACCCGGAGGATTGTTTACATGGAATTTGTCTGACATGAGAGTTTCTCCTTCTTTTCATCATGAGTCGTACCTTTGAGGCTTGTGGTTTTGAGATTGGCCTCGTGGCGAGCGTTTTTATCACGACTCCTGACAACTGTCGAGAAGATAGCCGCAGATCGATTGTCCAATTTCCTGCGTTGCCATTGGTAATTGACAGAAGCTGGCAACCACGCAGCTGATTAATTGTCCGGCCGGTTAGTTATTGGTTCAACGAATGGTCGGATAAGTTATCCCCAACTGCTCGAGATAGGTCTTGTACTTTGTCGGATCGTAATAGAACTTCCGCATCTGTTCGCGATAAGTATCCATGATCCTTTTATTCATCCAGGTCTGCGGTTTGTCGTTGGGTCCGATCAGCGGTTGATACTTAGTCTCTTTTGTCTGCACTTCGCGGAAATATTTCCACGCCTGATCGACCAGTTCAGGCTTGGTGAGCAAGTCGATCATCGTCATCGCGATCACCTTCGCCCCGGAGGTCACGCCTTTGTGAGCAATGGGCGTTGCCATCGTGATTGCATTCGACCAGTTGTGACCGGGCAGGTTGGGAATGTTCGAAGGATAACGCAAACGCACAGTCGGCACATTCCACGAAACATCGCCGATGTCGTCTGAGCCGGCGCCGCCCTCTTCAGCGCCGGGCCCGGTAAGCCGGGACAACTCAGTCGCGAGTCCGCGCTCGGGAACTTGTAATTCTTTCTGCACGGCCTTCGCGAGTTTTTGATCCGCTTCACTCCACTGCGGCAAGCCCACCTGTTTGATGTTTTCGTACATCGCTTCAGCGACCGGTTTGTTGAAGTGCTGCGGCCAGGCCGAACCCAGAATCCGCGAAGTCACGGTCGTGTTCGTCATCAACGCCGCGCCTTGCGCAATCGTGTCTCCTATCTTGCGCATCTCGGTGATGTGTTCGTAATCGAGCTCGCGAAAGTAATACCAGACGCTGGCGTTCGGCGGCACCACGTTGGGCTGATCGCCTCCGTTCGTGATCACGTAATGCGAGCGCTGTTGCGTCCGTAGATGTTCGCGGCGAAAGTTCCAACCGATGTCCATCAACTCAACCGCGTCCAGCGCACTACGACCGCGCCATGGACCGCCCGCCGCATGCGCGCTCTCGCCTTTAAACATGTATTCAACTGAGACCAGACCGGTCGCCGACGCCGGGCCGGCCGTCACGCTCAAGTTGCTGCCTACGTGTGTGAACAGCACCACGTCGACGTCTTTGAAGTAACCGTCGCGCACGAAATAAGCTTTGCCGGCAACCAACTCTTCGGCGACTCCGGGCCAAACTTTGATCGTGCCCGGCATTTTGTTTCGCTCCATCTGTCGCTTGACCGCTATCGCCGCGATAATGTTGAGCGGCACGCCTGAGTTGTGCCCTTCACCGTGACCCGGCGCGCCTTCGATCAAAGGATCGTGATAAGCGACGCCAGGCTTCTGCGACGCCTGCGGAATGCAATCGATGTCCGAGCCGAGAGCAATCACCGGCTTGCCTGCTCCCCAGGTGGCGATCCACGCGGTGGGAATGCCCGAGATGCCGCGCTCGATTTTGAATCCTTCTTTCTCGAGGATTCCGGTCAGATATTTCGAAGTCTCGATCTCCTGAAAGCCGAGCTCGCCAAAACTGAAGACCATGTCAACCATGACCTGGGCTTCTTTGGTCATCGCGTCGACGTCTTTGGCTACTTGAGATTTGTTGTCCTGGGCAGCGACAGGTGATTGAGTTAGGGAAATGAACGCGATCATTATCCCCAGGATAATCCAAAAGGATTTTTGCATTTTGTAGTCTCCGATACTCTGTTAGTCTGTTAATCCGGCGCCGTTAAGAGCCTGCTATTTTCCCGAACCTTTTTCTCTGTGTCTCTGTGATCACTCCGTGGCTCTGTGGTGAAACTTCTCGTAAAAATATTTTCACCACAGAGTCACAAAGGACGCACAGAGACACGGAGAGGATCCTTACTCAAAAGATCATTCCTTCGCCTGCTCAGTCGCTCATTCAAAACTCAAACGACCAATCGCACCGCGCGCGCCGGCGCCCCAACCAAATCTTTTCCCGCGGGCAAAACTGAATGTGTCAAAGCCCGGCCCGGACAAAGGCGTCCACGTTTTCCCATCATCAATCGAATAGTCACCACCGGCTGGGCCGATTGCTATCAACATCTTCGTGCCGGGGACATAGGCGACAACTGAGCGAAATCCGGAAAGGCCTTTCACCAACGTCCAGGTCGCGCCGCCATCACTGGTCAGCGCCAGATTGTTAAGTGCCTCTTTCTCTTTCTGATAATCACCACCAACGATCACGCCGTGTTTCTGATCGCGGAAAGCGATTGAAAAGATACCCGACGATTGGCCTGACTGTAGCGGCGTCTCAAAAACGTTCCAGGTGCGGCCGCCGTTAGTTGTTCGCAAGACTCGCGCGCGCGCCCCCGCGCCAAGGCCAATCCACGCGCTACCCTTTCCGTAAACCGCGATGTTCGTGCCGCTCGCGGCAAACGCACCTTCATTTGCGAGAGCCGGCGGCAACGCGCTCCTCGGTACGCGTGACCATTCACGACCGCCGTTCGCGGTTATCAGGATATAGAACTGTCCGTCGACTGAATCTCCGATCACAATTCCATGGTCCGCATCCCAGAAAGACATCGCATCAAGAAAGGCTTTCGGATCCTCGTTGCGAAATTGCATCGTCCAATTCGCTCCGCCATCGACGGTCTTGTAAATTCGTGATGCGGCGCCATTGCCGATGCTCAAAACGAAGGCGGTCTTCTCATCGATAGCGTCAACATCGCGGAAGTCGAGAGCTTCATTGGTTACCGTCAACTTCTTCCAAGTCGCTCCGCCGTCGTCGGTGCGCAGCACGGTGCTGCCGGAACCGCTGGCCCATGCGACGCGATCGTTGACGGCGCTGACGCCACGCAGGCGGGCATTCACGCCGCTGCTCTGAATCGTCCACGGCGGCGCGAAGAAAAGCAGAATTGCAAATAGGGTACTCAGTAACTTCATTGAAAGAGCCTTGCCTTAAGTGTCTGAATCCGAGCTTGCTCTCATTCACACCGGGCTTCAGCCCGGTGACCAGGGCGAATAAAGTTGCGCGCAACCGTTTCAACGGTTTCTGCGTGAGTTAGGTAATGGAGTTTCTTCATAGCAAATGAAACGCACAGGCTTCACGAAAAAGTAAACCGTTAAAACCGCATTCATATTCTTGACTAACTTACCAGCTGCGGAGCAGCGATCAGACTTAAGCCCAAGGCGAGGCCTTGCGAGCCTTGGGTAATGGTCAGTTAGATTTCGAGAACCGCGGAGCGGCGACAGAGCCTGCGTACTTATAGTAGGGATTGCTTACCGGCGATCGCAATCGCCCCTTCGGAGCTCAATCACTTTAGTTGGCTCGGTACCCAAGGCTCGCAAAGCTGTTCAGTATCATGACATTCTTGACAGTTTCTTATCATGACATCCTTGACAGTTGGAA
>UEXV01000007.1_pt1 | contig 50801 bp, 30 predicted proteins | sample 4301181 | NCBI WGS metagenome assembly UEXV01 (sample SAMEA4773175, study PRJEB27434) | metagenome | biome: 2259; feature: agricultural soil; material: soil | place: USA | collected 2014-09 | depth 0.25 m | reverse complement strand
CACCACCACCGCCGAAGCCGCCGGGCAGATTAGCCGGACGGGGCGGAGGATCGCCGCGTAGATTCCATTGAATGCGGTTGATGCCAATGTTCTTTGTGCCGTTGATGTTGCGCACAATCTTTCCGGTGTAGTCGCTGATCGTGAGCTTCACGTCAGTCGTCGGCACGGCTTTCAGGTAGTAACTGATCGCAGTGCCGGGCGCGGGATTATTTCCTCGATACAATTTCGATCCACCCGTGTAGCGGCTGAGGCGAATGTCGTTGTACCACTGAATACCCGGACGCACATCGAAGAGATGAGCATCCTTTTCCAAAACCTTTGCGGAGCTGAGCTGTTGCAGGGCGCTGATGTCGTCGAGGATGTAAATACCTCGCCCGTGCGTTCCCACGACCAGGTCATTCTCACGCGGATGAACGAGGATGTCGTCGACGCGGACCCTTGGCAGGCCGGACATGAACTCCTTCCACTCTTTGCCGCCATCGATCGAAACATAGAGCCCAAAGTCCGTGCCTACATAGAGCAGATCCTTGTTCTTTGGATCTTCACGAATGACGTTGACGAACGACGGCAGGTTGGCGGCAATCGATGACCAGGTGGCGCCGTAATCGCGCGTCACATAAAGGTACGGTTTCATGTCGTCGAAACGATGACCATCAACCGAAAGATAAGCGGTGCCGGCGTCGTAGCGTGACGGCTCAACTCGGGAAATGTGATAAAGCTCGCCGGACTTCTCCGCGAGAATCGGCACATTCTTGGATAGGTTAGTCCAGTTAGCGCCACCATCGCGGCTCAACTGTACGTTTCCATCATCTGTTCCCACCCAGAGAATTCCCGGCACCGCCGGTGATTCGCCGATGGTCACGATATAGCTGTAGCTGGTGTAGCCGTCGTTCTTCGACGCCATCGGCTCGCTGCCCTTCACGCCCATGATCGAGAACGTATTGCGATCGATCTTCTTCGTAAGATCAGCGGATGCGGACCAGGTGTCACCGCGATTAAGCGATTTGAAGAATCGTTCACCACCCACGTAGATAATGCTCGGGTTGTGCGGCGACATAATGATCGGCGTGTTCCAGTAGAAACGATACTGCTCGGTCGCCGCCGGAGGCGGAACCACGTTCGAAGCCAACAGGTTTGCCCCGCCGCCAAAACCCTGCTGCGCGGCGAATTGCGCGAGGGCAGTTTGCGGATCTACGGACGGACTGGCTTCGGGACTTGCGGCTGTTGCCGGCCCACGGCCTTGACCACGGCCCTGGCCACCACCGCCGCCGCCACCGCCGCGACGCGGAACACCTCGAGGGCGAATGCTGACGCTGCGGCCCGTGCGCATGTCGATGCGATTCATGGCGCCATTCTGCGATTCCGAATAAATGATATTGGGATCGTTTGGATCAGCGGCGGCATAGAATCCGTCGCCGCCGCCGGTACGGAACCAATCGGAGTTAGTTATGCCGGCATTGTTGCGCACCTGACTCGGGGCGCCCCATGAACCGTTGTCCTGCAATCCACCATAGACGTAATAAGGTTTGCGCATGTCAACGGCGACCGCATAGAACTGCGCCGCCGGGATCGTGTTGACGAATTCCCACGTATCGCCCTGATCGTAGGTCACGTCGAGACCGCCGTCATTGCCGAGCCAAATGTGTTTGCCGTTCTTTGGATCGATCCAGATTGCGTGATTATCACTGTGCGCGATTCCCGGTTGCAGCGACTTCCAGGTCTTGCCGCCATCGGTCGAGCGACTGAAGTTCAAGCCGCCGGTGTAAACGTTGTCTGCATTGGATGGGTCAACGCGAATCTGGCTGTAATACATCGGCCGGTTATTCTCGCTGCAGTTATTCGCCTGGAAGCAACTGGCGATCACGCGCCAGGTTTTGCCTTTATCGTCAGAACGCCAAATGCCATGCTTCTTCGGATCGGGAGTGGGTGAACCCGCCGGAGTGGCGCCCGGTGTCGGTGTTGGCGTCGGGGTGCCCTGGCCTCCGCCAAACGTTTGTTCTTCACCACCGGTACCGGTGCTGGCGCCGACTTCGATCTGGGCGTAGATCACATTTGCGTTCGATCGGCCGACATCGATGCCGATTCGTCCCAGCATGCCTTCAGGAAAACCGCTGCCTTGAATTCGGGTCCAGGTCTTGCCGGCGTCGGCTGTCTTCCAGAGACCCGATCCCGGACCGCCGCCGTTGAAGCCCCACGAAGTGCGACGACGTTGATAAGACGCCGCGTACAGCGTCTTATTGTCCGCGCCATCCATCACGAGATCGGTAAAGCCCGTATCCTCGTCGATGAACTTGACGTTGTTCCAGGTCTTGCCACCGTCAGTCGTTTTATAAACGCCGCGTTCTTTGTTGGGTCCGAACAAGTGCCCGAGCACCGCAACGTAAACCACATTCGGGTCTTTGGGATCGATCACGACGCGAGAGATGGTTTGCGAATCAGACAAGCCCATCTTGGTAAAGGTCTTGCCGGCATCGGTCGATTTGTAGATACCGTCCCCAAAGGTCGAGCTCTGCCGATTATTCGGCTCGCCCGTGCCCACCCAGACAATGTCCGGGTTTGAGGGCGCAATTGCGACATCCCCAATCGACCCGACTGAATAGGTGTCGAAGACCGGCGTGAAGGTCGTGCCGTTATTGGTGGTTTTCCAGAGACCACCGGTCGCCAGCGCGACATAACAGATGTACGAGTTGCTTTCGACGCAGGCGATGTCGTCAACACGCCCGCCCATGCTCGCCGGACCGATGCCGCGAAACACAAACGGCTTCAGCATCGGATCGTTCGACCAGTTGATTGGCGTCGGCGTGGGGCTGGGCACCGGGGGCGAAGTAGCGCTCCGCACCGGCGATGGAGACTGCGTAGCCGAGGGCGTTTGCGAAGGAACCGGGTTCTCTGCGCGAACCGCCAGTGCGCCCAGAGTGACCGTGATGATGGCCAGCGCACAGATTGCAGCCAGAAGCCCGCCCACGTCGCGAGCAGAACGAGACGTCTGTTTCATTGGGGAATTTCCTTTCAAGCTAATTGTGGTTTGAAACTGCCAGGTACGAACGCTGTCGAAGAAAACTATTAACTACCGTATGACGAGCGAAGGTCAACCTCGGTTACAAGCGATTGCTGATTCCAGGCGCGGAAACATTTATCTGATCCGGGGTAGCAGAGTCAAATGAAATCCGACGAGGCGTGGTGGACAATTTGATTTGTTGGATCTGGAGGGCCTGAATTGATGTTTCACTTCGTTACGAAAGTGCTACCGCGAAGCGGTTGATTGAACAGAGCCCAGGGTTGGCGCGCTTCGCGGCTACCCTGGGACTCGACGACATGACGAGCCGCAACCCTGAAAGGGTTGCGTGCTGTGAAACTCCTGTACCCCAACGTAGCCCAAGCGGCAACGTTGGGCTGAAGGTTGGAACCGCTTCGCGGTTCAACCACGTCACCGTCAAATCAAGTGACGCCAAAAACTCAAGAAAGCTTGACGATTCTATCTTGCGTGTTTAGAATTCGACTGACCCTCGAAGTCGTGACTCAAAAAATGCTACCGCGCACCCAACGTCAGAAAGAGATCCTCGATTACATCACAAGCTTTCTCGCTAAGCACGGTCACGAACCTTCGTATGCTCAGATCGCTCGCCGCTTCGGCGTGAGTTCCAAAGCGACTATCGCCAAACATATTTCCGCGCTCGAGAAACGCGGCTTGATCACGCGCGGCCATGGAAGCGGTTTCACGCTTGGCGTTAACCTGGATGAACTTTCTGAAGACGCTGTCTGTCGCGTACGACTGGTGGGCCGGATCGCGGCCGGCGCTCCGATCGATGCGATTCCGGATATCGAGACGATCTGTGTGCCGCGGTTCCTACTCGGACGAGTGCGCCCGGAACGAATCTATGCGTTGCGCGTTAAGGGCGACTCAATGATCGACGAGCACATCTGCGACGGCGACATCGCCTTGATCGAAAGCCGCAACGACGCTCGCGACGGCGAGATCGTAGTCGCCCTGATCGATCGCGCGCGCGCTACCTTGAAGCGCCTGTTCCGCTTTGGCGAGGAAGTCGAGCTGCGACCTTCGAATGCTCAGCTACAGCCGATGCGCGTGCATGCGTCGCGGGTAGAAATCCAGGGCATCTTTCGCGGGCTGATGCGGCCGAATTCTTAAATTAACCAATAAATTAAAGGGTTTAGAGGCGGGCTACGGCCCGCCTTTTCATTCGCGTGGCACAGACTTCAGTCTGTGAGCGTTATCTGCGCCGGCAGAGCGAAGCGGCGACGGCGCTTTGCATTGGTGGTCGATCCTGCGTCACATTGCTTCCTACAAAGAGATCCGCTGACCGCAAGTCGCGGGCTGATCCAAAGCGCCGTCGTCGCTTCGCTGTGCCGGCGCACTCCAAATAGAATCACAGACTAAAGTCTATGCTACTTACTTTTGCGGACTACCTTGTCCGCGTCTTTTTCGATTTCGAATCTACAGTCCTGCGCTCTTTTATCTTCGCGCCAACCCACAAAGACCGGATGTCTTAGCCGCATGTCCGCCGTCCATTCGGAAAACTTTACTTCCGCGACCAGCTTCGGCTTGAGCCAATGAACCGGCTCGTTGGTTTTCGGCACATCAACGAACGGGCTGCGATTGGTTTTCAGCGGCTGCATCAATTTGAAAGCTGAGGCGAGCGTGCGTTCTTTGAATCCGCCACCGATGTGCGCGACATAGTGCAACTCTTTCCCACGATACAATCCGCAGACAAGCGATCCAAAATTTGATCGAGTGCCGCGTGGTTCGGTGTAGCCACCGACGACCACCTCGGAACGCATGATCGTTTTCACCTTCAACCAATCGGTCGTCCGTTTTTGCGCGTACTTGCTGTTGGCGCGCTTCGCGATCATTCCTTCGAGGTGAAACTTTTCGATCTCGCGAAAGAAAGCTTTGCCTTCACCCTCGATGTGTTCAGAAAGTTTGATGAAGTTCGCCGGGCGAAGAATTTCGGCGAGCTTTGCCTTTCGTTCGACCACCGGACAGGGCATCAAGTCGTAGCCGTCAAGATAAAGCAGATCGAAAACGAAATAGACAATCTTCCCTTTACCGCGCAGGGCGTCGATGCCGCTTTTGCGACCAACGCGCGGCTGGAGCAGCTGAAAACGAGGCATGCCGTGTTCGTCGAGCGCGACAATCTCTCCGTCCAGAATCGCGTCTCTGGCGTCGACTTGTTTGCCGACATTTACCAGCTCGGGATATTGCGGTGTCATCTCGATCTGATTGCGTGAAACGAATTGCGCCTTGCCCTTGCGCACAAAGCAGACCGATCGAAAGCCATCCCATTTCGTTTCAAAAATCCAATCGGGATCTGTAAATGGATCGTCGACCAGCGTCGCGAGCATGGGATGGATGATGGTTGGCATGCGCGTCTTGCGCGCGGAGGAGCAGGGCGCTGAGGCACTCTTTGGTTTTGCTGCCTTCGGTGTTGATGTCTTTCGGGTCATATGGACGTAGGTGGTGAGGTCAGTACCGGGAGTGGTAGCGACCGGGTCCCGTGCGTCACTCGATCCGATGTCATAACCAGACCCGGTCGCTACCGCTCCCGGTACTGACCTCATCAGCTACCGGCGCATGTTAGTCTAAGAGCCATCTATGACGACCGGCAAGAGCTTCAGGCCCACCAAACAAAAACTGATCGAGGCCGCCGGCAAAACCTTGCCTGACGTCATCGCACCCAATCTGCGAGTTCTCTTCTGCGGAATCAACCCGGGCCTCTATACCGCCGCGGTCGGGCATCACTTCGCGCGGCCCGGCAATCGCTTCTGGCCGGCGCTCTTCAAATCCGGTTTCACCGATCGATTGGTATCGCCCTTTGATGAAAGTGAGCTGCTGAAAAGCGGATTGGGAATCAGCAATGTCGTGCCGCATGCAACCGCGACGGCCGCCGAATTGACCAGGGAAGACTTTATTAAGGGCGGCCGGCGACTCGCCGCCAAGGTGAAAAAATATCAGCCGCAGATTGTGGCCATCCTCGGCGTGGGCGCGTACCGCACAGCCTTCGCCAAACCGAAAGCCACGATTGGCGAACAACCCGAGCGCATTCACTCCGCTCGAGTCTGGGTTCTGCCAAACCCGAGCGGCTTGAACGCGAACTATCAGTTGCCTGAGCTGGTGCGTTTGTTTCGTGAGTTGCGGACAGCGGCCGGATGACAATCTCGCAAAGGTCCGGCCCGCCGGCACAAGGCTAACAACCGCCCGGCTGGGTGAAAGAGCAATTACTCAAAATACGTGTGGTGCTTCTTGTTGTTCTTCACCGGCAGCGGCGTACTCGGATCGACGCCGTTATTAGCTACGACCGTCAGATGACTATCTTTCACTCGATAGCAAAAATAGTCGTCAGGGGTCTTGGGTTTCTTGGCATTCGGATATTGGTTGTGATCGACTAACTCGGGCCTCTGATCCTTCCTAATCCAAATTAAGGATGAGCCTCCCCCGCCTACGAGAATAGGGGGATCGGTGGGCAGCGAATCGTCTGGTGCCATTTCATGTTCTCCTTTTGTTGACTGAGACTGATGTCAAACCTCGACAGCGTTTTAATCAAACCGGATGTACCACTTGGTTCGTCCCGCCACCGGTATGTCGAGTTGCGTCTCCGGATTTACGCCATCGTAGAAATAGATCTTCGGCGGTGTTCGCGAAACTCGCGAGCAAGTGTAGTTACCGCGCGTCCGGGGCGTTGGCGCCCCCGGTTTGATTCCGGTAACGGGATCGTTTGAAGAGGGATTGACGGGTCTTTCGTTCTGATCCAAATTCACCCAGAGATATGAGGAACCGCCGCCGCCAACCAAAATTGGCGGATCGCTATCCAGCAATGCCTTTCGGCGAGCTGGTTTCTTGGAGGTTTTTTTCTTTGCCATTTGAGAGTCTCCTTTGTTTGACTGAGGTGATAATTCTTAACGCGTGCTCGCAGACCTTTATCCGAGCTGCCTGCGATAAAACTGGACGTCGGGGTGCGCCTGGTATGCCTTGAAGGTTTCTTCGCCCCATTTCTGAGAGAGCGAGGCGAATGCGTCGCGCGCGTTCTTGAGATAAGTTTGCGCGCTTACGTGATCGAGATTCTTCTCACTCGCCAGCCCGGCAATTAACAGTGCGCGCCAATTCGATTCGGTCATGCCATTGTTGCCAAAGAAGGTTTGCGCGAGCCGCACAGTTTCCAGCGCGCCTTTTGCATCACCGGTGGCCAGCGTTGCTTCTGCCAGAGCGAGTTGCGACTTGGCGAGTAACAGTGGATCGCCGAGCGAGGCGGCGACGGTGGTCGCCTCTGCGCACAATGTCAGACCTGCCGCCGCGCGACCTGAGAGCGCCTGCGACAATCCCATGAGACGCTTCGCATTGGCGGCAACTGCCTTGTCTTCGGCGCCGGCGGCATCGAGCGCCTGCTTAGCCTTGGCGCCGGCCTCGGCGAAGTTTCGGTCGCTTAATGAGATTTCAGCTTCGGACAAATTGATTAGCGCCTGCAGCGCCGTAAAGGAACCCGTCTTCTGGTTGGCAATCTCGGTTGCCTGCTCAAGCATCCTGCGGGCTTCATCGGCACTGCCCAGCTTCCAAAGCACTTCTCCCAGGTTATTCAGCGCGTATCCTTCGTATAGCTGATTGCCCAACGCGTGATATCGGCTGCGGCCTTCCTCGAAATGCTTGCGCGCTTCCGCGTATTGCTCCTGAGCCACAAGTAGAGTCCCAATGCTGCCGTGCGCATAAGCTATCTGGCCTTGGTCGCTGTTCTGCTCAGCCAGCTTTAGCTGGTCCTCGAATGACTGAAGCGCAGATTTGTAGTCGCCCTTCTGTTTGTAAGCCCGCCCGCGCAACAACAATCCTTGTGAAGTTTCAGTTCGATAGCCGCCCGCCTGAAAAAACGCCAGGGCCTGATCGTCAAAAGCGAGTCCGCGATCAGGTTCGCCGCGTTGAATGTACAGACTGGCCAGAGACAAGCGAGCGCGCGCTTCGTTGCGCTTGCCGCCGTAACGTTGCGCAACTGCGAGCGCTTGTTGGAAACGGTTTTCGGCCTCGGTATATTTGCCGCGCGCCAGGTACACGTTTCCGATTTCGATGTTGCCACGGGCAATCATGATTTCCATCTGATTGGCCTGGGCCAACTGCACCGCCTCGTCTGCGTATTGCTGGGCCTGGTCGCCTTGACCTTCTTTGATCGCCACGCTGCTGAGCTGAAACAGAATTCTGATGTGCTGATAAGTGTTGTTGACGACCTTGGCGATGTCGCGAGCCTGTTCCAACTGTACGCGGGCGTCGGCGACTTTTTGGGCGATATCGTTCAGCAGCACGCCGCGTTGAAGGGCCACCTCGGCGCGCCCTTCAACGTTTCCCATGGCCTGGTAAATCATGTCGGCTTTATCAAAAGCGGTCGTGGCCTCGGCGAATTTTTGTTTGCGTCCGTAGAGGATACCCAACTGCAACAGCGCGGTGGCATTTTGCGCATCCTTGTCTGCCGCCGTGGTCAAGCTTTCAATCGCCTTGTCGATTTGATTGTTCTTGTCATAAGCGCGTCCCAAATCAACGTAGGAGTAGGATTGATTAGGTTGCAGCCGCGCGATCTCGGCGTAGGCGGTTACCGCTCGCGGAAAATCTCTGCGGACCGTGGCGGTGATTGCGTCGAGATACAGCGAGTCGACGGTCGTGAACAACGAACGATCCGGCGAAAGCTCCCCGACGCGGAGCAACTCATCCTTCGCTTTGTCGGTGTAATCCAGCTCCATCCAGGCTTCGGCCAGACGCGCGTGCGCCAGCGCGAATTGATCGTCGCTGCGAATCGCGAGTCCAAGTGCTTTGCTTGCCTGGAAGAACGAACCGGCTCGCAGAGCGTTGGCGCCGGTTTCGTAAAGTCGCTGCGCTTCAGCGTTGGGTTGGTGCGGGCGCGCGTGTAAGAAGTACCAGAGCCCAAAGACCACGACTACGGCGCCCAAAACAGCTGCCACGACGTAACCGATTGGCAGGCGTGGGCGCCGCCAAATATCCGACAAAGTTGCCATCGGACCCGTCGGTCGTGGCCCGGAAACGGGTGGTATGAATCGAGTGACGGCATTTGACGCATCACTGAGGAGGTTGGTCTGCACATTCTCGAGATCGGCGATCAACTCCTCGGCACTTTGATATCGTCCCTCGGGCTTCTTCGCCATCGCCTTAAGCGTGATGCGATCGAGTTCCGGCGGTATGTCCGGATTGAGTGTCGAAGGCGGCTCCGGATCGTCGCGCATCACTTTGGCGCAAATATCGGCGGCGCTCTTTCCGAAGAACGGATGCTTTCCGGCGATGCACTCGTACAACAATCCGCCCAGCGAAAACAGATCGGTGCGGGGATCAACTTCGCTGCCCATCGCTTGCTCGGGAGACAAGTACATGGGCGTCCCGACGACTACGCCCTCGCGCGTGTGTGTGACCATGAGCGTTTGACGTTCCGTGTCAGACAGCTCTTCGTCGCCCAGCGCGACTTGCTTCGCGAGTCCAAAGTCCAGGACTTTCACGCGGCCACGTTCGTTGATAGCCACATTGGTGGGCTTGACGTCGCGATGAATAATTCCCTGGCGATGCGCTTCGCTTAGCGCTTCGCCAACCTGCTTGATAATGTCGATAGATCGCGCGATGGTCAGCGTCTCAGTGAGCATCAGGTCGCCAAGAGTCTCACCCTTGATCAATTCCATCACGATGTAAGGCTCGCCTTCCTCAGTCTCGCCGTAATCGTGAATGGTCGCGATGTGTGGATGCGAGAGCCCCGAAACCGCGCGGGCTTCGCGCAGAAACCGCGCGCGAAAGTGCACGTCCTCCTTATTGCGCCGCCCATGCAGCATTTTGATCGCGACGCGCCGGCCCAGTAACGTGTCTTCGGCAACATAGACAACGCCCATGCCGCCTTCGCCAAGTTTTTCCAGGATGCGATAGTGAGAAAACGTGCGTCCGATCATTAGATTCAAGTGCCCTTGCTGGAAGCGGAGGCTGAGACGAGACTGCGTGGGGCGGTCAGGGGCCTGGGCTAGAGTAAGAGCGGGCGCATTGTCCCTCTAATTGGCGGCGCATTCAAGACTTTAGTGAGTTTGATTAAGGACTGGGGCTATACAGCAACTTTAGCAAGCGTGATTATCACTTGACGGCTCCCCCGGATAAGCTGTTGATAGGTGACTGAAAGAGAACGCAGCAATGATTCGAAAACTGAAGTCTGGCAAGTACCTCTGTATTCGCGGAAGAAAGATCCGAAGACCGGAAAGCGCCGAAACCTCGGCACATTTGATACGAAGGAAGCCGCTAAGAAGCACGAACGCGCGGTGCAATACTTCAAGCGACATTGAAGGTATGGCAATCGCGGCAGGTGTCAGGATGCGAGAGCGGGATCGCTGTACGCAAACAAGAGTTAATGATCGGCTCGGTATCCGTCGCAGTTCTGAAACTGCAAATCGTATGCTTAAATGTGATCGTAACCTTGATGACTGAATTCCTTTCACAGCTTAACGAACAACAACGCGAAGCAGTCACTTCCAGCGACGGACCGCTTTTGATTCTTGCCGGTGCGGGCTCAGGCAAGACGCGCGTGATTGCGCACCGCATCGCTTATCTGATCTCCGAGCGCCGCGTCTGGCCGCGGAACATTCTCGCCGTCACCTTCACGAACAAGGCCGCGGAAGAAATGCGAAATCGCGTGAGCAAACTGATCGAGGGTCTCGAGATCGGCAGCGCGCCTTTAATCTCGACCTTTCACAGTATGTGCGTGCGGATTTTGCGCCGGGACATCGAAGCGTTGAATGCAGGCTACACGCGCTCGTTCACGATTTACGATCAGGACGATACCGTGCGACTGACGCGAAACGTGATTCGCGATCTGGGCATGGACGACAAGCAGTTAACGCCGCGTTCGGTGCAGGCAGCCATTAGCGCCGCCAAGAATCGCGGCGAAGACGCCGAGGCGTTTGCCGCGAAAGCGCAATTCATAGACGAACGCCGCGCTTCGATTGCCCACGTCTTCCAGACCTACGAAGAACGCCTGCACAAGAACAACGCGCTCGATTTTGATGATTTGTTAATTAAGACCGTCCGTTTGTTGCGCGACGTTCCGGAAGTGCGCGAGCGCTATAACGATCGATTTCAATATCTGCTGGTTGATGAATATCAGGACACTAATCAATTGCAGTTTGCGCTGATTCGCCTGCTCACTGAGAGGCAACAGAACATTTGCGTCGTGGGCGATCCTGACCAGTCGATCTATCGCTGGCGCGGCGCCGACATTACTAACATTCTGAAATTCGAAGAGCACTTTCCCTCGGCCAAGGTCATCCGGCTGGAAGAAAACTATCGTTCGACACAGAACATCCTCGACCTGGCCCACGGCGTAATCAAGCACAACGTCGAGCGCAAAGAGAAAGCGCTCTGGACACAGAATCCGCGTGGCGAAAAGATTCGCTACTTCCAGGCGTTGGATGCGGAATCGGAAGCGCGTTTTGTTTCCGGCAAAGTCCAGGAACATCTGAACGCCGATCCGAACATACGGGCCGCCGTTCTTTATCGGACGAACTCTCAATCGCGTGTGTTTGAAGAAGCCATGCGCCGGGCAAGTCTGGCTTACAACATCGTCGGCGGTTTTTCTTTCTACGAACGGATGGAAGTGCGCGACATCATCGCGTATCTCAAGCTGGCAATGAATCCGCATGACTCGATCGCCTTGCAGCGCGTCATTAATACGCCGCCGCGCGGAATCGGAAAAGTCACGCTTGACGAAATGGAAAACCGCGCGCGCGAGCTTGGCATTTCGCTTTGGGACGCGATTTCGGACCTGGTCGAAGACGAACGATTCTCACCGCGTGCGGCCGCGGCGCTGGCCAATTTCCAAAAAATCGTCAACGGCCTTGCCGCAAAAGCTGAAAGCGTTGCAGCCTTGCCGTCCGCGTCGGATCCCGATGCACCGGATGAAATCGAAGAGTTGGACGAGCAGAGTCCTTCCGAGAATCAAGCGGCGTCGCGTCACGTCGCAATCGAATCGGACTCGCCCGTATCTGACCTCGTCAAGGCAGCGATTTTTGATTCCGGCTATGAAAATGCTTTGAAGGCCGAAAACAATGAGGAAGCGGAAGCGCGTCTCGAGAATCTTCAGGAACTGGTGAACGCCGCCGTCGATTACGACGAACAGGGCGCCGAAGGACTCCGCGACTTCATCGACCATTCGGCTCTGGTCGCCGACACTGATCAATACAAAGCCGACGTGCCGGTGACGCTCATGACGGCGCATTCGGCAAAGGGCCTGGAGTTCCCGGTCGTTTTCCTGGTCGGTCTGGAGGATGGACTGTTTCCGCATTCGCGTTCATTGAGCGACGCTTCCGACATTGAGGAAGAGCGCCGGCTGGCGTATGTGGCGATGACCCGCGCCGAAAGATGCCTCTACGTGACCCACGCCGTGAAACGGCGGGTTTATGGAGAGGAGCTGGCGTCTGAACCGTCACAGTTCCTTAATGAAATGCCGCTTGAACTGATCGAGGACCTTTCAAGGGGTCGTTCATGGTTGTCCTTCGCCCGCGGTTCTACGACCCTTCGGGAAGCTAGTTCGCTGGAATACGAGTACGACGAGGACGAAGCACAAATCACCGAGACCTTGAACGCATCCGGTCGCTTGAGCGCCAAGCGACCCACCGGCAAGTATCCCGGCAAAACTTACGACAGCGTTGAGTCCATCGAGGAATTCTTTCGCAGGCGCAATGCCCAAATGGGGGTCGCGTCAGGCCGTCAAAGCCCTCGAACCCAGCCATCCCGAGACACGCGGACGCCGGAAGCCAAGTCCCAAAGAGCAGCCGTCGGACAGATTTCGACCCCGCCACCCTTCGCCCCCGGTTCGTACGTGCGCCACGCCAAATACGGTCGCGGGTTGGTTCTGCGGCGCGAGGGCTCGGGCGACCAAACGAAGGTCACCGTCAGCTTTCCGGGCTATGGCGCGAAGAAATTAATTGAAAAATATGCCGGCCTGACCGAAGCGTAAGTTGTTGATATGCCACGACGTGGACGAGCCCGCCAGATATCTTGCTTTCCCTTGCAATGAAATCGCAGTCAAATCGTCTTCGACTCGCCTGGACAGCCCCGAAACCGGTGTGCTAGCCTTTTCCCCGGTTAACAGAGCGAACCAAACGGTTCGCTTTTCTTTTGAAGTTTCAAATAATTCCAAGGATTAGCCACCGCTTGGGTAGGTGGTTTCAAACTTAAGTTCTTTTCAAGGCCGCGCAAAGGATGTAGTCCCGACTTCGGCTGACCAGACACCTTCAGTCTCCTAGAGCCGAAGGTCGAATCACGGCAACCCGCCTGATTCGCGCGCGACTTCACTGAAAAGTAGGCTTTAAAACTATCGGACAGGAGAACCCGAATTTGATGAAGAGATCTACATTTCTGGGAAGCGCTGTTAGTGTGCTTCTCGCTTTCTCAGTAATTACCTACGCGCAGACCTACGTCCAAAATCAAGATCCCAAACCAACTCAGCAAATCAACCAGACAGTAGCCGTTCCAACAAGTACCGCGGAAGTTCTTAAGTCTGAGACTGCGAGTACGCCGGCGGATTCAAAGTCCGCTCTTACCGAATCAGCAGCGAAACCGGCCGGAATCTCGTCCAGCACATCCAGCGAAGCCCTGGTCGAAAGAGTGGCGACGCCGGCTGAGAGTTACACGGCCACGGCCTACAGCCTGCGCGGCCGCACGGCCAGCGGAAAGCCCGTTGCCCGTGGATTAATCGCTGCCGACCCGCGCGTCCTGCCGCTGGGTACCAGAGTTCGTGTGGAAGCCGGAGCCTGGAGTGGTGAGTACCTCGTGGCTGATACCGGCGGCATGGTTAAGGGCCGACGCATTGATATCTGGACGCCCACTTCCGGCGAGGCCATGCGATTTGGCCGTCGTCCCGTAAAGCTTACGGTGCTTGAGTACGGTGGCAAACGCGCTAAGACCGCGACCGTTCGTCCCCGTTTGGTCAATCCCCCGACCACGTCCCTGCCCGCCGAGACCCCTGCGAAGCAGGAAAAATAGCCCTCAGTCTCGCGCTCAGTTCCTTCCATAGAACCTTCGTTTGGGATAGAATTTCGCGTCGAATTCTGTTTGTTCTTCACGAGGTTTTATGCGAAGACTTTTTCCCCTTTCCGTTCTCGTTTTTCTCCTGGCACTAAATTCTGTCGCGCAGTCGGGCAGAAGAATAGTTAACCCTCCGCCTCCCAGAGAGCCGGTGGTCGAGAGTCCCGTTGAGTCGGCGCCCGAACGATTATCGAGACCCGCGGCTGATCTGAATGCGCTGCCGGAGAATATTCTCGAACGCGAGCTGCAAGCACTCGACAAAGGGAGCTTTCGGCTATCGGATTTTGGCGGCAAGGTTCTGGTGGTTAATCTCTGGGCGACCTGGTGCGGCCCATGCCGGCGCGAGGTCCCCGACTATGAAAAGGTGCGCAAGGAATTTGCGGGGAAGGCCGTGGAGTTTATCGGCTTGTCGACCGAAGACCCAAGTGCGTCATACAACAAGGTGAAGCAGTTCGCGCGTGATTTCAATTTTGGTTTCCGCCTTGGTTGGGCCGATCGCGAGACCGCGCGCGTACTGATGAATGGCCGCAGTTCTATTCCGCAGACCCTGGTGATTGCCGCCAACGGCCACGTTGTGAGCCATTGGAATGGCTATGGCAGTCAGAGCCGTGACAGGCTGCGCGACGCGATCGAAAGTGCTCTGTCAGAAACTCCCTCGACCAAGCCTTAAACTTTTCAATCTCAGATATCGTTTTGAGGCGGCTACTGCCCGTCTGAATGTCGGGTGGTAGCCCGACTCTAAACGAATATGTCTCTTTCCTTTTTTGTTGATGAAGCAGTTAAGATGCTCATCAATGTCCAGCGAAAATCCTGAAGCTCGAGTAGCGGCCCAGTTAGTCGAAGTCTGGCGTGGACCCATCGTCGAGTCAGTTCATCGAGGTCATCTGGTCGCGGTCGTCGGCTCGGGAGAAACGGTCGCCGAGCTCGGCTCGCCTGAGCTGATTACTTACTTTCGATCTTCAAGCAAGGCCTTTCAGACCATGCCGGTAGTCGCTTCCGGCGCCGCGGACCGTTTCGGATTTACCGATAAGGAAATCGCGATCGCCTGCGGGTCGCATAGTGGCGAACCGATGCACGTTGAAACTGCGAAGGGAATGCTCGATAAGATTGGAATGGACGAGCGCGCCTTGAAATGCGGCGTGCACGAACCGTTCAGCGGGGAAGTGACGCGCGAATTGATTCGGAAAGGACAGAAACCAGGCCCGCTGCAAAACAACTGCTCGGGCAAGCACGCGGCGATGCTGGCGCTCGCGAAACATCTGGGTGCGCCCACTGAAAGCTATGACGAATTATCGAATCCGGTTCAGCAGGAAGTTGCCAAGGTCGTTTCAGAATTCTCATGCGTGCCTCTCAAGGATCTGAAGATCGGGATCGACGGCTGCGCGGTTCCGGTTTTCGGTATCCCGGTGCGAGCGATGGCCCTCTCGTACGCGCGGCTGGTTTCGCCTGACGAAAGGTTTGACGCGAAGACTCGCGACGCTTGCCGTCGGATAGTCAACGCGATGATTCAGTTCCCGGAGATGGTTGGCGGGTCAAAGGATCGTCTCGACACTGAACTGATCAGAGCAGGGCAGGGCCGTTTGATTTCAAAAATAGGCGCGGAAGGGGTTTACACGGTTGGCGTGCTGCCCTGCGCTGATTGGCCGCAAGGCCTCGGCCTGGCGATCAAAATCGAAGATGGCGACGATCGACGCGCGCGGCCGCCGGCAGTAATTGAGGCCCTCAAACAACTGAACGTGCTTTCCGAGAAAGAGCTGGAGGCGCTTTCCGCTTACGCGCCGACGCCAATCAACAATCATCGTCGCGAGCGCGTCGGCGAGGCGCGGGCCGCTTTCACGCTGAACATCGAGTGTCAGAAGCCCGACCGTCAGGGAGGGCTAGCTTAGGGAGCGAGCCCTTGCTTACGCGCGGGCTTCTGACACTATCGCCATGCCTGAATCGGAAAATCAGTGACTGATAAAAACGGAGCCACAGCGAACGCGCAGTCCGAGCTCACCGGACCGGTACTTCTCCGCGATGAGTACGGCGCCGTTGACTACGATTCTTTACCCGACGTCATTCAGTGGTTTCTTGATTACGACCAGCGCGTCGCCATCATCAAACATCCGAAGGTCGAAGAACTCTTTCAATGGAAGCAGGAACAAAGCCGGCAGGCCGGCGAAGATGTCTTCAATTTCAACCGGGCCGAAGATCGTTTGGCGATTGGCATCATTCAATCGGTCGCCCACAATTCGACCGAACCTGAGCTCCACGCCTGGATCGCCCAACTCCTCAATGCGCTTGACCGCGCATCAAAAGCGACCGAACAGCTTTCGGCGGAGTATCAACTGGACATGACGGCTGCGACGTCGATTGTTCAGGAGTCAGGAAAGATTCCGGCCGCCGTGACCCGTAACAACTTCCTGTTTGATTGCTGGCTCGAGACCCTTTGCACCGCCGAGGTACGCGTTCTGGGTTGGCTGTATCGAGAGTTCTATGGCCGGCCTTTCCACCCCGAGAATTTCTGAACAGTATCGTCAGAATTCAGCCGCGGAGCGGCAAAAGATCTGTAGCCCATGGCGTAAGCCATGGGATCCGTTTCTCCACGGTTGAGTTTCGCCGCGCTGCGGCTGTTTTCTTCATACCCGGAGAAACCCACGGCTTACGCCGTGGGCTACAGAAGTTTCGCCCGCTTCGCGGGCTGGATGAGTCAACTATTCAATTGCCCTTAATTCTGTCGCTACGATCCGCAATTCTGTCGCTACGATCCGCGTTCTGTTACTGTTCGCCTTTTGTCGTCCGAGCGGTTTTCGTGCAAATGTCGCTGCTCCCTGTATTGAAGAATTACAGCCTCGCAACCTGATCGCATGCTCTCTCCAAGGCTTGGGACGACAGGGGTTGGGCCAGTTCTTAGAAATCAGGCGAGAAATGAAAAGAGCGCAACCTGCGCGTCAATTTCGAGCTCGCTGGCACAGTCGTTGCTCAGGCCAATCACGACAAAAAGGCAGAAGGGTAGTAGTCGGGTCAGGCTCTTCGGCTGGAGTTGCAAAGCGCTTTGGGGGAGGCGCTTTACATCTGAGCACGGCGGCTCTTTCGGGGGAACGGAGTTGCCAACATCAGTCGAGAGCAAAAGGCAGGGCTGCTGATAAGTCGACCTGAGTGGGGCTAGGGGGAGCCTCGCAGGAATTTATCAGCAGCCCACAAGCCTATTAGAGTCTTTTTCATTTCGAGCTAAACAGCGCGGCCGATTCATTGAGTCGGCCGCGCTTTTTAGTGCTTGAGATCGCGGGGGCACCAGTGTCAGTCCCATTCGCGTCAGCGAATGGGACAGGGAGGCCTGATTGAATGCCAAGTCGCTTCTTGATCCCATCCGCTTACGCGGACGGTACTGACCACAACTGCCCGGCGACGACGATCGTACGGATCGCTCTCACTACACATGCTTTAATCCTAAGTTGTTCACTGCTACACTCAACTCTCCGTTCTTCAATTTCCGATTCACGATTTACCGATTCACTTACTCGTGTCTGCACCAAACATCGAAACTATCGTCTCGCTCGCGAAACGCCGCGGCTTTGTTTATCCATCGTCAGAAATCTACGGCGGCTTGGGCAGCGCCTGGGACTACGGCCCGATGGGTATCGAGCTTTACAACAATGTGAAGCAGGCCTGGTGGCGGTGGATGGTTTACGAACGCGACGACATCGAAGGCCTCGACTCGTCAATCATTCTGAATCGATTAGTTTGGAAATACTCGGGACATGAAGAAACGTTCACGGATCCGCTGGTTGATTGCCGGGAATGCAAGACGCGCTTGCGCGCCGATAAGATTGATGATGGCAAGTGCCCAAATTGCGGCTCGAAGAACCTTACCGAACCGCGCCCTTTCAACCTGATGTTCCGCACGCATGTGGGTGCGACCGCGGAAGATGATGAATCGGCGCTCCTTTATCTGCGTCCCGAAACGGCCCAAGGCATCTTCATCAATTTCCTGAACGTACTGAACACGAGCCGGCGGAAACTGCCGTTCGGCGTTGCGCAAATCGGTAAATCGTTTCGTAACGAAGTCACGCCGGGCAACTTCATCTTTCGCACGCGCGAGTTCGAACAGATGGAGATGGAATATTTCGTCAGACCCGGCGAAGACGAACAGGCGCATCAGGAATGGATCGACGCTTGTCATCAATGGTTTCAAGGCATTGGCATTTCCAGCGATAACCTCCGGCTTTACGAACAGCCGAAAGAAGAGTTGGCGCATTACGCCAAGCGCACCGTCGATATTCAGTATCGCTTCTTTCCGGAACGCGACGATGATGAGCGGCAATGGGACGAGTTGATGGGCATCGCCAATCGCACGGACTTCGATCTAAAGACGCATTCGAAGAAGCCCGAAGATGCGGAAGGGAAGCGTTTGAATCCTGATTCGACCGAAGACCTTTCGTATTTCGATGAGCAAACCAAGCAGCGCTTTTATCCTTATGTGATTGAGCCGGCGGCGGGCGTCAATCGCACCGTGCTCGCGCTTTTGATGGATGCGTACTCTGAAAAGACTAATGACAAGGGCGAGACGCGCGTCATCCTCAAACTTCAAAAATCGATGGCGCCAATCAAGGTTGCGGTGTTGCCGCTCGCGAAGAACAAACCGGAAATCGTCGGCATGGCCAAAGCGATCAAGCGTTCGCTGCAGCCAGTCCTGCGCGCCGTTTACGACGACACGGGCGGCATCGGCAAGTTATACGCGCGGCAGGATGAAATCGGCACGCCGTTTTGTGTGACCGTCGATCATCAATCGCTTGAAGATGAAGCCGTGACGGTTCGCGATCGCGATACCTGGGAGCAGGAGCGCGTGACGGTGGAAGATTTGGCAACGCAGTTGTTGCAGAGATTCGCCGAAAAGTAGAGTTTTAGCGAGCGGTGTTTAGAGTACCGACTTTAGTCGGGCTTTATCTTCGAGAAAGGCCCAACTAAAGTTGGTACTCTAACACTTGATATTCGGGATGATTGCTTTTGCGAGGGAGAGCGCGATGTCACCAACCAGAGGATTCGACAAAAAGGAGACGGCTAAAACATTTCTCAAACTCGTCGCTTCGGGAAAAGTAACTGAGACTTTTGCCCGGTACCTCAGCAGAGACTTCCGTCACCATAATCCCTACTTCGCCGGCGATGCGAATTCTCTAAAGGCCGGCCTGATGGACGCCCACCTGAAGTTTCCGAACACGACGCTCGAGGTGCAGCATGTTTTCGAGGAAGACGACCTGGTCGCGGTTCATTCACGAGTATCACATGGACCTGGCCAGCCTGATATTGCCGTCGTTCACATTTTGCGTTTTGAAGACCGTCGCATAGCTGAGATGTGGGACGTTGGCATGGAAGCGCCGAAAGATTCGCCGAACGAGAATGGAATGTTTTGATTTGTGTCAGAAGCCCGCGCGTAAGCAAGGGCATTTTTCGTCTTGGGTGCCCTCCCTTACGGTCGGGCTTCTGACATTATCTGGCCTTGATTACGTGATAATGCTTCGCTCCTTTACGCAACACCAGCACCTGGCCGTCAATAAACTCCGAAGTTGAAATTGATTTGCGCGCGTCATCCGCGCGCACGTTATTCACCGCGACGCCGCCACCCTGCACCAGACGTTTCGCTTCACCTTTCGAGGGCGCGAGGCCTGACACCACTAAAGCGTCCCCCAAAGTAAAGCCATCGCCGTCGAGCTTTGATTTATCGATTTCAGTCGAAGGTACGTCGGCAAAGATGTCGAGAATCTCAGTGACGCTCAAGCCGCTGATCTCTTTTCCGAATAAGACGTCTGATGCGCGCACTGCTTTTTCCAGTTCCGCCTCGCCATGGAGCATGGCGGTCACGTGCCGCGCCAATTCGCGCTGGGCTTTTCGCTTCTCAGGCTCTGTGCGGAGACTTTCTTCGAGCGCCGCGATCTCTTCCTGCGACAACCAGGTGAAGAATTTCAAATAAGCGACCACCTCGCGGTCGTCTGTGTTCAGCCAGAACTGATAGAAGCGATAAGGCGAAGTCAGTTTCGCATCCAACCAAACGGCGCCGGCCTCTGTCTTGCCAAACTTCACGCCGGACGCAGTCGTCACCAGCGGAAAAACGAGTGCGTGCGTCTTCGCGCCTCTGACGCGTCGAATCAAATCGACGCCGGCAAGAATATTGCCCCATTGATCGCTCCCGCCCATTTGTAAAGTGCATTGGTAGCGGTCATGAAGCACCAGATAGTCGTAGGCTTGCAGCAGCGGATAACTGAATTCAGTGAACGAAATTCCTTCTTCAGAATCCAGCCGCCGGCTAATCGCTTCTTTTCCGATCAGATTGTTGACGGTGAAATGTTTCCCGACGTCGCGCAGGAATTCCATCATCGTGATCGGCCCAAGCCAATCCGCATTGTTAACGATGCGAGCCGGATTCCCCTGCGCGTCGAAATCGAGAAAGCGGGCCAATTGTTTTTTGATTCCGGCGACGTTTTCCTCGACCTGTTCGCGGGTGAGAAGCTGTCGCTCTTTGGTTTTGCCCGAAGGGTCGCCAATCATGCCCGTGCCGCCGCCGGCGATCGCAATCGGCGTATGACCGAATCGTTGCAACCGCGCCAGACCCATGATCGGCAAAAGCGATCCGACGTGCAGGCTCGGTGCGGAAGGATCAAAACCGATGTAGGCCGTCAGCTTTTCCTTCTCCAGCACTTCGCGCAGCTCAGGCGTCGCTTCATAGAGCATGCCTCGCCACTGAAATTCATCAAACAGATTCATCTTTAACGTTACCCGCAATGAAGAAAGATGATAGCACGAGGCGCGAATCATTCGAGCGGCTATAGGCGTGCTGTACTCAGAGTGAGGTGCTGAACATCGGGGCAGTAGCCCGACCGTAAGGGAGGGCGTCAGGCCGCGTCATCAACGCCCTCCCTCACGGTCGGGCTACTGCCCCGGTTGGCCTGAGCGGTTAGCAGGAGAGTTGGCGAGACTAACTGGTTGGCGAAACTGAGGCGCCGCGCTTAATCATAAACAGCCCTAAGGCAACGCCATGAAATTGGCGTATAGTGCTGGCGATTTAGCGGGCGAATCATCTAGCTCACATGGACGTCCTGATTCCAATTCTCTTTGCCCTGGTAATCTTCCTGATAATCGTCACCGTCGTCGGCCATTTGATCTGGCTGGCCCTGGCTGCGCTCTTCCGATTCATCGCCGGGGTCAAGGATGACAATTATCAACCCACGATCATCACGGCGCCGCCGGCGAAGCATTCGTGCGGCAACTGTCAATCGCCACTCTCGATCGAGTTGATGTTTTGCGGAAGATGCGGGGCGCGGCGGCCGACGCTCGCGCAGGAGGAGCAGCTTCGAGAGTTGGAGATCACTCTGCGGAATTTGGAACGCCTGCATCAATCAGGCGCTTTACCTCAAGTTGATTTTCGCGTCCTCAAAGCACAGATACTTAGCGAGCGTGATCAGATCCTTTTTCCGCAGGGCCGGCCCGGTGCGGCAAAACAGCCATCGCTTTTCACCGCGCAGGCTGCGTCAGCCAGGAGGCCGGCGCACGCTCCGCAACAGCCGCTGCACGCTCCGCAGGAGCCACCGTCGATCACAAGTGAGCCAACGACTGAAACTGATCAAGACGGGGCAGCGCCGGCGGGTGGTTGGGCAAAAGACTCTGATGAAGTTCCGCCTTACGCGCACGTCAACCCGCCACCGCCGCGCCGGCCGTTTGCGGAAGTGCTCGCTTCCTTCATGGAGCAAAGCAACATTCGCTGGGGCGAGATCATCGGCGGCTTACTCATCATTGGTTGTTCCACGGCGCTGGTGATTAGCCTCTGGGCCCAAATCTCTCGAGTCCCCACGATAAAATTTTTGATCTTCACGAGCGTTACCGCGGCGTTGTTTGGGATTGGCTTTTACACTGAACATCATTGGAAGCTTCCCACCACCAGTCGCGGCATCCTGACCATCGCCACTTTGCTCGTGCCGCTGAACTTTCTGGCGATTGCGGCCGTTTCCTCCACCGGCGCGCCAATGGGTTTGGCGGTTGTCATCGGAGAGATCCTGGCGCCCGCGATCTTTCTCTGCCTGATTTATTTTGCCGCGAGAGTAATCACTCCAAAATGGCCGCACCTGCTGGCCGCGGGCGCGCTCGGTTCATCGATCGGGCAACTTCTGATTCGTCACATGGCCACGCCACAGAGTTCCGCCGCTCTGTTGCTCGCGCTGGGCGCTTTTCCAATCGTCTGTTATGTCGGGGCAACCGGCTGGATGCTGAAGATCGCTCTGGCGGATGGCGAGATAGACGATGACGAATCTTCAGCCATCTTTATTACTTTGGGAACGCTGACGTTTGCCGCGATTCTCCCGTTTGCGCTCTTGCTCTACAAAGCTGAAGCGATGGCCGGAGCGCTTTTGCATCTTGCCCCACTGATTACTTTGGGCGGAGCGCCGGCTTTGGCGACCGGATTGTTGCTCTGGCGACGCGCTCGACGAAATCTGGTTGTGACGCGAACCGCCGGCGCGAGCATCGCAATCCTTGGGGCGGGAGTTGCGATCGCCGGGATGCTTCTGGCCTGGCCCAATCCAGCCAGCATTGTGCCGGCTGCCTTATTCAATTTTGCGCTCTTCATTGCCATCGCGCTCTATCTTGACGAGCCGCGCGCGCACGTGGTCGCCGCGGCGTGCCTCACGCTTGGCTGCGTCGTCGCGTTTCACGTAGTTGCGGGACATGTTCCGTGGCAACAGGACTCGCGCACGACGTTGTTCGAAGTTACCGCCAGCGTGACAACCGGACAATACCTCGCGCTTATTTTTGTCGCGTTCGTTCTGGTGAAAGAGTGGTTTCGGCGACGGCAAAAGCCGCGCGACTCGTTTTCTTATCTGCTGGCAGCGTGCGGCGTGGCCGTCGCCAGCATGGGCTTCCTCGCAATTTTTGGAATTGGGCCGCCCGCCGATCCTTATCACATCTGCGCGATCCTTTTGATCTTTGCGGCGGGCGCGTTTTGCTTTGCCTGGCGCGAAAGATTCGTCGCATTTACCTGGGCCGGAGCGACCATCATTTATTTGGCGTCGGCCCAGGCTTGTCATTCGCTACTGACTTTGCGGCTTCCCTGGGAATCATCTGTTCTGTTGTTTGCCGTTTTGTGCACGGCCGGCGCGCTCACCATTCGGCGCTTCGATAAAGCGGAACTTGAGCGCCTGTTCGTCAAGCCGCTTCAGCAATCCGGAACGGCCGGAGTAGGCGCCGCGATAATCTTCCTGTTCCTAAACATGTCTGCGAGCGGCCTCGAGCCCTCACTGCTGTTGGCGACACACGTCTTCATTCTGGCAGCAGTGTTATTCGGCCTGCTGATAGTCAATCGCGCCGCGCACTTCTTCATCGGCTTCCAGGTTGCGATTGCCGTAGGTGCGGTCCTGCTAACCAAATACTTTCTCGAGAAAGCACAATGGTACGCCGCGCCGAATGCATGGTTGCACCCCTGGGCCTTGCAGACTCAAGGCATAGTTCTCGGCCTGATTTGCTTTGCATGGATCGCCATTCGACTTTTCGCCCGCCGCCGCGTTGGCAAAAGCGCCGCTGAGGGTGGCCCGCAAAAAAGTTGGATGGCCCAAATCCTCATCGACCTGCCGTTCGCGTTTGACCACCTGCTCGCGGGGTCGCTCTTGATTGCCTTTGTAGCCCTGCTGGTCCTGGGATCTGCCAGTGGAATCAGTCAGGAGCTGACGCGCGCCACGCGCACGCCACTGGTTTTCGATGCCGCCGGATTTCCACATCAACTGATTTTCGGAATTGGCAGTCTGCTGCTTCTCGGAATTCTTTTGGCCGTGATGCTCGCAAACCGGCGCGAGCGAAACTCAAGCCTATTTTCCATTGGGGCTGTCCTGGTTCTGTGGGCGGCAAACCCGCTCGTGGCCGGAAGATTTGAGTCCCAGGTGGCGACTGCTTCGGCCGCTCGCTGGAGTCTCGCCCTCTTCCTCCTGGCCGCGGCCATTGCTTATTCGTTTAGTTCAAAGCTGCGGGCTGATAAATCCCGCGAGGATGTTTCGATTGCGTGGGGAATCCTGCTCTTTGTCACGCTCGGCCCGCTGATTCTGCTGACGTTGTCTCCCGTCGTTGATTACATCAACTATGTGCCCGCGCGCGGTCCGCAGTCCGGCATCTTTCGCGCCATGGGCGGCGTGGCTCTTTACGGCGTGCCGCTAACGGTGGCAGTCGCGGCGCTGGCGCTGCACGCGGTCCGTGAACGCTCGGCCGTCTTCGCGTTTGCGGCGGGCTTGCTGGTTAATTTCACTGTCACTTCGGTGCAAATTGTCTCGGTAGCGGGATTGAATGGCGCGATGAATCGCGTCGTGCTCGTGAACGCGTTGCAACTCAATGCGATTGCCGCGGCCTGTGTGGCGCTGGCCTGGATCACGACGCGCAATTGGTGGATGCAGACCGATCCGCCGCTTCAGCACGAGCGTGTCTTACTCACCGCGCAAAAGTTTATCGGAATCTCTTTCCTGGCGCTCTTCATTGTCCCTGTTACGTTGCGCCTGGTAGCTCTTCCGGATAGCGCCAGTCTCGGTACATTTGCCGCCGGCGCTTTCAACGGCTGGCTGGGCCTCACCCTGGTAATAGCGGCGGCGATCGCTTTCAACAAACTCTTCGCGCGACCGTTGAGCGTGATGATGTTGGCTCTCTCAATGCTGGCCGCCGGTTCATTGATCGCCTTTTGGGTGACGCGAATCGGGGTGGCTGAGTGGGTGGGTCTGCATGCACTTCTGTTCACACTTGTTTCCACATCGTGGTTTCTGCTGGCTGTTCAGGACATGCCCAAACACATCGCCGGATTTGGGCAGCGTCTGGGTTTTAGCCTGGCAAGTACCTGGGCTCGTGACACGGTACTCTTTACGTCGCTGATTGGAGGCCTCGCCGTCCTGTGTGGCTTGCGCGGTCCATTCAGCGATCCTCAGGGCGCCTGGTGGTCCATCGGGACGCTGCTCTCGATGTGCGTGCTCGCGGCGGCGCTTAATTTGATCACATTGCATCGCGCCTATCTCTACGCAGCCGGCATTCTGCTTAATCTCTCCCTTTCGATTTGGCTGATCAAATATCGTGGTCAGGAGATCGGTAACCTCGCGAACTTCACGAAAGCAAACGTACTAGCGTTGAGCCTCGCAGGAATTGTTGCGCTAATTCTGGAATTGCGCGCGCGCCGGCGAAAGCCGACTTCAAGTGCAGCGGCGTCTTTTCATAATCTCGCGGCCCTCTGGTCACTGCTGGCGATGGGCGCCCTGGTGACGATCGCTCTGTTTATTTCCGTCTTCGAATTCTATCGGACACCTTCAGTCTGGCTTGATTGGCTGACGCTGGGCTCGCTGATGGCGTTGATGTTTGCGTGTTTGTGGGATCGCGCAGCCGCGTATGCCGTCGCCGGTTTGTATTTGGTTGGCATTTTGATGGCGGCACAACTGGTCTTGAACCTGGGGCTGGCGCCCAGCCGCTTGATCTGGTCGCTAATGATCGCAGGTGCTGTCTACCTCTTGATCGCAACGCTCATTTGGCGCGCGCGGGCACCTGTGCTGGCCGGAGCGGCTCGCTGGAAAATTCCGGTGCGCATCGACGCCTCAGTCAGCGAGCTGAAATGGCTTAATGTCTGCAACAGCGTTTTGGTTGTGGCCATCGCCGTCGTTGCGTTATGGAGTGTCTTGACGTTTGCCGAATTGCCTTTGCGCGTGGCCGCGGCGCTGGCAGTGTTCATTCAAGCATTCACGTTGGCGTTGATGGCTGAGGGCAGATTGCGCCGGCTCTGGCAACGAGCTGCGGTGACCATGTTTCTGACCGCATTGACGCTGCTAAGCTGGTCGCTTTTGACGCCCGGAACCAGCGGCACCTGGTTGAACCGCGCGGCCATCATGATGTTTCTGATGTTCGCGACCGTGGCTGTGTTCGGGGCCGAATTAGATCGGTTAATCGAACGCGAGCCAGACTGGTCAAAGGCCGTTCGCGACTGCATCCCCGTGATGGTCGGCGTCGGAATATTCTCACTCGGCTTTGTGCTGGCGACTGAAGTCTATTACCAAATCGAATTTGGCGTGGTGCGGGTCGCGTTTCTGGCCCTCTTGACAGTAGCCCTCACGCTAGCCGCGGCGGCAATCACGTGCATCTTCTTCGCCCTTTCACCCGAGCACGATCCGCTCGGACTCTCTGAGCGTTGGCGCGGCAGCTATGTTTACGTGGCGGAAGTCGCGGTGGTCCTGCTGTTCATGCACATTCGCCTGACGATGCCCTGGCTGTTCAGCGGCTTCTTCCAAAGATACTGGCCGCTCGGAATTCTGGCGATTGCCTACGCCGGTGTCGCCATCAGCGAATTGCTGAAGCGCCGTCAGATTCCGGTGCTGGCGCGGCCGCTCGAACGCACCGGAGCGTTCCTGCCGCTGCTGCCGGTAATTGGTTTTTGGATCGCGCAATCGCAAGTCGAATACTCGACCGTGCTGTTTGTGGTCGGAGGCCTGTATGGATTGCTGTCTATTCTGCGTCGATCGTTTTTCTTTGGATTGGCGGCGGCGTTGGCCGGGAATGGCGGACTTTGGTATTTGCTGCACGAGACCTCTGACTATCATTTCTTCCAGCATCCACAAGCATGGCTGATTCCGGTGGCCCTGTCCGTCTTGATTGCCGCGCATTTGAATCGAAAAGACTTTTCGCCGGCACAGATGACCGCTATACGTTATATGTGTCTGGCGACGATTTACGTTTCTTCAACCGCCGACATCTTTATCAACGGCGTGGCCCAATCGCCCTGGTTGCCGCTGGTGCTTGCGGGCCTTTCGGTGGCCGGAGTTTTTGCGGGAATAATTTTCCGCATCCAGGCGTTCCTGCTGCTGGGATCCACTTTTCTGTTGCTGGCAATCGCGACGATGATAAATTACGCTTCGGTCAACTTCGGCTGGACGTGGTTATGGTACGTGGCGGGCATCATCACCGGCGCCTTGATCATTGCGACCTTCGCAGTCTTTGAAAAGAAGCGCGCCGAAGTCCTGCGGGTCGTGGACGAGTTGAAGGACTGGAAAGGATGATTGTGCGCGAGAGACCGGGCGCAAACTAACAGTTTGCGTGGTAGGGCCCCAATTCGAAATGACTTTTCCGTGGCCAGGCGTTCACGCCGGGGAACAAAAAACGGTTAGTATTCAAAAGCCCCATTAATGGGTAATGACATACTTGGAAAACGAAACATCTACCGCACAACCCCGAAGGGGTTGTGAAATCTCACCTCGCATCCCCAGCGTAGCGCGCTGACGCGCGCAACGCTGGGCTGGAGGTTGCAACGCCTTCGGCGTTGGTGCGCTGCGTCAAGTATGTTAATGCCCATTAATGGGGCTTTGATAGCGCTTCCTCTTTTCTCACCCAGGCGTAAACGCCTGGGCTGGAGAAAGCGCCACGATGAAGTTAGGTCACCACAGTTTTGTGTTACCAGCGGGTACCCGGATTGAAACGAACATGAATCGTAGAGAATTCAGTTTCGCGGTGATCACGGCGGCAGGGGCAATCACCCTTGCGCGATACGATCAGGTCTTGGCCGGAAGAGGCTCGGCCTGGTCGAACACTCAAGAGGATAACTGGACCGCGCTGAAGACCGACAGCGGCATCCTCTTCGTGTGGAACCGTCGTAGCCTTCACTTCACCCTTTCGATCAAAGGCGATGACATTAGACCGCTTAACGACCCAAACAATATTTTCTTTCTGGTCGACGGCATCGTGCTTCAGATTCAGTCCTTGCCAATCAACGACTTTGCGGCCGACGCCCGCAAGAATAAGCTGGACGACAAATCCATTCTGCTTGCTCATCGAGACTGGGAATCGCGGTTCCTTGAGAGCGAGCTGCTAAAAACCAAAATTGTGTTGAAGTGTTCCAGCGATAAGCTAGCCAACGGCACTGAAGCTTTGATTTGGCAATATGACCTTCCCGAAAAATTCAAGAGCCCTGATGCTCACGCCCAGATTTACCTGACGATGGTGGCGCAGGATTACGTGGTTCTCCTGAATTCGGTCATCAATCCGACCGCTCCCGAGGCGAAGGTGCGAGCATTTCTCAAAGAGACCTTATCAACTATTAAGACTAGTGCCGAGACAATAGACGTCAAGAAGCTGCAGGAGGCAATTCGCAAAGGCAGCATCCCATGAGGCTGGAGCGGTAAATGGTAGCGTCTTACTTTGCGGTTTTCTTTGCGACTTAGCGTGAGGCAATCGATCAAAGAAGATCAGTTTCACGCAAAGGCGCCAAGACGCAAAGTTTCGCAAAGACTAAGAAGGACATTCCCAATAATTCATCATGAATCGACGCCATTTTAATTTCGCGATGTTGGCGACAACGGGAACCGTGTTGCTGCATTCGCCGCTGATTGCCAAAGCTTTTGCCGCGCCCCTGCGAGTTAACGGCGAGCGTCTCAACGAACATCTCAAAGCCCTGTCTGAATTCGGCAAGAATCCGCAGGGTGGCGTCAGTCGCGTTGCTTACAGCGATGCCGATCTTCGCGGGCGCGATTACGTAACCGGTTTGATGTTGGCCGCAAAACTAAATGTGACGGTGGACGCCGCGGGAAACATCATCGGGCGTCGCGCCGGCAGCGACGCTTCACTAAAGCCAATTCTTTTTGGTTCGCATATCGACAGTGTGCCCGAAGGCGGTAACTATGACGGCGATGTTGGCTCGATGGGAGCAATCGAAGTTGCCCAGACGCTGGCCGAAAACAACATCGTCACGCGTCATCCCCTCGAAGTTGTCATCTTTCAAAATGAAGAAGGCGGATTGATCGGCAGCGCGGCGATTAGCGGCGCGCTAACTGAGAAGGAGCTGGACGTCGTCAGTCGCAGCGGCAAGACCATTCGCGACGGCATTAAGTTTATCGGCGGCGATCCAACGAAACTTTCCGGCGTCAAACGAGAGAAGGGAAGCATTGCTGCTTACCTCGAATTGCACATCGAACAAGGCGGCACACTCGAAGCAGAAAAGATCGACATCGGCGTTGTCGAAGGCATCGTCGGCATTAACTGGTGGGACGTCACGATTGAAGGATTTGCCAATCATGCCGGCACGACGGCGATGAATAATCGTCAGGATGCTCTGCTGGCCGGCGCGAAATTCATCGAAGCCGTCAATCGCGTCGTCACCAGTGTCCCCGGCCGCCAGGTTGGCACGGTCGGCCGGATCCAGGCGCTGCCCGGCGCGCCCAATGTCATTCCCGGAAAAGTAGTCTTGAGTTTGGAGCTGCGCGATCTGGACGCGGCGAAAATTGAAATGCTCTTTCAGAAGATTCGCGTTGAAGCCGATCAGATCGCCCAATCAAGCAAAGTGAAGTTCGATTTCAAAGAAATCAACACGAACATACCCGCGCCCACTGACGCGCGCGTCCGCAGCCTCATCGATGAATCAGCCAAAGAGCTCGGCCTTTCAACCAAAGTCATGCCCAGCGGCGCCGGCCATGACGCACAAGACATGGCGCGCCTCGGTCCTGTGGGAATGATCTTCGTTCCCAGTATCGGCGGCATCAGTCACTCGCCGAAAGAATTCTCAAAACCAAAGGACATTGAGAATGGAGCGAATGTTTTGCTGGGAACGTTGCTGAAGCTTGATGGTGCAGGACTGGCTTGAAGTTGAAAGACGCGCAATGCCAATAGCTGGCCCACAAAGGGCGGCCCTCTGCGATTTCAAAAAAACAAAAAATCGATCGCGATAGGTGTGCAATTGGATCTTAAGGGTTTACCTGCTTCGACAATTTGGTTATAGTTCGAGCGCTAATCCCCTGCTGGAGATTTCCAAATTCAAAATCATTAGCCACACCCGTGGGTGGAGCGTGGCGCAAATAGGTTACTGCTACAAGCGGACGATCAAGGGAGGATCCTTCAAATGAAAAAGAACTCGGCACAGCCCCGCGTAGGTGGACTGCGCTCAAAGTATAGGTCTGAAGTTAGGCGTAAGATCAAGCGGACACATCTCGCCGCTCTCATTTTAGCTTTCGGCATTATCACCGCTGTCGCGGGAAACAGGTTGCTGACCGGCGTAGCTGCCGGTCCGGTTCAGGACAGCAGCGCCGACGGGCAAATTAGTCTCAACGCCCAAAAACAGATTCAGGCGCTGGTGGCTGAGAAGATGTCGCGAACGCCGGCGCAGAAGAAAATCGACTCGCAACTCATTTATGCCGGCAAGATGGCGCGCGGCGAATCTATCGCCGCCGGCGTCCAGAGTCTCGCGGTGAATGTTGAGGCCAATGGCAACCGCGTGGTGGTTGATATCAACGGCAACATCAACGACGCGCTGCTCGAAGTCCTGAGCGCAAACGGCGCGCAGATTCTGGTTTCGACACCTGACTACGGAACGTTGCGGGCGGAAGTCGGACTTGATCGGCTGGAAGCAATTGCGGCTTCTCCGGACGTTCGTTATATCCAGCCCAAGCAAGAAGCCTTAGTCTCGCGTCGAGCGACCAACGGGCCATCCTGGAAATCGGGCCCGCCAGCCACACGCGGAACCGGCGACTTTGCAGTTCGCGCCGCGCGCGTGCGCTCGAACTTAAGCAAGGCACTCAACGCTTTGGCCGATGATGATTCGCCGGGTGCGCCGGGCGCAGGCACTAATGTGGGCGCACGGCAATCGCAAGGCGTCGTCACGCACCGGGTGGATGTCGCGCGTTCACGTTACGGAGTGGACGGCACGGGCCTCAAGATCGGCGTGCTGTCGGATGGCGTGGTGAATCTACCTACCGCTCAGGCCTCGGGGGACCTGCCGTCTGACGTCACTGTGTTGCCCGGACAAGTGGGACAAGGTGACGAAGGCACGGCCATGCTGGAGATCATTCATGACATGGCGCCTGGCGCCAAGCTTTATTTCGCCACCGCTTTCTCAAGCATCGGATCGTTTGCGGATAACATCCGAAAGCTGCGGCTGGCCGGATGCGACATTATTGTTGACGACATTTTTTATTTTGCCGAAGCGCCTTTGCAGGACGGCCAAGCCCCCGCAATAGTGAGTAATACGAATGGTGGTATCGTCACGCAAGCGGTCAATGACGTAACTGCCGCCGGCGCGCTTTACTTCTCGTCGGCCGGTAACGAAGGCAATTTGAATGACGGCACGGCCGGTGTCTATGAAGGTGATTTTGTTAACGGCGGCACGATCGCGCTTATTGGCGGCGCCGGGGCCGGCCCGGTTCATGATTTTGATCCAACCGCAGCCGTTTCCCAATTCGATCGCATCACACTCGGGTCAGCTAACCCGGTTACCCTTGCCTGGTCTGATCCACTGGGGGCGTCCGCCAACGACTATGATCTTTACGTCTTGAACGCTGCCGGGACTGCGCTGGTGGCGGCGTCAACCGGAAGTCAGGATGGTACGCAGGACCCGTTCGAAGCCGTCGGCGGTGGCGCCAACGTCACCAACAACCGCATAGTTGTCGCAAAGTTCTCCGGCGCCGATCGGTACATTCACGTCAACACTTTCAGGGGCCGGCTGCAATTTGCCACCGCCGGTCAAACGCATGGACACTCAGCCGCGGCGGAAGCCTATTCGGTTGCCGCGACGCCAGTGTTTGGGCCGTTTCCGCAACCCTTTAACTCGACCAACGTGGTCGAAACCTTCGAGTCTGACGGCCCGCGCCGTCTCTTCTTCCAACCCAATGGCACGCCCTACACGCCGGGCAACTTCTCTTCGACCGGCGGAATACTACGGCAGAAACCCGACATCACCGCTGCCGATAACGGAGTTGTGTCCGGAGCTGGAGGCTTTCCTAATCCATTCGGTGGGACTTCCGCCGCGGCGCCGCACGCTGCCGCGATAGCCGCCTTGCTAAAACAGGCGCGGCCATTACTGACCAACGCGCAAATTCGCGCGGCGCTAATTGCCAGTGCCATCGATATCGAAGCGCCGGGGGTCGATCGCGATTCCGGCGCCGGCATCATCATGGCGGATACAGCAATTCAGGCAGGTGGTGGGGTACCGGTCGAAATCGAAGTTGGCACCGTGACCGCCACCGAAGCCGCGGGCAATGGTAACGGCATCGTCGAACCGGGAGAAAAAGGATCGTTATCGGTCCAGCTGCGAAACAACACCGCCGGCACTTTGTCGAATATCTCATCGACCCTCACCACTAACACGCCGGGCGTTACGATCGTTCCGCCGGGAACATCGGCCTATGCCAATATTGTTTCGGGTGGCACAGGCACGAACACAACTCCATTCCAATTCGTCGTTAGCAGCTCGGTGACTTTCCCGAACAGCATAAACTTCACTCTGACCGTGAACGCTACGGGCGCGACGAGTCCAAAGGTGCTGAACTTTACGGTCGCACTTCGTCGCACTGTCAGCTTTGGCACGACGCTGGACAACGTGGTCCCGAGCGGAGGCGAAGGATTTACGGCCGCAACCGGCTTACAAACAGGCCGCCTGGTGCGGACTGCTTTCGGCTCGAACTCGAGTTGCGGGATCAATAAAGCCAATCCCAACGTCAACGCAGCCGATGCAACCGTGCCTCATCGTTACGATGCTTACACATTCCAAAACAACAGCGCGTTGCCGGTCTGTATTACCGTCACGTTGACCACGGCTAATGCTGACGCCGGACTGCTACAGTCCGTAGCGTACGCCCCGACATTTAACCCTGCCGTTGTGAACGACAACTATCTCGGCGACATCGCCGGTAATCAGGGTAATGTTGGGACGCGCAGCTACTCGTTTACTGTTTCGGCCGGCAGCAGCTTCGTGGTCGTGGTGAATGAAATCACCGGGGGTGGGGGACCGGTGCCCTACACCTTGACGGTCGAAGGCTTGCCAGTCGCTACCGCCGTGCCGCCGCTGGTTACAGTTCAGTTTGCGTCGGCGGCCACTGCGTTGGTGGAAGCGAGTACGTCTATCAATCTCCAGGTAAACCGCTCAGGCGATACTTCATTCCCGGTTTCGGTTAACTACGCCACGGTGAATGGAACGGCGTCGAGCCTCTCAGACTATGGTGCGGCCGCAGGGACGCTTAACTTTGCCGCCGGACAAACCTCGGCCACGATTTCAGTCCTGATCAACGAAGATTCCAAGACGGAAGGAAACGAGACTTTCACCGTCGTCCTGAGTAATCCGCAGGGAATCGAAGTTGCGGTCGGCGCCACCAACGTCGAGACGGTGACGATTCAGGATGATCCGGTTGAACCGGCCACGAATGCGATTGATGATACTGAAACGTTTGTTCGTCAGCATTATCATGACTTTCTTAATCGCGAGCCTGATGCGGCGGGTCTGGCTTTCTGGATCAACCAGATCGATTCATGCCCGAACGCGCAATGCAAAGCCGAGCGACGCATTGCGGTGTCCGCGTCCTTCTTCCTTTCAATCGAGTTTCAGGAGACGGGTTATACCGTTTACCGAACGTACACGACCGCGTTCGGACCAACTCGCATTGGCGGAACTGTGCCGCTGACTTTCCAGGAATTCCTGCCCGACGTACAGCGGATTGGCCGCGGCATTGTCGTGGGAGTCGGAAGCTGGGAAGCTGACCTGAACGCGAACAAAATCGCTTACTTCAACGAGTTCGTGCAGCGTCCGGCGTTCATTGCGCAATATCCGGCCAACACTAACCCGGCGCAGTTTGTTGATGCCTTAAACTCCAACTCTGGAAATGCGTTGTCGTTCGCGGAGCGGAACGCGCTGGTCGCAGAGTTGGTAGGCAACAACACCAACGCCGGCCGGGCCTCAGTCCTGCGGCAGACCGTTGACGACGCTGATTTGAAGGCGTCGCAATTCAACAAGGCGTTCGTGTTGATGGAGTACTTCGGCTATCTGCAAAGGAATCCGAACGATGCCCCTGACGGGAATTTCTCGGGTTACAACTTCTGGCTGAATAAACTCAACGCGGCCGGCGGCAATTTCATCAACTCAGAAATGGTGAAAGCTTTTGTCACCTCGAACGAATATCGCCAACGGTTCGGAAATTAACCAGCGGTTAACGCATAACCAGAGGCCCGGCGAGTATTTTTCGTCGGGCCTTTCTTTTGAAATCAATACTGCGACAGATATTCCGCCAGCTTCGATTTCATCCGCGCTACGACTCCCGCATCGGCCGAGTTAATCAAATTCTTGCTTTCGTGCGGATCGCTAATCAGCTCGTACAGCTCATCTGAATTTGCGCCGCTGTGAATGTACTTGTACATCGTCGATTCGGTGCGCTCGATGACTGCGTAAACCCGTACTTTGTCGCGGCGCGTCTCGTGATAGCTGTATTGCTTGATGTTTGTATCGAGCAATGAACGGCCTTGCCACGAAGGCGGAATCGACAGACCCAAACGATTCACGACGGTGGGCGCGACATCGACCTGCGTCGCAAATTCCAGGTTTCCATATTTGGCGCCGGGCGCGTCGTAAATCAAAAGCGGAATGCGAATAAATTCCTGATAGAGGGTCAGCGTGTGCGAATAGTAACTGGGCCCGCGCTCGCCTAATCCCTCACCATGATCGCTAAGAATTAACACGAGGCTGTCGGCGAGATAACCTTTGCGCTGCAGCTCCTTAAAGATTTCTTCGATCGTAGCATCAGTCTGGAGCACGCCGTTGTCATAGTTGTTGGTCTTGGTCGCCGCGTCGTGCCGGCCGCTGACAAGCGACTCCCACGTGCCTTCAATGATCGATGGGTTGTAAACGCGATAGCGGTCCTGCTTGATGCCGATGTAATGCGGGGACATCAAATGAAAATAGAAGAAGGCCGGGGTGCCTGAGTACGCGGCTAACGGCTCGAGGCCCTCCATGATCACGCGGTCATCGTTCGCAGAGTATTTGGAAGATTTAGATCCGTCGAAATAATAGTTGATGCTTTTTCCGTACGAGCTCTTCAAGCTGTACCAATCGTGATTTCCCGACAGAATGAAATTGACCTGATAGCCCTGGTCAAACAGAAGTTCGTGAAGCTTGAAGCTTTCGGGAATAAGACTGCGCTGGTTCTTTGAGGCCATGCTGCTGAGCACGCCGCACGTCGTGTAGGGACAAGTAGCGAGCGCGAAGCCGACTTTGTTTAGTTGACCTGAAGCCAATAGCCCGGAGAGAAACGGCGTCGTTGGCCGCGCATAACCGTACGCTCGCATGTGATCCGGGCGCAACGAATCGACAATAATCATGATGACGTTGCGGCGCGCGAATGTCTGGTTGCGCGGATACTCTCGGCGAGCGCGCTCAGCCTCTTCGCGCAGCCCGGGTGCGGCTGCATATTTATTTAGATCCTCGGCACTCTCAGTATCAGTTTTGAAGAAGCCGATGATCGGCTCGTCCGAAAGCCGACCCACCTTGTCCACACTTCGGCCCAGCACAAACAGGTAAACACTGAAAACCAGCGCGAGTAGGACAATGCAGGCAAGGGATTTTTTGGATCGCGCGCGGTCCCGGAACAAGCTATAGCGCCGCTCAGGCAGAAACAATTCTTCCAAACCACGAAAGACCGTTTTCGATAAAGCCAGGTGAATTCCGAAGATTACGATTAGGCCCAAAGCCAACGACACGTAAACCTGAGACGAAAGGATTGATTGGCCCTTGAGAAGCTCTGCGCTGAATTGCCATTGCTCGAGGACCTGATAGTTGAAGTTGTTTCCCCAACGAGCGTTGCTGATGAAGTTTGCGAGATAGAGGAACAGCAAGGCCGCGAAGCCCGCGGCCGGAATGCATGAGAGCATTAATTGATAGACGCGCTTTTCTCTAACGCGCCGGGAAAACAGGGCGAGGCCCAAACAGAACGTGATCGCAGCGGTCAGACCGCCAACAAGTGAGAGATGTAACACCAGGCAACGTCTGCCAAAATTGAAGGTGCGGACCAGTCCCCACATGGCCCACGCGGAGACCATGAAATGAAAGATGAGAATTGCAGCGAGGCCGAGCAGCGGTCTGGGAATTCGCGGCCGGGTCGAGGGTTTCATCAGTCAGCTTCGCCAGGTTTGGATCGTTTGGAGTTCCGCCTTCAGGCGGACCTCTAGCATCTCTGCCGCGTAAACACGGAACTCCGAACAAAGCGCCGTCGCCGCTTCGCTCTGCCGGCGCACTCCAAATTTAGACGGCGCTTACCGCCAATCGCACGACGCCCGTTCTGACATCGCCCACCAGTCGGTGCCAATGGGTTGGCCGTCGGGTGGATCGTTGGGCTTAGTGAGATTCATCTTCTTCGGATCTTCCTGGAAGCGTTTGATCTGGTTCGCAGCGTAAAGAACGAAAGCAACCCGGCTTTGGTCGCGCGTGAGATTGCGCTGATCGATCAACCAGGTCTTCAGCAGGTCGAGCTGATATTCGGCGATGGCGCGCACCTGGTTCGATGCTCGTTCGTTCGCGGCCAGCGCCATTAACTCGTTAAGCACGACCGCACTCACCGTGCGTTGAATCTCAGCTTCATAGCCGCTGCGCGCGGGCGCTTTTATTGTCTCGGTCAGGATCTTGTCCAGCACTTCGTTCCAACCGGGATTCAGCATATCGCGCGAATGAAATTCGACCAGACGCGCGGCGCGTTCGGCGTTAAAGAGAAAATCGCAGACGTGATTCGCGTAAGCCTCGGCGGGCGCCAGCGCGTCGAATGCGGGCGAAGTGCGAATGCGAAAGTCTTCGCGATTACGCTGATAGCCCGGCGGACGGGGCGGCATTAACTTAAGCAGCGCTTCCGGCAGCGCCAGGTTGTGCGGCTGCAGCGTTTCAAGCACCGCGGTCAGCGCGCGTCTCTGTTCCGCGGGCGCGATGATCTGCGGATTGCGATCACCTTTGCCACGCATGCTGAACGTGTAGTCCAATCCGCCCACTACCTTCGCGACTGCTTCAACCTGATAGCGATGGCCCATGTAAAGCGGCACCAGAACGTCTTCCAGCGTTGCGAGCGGCGCGCCTTCGCGAATGTTGTTTTCACCAAAGCGATTCAGCGCCCGGTCGCGGACTCTGGTCAGGTTTGTAAGTCCATCGATCACGTTTGTGCCGTTGTCCCAAAGGTGGGCCACGGGACTCGCCGCGCCCGCCGGCCGCGCATCCTGATCGGTCAGATACATCAGGCCGCTCGCGAAGGCATCACTCAAAATCTTATCGAGCGCCGCCTGTTCATTTGTGCCCGAGGGAAAATCCTGATAGCCATAAGCGATCGCCACTTTGTCCCATGAACCAATGCCTTTGGCGTAGGCATCAGAAAGATCAGGCTGGCCGTCCGTCCCGAGCTTCACCAGAGGCGCGGGATAATCCATCACCGAAGCGCGATTGGTCGGACTGGCAGCGTAGTTGTGTTGCAGGCCGAGCGTGTGCCCGACTTCGTGCGCCGACAATTGTCGCAAGCGCGCCAGGACCACTTGCTCCATGATTTTGTTTACGACCGATTTGTCCCGGCCGTAAGGCGCAATCAAACCCTGCGCGATTAGAAAGTCCTGGCGATCTCGCAACGAACCGAGCGACACTCGGCCCTGAATAATTTCACCGGTCCGGGGATCGTCGAGCGACGATCCGTATGACCAGCCGCGCGTCGAGCGATGCACCCACTGAATCACGTTGTAACGCACGTCCATCGGATCGGCGTCGGCCGGCATGACTTCGACGCGAAACGCGTTTTTGTAACCGGCCGCTTCAAATGCCTGGTTCCACCAACTTGCGCCTTCAATCAAAGCTGAGCGCACCGGCTCAGGCGCGCCGCGATCGACGTAATAGACGATGGGCTTGACTGCTTCACTCATGCGCGCAGAAGGGTCCTTCTTCTGCAAACGATGATGGCTGATGTAACGCTTCACGACGGGCTCGCTGATCGGCGTCGCGAAATCCATGTACTGAATTCCGAAATAGCCGGCGCGCGGATCGTTAACGCGCGTCTTGAAACCGGCGGGCGGCAATTCGACGAACGAAACATGCTCGCGCACGGTTATGGCCTGGGCCATCGGCGTGACTGAGCGCACCAACGGACCGGGTTCACCCTCAGTAGTGAAGGTAAGCGTGGTTTCGACTTCAGTGTTCTTCGGAAAATTTTTCGTGTTAGGCAGATAGAAAGCCGAGCGCGAAGCGTCGAGACGGAATTGACCTTGCTGACTGCGTTGCAGCGTGCCGGGAATTCCGTGCACGTCGCGCAGATAGAAACTCGTGGCGTCAACCAAAGCGCGGTCGCCTTCTTCGGCCCCGACCTCAAATCCCCACAGCGTCGATTCGGCAAACGCGTCCTTGACCGCGCGGCGCTCGTCAGCATTGTCAGTGTTTGCGCGATAGTCGTAGTTTGAAGCGATTAGCAAAACGCGCGGTCCGACTCGCTCAAAGCGCACGATGTAATTCTGGCCGAGTTGGCCGCGATCCAAACCGATGTCATTCGATCCTATCCCTGCCGGCAACGATTCGACATAGAGAAACTCGGAATTCCATTTATCGATTTCCAGCCAGACCTTTCCGGCCTTTGCATCCCAGTAGAAGGGATAGTAGCCGGGAAACTTTTGCATCGCGGCGACTTTCTCGGTGATGGTAGGCGTTCTCGCGTCTGAGCCAGCGCGTGGCTGGGCCAGCAGGTTCGGAACGAGAATCAGGAAGATTGCGACTAAGAGAATCGATCGCTTCATGCTTGCGTGCCTCCGCTTTCGCTAACAGCAACTAAATAAATCCGAAGAGCGTGACATCATACTCGAAGATGAGCCCAAAACAGGAGATTTGACCGCCGACTTAAGTTGAGAGTGTGACGGCGTTGAACCGCGAGGCGGTTCCAACCTCCAGCCCAACGTTGCCGCAGGCTACGTCGGGTAATCATCCGTCGTTGATTCGCAACCCCTACAGGGTTGCGGCCTCATTGATTGGTCGTTAACCCAGGGTAGCCGCGGCGCAGCGCTCGCGGCAACCCTGGGCTTTGTTTCAATCAACCGCTTCGCGGTTGTTACTTGTTCTGCCGGTGGGTTTCGGAAGAAAAAGATTTAGACCTGGTAACGTTGCGGTGCACGAGATGGCAAACGTAAGGCCGTCCCAGAGAATTCAAATGCTCACGGCGTAAGCATCGTAATTGAAAACCTCGCGAAGGAATCGCGCAACCGCGCTACTGGGAACTATCGAAAGGATCGAGTCGCGAAGTTGCACGGCTACAGGATTTTCCCATTGACCGACCGTCCCATAGACGCGTGAGTATCTGGCAATGGCCGCGGTGCGCGCGTAGCGCGCGGTCTCGAATCGTCGAAGCGCGGTCGAAACTTGAGTTCGGGTTTGTGTGTTATTGGATCGCCCATCTGATCCGTATTCATGAAGGCAGCGGGCCAACACCGCCGCGTCTTCGATCGCGAGACATCCTCCTTGCCCGAGATTCGGAGTCGTCGGATGGATGGCGTCGCCGAGCAGAGTGATCGCACCGGCAGTCCATCTCCGGCTGGGCGCGCGATCACAGACGACATTACGGATGAGTGAAGTCAAAGGCGCGGCTTCAATCAATTCGAGAACCGGCTCGCACCAACCATTGAACAGCCGTAATAATTCATCATGCGGGGACTCGGCGTGTGCGGTCTTGAGCGAAGAGTTGGCGCTGGCCCACCAGCCAATCTTACCGAGACCCAGCGGCCCGAGTCCGAATCGAAGGCCGGGCCCAAAGATCTCGATCGCAGTTGCGGATGGGATGGATGCGGGCGTGTATGGGACCACTCCGCGCCAGGCTATGTAACCGTGATCGACCGGTGGGCCGTCACTGAACAATTGCGCGCGCGCGCGTGAGTGAACCCCATCAGCGGCAATCAACACGTCGCATTCGAAAGGCGACTGACTCTCAAACCGAGCCACAATTCTGTCAGGCAATTGTTCGTAACTGTCGAAAACGTGCCCAAGATGAATCGTGTCGGGAGGCAGGGCGTTTAGCAGTGCCCGTTGTAACTCTGCGCGGTGAAGGGCAACGGCAGGCATCTCGGTCTGCGGCAGACGGAAATTTTTGAGCAGCTTGCCTTCGCGCGTGAGCCAGCGACCCTTTTCCAGGACGTCGCCGTGCGCGCGAATCGTCTCAGCCAACCCAAGCCGGTGCAGCACCCGCATCGCATTGGGCCACATTAAGATCGAGGACCCGACTTCAATCAGATCAGGCGCCTGCTCGAAGACTTGCGGTTCGAAGCCGAATTGCCTCAACGCCAGCGCTGCCGTCAAACCGCCAATGCCGCCGCCGATGATAGCGATTCGCATTAATATTTATTGACCGCTGGGAAAGGTTCTACTATCATTCGCCCACCTCGCAAGTCAAAAGAGTTACCGGCGCTTCCGGCGTGCGCACCACCGACTGCAGCTTAATTACGTCGGGCGAATCCAAGGATCCGGGCCTCCTGCATTCAGGCTCCCGGACCGGAGGGCCTCATGAAACCAAAGACTCTCAAGATACTCCTGCAAGCGGGCTTTGTCTTTGCGCTCCTGGCGCGCGTCGCAGCGAGTTCGCTCGTTACTACGGCGACGAATGCCGCGCCAATTGCGCGACTGGCTAATACGGCCAGAGAGACTGAAACGTTTCTAATGGGGACTGCCCCGATCGCCCAGGCCCAACCTAACCAGCTCAGAGCCTGCCCGCTTACCTCTCGGACCTTCATGCTGAGTCCGTACTTCAGGCCGACCACCGTTGGTGGTTCGATGATGAATGTCGGAAAGCACGAATACCGGTTTGAGTTAAGCGCCGACCTGATAGTAGAGGCGCGGTTAAAGACAGACAGTCCACTCAGAATGGATATTTATGCCTTTAAGCCGCCTAGAAAATTGCAAACCGGAGTGGACTATTGGTCAGAGAAGTTGTCTAAGACGAATGAATATGCCGTGGTAATCAATAACTGCTCGGGCGCGACGAAGGGCAGCTACAAAATTGAGATTAAAGTGCGGTGACTGACATCCTCGGTCGAGGAGAAAGGGCCACGATGATTGAGGCTAACGAGCAAAATGATGAGACGGCCGGAGCGCAGCTTGATGAAGTCCGATTGGGTTTGGCAAAGGCAAGGTTACAGAAAGTAGAGCTGGAGATTCAAAGCCTCAAGCCCCAGCGCAAATGGCATGCAGCCATCGTCCCTTACATCCCCGTAATCACGGCCGCCCTCTCAGTACTGGGGTTTGTTTGGGGCGTCGTGCTTTTTCTAAATCAGCAAGAGAGGGATCGGAGGACGCGCGAGGACGACCGCATCAGCAGAGAACAAACTCAGATTCGAAACAGTTATGAGCAGTTACTACAGTTTGCGAGTAACTCGAATCTAACGGTCCAAAACGCGCTTTTTCTTCGTGAAGATATAGATCGGTTGATTGATGCGTTGTATCCCCCCGATTCGCGCGATGAGAACATGCGAAAGCGAAACAAAGAGGAAAAGACCAGACTACGTGAAAAAATATTCAACCTGATTGCCACCGATTGTGACTTTACGCAACCCAGACACGTAAGACTCGACATTGAGGCCATCAAGTCGTGGAAGGATTACGAGGACGGTCTGAAAGGCGCCAACGTGCCGCTGGTAAATAAATACATTGCCGCTTTTCGTTTCCTGCACAAGCGAGATAAGAAATACATCGAGTCAGTCACTTATAGTCCGGAGACTGGAATAATCGAGTTCGCAGCGCCAACTGATCCCTTGTCCAATTCATTTGAAAACCTGCTTCAGGGCTTTAGTCTGCATCTTAAGTTGCTCAACGGACAGGAAAGGGATAAGGCCCTCGAAGCATTTATCAGTGCCACCCACAACGATACGCTGGCGGTAGACTTGTTCGCCACGCCCTCCGTGCCCGTCAAACCGTAATTTGTGGAATCAGTAGCCGAGAGTTCATTAGCCGAAAATTCACTTCTCGTCGAGCTTTCTTCCCGCATTCAAGTTATCGAAATTCAGAATCGCGTTGAAGACCAGCGAGTAGCTGCCCATAGTCTGGCCGCGCCAGAATGGATTGTTCGAAAAGAGAATCACGTGACCTCGCTCCAACGGCGAATCAATCACCGCCGCGTGTTGTGCGATCTCGTCTCCACCATCCAGCAGTCCTGAGACCAGCAATTCGTTTGCATTGCCCCAACGCAGAACCACGCGCGGGCGCAGCGCCGGCGGAATCAAACCGACCAGATTGCGGCGTTGCTCATCCACGATCGGAGCAGCTTCCCAAACTTCACTGGTCGGTGGCGGCTCAGGCAATTCTGCCGGAGGCCGGCCTTGCACCACGTCGGGATCGTCGGTGGTGCCGCGACCCGTGGCTCGTTGACCGCCGCCTGCGCGACGACCCCCGCCGCCACCTCCGGAGACGTTGCTGATGTTGAAGATGGGTCCGTTGAAGCAGTAGACCGAAAGCGTATCGCCGTAGCCGTAGGCGATTGGACTCGCGCTATCAACCATCCGAGTCTTCAAGACATCGCCGATTGCGCGCAGGCGCGTCGAACGCTGAATCGAAACGCCCGGCGTGAATCCCATCGAAACCGCAAAGTCGGCCGAGTCGTCCGAGCCTATGAACACACCGCCGTTCTTCACAAAGTTCTGCAGGTTCATTAATCCCGACCATCCCAGGCCGGGACGAATATCGTCCGTCGAATCGATCTTGCCGATGTTTGGAGTCAGCGTGGTTGTCTTCCAGGGGATCGGGTTGCCGTACATCGGCCGGCCCTGGATCACCGCGTTTGGATTTCCTCCGCCAGGCCCAAAGACAATCACGTCGTACTTCTTGTTCAGGTCGGCGTCTTTCGCCACGTCTTGGGTGCTGATGTAATCAAACGGCACTCCCATTTGATCGAACGCCAGCCGCCACCAACCTTCGTCCTGCGTGCTCAGCCACGTGTGCATGATGGCGACGCGCGCGACTTTGACCGCGTGCGTTTTTACCGTTGGTGCTTGCGCCACGGCGTAAGCCGGGATGCCAAGTTCGGAAGTTGCTTTGTTGACTTCATCTGCCGTCGCGTTGTGGATGATGAAAGAACCACGATTGAATTTCTTGCCGCCCGATTCAAATACTTCTTCGGCCGCGTCAAACGATGCTCTGCGCAAACGATAGCGCAGCGTAATCAGGCTGTTATCGGCGTTGTGGTTCACGAGATAGACGGAGCCGTTCCCGATGACGCCGCCGGACGCGCGAACGTCGCCGTTAACCCGCTCCATCGCGGCATCGAGAGCTTTCACGTCGGTCACGCGTACGACCTGGACGTTGCCCAGCTCGCCAAAGGTCCAGCCCGTATCGTCATAAACATTCTGTTGCGGATCGCGCGGACTCCAATACTGATAATCAAGCAACGCGTCGGCGATACGGCTGTAAGGTTGATCCATGCGCACGACGTAGCTGCCGGCTGGAAATGTGCGCGGCTCGGTTTCGGGACTCCGTGATGGAGATGGGCCGGGAGAAGGACCAGGTCTTGGCGACGCACCGCGCGCCGGCGTCTTTTTCTTTATTGTCACGGTGAAAGGCGCGGTCGCGCGATGAACTTCGCAGCCCTGTGCCTGAAGAACTCGCAGCAGAGTTGCCTGATTGCCCGTCCGTGGATCGTCACCCGGAAAAACATAAGCAGCCGGTCCTTCATTCTTCGGCTTCTCGATCGATCGCTTCGATTTCAAATAAAAGTTCTTGAGAAACAGCTTGCTGTTCTTATTGAAATAATCCAACGAGACCAGCAGCGCCGTCTGCTGATAGTTGTTGTTGTTGCGCTGCGACCAGCGCGCGCGCGGCAGCGGCGGATTCTGTTTGTACCAGGTGCGCTCGTATTCATTAGGCGAAAGCGTGCGCGTGAGCGTGTCGGCGCCGGCGTTGCCGAACGTTTCGTAGAGCCGGCTAATGCCGTTGTGCGTGGCCGCGATGAACATCAAATAGCCGGGCGACCACGTGTCGAACGTGCCATGCGCAAAGACGCCGGGCATGCCGAACTTGGTCATCTCGGAGACGTTCTTCCAACCAATCAGTTGCCATTCGTCGGCGAGAATCGGATCGACCCATGCGTTGTAGGGTCCATCGCCAATCGTGTTGTCATAAAGATAAGGGACCGACTCGTGCAGATCGTGCAGCACCTGCGGTTTCCAATTGAGGTAGACGTTGAGAACATTGCGCGTCAGCTTCAGCGACAAACCCATTGCGTCGCGATTATTGTCGTGCGCAACGTAGTGTCCCCAGTAAAGCAGCGGCGGCCAGTTCTTGTCGGGGTTCGCGAGATGCCAGTTGTAAACATCGACCATGCGATTGCGGCCATCGACTTCGACCACCGGGGTGATCAGCGTGACCATGCCGTCGCGAATCGATTTGATGTAAGGACTTTCATCGACCGCGAGCCGGTACGCCAGTTCCATCAGCGCCGTTGGCGACCCGGTTTCAGGCGAATGAATGGTGCCGGTGATGTAATAGATGGGAAACGTTTGATCGACCAGGCGATCAGCTTCAGCATCGCTCATTTGAATCGAACGTGGATCGGCAAGCTTGTTTAAGCGCGCGCGGTTCTCTTCCAGTTTTGCGATTAATGCTTCGGACGCAACCGCGACGGCAATCATCTCGCGGCCTTCTTCAGTTGTGCCGATGGAAAAAACTTTGACGCGCGGGCTCGCCTTCTCGAGCATGCGCATGTAGCGATAGACGTCTTCGGCGTACGGCAGCTTGCCCGGCGAACCGGCGACGTCACCCAGCACGGCTTTCGGCGTGGGCACGTTGGGCGAGGCCGGCAGATAGTCGGTCAGCGGCGAGTTGAAAAACTTTTCCGTGGTGTATTCGGCAATCTTTTTTGTGTATTCATCGTCAATGGGCTGATTAGCATCGCGGCCATAACCATTCTGCGCGTGAACTGAGAGCGTCGCGGCGCAGAGCAAAAGAAAGCTCGCCATCAGCAAACTGCTGACCCGTTTAAGATTCATTTTGAACTCCTTAGAGAATGACGACATGAAGTGATTTGATGAGCCTGAATCTAATCGAAAGAAGAAGATGGTTTTAAGGGAAAGCTGGAAGTAAGTCAATGGCGCAGGCTGATTGGTAGAGCCCTAAATTGCTCTCTGCGCCCTCAGCGGAATCCTCTGCGTCCTCTGCGGTTAAGATCTAATTTCCAAGCATCAACCGCAGAGGTAGAACCGAGGCCTCGCAGAGGACGCAGAGAACAAATCAAATTGGGGCACTGCCGAATCGACGAAATTATTGCCGATCTTCTCACGGTCGAAAGACGGGGCCGATGCAGCCGACCACGCAAGCCTGAAATTTTCTCAGACACATGATGGCATTGTTCGGGTTTCTTTCGATGCATTTCTTCAAGTTCAAATAACACTGGTCGATGCAAGTGATGAATGGCTTGGGCGGCTTCACGATTCGTTTCACCTTCTTAGTGGAACCCTTTGCCGGTCTTTTCTTGGCAGCACGTTTTTTGGTAGCCATCTTTTCTCCTTTGGACTGGGCGCAACGCTGAATTGATGCCGGGAAGATACTCAAAGGAAATGAACAGGTCAATAGATTCGGGTCAGGTTGAATGTCAGTATGCAGGTTTGCACCAACGCCGAAGGCGTTAAGACCCCATCCCAGCGTTGCGCGCGTGAGCGCGCTACGCTGGGATGTGATGTGAGATGTCACAACCCCTCCGGGGTTGCGGCAAATATTTTGTTTTTCCAGGCTAGCGCGCTGACGCGCGCAAGCCTGGGCTGTAGGTATGAACGCCTTCGGCGTAAGGAATGAGTCAGTGATGTCTTTGCAAAAACCCAAACCCGTTCCTACAATCAAAGTGAATCGCAAGCAGTTCTATCGTGGCTCAACTTAAAGAAGAAATCCGACACGACCCATCGTCTTCAACCGGCGAAGGCCAAACCGGCGCACAGCCTCCTGCTGAATCCACGCCACCCGAAGTCAAACCAATCAGCAAGGTTGCCGGCGGCGGCGCTTCGGCGCTCGCCGCCGCGCGGTTCGCATTCGGCGAGATGGGCGTGATTCGCGGCACGCGCACCCTGCTCCAACTCAATCAGAAGCAGGGAATTGATTGTCCCGGTTGCGCCTGGCCTGAGCCAGACGGCGAGCGTTCGCACTTTGAATTTTGCGAAGAAGGCGCGAAGCACGTCGCCGACGAAGCGACGACCAAGCGCGTCACGCGTGAGTTCTTTACCAGGTGGAGTGTCAAAGAGTTAACCGCGCAATCCGATCTCTGGCTCAATCAACAAGGGCGGATCACCCATCCGATGTTGCTCGCCGAGGGCTCCACTCATTACCAGACCATTGATTGGCCGGCGGCATTCGCCCTGATCGCAAACGAGTTGAATTCGCTGGCTTCACCTGACGAAGCAATCTTCTACACGTCAGGTCGCACCAGCAACGAGGCCGCGTTTCTCTATCAACTTTTTGTGCGGCAGTTCGGCACGAACAATCTGCCTGACTGCTCGAACATGTGTCACGAATCCAGCGGCACCGGCATGAAGGAGGCGCTCGGTTTTGGCAAGGGCACGGTCACGCTGGAAGATTTTGATCATTGCGACGCGATTTTCGTCATTGGTCAAAATCCCGGCACCAATCATCCGCGGATGCTGACGACGCTGCTGCAAGCGAAACGGCGCGGCTGCAAAATTGTCCATATCAATCCATTGCCTGAGGCGGGGACGACGCGGTTTTCGCATCCGCAGGAATTCTGGACCTGGCTGGGCCGAGGGACCACGCTCGCCGATTTGTTTCTTCAGGTGCGCATCAACGGTGACGTGGCGTTGCTGAAAGGCATCATGAAGGAAGTTTTCGATGCCGAACAACGCCGGCCGGGTGAAGTTCTTGATCACACTTTCATCAACAAGCACACGAAGGGCTTTGCCGAGTTCAAGGAGGAGTTACGCAAGGTTCACGTCGGTGACATCCTTGAGCAATCGGGCGTGTCCAAGGTGAAGATCGAGGACGCTGCCCGCGTCTTTATCGAATCTGATCGCGTCATCTTCTGTTGGGCGATGGGCTTGACGCAGCACAAGAACGCCGTCGCCAACATTCAGGAGATTGTGAATTTGATGCTGCTGCGCGGCCAAATGGGAAAGACAGGCGCGGGCTTGTGTCCCGTGCGTGGTCACAGCAACGTGCAGGGCGATCGCACGATGGGAATTTGGGAACAGCCGAGCGAAGATTTTCTCGACAAGATGGGCGCGGAATTTAATTTCGAGCCGCCGCGGCGTCACGGGTACGACACGGTGCATGCAATTCAAGCGATGCATCAGGGAAAGGCCAAAGTTTTCTTCGCGCTCGGAGGAAATTTTCTGTCGGCGACGCCGGACACTGAATATACGGCTGAGGCTTTGCGGCGATGTCGATTGACCGCACACGTTTCGACCAAATTGAACCGCGCGCATTTGATCACCGGCCGGCAGGCCCTGATTCTGCCGTGCCTGGGACGCACCGAAGTTGACGAGCAGGCGAGCGGGCCACAGTTCGTTACGACCGAAAATTCGATGGCTGTCGTCGAAGGGTGGCAAGGAAAATTACAGCCGGCTTCAGAACATCTGTTGAGCGAGCCTGCGATTGTGGCGGGATTGGCCAAAGTCACTCTGGCGGATCGCTCAAGCGTTGATTGGGATAGTTTGCTGGCGGATTACGATCGTATTCGCGATCACATTGAGCACGTCGTGCCCGACTTTGAGAACTACAACGAGCGCGCGCGCCAACCGGGCGGTTTCTATCTCCCCAATCCGATTCGCACACTCGAGTTCAAAACTAAAGACGGACTCGCGCACTTCACCGTTCATCCGCTGCCGCAAATCAATTTGCAGCCGGGCGAGTTCTTGATGATGACCATGCGCAGTCACGATCAATTCAATACGACGATCTATGGTTTGGACGATCGTTACCGGGGAATTCGCAACGGCCGTCGCGTCGTCTTTCTGAATAAAGATGACATTCGCATTAACGGATTCGCGGACGGGCAACTAGTCGATTTGATTAGCAACTATGACGGCGAAGATCGTGTAGCACGCAGTTTCCGGATTGTGCCATACGACATTCCCCGCCGCTGCGCCGCCACGTATTTTCCCGAAGCGAACGTGCTGGTCCCGGTCAAATATTTCGCGGACAAGAGCCACACGCCGGCGTCAAAGAGTGTGGTGATCAGTATTCGAAGCTCGGAAGGGAATGGACAGGATTAACAGGATTCACAAGATTTGAATTGAAGCTCTGTAAATCATGTCCATTGTCTTAGTACGGTAAGGCAAGGCCTCAAAACTGATGACGACTTCTAAATCCGATCTTTACGATCAACTCGCAGCGCAGCTTTCGAGTCTGCTCGCCGGCGAGCGTGATTTGATCGCGAATGCCGCGAATGCTTCGGCACTGATCTTTCGTTCGCTGCCAGAGTTGAATTGGGCCGGGTTCTATTTCGCGAAGGATGGCGAGCTGGTTCTGGGCCCGTTTCAGGGGCAGCCCGCGTGTGTGCGTATAAAGTTTGGCCAGGGCGTCTGTGGCGCGGGCGCCGCGAAATGCGCAACCGTGATCGTGCCGAACGTGCACGAGTTCCCCGGACACATCGCCTGTGACAGCGCCTCGAATTCCGAGATCGTGGTACCGTTGATGAAGGATTCGCATTTAATTGGCGTGCTTGATCTCGACAGTCCGGTGCTGGGAAGGTTCGATGCGGCCGATGCAAACGGACTGGAAAAATTGACGAGAATTCTCGTCGAAGCAAGTAGCTAGTCGCTCCGTCAAAGCGAAATGTTTATGAGCACGACGCAAGTGAATACTGGGAGCGCGGGCGCCCGCACAAGCGTGCGCAGCACGCTCAATTCTTAAGGCAATAAAGCCGTTTCGCGCTTCGCGCTCATTTGCGGGCGAGTCGCCCGCGCTCCCAGTAAAAAGGCTCGGTCGAAATCGCATCTACTTTTTGGGCAAAGCCACCGTAGTCTGTGATTCGCGTCGACCTAATTGAACATGCCGACAAACATAATTCGTCGTCCCATCATCGTCGCAGTCAGCGGTTTGTCTTCGAACACCGGCAAGACAACTCTGGTCTGCGAGCTTCTGGAGCGTCTGCCCGGATGGGAAGCGATCAAAGTAACGCGCGGCCACTACCGTTCATGCGGAAAAGATCCGAGCGGTTGCTGCGTCAGCGATCTCTTGCGCGAAGAGCCTTTGATTCGTTCCGGCCGCGACGCGAATTATGAAAGAGGAAAAGACACGGGCCGCTTCTGGGATGCTGGCGCGGCCAACGTGCACTGGGTGATAGTTGGCGAGGACCAGGTCGAAAAAGGAATCACCGAAGCCCTTTCGCGTGTTGTTTCAAGCGGCGTGATTGTTGAGGGCAACAGTTTTCTCAATTTTGTCGAAGCTGACTTCGCGATCGTGTGCGCGCGCGCCGGCGAAAATAAATTGAAGACCTCCGCGCGACGAACGCTCGAGCGGGCCGATGCTTTGTATCTTTCAACGATTAATGACTGTGACGAGACGATCGCGCGTGAACAGTTTTATGCGTGGCGCGAAGGGTTGGCGATTGATTTGAACGTCGATGGCTTGCCGGTGTTCACTCATCACGATTTTTCTAGTCTCGTCCAACGAATTCACGAAACAATGCAGGCTGGAGACCTGCGTACCGCGGCGCTCCAAACATGATCAATATTCGCAAATCAGAGGAACGCGGCCATTTCAAACATGGCTGGCTGGATACCTATCACACGTTTTCTTTCGATCAGTATTTCAATCCAGCTCACATGCACTGGCGCAGCCTGCGGGTCATCAACGAAGACCGGGTCGCGTCGGGTCAGGGTTTTCCCACGCATTCCCATCGGGACATGGAGATCATTACCTACATTTTGTCGGGCTCGCTTGAACATCGCGACAGCATGGGTAACGGCTCGGTCATTCGTCCCGGCGACGTGCAACGGATGAGCGCCGGTACGGGTGTGTCGCACAGCGAATTCAATCCTTCAGACGCTGAAGCCGTGCACCTGTTGCAAATCTGGATTCTTCCGGCCGCACGCAATCTGACGCCGGGTTATGAACAGAAGTTCTTTTCCGAGGACGAGCGAACCGGGAAGCTTCGTTTGATAGCTGCGCAGGATGGGCGAGATGGATCAGTCACGATTAACCAGGACGCAAGCGTGTACGCCGCAATTATCGACGCCGCTCAGCCGCTAACTCATTCGCTGAGTGACGGCCGATTCGGTTGGCTTCAAGTTGCGCGCGGTAGTGTTAGCCTGAATGACCTCGAGATGAAACAGGGCGATGGCGCCGCGATCAGCAACGAACAAGAGTTGAGGATCACAGCGTCGAGTCAGGCTGAGGTGTTGCTTTTCGATCTTGCCTGACGCGGCTATTCTTCTTGCCGATTTACCGCCGCCACAGGCGTTTGAATGTCCCGCAGCTCGCCGACAATTTCTTCAATGCGCTTGGCCTGACTTTCGATCGTCTCCGCGCGCCTGCGGAACTTCTCACTCAGGTCTTCACGCAAAAGCAATTGCGCCTGCCCTAACAAAGCAGCCAGCGGGTTGTTGATTTCATGCCTGACGCGCGCCACCAGCGAGGCAGCATCAGTCATTTTGGTTTCGTATTCAGCTACCAGCGCGCGCAGGCGTGCCAGTTCGTCAGCGTCGGGGGTCTGTGTGTCGCTCATTAGCGTCCTGATTATTTTGTAATCAAAAGCACGAACGTGACGGAACGGCCCGTGTGAGGGATGCCGCGATCCGACGTATTGTGCTTTTTATTAACGCTTGAGCGCAAGCACTATTTTTTCTGGTAAGCATCTTATCGGCTTCATAAAAAACGCTGTTTAGTAGTCGCGTTCAATTGATTTGTCGATGGCCCGGCAATTCCGCAACCCGTTTCGGGTCATGACCGTCATCGCGGTTGACTTGCGGATCGGATTTACTTAAATTCGATTTCGCTGCTGGGAGGTCGTCCAATGGTAGGACTCCAGACTCTGGATCTGGCTATCGGGGTTCGAGTCCC